>JACCEE011397761.1_pt1 | contig 11343 bp, 5 predicted proteins | sample 7449931 | NCBI WGS metagenome assembly JACCEE01 (sample SAMN15323457, study PRJNA562643) | freshwater metagenome | isolation source: river surface water | place: USA:Blue River Watershed | collected 2017-08-19 | reverse complement strand
ATCTTTCCCGTTTACGCGGCTAAATGAGGTTTCCTCTTTCACTCCAAAACGAACTTCGGCCACATCTTTTAACAAAATAGGCCCATCGGCAACTACCAAATTTTCAAGATCTTCAACCTGGGTATATTCGGCCGTAACATGCACAAAATACTGAACAGTCTTTTCCTTCAGATTGCCTACATACGTCCGGGTCCGGGTGTTTTGCGACAGTACAGTCCTGATTTTTCCCGGTGTGATATGGTAGGCTTCGCAAGCTTTGGTGTCCAGAATAATCTCAATCGATTTTTGTTTTCCACCATACACATTAACCGCTGCAATTCCGTCGATATTTTCCAGGTCGGGTTGAATATCCTGATCCACAATGGTCCGTACCCGGTCAATTCCACCTTCGCCGCGGGCCTGTAACTCCATAAACTGGCTGTTCATTTGTTTCAGGTCAACTTTGGCCACATTCACCCGCACATTTTCGGGCATCGACGATTGCAACTCGTTAATCTTCTCCTGAAGTTTCAGGTAAGCATATTTGAAGTTGACATTTTTGGTGTAATAAACCACGATTGAAGCCTGCCGCGAATTGACATTCGACTCAATGGATTCGATTCCCTCAAGCGTTCCGATGGCGCCTTCAAGCGGAACAACCACCTGATTTTCCATGTATTCGGGGGCCATTTCGGTAGTGGCGTTAGCCTGTACAAACAAGAACGGAAGTTCTGCATTGGGTAGCAATTCTACCGGCAGTTGCTTATAAGAAACATACCCCAGAACTGTTAGCCCCAGAAACAACATGCTGATCAGTACTTTTCGTTGTATGATGAATTTCATATGCTGGTTTTTTACCACATAGGCACATAGGACACATAGTTTTTAATTCTATTCTCTATGTATTCTAATTCCTATTAGGGTTTTATGTGTTTTGGTTCATACTAATTTATTACTCTTCAGGTAAAGCTCTAAAATGTTCTGTTACAAAAGTTCGTTGACCTTCCTTAAAAATATTCAGGCAGTTGAAATTGATCAATATACCTTTTGGTTTCTTAAGTAACTTCAGGTAGGTCAATAACTGGGCTTCGTGAATAGGCAGAAGTCCTTCAACTGTTTTTAGTTCCACAATGATCAGATCATTCACCATTAAATCTAAGTTCACAATCCAGATGGAGACCTCTGAAATTTAAGGGAATAATTTGTTGTCTTTCTACTAAATACCCATTTTGATTTAATAAATAAGCCAGACACTTTTCATAAATACTTTCCAATAGCCCTGGCCCGAGTTCTTTATGTACATCAATGGCGAAACCAATGATTGCCCGACTCAATAGATTAATTTCCTTTTGTGTTGTCATAGTATTACTGTTGAAACAAGGACATCTGGACTCCGCGTTTTAAAAATTCATTTTCTATGTGTTCTATGTGCCTATGTGGTTTCTTTACGCCGGAACCTGTCTTTTACTCCGTCGAAAACATCGAACACACAAGGAATAACGATTAACGACATGAGTGTTGAAGTAGTTAAGCCGCCAATAACTGCCAAAGCCATTGGCGCACGCAACGAAGCGCTTTCACCAAAACCAAATGTAAGCGGCAACAGGGCCAAAATAGTAGTCAGGGTGGTCATCATGATCGGACGGATTCGCTGCTGCCCAGCCTGCTGAATAGCCAAATGGCGGGGTACCCCATCCTTTTGAAGTTGCAAAATCCTATCAACCAGCAAAATCGAATTGTTTACTGCGATACCCACCAGCATAATGATACCAATGATGGCCATAATGTTGAGCGTTTGACCAAGAACAAAGAAGATGAGAATAGAACCAACCACCGCTACCGGAATGGTTAGCAGAATGGTGAATGGATGTAACAATGACTCGAATTGAGAAGCCAATACCATAAACACCAGAATAATGGACAAAATCATGGCAAAGCTGAGCGCATCCATCGATTCCTGCCGTTTTTCCTCTTCCCCGGTTATCTTTATTTTGTATTCTGTTGGAAGACTAATGCCCGCAATGGCCTGGTTTACTTTTGTAACCATCTTGTCGAGGGCAATATCCTTATCCATGTATGCTGTAATTTTTCCGATCCGGGTTTGGTTTCTGCGGAAGATCTCTTTAGGCGATGTGCCTTCTTGGATATCGGCAATTTCATTAATCCGGATAACCTGAGTCCCGTTTTTAATGATCATGTCCGATAAATCAGCCAGACCTTTGTCGGGCAAACGAAGCGTAATATCCTGCATTTCGCCACCTTTCTCAATTGTTCCGGCAGTTTTCCCGGCCAGTTGATCCTGTATCTGGGTAACTACATTGGCCACACTCATGTTAAAAATTCCGGCACGAAGGCGATCGACCATAATTTCAACTTCGGGCGATCCACCTTCCATCGATGCTTCAATGTTATACAGTTCAGGAATGTTTGTTACAGCTACTTTTACCTGATCCGACAAACTTTCAATCGTCTCCAGATCTTCGCCATGAATTTCAATGACCAACGGGGCCTCATCAGTACCCATTAATCCTCCCAACGCCGTTTGGTCCTGAACAAATTTCAGTTCCAAGTCTGGCATCTCGCCCAAAGCCTGGGAAATAGACTGAATTGCCCAGGTGGAGCCTTTTTGTCCTTCCGGCTTCAATATGATCTTAATGTTTGCCGTATTTTCTCCCTGAAAAAGTGCATCCTGGCTGTCGAGCATTCCGGTTGATGGCCCTACCTGGCTGAAAAGGGTTTCCAGTTGGTCGCCCAATACCTCGCGAATAATATTTTCCATATTTTCAACCGCTGCACCAGTCCGTTCAAGTCGTGTGCCTTCCGGCATCTTCAGTTCAAGTGTAAATTGCCTGGTTTCTGATTTTGGCATAAATTCAGTCCCGATAAACGGAAGGATAAGTACTGAAAGCCCTAATAATACTACCGTTGCAACAATTACAACCCATTTTACATTGAGAATATTCCCGAGTAACTTGCCATAGCCCTTAATGTTGATGGACTTCTGTTCTTTCGGTTTCGGACTATTTTTATAGAAATAGTTGAACATCATCGGGATAAGCAGCGTGGCCACTACCAGAGACGAAAGCAACGAAAAAGTAATGGTCCAGGCCTGATCGCGAAACAATTCGCCGGATGCCCCATGCAGATAAACAATTGGAAGAAAAACAACAATGGTGGTGAGGGTTGACGAGGTAATTGCCCCACTTACCTGCGAAGTTCCCTGTATGGCTGCCTCTTTTACCGACAACCCGCTTTCGCGCAACCGGAAGATGTTTTCCATCACCACAATCGCATTATCAACCAACATACCAGCCCCCAGTGCTAAACCTCCCAATGTCATAATATTCAGGCTGAGGTCGTTGAAATACATCAGGTTAAAGGTGGCAATAATGGAAATTGGCATGGCTAAACTCACAATCAACGTTGTTCCTATACGGCGCAGGAAGACGAAAAGTACGACGACTGCCAGCAGGATTCCCATCAACGCAGTATCTTTTACTTCTTTAATGGCATTGTTGATGAAAGTTCCCTGGTTGGAAACCACCGTAAGGTGATATCCAGGCAGCGCTTTTTCCATATCGCCCAATGCTTTTGTTACATCTTCAACCGCTTTTACCGTGTTGAATCGGGTTTCTTTATAAATCGACAAACCCAGGCAACGGGCGCCATTCATGCGGACAATATTTTCAGGATCTTTATTGGCGAAGCTGATTTTGGCCACTTCGCGCAGATAGATTGGTGCTTTTTCGGCAAGTAAATCGTCAGTAATGGTAGATTTATAGCCTACAATGGTATTTTCAAAATCGCTCAGGTCGGTAAGTAAGCTAACCCCTTTCACTACATATTTCATTCCCATTTCGGTGATCGAACCACCCGAAATGCTCTGGTTGAAACTCTGTATCCGTGAGTTTAATTCATCAAGTGTCAGCCCGAAAGCATCGAGCATGTACTGGTCGGTTTCAATGAGCACCTCATTTTCTTCAGCGCCCGAAACCTCAACCTCAGCAACGCCTTCCAGTCGCACCAACTCGTTCCGGATGTAATTTTCAGCCACCTTCCGGAGTTCATTCATGTCGGTTATACTTTCGTGCGAAAGGCCGACAACCATTACCGGAGTGGTATTGGGGTCGTGCTGGGTAATATTCAGCTCATCAATCTCCTGGTTTTGAGCAAATGCGCTGGCTGCCTTCTGCAGATCGAGAAAGGCCTCGTCCATGTCTTTGGTCCAGGCATATTCTACCGTAATCTGGGCGGTTCCCACTTTCGAAACCGATGAAACCTGCACCACATCCGATTGGCGGATGGCCAGAGCTTCGAGGTTTTCAACAAACTGTTTTTCAATTTCTTCCGGAGGACGCTCGCCCGATTTCAATTCGATAAACAGACGGGGATTGTTAATCTCCGGAAACAGGTCGATACCCAGTTTGTCGAACGAAATGTATCCCAGCAGGACAACGGCCAGCACCATCATCAGGATCGTTACCGGAAAGTTGACAGCAAATTGTGTTAATTTCTTCATTCTCTATTAATTAATTGAGTTCGGAGTGCCTAGAGTCTGGAGTGCCTGGAGTTAACTCCGAACCTGGACCTTTTTACACTTCATATTTCACTTATTTATATTGAATTCGGAATGCCCGGAGATCAACTCCGAATTTTAGGCACCCCCAACTCCAAACTTCTTACTTCACAATTTTTACTTTCGAGCGGTTTTTCAAGGTTTCGAAACCTTTAATAACCAAACGGTCGTTCATTTTTAATCCTGAAGTAATTTCTGCTTCATTCTGGTTCTCGTATCCCAGGGTAATTCGTTTTTCTTCGGCTGTTCCATTGTCAACAATAAAGACTGATTTGCCCCGCTGGCCTGAAATGATAATATCTTTCGGAATGACAATTACGCTGTCTTTACGGGCCAGAACAATGTCGGCCTTGGCAAACATCCCGGGGCGTAATTTCAGATCAGGATTGGCAACCTGAATAACTCCTTTAAATGTGCGGGTTTCGGTGCTAATGGCTGGCGAAAGTTCTTTCACACTTCCGGGTAAGGTATCGTTTGGCAAGGTGTAATTCATAATCCGCACCTGCTGGTCAATGGCAACATCGGTAATATATTTTTCAGGAAGGTTTACCTCAACAGTCATGGTACTGTAATCCATCAGGCTGGCTACTGCGGTGCCGGTTGACACTTGCGTGCCGTTGGTAATGGCCGGAAGGTCGGTAATCACTCCTTTAAATGGCGCGGTAACTTTCATTTTTGCCAGTTGCAGATTGGCCCGTTCGAAAGCGTCTTTCGCATTGGTGTAACTTACTTCCGAATTGCGGAAATCGAGTTGGGTAACACCACCTTTTTCGTAAAGCGACTCCTGTTTTTTCATGTTCTGCTCCGAAATTTCCAGGTTCAGCCGTTTACTTTCCAAACCAATTCCGTTCACATATTCGGCATCTTCGAGCTGAACAATCACCTGTCCGCTTTCAACCACATCGCCCAGGGCAAACGGACGGCGCGTTCTTGGGTTAATCAGTAACCGGTATTTTCCGGCCATCTCGGTATTCACCACGGTTTTCTTGGTGGCATTGAGTGTACCCGTGGTGTTAATCACTTTTTCGATTGAACCGGGTTTGATGTCGGCTACTGAAACGGGAACAGCCAATTCGGTGGTGGTTGATGTTGGTTGGTTGTTACAGGCAGTGGTCGCCCCAATCAGGACAATCAAAGCAATAAATTGGTGAATTGATTTCATATGAGTTTAAGTTTTATTTTTTCTTCTGGATAATATTTTCAGGAACAATGGCTTCGTTTTTCTCGAAATCGTAAAGCGACTGGATTTTCAGGTTCAGTAATTCGATTTTATAATCGATCAGAGCCTGGGCATAAGCCATCTTTTTTGTGGAAAGCTGGGTCTGAAAGAGGTTCAGGTCCATACTGGTAAGATCGCCGTTAGCGTACCGTTCCAGGTTAATTTCGTAGGTCAACTGCGCATTTTTTTCATTTTGTTTGGCAATCTCGATCTGGCTAACCTGGTTTTGAATATTCCGGTAAACTTGCCTGATATCTAGGGTAATCTGCTTTTTTTCTTCAACCTGATTCAGTTCCTGTGTCTGAATTACAGCTTCCTGAGCTTTAATTCGGGCTTTCTTTTCGCCCCAGTCGAATAACGGCAGGTTGAACGAAACCGATACTCTTGGATTGTTCGTTGGGTTATCGTAAATGTCCACCAGTTTTTCGTTATCGCCGCTGATGCCCAACGATAAATTAACATCACCCTTGAATTCGTTCAGCGACCGGGTCCGAATCATCGCAAACTGAGCACTTTCTATATCAATTTCACGCTGGCGCAATTCCATTCTCGAACCCAGGCCGTATTCAATTGCTTTCTTCACATCAACGGCAACCGGATTCATTGCCACGTCGGCCATTACCGTTATTTCGTCCATAATATCCATGCCAATGTATTGCTTAAATTGGTCTTTGTAATTTTCGAGGGTTACGCGTGCATTCTGAACCGTTGACTTTGCAGTAGCAAAGTTGAGTTCGGCCTGGTAAAGTTCTTCTTTGGCCGCAATACCCGCGGTTACTTTATTCTGGGTTATTTCATAGCTTTTTTGTGTATTGGTAAACTCATCTTCGGAGACGGACAGCTTCATTTGAGCAAAATAAACATTGTAAAAAAACTGGGTGACCTGTTTTTCCATATTCAGCCGTTGCATGGCATAGCTCAACTGGGCATTTTCAAGATCCAGTTCCAATTCTTTTAGCTCAAGTTTGGTGCGGTTGTAGGTAAACAAGGGCTGTGCAATACTCAGCGAGAGGTAGTTTGTAAATGCTTTGCTCTCCTGGCTGTTATCGCCCTGTATGCTCGATTTGCTTTGCCAGCCAAAACGATTGACCAGGCTAATGGTCCCGTCGGTAGGCAGGAATGGCTGCGAAACCATAAAAGTTCCGAACGATTGGGTTGTTTTGCTGGTAAACCACTTCGCATTAAAGTTATCAAACGATCGGGTTTGCTCGTACCCAAACGGAGTCATACTCAGCGAAAAATTTGATTTAAGTGCGGCATTTTGCGCTTTTAACGTTTGTTCGGAGCGTTCCAGATTCAACAATGAACGGCGGATGTCGGGACTATTGGCTCCTGCAATATCCAGCGCTTTTTCAAGCGTCAGCATTTGTTGCGCATTTGCAGTAAGCAAAAGCTGACCAACAAAAAACAGCATGAATCCCCTACGGATGAGTTTTTTTAAAAGCATAATTCTTATCGTGTTTTAATTTTAGTTCCAGATTTCAAATTCCAGGTCCCGGTTCGAATCAGTTTTTTTTTGATAACTGCGACTGAACACTACCAACTTCTTTATTGTTTCACCAGTTTAATAGCATCAGCCACAACTACCTGTGCTGTCGATTTATTACCCAATTCAACTTTAACCGTATCGCCCGAAAAATAGAATGAGCCCAAGCTATTCCATCCATCGTCAGCAGTTTTCAGATCGATTATTACGTCTTCCTTATCCCCATTATGGTAAACGGTGTAGGTATATTCTCCACTGCTATCCTGGTTATCACGTCGTGGGCCGCGCCTGTCGTTTTTAATGATATAGCTGAATACTTCATAGGTTCCATCTTCCTTGATCGGGATATTCCAGGTTGCTTTTTTATCCCCATCGCCCGACCGGATATAGTGTGCCGACCGGATAAACTTCCCGAAAAAACTACTGTTGGTAGTAGCCCGCCAGGTGCGGGGTGCCCGCCAGGTGTTGAACCCGATAAACCGTTCTTTGACCTGATCTTCGTTGAGCAGCAGCTTTTGCAGCAGGCTGTAATCCTCGGTAACTGTAAACTGGAAGGTAGAATCTTCATCATCGCAGATAAACTCACCATTTTCAGCCAGACGGACGGGTGTATCCAGTATTCGCTCCCCTTCAAACGGAGTGGCTTTGGTATCTTCTTCAATATTATCGAGCGGAAGCCTGAGCTCTGCGGGTATATTTTGCGAGGTAAGTGTGTTGATTGTAATATTGCGGGGTGTGCCATCAAGCAGGTAACTTACCTCTTTGGTTTGATTGCCCTCCAGATACAGCAGTTTATCAATGGTTTCCATGTTTGCACCACCTCCGCCAAACCTTCCCCGCCCGGGGCCCCCACCCTCTCCCAGCCTGAACTGTGCCAGCACAATGCCTTCGGTGGGTTCTGTATTCGAAATGGTGAATTTAACCATGGTTTTCAGGCGGTCGCCATCCAGCACATTCACGGCTTTTACTCCCCCGATTAAATAACCGGGCAATTCCTTACTGCTGAACCATTTCTCCATATAAGGAAGCAGGTCGGTATTAAATTGTTGCTGAATCTGCGAGTTAAAATCTTCGATGGTAGTCGATTTAAACTTTATGCTTTTCAGAAAATTAAACATGAAATCATCAAAAGCATCATCACCGGCTTTTCGCTTGATCAGCGAAAACAGCGCCTGACCTTTTAACTGAATCACATTGTCGATAATTTGTATTTTTTCCGGATCGTCCAGCAATTCGGCAAACGAATAATCGAGCAAGGCCAGGTTAGCCTGTTCATTTTCAGTCATTCCCTGCATTTCACGCATCCAACCCATTACCCCCGATTGCGACGATTGTTTCAGGTACGACTCAAAGATCCGGTCGGTAATCGGCCATTGGTCTGACTGAACAAAATAAGCGTGATTATAGAACAATGGGAAAGAATACAACGCATTGGCCTTTTCTTCAATCTGAACTTCGCCTTGGCGGCGATTAAAATCGGGTCGTGCGGCGGCCTGGGTAAACATCGAAAGAAAGTTATTGAAAGCGATTACCTTCTTTTCCTCCGGAGTTGTCTGGGCCTCGTTCCCACGTCCCCAGCGTTCCATTCGTTTTATCGAACCATTAAAATCGGCTTCACCAATCATTAATCCTTTTTCAGGAAAGAGGATGGTTTCGGGCTGAACTTGTTCCCTATCGCCAATCAACGTGCGTGGATAAGAATAAAACTGTACCGGAACTTCAATCAGCGTGAACTGCTGAAACGGGTAATACATATCAATCTTGCGCTCATAATCTTTTAGCGCGGTGGCAATCAAATCGGGGATGGTATCTTTTACCGGTTCAAAAAATTTGGTGAAATAATCGTGTTTGGGATGATGATACAAGTTAAAAACCAGCCCGTCGATCGTATCCGTTTTTTGGGTGTACGGACCAATAACCAATGATATCTGGGGTAGATTTGTTTTGTTGGTAAAGTGGAACATTCCATCTTTTTGCCCGGGCACCCCTTGCGAAATGGCAGTCAGCCCGGGTTTGGTCTTTACCGAAACTTCGAAATTGCTGAACTGCTTCTGCATCCACTGCTTATTTTTATTACCAAAACTAGCTCCGGCAATCGGATACCAATTGCATTCGCGGGTCAGCAAAACAAAATCGGGCGATACAATGGCAGACCGTTTATCGATCTTATACATGAACGACTGATAAGCTTCCTGGAGCGTTTTATCGTCAATATCAAGGTAACTGGCCGCTTCGTTCAGATTGCCGCTATACTGAAATTCAAGATCAGCCGTTTCTCCGGGCTCCAGTTTTGCATCTGCAAATTCAACAAGGTGAAGTTCGCGTTTTGCGGCAACTTCCTGCCCCCTAAAACTTACTTTATTCACCTGTAATCCCGGATTCAGGCTAAAAACAAAATGATTGACCGACTGCTCATGCGGATTACTTACCCTCAGTTTTGCAGTTACTTCCAGGTTATTTCCCTGATGATCGAGTTCAATCTGATAACTTTCAACCGTTAAACGTGGTGTTTCCAGATTAGCGTCATTCAATGTCCTGATTGCTTCCCGAAGTTCCTGATTTTTAACAAAAGTGGATACGTGCATTTTTCCCAGCCAGATTCCGGCGGAGAAGAAGATCAGGGCCGGAATCAGGGTAACTTTGTTGCTGAAGGGGCTTTGCGGCAAGCGTTTCAGGAGCGAAATGGTCAGGAAAATAAATGCGACACCGAAACAGGCGTACATTCCGCGATGGATCAATATGGCATGAAGGTTTCCGAATCCCATAAAATCAGACCGGAGCAGCGGAATGCTGTAGGCCATATAGTCGAACAGGTAGTAGTATTTGGTGTTGAGGTAAAAAATGGTAACTGCCACATATCCAAGCAATATGATGAAAGTAATCGCCTGATTTTTCAGGATACTCATGACAAAAAACGAAAGGCCGAGGATGAAAATCAGGGTCGGCAAGCTGATGATCAGGAAGTATTCGATGTAAGCCATCCAGTTGACGGTTACATTCTCGGCAATCAGATTAAAAATAAGCGCCTCGGAGAGCACAATCAGGTTCAGGATAATGAAAACAACCAGGTTACCGATCGTTTTTCCGGCCACATATTCGCCGTTCGACATTGAGCGGATATAAATAACGTCGGTGGTATCCAGTTTTTTATCGCGCTTCAGGAAATCGGACGCCAGGAAAATGGCAATAATAGCCTGAACCGTATTCAGGATAAGCAGGTTAACATACGGAATAACCGACGAAATGGCTTTCATGTCCCAACTGCCCGCCCCGGCATTGTCCATGATGAGCGTTCCCATGTTAAAGAAGAACAAAAAGACCAGGGCCAGAATGGCAAAGATCCTGAAAAACCACGAGCGTAGAAGTGTCGTGATTTCGTATTTGGCTATCGAGGTTATGTTATGAAGAGAGATCATCCGCAGTATTTACGATTTAATTATTTACGATTTTAATTATTTGCGACTTAGTTATTTATGATTTGTGTTTCTCATCGTATCACCATTTAAATTGTAAATAGTCAATTGCCCAATTGTAAATATCTAAATGGCGGTCCATTGGTTTAAGTTGCTTTCCATAAAATACACGTAGGCATGTTCGAGATTCGGAGCGATGTTTTGCCCGTTGTAACCGTTAATTGAGTCGGCCACCACCTGGATTTCCCAACCTTCGCTGTTCGGTACATTGGAGATAACCGGGTATTTTTCGTTGATTTCGAGGTACTCTGCTTCTGTTGCCTGAATCAGCCACACTTTTCCTTCTGCACGTGCCACCAGTCCATCAGGCGAACCAGTAAAGGCCAGCCCTCCCTGATTGAGCAAAGCCATATCGGTACACGAACTCGAAATATCGCCCACAATGTGTGTCGATAAAATAATGATGACATCCTGCGTTGAAATGGTGGAAAGCAAATTCCGGAAACGGATACGCTCTTCCGGGTCCAAACCAGTGGTTGGTTCGTCAACAATAATAATTTTGGGTTCGTTAATCAGCGCCTGGGCAATTCCGAGGCGGCGTTTCATCCCCCCTGAAAGTTTATTGGCCTGACGATCGCGGGCTTCAAATAAACCAACTTCTTCGAGCATT
>JACCEE010284298.1_pt1 | contig 11346 bp, 6 predicted proteins | sample 7449931 | NCBI WGS metagenome assembly JACCEE01 (sample SAMN15323457, study PRJNA562643) | freshwater metagenome | isolation source: river surface water | place: USA:Blue River Watershed | collected 2017-08-19 | reverse complement strand
CTCAGAGATGGTCTGACAGAGATGGGATTTGAAGTTTCAGGAGGAGTCAATGCGCCGTATATCTGGCTAAAGACCATTCGCGGCATGACATCGTGGGAGTTCTTTGACTTCCTCCTTCATGAGGCCGAGGTTGTCGGTACACCGGGATCGGGCTTTGGTCCATGTGGAGAAGGTTTCTTCCGCTTGACCGCGTTCGGAACCAAGGAAGCCTCGATCGAGGCGCTTGGACGGATTCGGAAGTTGCTGGCGAAGTAATCTGCGAAAATTGACACTGCAAGTCGTGCCCTATATAATGGTTAGGGCAACAACCTCGAGTGCGTTTGCTCGGGGTTTTTTTCTGTTTAGATGTGCTGCGGGAATGGAAAAGGCGGGAATCGATTCGGCTGATGCTGGACGGTATTCGCCAGGATTCGGGAGGAATATTGTTCAATGGTTAAAGCGATTGTCGGAGCAAACTGGGGCGATGAGGGCAAAGGTAAGATTACGGATATGTTTGCCGCGGAATCGGATATTGTCATTCGTTTTCAGGGCGGTGCGAATGCCGGACATACGATCATCAATAATTACGGGAAGTTCGCGCTACATCAGCTGCCTTCCGGGGTATTTCACCAGAGAATTACGAACATTATCGGCAACGGCGTCGCGCTCAATATTCCGAAGCTCAAGGACGAGATTGCGCACGTCACCGCGGGCGGAGTACCGATGCCGAACCTCATGGTGTCGGATCGCACACAGATTGTTATGCCCTATCATATTCTTTTCGATCAATATGAAGAAGAGCGTCTGGGCGGCAAGGCCTTCGGGTCGACCAAGTCCGGAATCGCACCTTTTTATTCGGATAAATACGCGAAGATCGGTTTCCAGGTCTGCGAGCTTTTCGATGAGGATGCTCTGAAGGAGAAGCTCGAATCGGTTCTCACACTCAAGAACACGCTTCTCACACACCTGTACCACAAGCCGACACTTCTGGTCGGTGAACTTCTCGCGGAGCTGATGACCTATCGCGAGTTCATTGCTCCTTTTGTCGGAGACACCGGAGCGTTCCTCGCGCAGGCGATCAAAGACGGCAAGAAGATTCTTCTCGAGGGCCAGCTCGGTTCTATGAAGGATCCGGATCACGGAATCTATCCGATGGTCACATCCTCCTCGACGCTCGCCGGTTACGGCGCGGTCGGCGCGGGAATTCCGCCCTATGAGATCAAGGAGATCGTTACGGTCGTCAAGGCCTATTCTTCGGCAGTCGGTGCGGGCGCATTTACCAGTGAGATATTCGGAGATGAGGCGAACGAGATGCGTCGCCGCGGCGGAGATGCCGGGGAGTACGGTGCTACGACGGGTCGTCCGAGAAGAATGGGATGGTTCGACTGTGTGGCTTCCCGTTACGGATGCCGCGTACAGGGCGCGACCGACGTCGCTTTGACGGCGATCGATTGCCTCGGCTACCTCGACGAGATTCCGGTCTGCGTCGCGTATGAGATCGACGGTGAAGTGACCAAGGACTTCCCGAATCCGGCAAAGCTCGATCGCGCGAAGCCGGTACTTACCACGCTGAAGGGCTGGAAGTCGGACATTCGCGGCGTCACTTCTTTTGATCAGTTGCCGCAAGAAGCGAAGGATTACGTCCTGTTTATCGAGAAGGAACTTGGTGTTCCGATCACGCTCGTTTCCACGGGTCCGAAGCGCGAAGAGATCATGTTCCGCTAATATTTTTCGAGATGGTTCATAACGGGGGAGACATATGATCAATGAGAAGATTCTGGTTCTTGATTTCGGCGGACAGTACAATCAGCTGATCGCCCGGCGCGTCCGCGAGCAGAATGTCTACGCGGAGATTCTGCCGTATACCGCGAGCCTTGACCGCATTCGTGAGGGGGGCTACAAGGGAATCATCTTCACCGGCGGACCGAACAGTGTCTACGACGAGAAGTCGCCGCATTACAGCAATGAGATACTCTCTCTGGGCATTCCGGTACTCGGAATCTGCTACGGAGCGCAGCTCCTGGCCTACATGCTCGGCGGCAAGGTCAGCACCGCGCCGGTCAGCGAGTACGGGAAGACCGAGATCGTTCTATCCCCGGATTCCGGCCTTTTTCACAATGTTACACACAACACGACGTGCTGGATGAGCCACACGGATTATATCTCGGAGGCTCCCGAGGGGTTTGTCGTCACAGCACACACCGTGAACTGTCCGGTCGCGGCGATGGAGAATGTCAAGGCGGGTCAGTATGCCGTTCAGTTCCATCCGGAGGTCATGCATACACCCCAGGGATCGGTCATGCTCCGTAACTTCGTTTACGATGTCTGCGGTTGCTCCGGCGATTGGGTCATGTCGGCATTTGTCGAGGAGTCGATCGAGAAGCTTCGCGAAAAGATCGGCGACAAGCGCGTCCTCTGCGCGATGTCCGGCGGTGTCGATTCATCCGTCGCGGCCTTGATGATTCACAAGGCGGTCGGCAAGCAGCTGACTTGCGTATTTGTCGATCATGGTCTTCTTCGCAAGAACGAGGGCGACGATGTCGAGCGCATTTTCAAAGGTGAGTTCGACATGAACCTGATCCGCGTCAACTGTGAGGAGCGATTCTTGAAAAGACTTGACGGGGTTTCGGATCCGGAGACAAAGCGCAAGATCATCGGCGAGGAGTTTATTCGCGTTTTCGAAGAAGAAGCCAACAAGATCGGGCATGTCGATTTCCTGGTACAGGGAACGATCTATCCCGATGTAATCGAGAGCGGCGTCGGCGATGCCGCCGTCATCAAGAGCCATCACAACGTCGGCGGTCTTCCCAAAGATATGGCGCTCTCGCTCGTCGAGCCCCTGCGCGATCTCTTCAAGGACGAAGTCCGCAAGGCCGGTCTCGAACTGGGAATTCCGGACGATCTCGTCTGGCGTCAGCCTTTCCCGGGCCCGGGACTCGCAATTCGCATCATGGGCGAGATCACGAAGCAGAAGCTCGACATCCTGCGCGATGCCGATGCGATCTTCCGCGACGAGATCAAGAAGGCCGGACTCGGACGCGACGTCAACCAGTACTTCGCCGTCCTGACGAATGTCCGTTCCGTCGGCGTCATGGGCGATTTCCGCACCTACGATTACATGCTCGCCTTGCGTGGCGTGACGACCAGCGACTTCATGACGGCGGACTTCGCGCGGATTCCGTACGAGGTACTCGACATTTGCTCGCGCCGGATCATCAACGAAGTCGGTCATATCAATAGAATTGTGTACGATATTACAAGTAAACCGCCGGCCACGATTGAATGGGAATGATGTTCCGCTAGTTAAATTTGCTCCCGGGTCCTCGTCGCTTCGCTCCTGCGGAAGGTCGCGAATTTAATAGCGGAACATCTGCAAGGAGCGCCTTCGGCGCTAAGGTAGGAATCTACTCATCAAAAAGTTTTTTACAGATAAGGGGCTAACGCCCCTAAAAGGAACTACAGATCGGGTTTTAATTGAGCCGCGAACATTTTGTTTGCGGTTTTTTGTTTATTCTCGGACAATACACAAAGAGCTTGCAATAGGCTTTAGGAAGCTTCTCTTTAAAAATTTTCTATTTTCGGATATATGAAATTGAAATTACTCTCGCGCAATGATGTAATGATATATGAATGAGCTAGGATAATATCACGTGCACGCGCCAAGTGCATATATCGAGGTGTATCAAAGCGTTTCCTGATTACGATATTTTGAAATTCTAATATGTAGCTGGTGGATTTCTTGCATCATATACATGTCATAATAATAAATGGTTCAGTTGTACATATAAGAACACTAGAAAGGCCCCGAATTATATGTACTTTCAGGCTGGTGAAAGGCAAATTTGAACAAGGAAACACTAAAAACAATCCGAAGAGCACTCATTTAACAGGTTTTACTGTATAAATGAAGCAAATGGAGGTAAAAGTACATATAAGAATACAAGAACTGCACTGGATTATATGTACAACACTAAATAGTAACAATTAGAATTGAAGTATATAACAAAAACGGGACACGGAATTCATCTATTATGTACTTGCTGAATCCATTCATTGCGCTATAAAAGGGAGAAAATAGTAAGGATGAGAAACATCAAATGTACGGAGCTCAGCCCGGATAATCTTGTTGAAAGCATTAAGGAGAGAAAGGCAGAGATAGAGAAAATCTTGAAAGAACGGGAAACCGCACTTCGGTTCGCTCCTAAAGGCAAAATTCGGATTGCTTTGAGAAAAAAATCGCTGCAGTATTATCATATAGTTGACCCTTCAGATACAAAAGGCGTTTATCTTAAACGCGATAAGGACTCATTTGCGGCTGCTCTTGCGCAGAAGGATTATGACTATAAGTTGATCGGTGAATTAAAAGACGAGATTGAAGCACTGGACAAAGTTCTTGATGACTATCGTCCAAACAGAATCGATGAAATCTTTGCTTCTCTTCACGATTATCGTAAACAACTGACTCGTTCGGTTATGCTTAATGATAAAGATTACATCAAACGATGGAAAAGCGCTGAATATGACAAGATGGCTTTTGATGAAAATGCTCCGGATTTCTACACTGTCAATGGTGAACACGTCAGATCCAAATCGGAAATATTGATTGCTGATGCGTTAAGGCGACATGATATTCCGTATCGGTATGAATACCCGATAAACATCAAGGGAATTGGAACGGTTCATCCGGATTTTATGTGTCTTAATGTACGAACACGGAAGACATATTTGTGGGAGCATAGTGGAATGTTGTCAGACCCGGATTATACAAATTATGCGATCAAGAAATTTGAGAAGTATATGCTGGCCGGTTATTATCCGGGTGCAAATCTCATTCTGTCGTTTGAGTCATCCACTTGTCCTTTAAGTTCTAGGGTCATTGAGTGCAATATTAATAATTTCCTATTATAATCGTTTTATAATTAAATTATTTTTCAAAAGAAGATGATGTCACCATAAAAGAGAAATTTATAGATGAACAAGGAAAATTGTCGGGACTTAAGAATGTATAGAAATGTCATTGACAGGCATGTCCATCAAGACGGACGTGCTGCGTCGTCAGCACATTGGATCTGATCTACAGGCGCGAGATTTTGTTATTGGGAGAATAGAGCATACGATCCCTTGAATTCACATGGTCGAAGTCATCATTTTTGAAAAATCGCACCTTTTTTCGAAAATCTACTTGACTGTAAACCTTGTTTATACCTTACAGTAGGCCAGGAATATGAATTATGGAGGCTGTTTATGACAATTAAAGAGGTTGAAAATATTCTTGGCGTACCAAGGGCAACGGTCCGGTTTTACGAGAAAGAGGGATTGATTTCGCCGGACCGGGAGGAAAATGGTTACAGAACATATAGTGATGAGAAAGTATCCAGATTAAAGCAGATCATTATTCTGCGAAAACTGGGGATTGCCGTGAATGACATTGAAGACATTCTTGATGGTGTGAGACCTTTATCAGAAGCGGTCAGTGAGAATATTGTGAAACTCGAGAAACAGATCGACGAAATAAAAGGGGCAATGAACATTTGTCAGAAGATCCAGGAAAACGGGGAGAGTTTGGCGTCTTTTAACCCGGACAAGTATTGGAATGCAATGGAGACGGAGGAGCGTAAGGGCAATCACTTTATGGACATTGCCAAGGATGTCATTCATTATGAGAAGACTACAATTCTTGGTTATTTTGGTCTGAATGACATCAATGGAAATCTTGCGGCAAGTATTCCGAGAGCTATATTTTCCGTTGCTCTGGTGTTTGTGATAACAGGATGCCTGGCGTGCCTGATCGATCAGTCATGGACGATTCATAGTTTCATGAATGGTGTATATGGCGTCCTTTGGATTTTGTCTGTGGAGCTCGTTTTAGGATTGCCGTTGTATCTTCTCGGAAAAAAATATCCGGCCATTGCATTGAACAGAGGGAAGATATTGGTAGGAATCTGCCTGATTCTTTGTGTTCTGTTGTTTGTGGTTGGGATCATTACAGGCATGTAAGTGTAGTTTTGTCCATCACGTCTTTTATCAGCATGAAAAGTATCCTCCGCCTAGTCACAGGCCTTGTGCTTGTCTCGCTGCCTGGTTAGAAAATTCAGCATGTCACTATCGTTATCAAAGAAACCGGAAATTACCAGTATTGAGTGGGAGTAAGGAACCGTTGATTCCTTGCTCGGTCAGTCCTCGAAGCACCTTCGGTGCTTCTGCGGAATCTACAATGAATCAACGGTTCCTTACTGAGGGGCGCCTGGCGGCGCCCTTTTTAGTGGGGAGATACTTCCTTCTGCTAAGCGAGGTCGGTCCTCGACGTGCTTAATACGCGACTCCATTATGTTTATGAAAAAAAATACCATGAGATTTTTGAAATAAAGTGCATTTTTTGGATATATGCTATTGAAATATAATGATACGATCTTTTAATGTATGTGAAACACTTCGAATATGGGCTTTTCAAGAAAATCTTGATCTTTAGCCTTTATCCGATCCTTGTAAACAGGTATAAGCAATGATCAATATTGCCTGAAGACATACGAATAAATTCATTGAAGATACAAAAATTATCCGTATTATTTTGCAACAGAGAGGGTGAATTTGTCGAAAAATACGGATAATATTCTAAAAAACTTCAGAATTATCCGTATAATTCTCGCCGGATCTGGGCAAATGACTGCGAAAATACGGATAATTTTATGAAAAGATGCTCACTTATCCGTATTCTCAATTATTCCTGCTGAATGTCGGGAAAACGAAACGAAATTCAATGAAACTTTACTTGAGCATATGAAATAGAAAGCTTTCTGAGGGGTGCATGAAGAGAAAATGAACGATCCGGATCTTGTTACGTTCATAAGGCAATAGGATACAGGTATAGGGGGCAAGAATTCACATGAGTATTTTGAAAAACACAGAACTAAGCCCTGATCTGCTTGTTAAGGTCGTTCAGGAGAGAATCATTGAGTTGACGGGACTTCTTAAGATAAAGGAAAAGGATCTTTGTAAGGCTCCCGAAGGGACAATCCGAATTGTCTCTCGAGATGGTTTACTACAGTATTATCAGAGAATCAATCCTTCCGATACGAGAGGTGTTTATCTTAAACGCGAACAGGACGATATTGCAACCGCTCTCGTTCAGAAGGACTATGATACGAAGCTTGCAAGTGAAATTAAGAAAGAAATCAAAGCGCTGAAAGTTTTTCTTAGGGATTATCATCCGGAACGAATCTCAGACATATATAAGACTCTTCATAATTTTCGGAAGCCTTTGGTTTGTCCGGTAATGTTGCTTGATGAAGATTATATTGCTCGGTGGATGAGTGTCGAATATCCGAAGAAATCATTCGAGGAGAATGCTCCGGACTTCTTCACAGCCAAGGGGGAACGTGTCAGATCTAAATCTGAGATTATGATTGCAGACGCACTGAATCGACACAATATTCCATATCGGTATGAGTATCCGATACACTTAGCCGGGGCCGGGGTTGTTCATCCGGATTTTCTTTGTTTGAATGTGCGTGAACGAAAAGAGGTCTTGTGGGAGCATAACGGGATGATGTCTGACACGGACTATTCCGAGAATGCGATTAAAAGAATCGGAAAGTATACGCTGGCGGGATTTCATCCGGGGAAGAATCTCATCTTAACTTTTGAGTCATCGTCATGTCCGTTAAGTTCGAGAATCATTGATTCCAATATTAATTGTTATCTTCTTTGAACACTGTTACAGACCCTTCATAAGAAGGGACATGCGATTCTGGTTGTGCCGTATGACGAAGCTGTGACAAGAAGTAGCGATAGGATCGCACACATTCACGACGGCATGCTGGAGAGTTAAGACTCATTCAAACGTCCGTTCGCACACGAGACACTCCAGAATTGGTGTGAACTTGATCGAGAAGCTCTTTGCCACATTCGGGCAGGTACAGTGGCCGCGATAGATATTGATGCCGTTCTGGATTCCGATGTCGGAGGTAGCGGCTTTTTCGAGACCGAGATCGGCAATCTTGAGGCCGTAGGATATGGTCGCATTGGTTAATGCGATGGTTGCTGTGCGCGGGACGGCGCCGGGTATGTTGGCGACGCAGTAGTGAATGACTCCGTCGACGGTGTAGACGGGGTCGTCGTGATAGGTGACGCGGCTGGTCTCGACACAGCCGCCTTGATCAACGGCGATATCGACGATGACGCTGCCGGTTTTCATCTTGGACAAGTGTTCCCGGCGAATCAGGCGGGGAGCGCTGGCGCCGGGGATGAGAACGGCTCCGATTATTAGATCGGCATCTGTGATTTCTTCGAGGATTGTCTGTTCGCAGGAGTATATGGTTTTGACTTTACCTTCAAACATGACGTTGAGCTGAACCAGGCGGGAGAGATTCTTATCGAGCACGGTAACGTCTGCGCCCATTCCCAGCGCTACATCGCAGGCCTGTGTTCCGGCAATTCCGGCGCCGAGAACGACGACTTTTGCTCGCGGGACACCGGGTACGCCGCCGAGCAGGACGCCGAGGCCTCCGTTTGGCTTTTCGAGATAGTGTGCGCCTTCTTGAACACTGAGCCTTCCGGCGACTTCGCTCATGGGGTGCAGAAGGGGAAGCCCGCCGGACGTGTCGGTGACGGTTTCGTAGGCGACTGCCTTGCAACCGCTGGATAGGAGAGCGTCGGTCAGCGCTCTGTCGGCGGCGAGGTGCAGGAAGGTGTAGAGGATCTGGTCTTTGCGGATCTGAGGACATTCCTCCCGAAGGGGTTCTTTGACCTTGATGATCATATCGGACGTAAGCCAGACTTCTTCGGCGTGACGAAGAAGGAGAGCGCCAGACTTCTCATACAGGTTGTCATCAAAGCCGGATCCTTCGCCCGCACCGGATTCCAGGAGTACCTTGTGGCCGTGGGCGACATAGTCCTGCACATTGGCCGGGGTCAGGCCAACGCGATACTCTTGTTTCTTGATTTCTTTGACGCAACCGACAATCATAGCAGAACCTCTTGTCCCGGTACTGTTCTCCGATGCGAATCGCATTTACCAAAGAATGTGTCGCAAGGTCAGGTCCGTGTTTCCTAAATTGTCTCTGCAGGGTTCTCGACATACCGGACTTCGATGAACTCCTCACGAATGGTATCGTTCTTGCTAAGTTTCTGCAGGTACTCTTTGCAATCAGACGTTGGCGTATCCTGGTGTTTTGTACAGATACGGGCGGCGCGGTTGCGTCCGTTCTCTTTGGCCAGATACATTGCGTAATCACTGATGTTTATGGTTTGTTCCAGGTTCAAGAGGTCCGGCGTTCCGGGATGGATGGGAAGCATGCAATATCCGACGGAACAGGTGATCGGAAGGCTGGTCTCGTCGCTGATCTTTATCGGGGCGGCGGTTACGGCCTTGAGGATTTTTCGCGCGAAATGATCCAGGTATTCGGGATCGGTATCATTCAGGATGATGAGGAATTCCTCTCCACCCCAGCGGACGATGAAGTCATCCGCGCGGATCTGTCTTCGCAGAATTCGCGAGATACCGACGAGTACGATGTCGCCCGCACTGTGTCCGTAGGTGTCGTTGACCATTTTGAAGTGATCGAGATCAATCATGAAAACACCCATGGTTTTCTGATTGATGGCGGAGGTACGGTCGTCTTTGCCGTCTTGCAGCTGTGCTTTTCGAAGGATGAAGTTCATCGACAGTTCGGAGACAAATTCCGAGATGTATCTGCGATTGTGAAGGGCGGTCAGCGGGTCTTGCAGGGACAGCAATCGCAATTTCTCGTTTGCCTGATTCAGCTGCGCGGTTCTCTCTTCGACTTTCTTCTCGAGGGTCTCGTACAGAAGGGCATTCTCGATGGAGATCGCTGCCTGAGAGGAGAGGATTCGCAGCGTCTGGATCTGTTCCTCGCTGAAGACGTCCTCGGCGAGATCGTGTTCGAGATAGATGACGCCCATCAGTCGATTCCGATAGAGGATGGGCACTGCAAGGACGGACTTAATCTGTGCTTGTTGGATGTGGGGGTTACTGCTGAAGTCCCCTTCTTTCCATGCGTTTCCGAGTACGACATTCTCGTGAGAACGCGCGACAAATTGGATGATCTCCGGACACAGCTGGGAACTTTTTCGGTAGGGTATTGACTGCATGATTTCAATCTCGTCGTTAAAGGAATTTTTCAGCGCCTCGATATAGAGGTCCTTGTCATCTCTGTTTACCAGCAGAAGGGCTCCTTGCCGGGCTCCGGCGTTTTCGAGAATCAGGGACATCAAGGAACGCAAGAGTTTCTCGATACGGATCTCTCCGGAGATAAGCTGCATGGCCTTCATGATGGAGGTTGTGTCGATGGAGTTTCCGGTGATGTTCTGGTTCATGCGAGATGTGGTTCCCGGTTGGGAGGAGGGCTTTCTCAGGAACGGATAGGCTTCTTCCAAGAGACGGACTTTGCGACGGGCGCCCCATTTCGTATAGAAAAAGTAGGCCTCGGAAGCGAAGGCCTTGGAGATAATCTCGTTGTGCTGATTGTCCCAATACGCGGAAAGGGACTCGTAGATCAAGGCCTTGATATGCAGAAAATCGTCTTCTTCTAAAGATGCAAGTGCCAGGTTATAGTGTTCCATAATTTCTTCCTGAGGCGCTTTGCGAAGGACGGCGAGTTCGGCGGCCAGGAAGTGCGCTTTGTGGGCGAAGTTTGAAGGGCAGAGAAGGGCCGATTCCTGCAATTTTTTCAACATTTCGAGAATGAGTTCCATCTTCGAAGGCTTCTCTTCTTCAGAAATATCGTCCCAAAGTCGGATCAGGAGTAACGCCTTGAACATGAATTGCTCAGGGACAGGGAAATCGGATTGCGACGCAAAGGCGAACCGGTCACAAAGCAGGGACCATTTCTCCGCCTGCTTCCAATTGCTGTTGATGTAATGATAAACGGTATTATACTGGCAGAATCTCCAGAGGAAGGCGACATTTCTTGTTTGTTCTATGGTGGAAAAAAGCGTGTTGTCATCATCGATCTCCTGGTCAGAACGATACTTGTCCACCATGTACCGGATGATTGTGGCAAGAAGTAACGGCATGCCCGCCTTAGCTTCCGTAAGAAAATTGATTGTATCTTCGATCTCTTTGTCGCACTCCGAAAGATTCTTCCCGACATGTAAATACAGATGAATCTTATGAGCTCGGGCATAGGCGGCATGCTGAATATCACCGGTCCTCCTGCCGTCGGAATAGGCTAAATCATAGTACTGAACAGCCTCGCGAAAATGTGCGTTCCTGTAGGAGGTAAAGGTGAAGCCAAAGTATACCGCCGGCTTCATCAACTCCGCGTCCAAGCGGTCGAGCAAACGAAAAGCGGCTTTCCCCAAACGATAGCCCATGGAGAAATCGTTCAATGCGGGACTCTGGGTAAT
>JACCEE010846724.1_pt1 | contig 11348 bp, 9 predicted proteins | sample 7449931 | NCBI WGS metagenome assembly JACCEE01 (sample SAMN15323457, study PRJNA562643) | freshwater metagenome | isolation source: river surface water | place: USA:Blue River Watershed | collected 2017-08-19 | reverse complement strand
GGGCAAGGAGGACGTTCCCGTGCTGCACGGGATCGACTTCCGGTTGGGGCGGGGGGAATACGGAGCCATCATGGGACCTTAGGGGTCCGGGAAGAGCACGCTCCTGAACATCCTGGGGTGCCTGGACCGACCCACGGGTGGACAATATCTGGTCGAAGGCAGGTTGGTGTCGACGCTGTCGGAAAGCGAACTCGCCGACCTGCGCGCGCGCAGCATCGGGTTCGTGTTCCAGAGCTTCCAGCTTTTGCCGCGCCTGACCTTGTCGGAAAACGTCGAACTGCCGTTGCAGTACCTGGGGATCCCGCGCAAGGAACGGCGCAAGCGCGTCGCCGAAATCATGGAGCGGCTCGGCCTGGGGCAGCGGGGCAGGCACCTTCCCATGGAAGTGTCGGGCGGACAGCGCCAGCGCGCGGCCATCGCGCGGGCGCTGGTGAAGAAGCCGGCCCTCCTGCTGGCCGACGAACCCACCGGCAACCTCGACAGCACGACCACCGCCGAAGTCCTGGAACTGTTCCGCCAGCTGCACGAGGAAGGCAACACCATCCTGCTCATCACCCACGAACACGACGTGGCCGTGCGCGCCCAGCGGCGCTGGAAGATCTTCGACGGGCTCATGGAGGAGATGGCTTGAGCGGGACCGGCTGGATCGGGGGGTGGATCCTTCCGCTGTCCCTGGCCTGGCGCGAGACGCGAGGACATTTCCTGCGCTCGGCGGTGACCGCGACGGCCGTGTTCCTGGGCGTGGCGTCGCTCCTGGTCATGACCGCGCTCTCGCGGGGCATGGAGGCGCAGAACCGCGAGATGTACCTGCGCATGGGAGGTGCCCAGGTGATCCAGGTGACGGCGACCAAGGCCACCGACGCGCTGCAGGACGCTTCGTTCGGGCGGTCGCGGGGGCTCAGGCTCTCCGACGTCGACGTCCTGCGACAGAATCTGCCGCAGTTCGACGGCTGGGTCCCCGAGGTGTCGGCGGGAATGGGGCGCATTTCGCTCAAGGGCGCGCGGGTGCGGGCCATGGGCACGGCGTCCACCTGGGATCGGTTCGAGGTCCTGGGGATCGCGGTGGACACGAGCGAAGACCTTACACGAGCGCGCTGGGAATCGGGCGAAGCGATGCTCGTGGTGGGCGCCGACGTCGCCTCCAAGGTGTCTTCCGGAAGGCCTGCCGCCGCCTTGGGCAAGGAACTTCTGGTGGGCGGGCGCCCGGCGCGCGTCGCGGGCGTGTTCAAGAGCCAGGGGAAGTTCGACTTCCGCAACATGGAGGTCATGATCCCGCTGGCCTGGTACACGCGGGTCCAGGGCGAGGCCGATCCGACGCTGTCCGCCCTCAAGGCCAAGGTGGCCAGGCTCGACGACGTCGCCGACGCGCCGCGCCAGCTCAAGACCGAGCTGTTGGCCCTGCATCGCGGCGTGGAGGACGTGGATGTCTCCACCAACGACGACCTGCTGGAGAATTCGCGCAAGACCATCGCGACCATGTCGCTGGTCACCATCCTGATCGCCAGCGTGTCGCTGCTTTCCGGCGCGGTCGGGATCCTCAACGTGGGCCTGGCGTCGCTTTCGTCGCGGGTGCGGGAACTGGGCACCTCCAAGGCGCTCGGCGCGTCGTCGAGTCTGCTGTTCCGGCAGGTCCTGTTCGAAAGCCTGCTGGTGGCGGGAATGGGCGGCGGAGCGGGGCTCGCGGTGGGTCTGGCGCCCGCGCTGATCCCCGACGGCACCCTCCCCTGGACGTTGCAGCTTTCGGGTGTGGACCTGCTCGGCGGACTGTTCCTGTCGGTGGGCGTGGGCGTGGTGTCGGGTCTCGTCCCGGCCTGGAAGGCGTCGCGGTTGGATCCAGTGGAGGCGATGCGCGCATGAGACGGATCTTGTCATCCTTGGGGCTCGGGGTCGTCACCGCCTTCGACGAGATCCGCGCGCAGCCGCTGCGGTCGGGATTGTCCATCGCGGGCGTCGCGCTGGCGGTGGGCGCGTTGTCGGCGCTCCTGAGCATCATCGCGGGGCTGCAGGGCATGGTGAGCGAGTCGGTGGCCGACATGGGCGGCGCGGGTCGCATGTCGGTGCGTCCGTCCAAACCCGCCGACGCGCTGGAGGCGGCGGCGTTCTCCCGATCGCCGGGGTTGCGCGAATCCGACGGCGAGCTTTCGCGCGATTCCACGCGCGGCGCGGTCGCGGTGCTCAAGACCCAGGGCGATTGGGCCCAAGCCAGCGTGCTGGGCGGGAACGAACGGATCTACCTGATGGGATGCGACCGCGACTACCTGGTCAAGGACGTGGGCGCGGAAATCACCGAAGGCCGCCTGCCCGACGCGGGCGAATTCGAGCGGGGGGCTCCGGTGGCGATCGTCGGATGGAACCTCGCGACGTCCTGGGGCGAAAAGGCCGCCTCGCGGGGCGCGAACCTGGTGGGAAGCTCCATCGTGGTGCAGGGCGTTCCGTACGAGGTGGTGGGGACGTTCAAGTTCAAGCGCAACAACTGGGGACGCAACGGGCGCACCGTGGCCATCCCGTGGAACGCCTACCGGCAGCGCCACGTGGGGACCGGCGGGGAGCTGGACGAACTTCCCCTGCGGGTGGAGGTTCCGGAAAGTTCGACCGTGGTGCAGGCGCGGCTGGAGGAGCTGTTGACCGGCGCCCACCGCGGCGCCAAGGACTATTCGTTCCAGCTCTTCGAGTTCCTGGGCGAGATCCAGCGCATGATCGGGAACATCTCCATGCTCCTGGGCGTGGTGGCCGCGTTGTCGCTTTCCGTCGGGGCGCTGGGCATCTTCAACACCATGCTGGCGGGGTTCCACGACCGGATCCGCGAGATCGGGGTGCGCAAGGCGCTGGGGGCGCGTCGGTTCCAGATCCTGGCGCAGTTCCTGTCGGAGGCGGTGGTCCTGTCGTCGCTGGGCGGCCTTGCGGGCCTCGCGATCGGCTGCCTTCCCGCGCTGTTCGGCGACCAGCTCGACAAGGCCGTGTCCATCCGTCCGGTCATGGACCTCGCGGGGATGCTCGAGGCGTTCTCGATCTCGGTGGTCGTGGGCGTCGTGGCGGGGTTGTGGCCCGCCATCCGCGCGGCCAAGCTGGACGCCGTGGAGGCGCTCCGCTACGAGTGACCGGAGTCGGGTTGGGCGCTGTGGCCCACGAAGACTTCCAGCGTGGTCTTTTCCAGGAACGACATGTACTGTCCGTCCAGCTCGACGATCGTGTCGTGGAGCGGACAGGGCTTGCCGTTGCCGCACCAGCCGGGACCGTAGGCGCAGCGGTCGGAAGGCTCCACCTTCTGGAAGACGCTGACGATTTCCGACAAGCGGATGTCCTTGGGGGCCTTGGCCAGGGCGTAGCCGCCGTTGGGTCCGGGCGTTCCGCTCACCAGATCCACCTGCGACAGCTGGACCAGGATCCTGGCGGCCAGCGGCTTGGAGATGCCGCGCAGCTTCGCGGCTTCCTGCGAGGTGGTGCGCTGCTTCGCGTCCCAGCGCTCGGCGAGGAGCGAGGCGATGGCGATGGCGTTGCTGGATGTGCGCCCGTAGCTGGACATGATGGCGCAAAACTAGATCGTCCGGTCCCGCCTTTGCATGGAACCGGACCGGAATCGGCTCAGGAAGCCGAAACCAGCAGCGATCCGACCAGGATCAGCAGGGCGCCGCCCACCAGGGGCAGCGGGTTGGCCTGCTTCCATTCGGAAAAGATCACCAGCCCCAGAAGCACCGTGAGGAGGGTGTTGGTGTTGTAGATGGGGTTGAGCTTGCTGATGGGCACGCCCCACTTGAGCAGCGCGAACGACACGAACCCGGTGCCGACCGCCCAGGCGAATCCGGCCATGAGCCCCCACAGGCCCGACCTCATGTCGATCGGGGCGGGCAGGAGCCACCAGAACCCCGCGCCCGTGACGGCGCAGGCGAATCCGGTGAGCACCAGGAGCGGACCGGCGCCCAGGCCGCTTTGCGCGGCGAGCTTGGTCCCGATGGCGAAGACGGAATAGCCAACGGCGGGCACGACCCCGCCGACGACGATTCCCAGGGTCTGAGGCGACACGTTCATTCCTTGCTTTCCAGAGTGATTTCCAGGACCGGGGATTTCGCCTTGGAGAGGTCGAACGACGCTCCCGATGCGGTGACGGAAACCGGCAGGGCGGCCCCGGGCCTGCCGTCGGTGCCCAACGGGCGCACCTTGGCCTTGGCGACTCCGGCTCCCTTGAGCACCACCGATCCTTCCAGCACCTGGCTTTGCACGGGCATGTCGCCCAGCGACTTGATCCCGGTGCGCGAGCGCGTGAATTCGGCGCCTTTCATGCGCGAGGGTCCCGCCGCCACCAGGTAGAACCGCTTGGATTCGGAAAGCGCCTTGCCGTCGGCCGACACGGCGATCACGGACGCCTGGGGATTGGCCACCTTGAACGAAAAGCGCGGGAAGGAGAACTCCTTGGCGGCAACGGCTCCGGCGGCGCCCTGGGCGCGCGGGGTCTCGATCCGCAGGGTTCCGGCCTTGGAGTCCAGCTCGAGCTCCTTGGTGGACGACACGATCCGTCCCGTGTCGCGCAGGCCCTGGCGGTCCCAGGCGTCGGGCGATCCCGAAGACTTGCCGGAAAACGTCTTGCGCACCTTCACGCTGTAGGGGAGCGCCCAGCGCTTTTCCAGGAAGTCGGAGTAGCTCGGCACCGAGAACATCTTGGCGCTGTCGATTCCTTCCACCACCAGCTCCCGCGATTCGGACACGTCCTGTCGCAGGAAGATGGGCGCCGCCGCCGCCCACAGCGCGAGCATGGACGGCGAGCGGGAAATGCCGTAGCGTTTGAGCGGGGCCGATCCGAGTCCCGCATAATCAAAGTCGAACTGCAGGGCGCCGCCCCAGCCTTGGAGCGCTGCGTAGGAGGCCATCAGCGGGAGCGCTTCGACCTCGTATTCGTTGGGGAGGCAGTGGTTCCATTCGGTGATCAAAAACGGCTTGTCGTGCAGCGGGAACCACGCCTTGGTGGCGACCAGGTTCGCCGACGGATTGCGCAGTTGCGAGCGGTTGTCCAGCGGCGCCCAATCCACGCGGTTCCAGTCGTTGCCGATCTTCCAGATCTGGGGATGGTCCCAGTAGTCGTTGGAGATCGTGTAGTCCTGGTCCTTCTGGTCGTGCAGCGCGGCCAGGATGGGCGGAGGGAAGTTGGTGCCGGTCAGGAGCAGCTTGGCGCCGGTCGATCGGATCGCGGCGCGCATGGTGTCGTAGTAGGCGCGTTCCAGGGAAGAAAGGAATTCGAAGGATTTGCGGGCCTGGGCCGGGTCGGAATTTGTCTTGAGGGTGCCGCGGGGATGGCTCCAATCAAGTTCGAAGAACGCGAGATCGCCTTTGTTGCCGGACGCCTTCCAGAGGGCGTCGAGCTCCTTTCGGTAGGCGCCGGAAATCGTTCCCGGTTCGAAGTTCGCGAAGATGGTGCTTTCGTTGATGAACTCGGTCATGGCCACCGAAGGATCGTCCTTCCAGGCGAGCTTGGTGTACGGGTTCACGTGCGACAGGAGGTTCTTTGCGAATGTCTTCTGCAGCTCGATCAATTTGCGCGAGAACGTCCCGATCTGCTTGGCGCCCAGCGGCGTGCGCTCGGGCGCACCGTCCGATTCCAGAAATTCGCGGTGCACCAAAAGGTCGGGCATGATGTAGATGCCGCGTTTTTTGAGCGAGGCATGCAGGTAGTCGAGCTTGTCCAACGCGGCGGAATCGAGCTTGCTGGCGCCGGTCTTGTTCCCAAAAAGGTTGGGGTTCGACCACGGTGCGTCCATGTGGTGCAGTCGCACCAGGTTCACGCCCATCCGCGAAAGCCGCGTGGCCACGCTGTCGGCCATCGCGTGGGACGGGAACGATTCGCTCCCGACAAGGCTCACGCCCCAGAACCGGATTCCCGTTCCGTTTTCGAACGCGAACTTGTCGCCCTTGGGCTTGAGCCAGCCGTGCTTGCCGGCGGGAGCATCCAGAAGCCCCGACCAGTCCACGAAATGCGCATCGGCGGCGGTGGCGGGGATGTCGTACCACGACCCGAAGGCCAGCGGACCGGTGGCCGGCTTGGCTTTCAGCGAGGCTCCCGACGCGCCCTTGAAGGCCGCCGAGATGTCGTCGCAGAATACGGTACCGGTCGCGTTGCCCAAGGCGCATTGGATCTTGATCTTGGTGGCCCCGGCGGGAACCTGGTAGGTGCGGCGCACCTCGTTCCACGGAGTGGTGCCCACGATCTGTCCGACCGCTGCAGGGTATCCGCCCACCAGCGTGCCCGCGTCGTCCAGGAATTCCACGGCGATCCGGCCGGTTTCCCATCCTTGGCTTCCGGCCACGAGGTTTTCCGATCGGAGCCATCCCGAAACTCGTGCTTCCTTGATGCCGTCGGGAAGCGCCAGAATCTGGTCGGCGCCACTCCATTTGGGAGTGCCGTTGAAGATGCGCGCTCCGCCTCCGTCGTTGCGTCCCCACGAGCCGACATCGGCTCCCCAGAGGTTCCAGCCGTCGGTGCCGGCCTCGAAGTCGCCGTTGACGACTTGCTCCGGTTCCGGATTGAACCCCGGAGGGGCCCCGGCGAACAGGGCGGGTGCGAAGACAAGAAGGCTTGCGAGATACGTTCTGGGTCGGTTCATGGATGGATCTCCCTAAAAACTTCGGTGCCCGGTGTCGCACGAGGTCGCATCATTGGTGGGAATTGTCCGATTCGGGGTTCAATCCGGCGTGGCCATCGAGCAGGGCCAACAGGCGAGCGCTGCAGCGTTCCACGGAAAGCGAACGGTACATCGATTCGAAATCGTCGCCGGTCCATCGGGACGGTTTGGAAAGCAGGTCTTCCATCGACGTCGCCAAGGCCTCGATGTTTTCCGTCGGGAACACGTCGCCGCAGCCGTGCGTGGCCTGGAAGTCCTTGAAGAAGGGGATGTCGGAGGCCAGGTACGGGATGCCGTGGGCCAGCGCTTCGGTTTGCGCGCAGCTTTGCGAGATCCACCGGTACGGGAACAGCGCCAGATGCATCCGACCGAAGGCTTCGGGTTTTCCGTCGTCGGGCATGTAGCCGCAGAACCGGATGTGTTGGGCGTATTCCGGCCGGACGCGCAGCTTGAGCTTTTCCAGATAGGCTTCCTGGCCGACTCCGGGCGCACCCCAGATTTCCAGGACGGGAAATGTCCCGGGCGCCCGCGATTGGATCGCGTCGACCACCAGGTCGTGGCCCTTCTTGCTTCCGATCTGTCCGAACAGCCCGATCGTGCAAGGGGCGTGCGGCACTTCGCGGTCGGGCATGGCCAGGATGGGATGCGGAATGATTTCCGTCGCGGGTGCGCCGAGCGCGGCCATTTCGGCCGCGTGCAACCTCGTGTGGACCACGAAGGCGGCGGCGCGCTGCGCGATGCTCTTTTCCCAGCGCAGGTAGGCCCATTTCGCCGGCGCGAAGGCGTTCAGATGCCGGGCGTACGTCTCTGGAGTCTCGTGCGACACGACCACGGCGCGAATCCCCCGCTTGCGCACCCGCCCCAGGAACCAGGGCAATAGCGGGCCCGAGCCGGTGGGGGTGTGCTGGACCAGGATGGATGCCGGACGGATCTTGTCCACATCGCGCAGGAACGAAATCCATCTCCAGAACGTGCTCTTTTCCTGCCAGAACACCATGCGCCTGGATTCCACCACGCGGCCATGGCGTTCGATCGCTTCCTTGTACTTGCCGGTGTACCAGGCGACGCCGTTGTTGCGCGACGGCCAGGGGCTGATGAGCAGGATGGGTCTTTGCGTGTCCACGGATTCCAAGGTAGAAGCACCCACCGGGCAAGTCAGCCGGTGAGGGCTTCGCCCAGCTTGTCGTCGGAGATCCAGGACTCGAAGCGTTCCTTTTCCGATACGGTCAAAGGGAGTTCGCCCGACAGGATCCGGTCGACACCCTCCCGCCATCGTTCCAACAGGCCCACGTGTTCCTGGAGCAATCCGGCGCGTCCCAGGGAGCCGCCCGATTGGACGCTGCCTTCCAGGTCTCCCGCGCCGCGCTCCTCCATATCGATTTCCGCGATCTCGAATCCGTCTTCGGTGCGGGCGAACCGCTGCAGCCGCTCCATCTTGTCTTCGTCGCCGGGCACCAGGAAACACCACCCCTGGCCCCCGCCGCGTCCCACGCGCCCACGCAACTGGTGCAGCTGCGCCAGCCCGAAGAACTCGGGATGCTCGATCACCATGAGATCGCAATCGGGAACATCCACGCCCACTTCCACCACGGTCGTGCAGACCAGCGCCTTCACGTTTCCCTGGCGCAGATCGTCGATGGCCTGGTTTTGTTCGGGGCCGTCCATGCGTCCGTGCAGGATCCCCACGTGCTCTTCGCCAAGGAGCCTGCGCAGCCGTTCGGCGGAGGTCGCCACCGACGCGCCTTCCTCGCTTTCGTCCACGCGGGGCACCACCCAGAACAGTTTTTGTCCCGCGTGCAGCTCCTTGCGGAGCCAGGCGAGCATGTCGGGGACCTTGCCGGGAGCCACCACCCGGCTGTTCACCGGCTTGCGGTTTCCGGGGCGTCCGCGCACTTCGGCGATTTCCATGTCGCCATGGGCTCCCAAAAGGAGCGATCGGGGGATGGGCGTCGCGCTGGCCGCCACCACGTGCGGATACGCCCCTTTGGCGACCAGTTTTTGTCGTTGCCCCACGCCGAACCGGTGTTGTTCGTCGAACACCACCAGCGCCAGATCCCGGAACACCACGTCGTCGGAGAACAGGGCGTGCGTGCCCACGGCCACCGCGGCGCGTCCGTGCGCGAGCCGATCCAGGGCGCGTACGCGCTCTTCGCGCGATTGCCCGGCCGCGAAGTACAGGACCGGGATGTCGTGGGGCGCGAGCCATTTGCGGAAGGTTTCCAGGTGCTGGCGGGCCAGGACCTCGGTGGGTGCCAGCACGGCCACCTGCGCACCGGCTTCGAGGACCGGGCACGCTCCCAGAAGGCACACCAGCGTCTTTCCCGAACCCACGTCGCCTTGCAGGAGCAGATGCCCCTGGTCGCCGCTTCCGAGCTTGCGCTCCAGCAGATCCACCGCCGCGCGCTGGCTTTCGAACAGCGAAAAAGGCAGTGCGGATTCCACTGCGGGTCGAAGCCGCGTGGAAGGCGCGAACACGCGTCCGCGTCCGAGCAGATCTTGTCGTCGCCGACGAAGCCTGACCAGCGTGGGGAACCACGACGACGCCTGCTCGTGGAGCAGGAAGGCTTGCGATTGCGCGATCGATTCGGGCTTGTGGATGCGGACCAGCCGTTCCTGCCGAGGCGTCGTGGATGCTCCGCGAATGCAGTCGGGAAGCGTCTCGTCGATCTTGGTGCGGGCCATCGCCGCGATCGCCAGTTGCTGGAGCGCGCGATGTTCGATCTTGGCGTCGCGCAGGCCCTGCGACAACGGGTACACCGGGAAGATCGATCCCTTCGCCTCTTCGCCTTCGGCCAGGACCTCGTATTCGGGGTGCACGATCTGCAAACCCCGAAACCGCGTGACGTTCCCGAACACCAGAAGCCGCATCCCCGCGCTCAGGCGTTTGGCGATCCACCGCGCCCCGCCGAACCAGAGGAGCTCGATGTTTCCGGTGGCGTCGCGGGCCTGCACGACCAGCCGCTCGCGGCGCCCGAAGGCCAGGTTCACCGAACCCACGCGCACGTCCAGCAGCGCGTCGTCCCCGTCGCGCACTTCCGAGATCTTCTTCACCTGGGTCCGGTCCACGTACCGCCTTGGCAGATACTGCACCAGATCCGAGGGGGTCAGGATCCCGGCTTCCTCCAGCGCCTTGCGCTTTTTGGGCGTGATCCCGGGAATGCCGTCCAGAAGGCTTTTCGCCGCGGAGGATGTCGTTTTCTGTCCGGTCTTGGTCTGCGCAGTCATCGTCGAATCAGAGCGCACACTTCCCACCCGTTCGTCCTGAGGAGCCGTCCCGAGGACGGCGTCTCGAAGGGCGAGCGGATGAGTGTGAACATCCGGTCAGGTGCTCCGCGATGTTCAAGGAACCACCTCGGCTTCCACCGTGCCCACTCCGTCGGCGGTCAGGCCGAGTTCGTCGGCGGCCGCGCGCGACAGATCCAGGATCCGTCCATCCTTGTGCGGACCGCGGTCGTTCACGCGGACGGTGGTGGAAAGACCCTTCTTGGGGTAGTCCACCTTGAGCCGCGTGCCGAACGGCAGGGTCCGGTGCGCGCAGGTCAGCAGATCGGGATCGTAGGGCTCGCCGCTGGAGGTGGGGCTGCCGACGAATTCCTTCCCGTAGAAGGAGGCTTGTCCGCGGATTCTGGTTCCCACCGGCGCGATCGAATCGGGTACGTCGCGATCGGGCGCGGATTGGGGCCCGACGGCCGCGGGGGCCGCTACCGGTGCGGATTTCGGCTTCTTGGACTTGGATCCGGGCGCTGGCTTCCAGGTGCCCGTGCGGCGGTCGTATCCCGTCCGCGAAGGCAGGTTGGCGCCGCAACCCGCGAACACGACGGCCAGAACCAGAAGAACGGAAAGTCTGCGCATCAATTGAAATCGTCCGGTTGGAAGTATTCGTCTTCGAGCGACGGAGGAATGGCTTCGGGTTCGTCGGGCGGAACCAGGCCCGGCTGGGTCGTCGGGCGGGGTCCCAGGCGTTTGCTTTCGTCCAACCGCTCGACGCCTTCCTCGAAGTCCTCTTCGGATGCCGTGTTGCGGACGACGCCCTCGAGGAAGTCGCGCGCCCGCCCCGTCATGACGGCTTCGGCCCTGCGGGCCCAGGCCGTGCCGGGCAGGCTGTCGACCACCAGCTTGTAGGCCTGCGCGGCCTGGGCGGAATCGTGACGGAGGTTGTCGTGGATCCATCCGATGGCGTAGCGGGCCCGCTTTCCTGCGGTCGTTTCCGATCGCTTGGCCACGATCGCCTGGAACGATTCCACCGCCGCGGTCGGGTTCGAATCGTCCATCCATTTCTTTTCGGCGCCACGGTAGTCCAGTTCCGCCGAATCCTCGCGGGTGATGGTGGTCACCTCGACACCCGCGTTGCGCTGGGCGACCTTGGCGAACTCCGTTCCGGGCCATTCCTTGGCGACCTTCAGCCATGGCGCCGGATCGAAGGCTCCGGTTTCGCTCAGTTCGTCGTCGGCGATCCAGGCCAGCGCGTATCCGGCGCGCGCCTTCTGGGCGGGTTTGGCGGCGGTGTCCGACAAGATCCGTCCATAGGCGGCGCGGGCGCTGTCGCGTCCGCCCAACCGCAGGAGGTAGAGCTCGGCGAGATCGAAGTTCCACGGCGCCCATCCGGAATCCGCGACCTTGCGCTCCCTGAGCTTGGCGAGGTCGGAAAGCGCCGCGGCGAGCTCGCGCGCGCGGTTGCCCCAGAACGTGTTGCCGCCCGCCTTCGCCCCGATCTGGTACACGCGAAGGGCCTCGCGCGCG
>JACCEE010013366.1_pt1 | contig 11348 bp, 9 predicted proteins | sample 7449931 | NCBI WGS metagenome assembly JACCEE01 (sample SAMN15323457, study PRJNA562643) | freshwater metagenome | isolation source: river surface water | place: USA:Blue River Watershed | collected 2017-08-19 | reverse complement strand
CTTTCAGCAAGGCCACACGTTGACGGAGGCTTTCCTTGTAATCGGTGATTTCGCCTCGCATGGCCGCTTCGGTGATGGCGGCCACCTCCGCTTTGCGCCCGGCGGCATCGGCGATCTCGTCCACACACTCGATATTGATGAGCGTGGAATCCATGTCAAACGCAATCAGTTTGAAGTCGGCTAACTTCAAAGGAGGCTCCACTCCCTGAATCACAAGGCCGGGAGCGATTTCAGTGGGGACGGTGGATGCAGTGTGTTGGGAGGGCATTGTTCAGTTGGAAAGATCAACAAAAGAGTTTGCTTGGAACCCCGCAGGATGTGGATCAAGCATGGGGTTGGCTGGGGTGTCACCCTATCGGTCGATGAGTTTAGCCAATGCCGAGGGCCATTGAGTTCGGGCCCCGTTCGTTCAACCGGAGAAAAAACCATCCCAAATCAGTTTGGCACCAGTCAAGAACATGCCCCAATCTACCAGCCGGTAAAACCAAACTGGGCTGATTTTGCGGGCGATTTTCACGCCCATCCACACACCCAATGGAGCGAAAGGCAGCAGTACCAGTGAAGTGGTGAAGTTGCCCACATCCAGTAGGCCCAACAAAGCGTAGGGCAACCATTTGCTCAGGTTGATGACAAAAAAGTAGGCTGCCATCGTGCCTGTGAAGACAGTTGGTGCCAGTTTGAGTGGAATGGCGTAGGCGTTGATGGGCGGCCCGCCTGAATGCGATACAAAACTGGTGAAGCCGGATGTAGCGCTCATCAGCGCCCCCCAGGTTTTGCTTGGGGGAGGTGCATGGGCCTTTGGTGGGAAAAGCTTTCTTTGCGCCAGAAATGCCCAGGCAAAAATACCCACCATGCCCGCAACGGTTTGCGCGTGCAGTATTTTGAACAGCAAGGCCCCAACCACGATGCCGAGCAGCCCCCAAGGCAACATGAAGGCCAGCAGCTTCCAATCCAACTCTTTGCGAAAAGCTTTGAGCGTGAGTACATCCATGACGAACAGCAGCGGCATGAGAATGGCCGCAGCCTTGGGAACCGTGGTGACCAGCGCCATCATGGGAACGGCCAGAGAGCCAAAACCGGCTCCAAAACCACTTTTACTCAGGCCCAGCAGCAACACAGCTGGAATCGACACCGCGTAAAAAACTGGATCGGTGATCAGTGGCATGCATTGCTTTCATGATGACGGGCTTTTTTGGGAGAGACCATATTCGTATTAATGTTCAATTTCCACGGTTGGTTTTTGTAAGACATGATGAACTGAAAACAAAAAACAGCGCTTCTGAGCACGCCGCAACTACCGTGGGGGTCTGTAAATAAAAGGTTTGATTGTCAGTGCAGAATGAGAATGGGCATGGTGACGAATCAAGTGCGATCAGGAGTTCTCAATATGAAATCTGTATTCAGTATGGTGGGGTTGGTTGTGGTGCTGGCGGTTGTTGGTGTATTGGTCAAGCGTCAGATGGCGGCATTGCCCACAACCCAGTCAACATTGTCCGGTTCAACTCAGCCCGCCACGGGTGTATCTGGAAGTGGTTCGCCCGCGCCCGCAACCACGCCGCGCAATCAGGTCAACCAAGTCAAAGAGCAAATGGATCAACTGATGCAACAACCACGCACCATGCCAGAGAAAGAATGAACACCTTTGTTGATGAAGATGCAGCCTGGATGCAGCTTGCCTTGGCGCAGGCGCATCAAGCGGAGGCAGCCGGTGAAGTGCCCGTGGGCGCAGTGGTGGTGAAGGGGGGGCGTTTGTTGGCAGCCGGACACAATCTTTCTATTTCCAGTTGCGATCCCACCGCGCATGCCGAAGTGGTGGCCTTGCGTGCTGCGGCACAGGCTGTGGGTAATTACCGCCTTGAAGGCTGCACCCTTTACGTCACTCTGGAGCCTTGTGCCATGTGCAGTGGGGCAATGTTGCATGCCCGTCTGGATCGGGTTGTGTTTGGGGCACACGATCCCAGAGCGGGGGCGGCAGGTTCCGTACTGAATTTGTTTGCTCAGCCAGGTCTTAACCACCACACGGTGGTTCATGCAGGGGTACAGGCTGTTGAATGCGCCCATGTTCTGCATAATTTTTTCAAACCACGTCGGGTCAATCGAAATCCTTTGCGCGAAGACGCTTTGCGCACGCCAGAGCATCGTTTTGCCGCTTTGCCCGATTGGCATTGGCCCATGCAACGGTGGACAGATTTGGCTGTGCTTGATGGGTTGCATTTGAGCGGGGTGGATCAATCGCCTGAAGTGTGCAACTCGCCGCAGTGTGTGCTGTGTCTTCATCCCGTTGAGGGTTGGGGCTACACATTTCGGCACCTGATTCCAGCGTTGCTGTCCAGCGGGGTGCGGGTGGCGGTTCCTGATCTGGTGGGCTTCGGTCGGAGCGACAAGCCTAAAAAACAGTCATTTCACTCAGTAAACTGGCATGCAAAGGTTCTCCATGCCTGGATGGTGCAATTGCAACTGGCAAATGTGATCTGTCTGCTGCCCAGCCAAGCTGGCGTGGCACAAATAGGGTGTTGGCTGATGTCGATGGCCCCCGAATTGTTTCAGGCCATTGTCTGGCTGGATGAGCCCAGTGGCCACGCCCCCAATACCCGGGCGAAGCCATCCACCGTTCAGAAGGCCGCTTATGATGCGCCGTTTCCAGACAAGGGGTTCAGCGCTGCACAGCGCGCGTTCGGGAGCTGGCCTGCGGTGGAGGATGCAGCCCTCAACCTGAGTGGCATCATTCAAATCCATTTTCCGCTTGTGGCGTTGGAATCGAAGTCTGATTCAAGAGCTCTGGCTGATGCCGTCATCAATTGCGTCAGTGCAGGCAAATCAAGCCCCTGAAAGGCTCTTTCTTTTCTTCACTTTTCCCTGTTCATGGCCTCTGGCCTTTTTAATCCAAACCATGCAGCACATCTATATTTATTCTCCCTCTGGTGCTGTTCGAGACAAGCCCGCATTCCGCCGGGGCGTACAGCGCCTGAAGGCCTTGGGTTACTCAGTCGAAGTAGACACCGATGCTCTGCGCAGTTTTCAGCGTTTTGCCGGGCCTGATGAGGTGCGGATTGAAGCGATTCGCCGGGCAGCTTGCAGTGGAGCCCAAGTGGCCTTGATTTCTCGGGGTGGCTACGGGCTGACACGGGTGCTTGCGCAGTTGCCCTATGACGATATTTCCCGCTCCATTGAAAATGGCATGCAATGGGTCGGTTTCAGCGATTTCACGGCCTTGCAACTGGGCTTGATGGCACACCGGCAACGCACCTGCGGTCACATTGATGGCGGAGCAATCACGTGGGCCGGCCCCTCACTGGGGGAGGATTTTGGTGCGGACCCTGCCCTTGGAACCCAGGCCGATCCACTGCCCGATGACATCATGGAAGCGTGCTTCGATGATGTGCTCACGGGATCCAGTGAGGGGGCAGGGTGGCGCGTCCCCAAAAACGAGCGCCAATCGCTGGAAACAGGCGAAACCGCATTCAGCATTCAAAACAGCGTGCTTTGGGGGGGGAATTTATCGGTGTTGTCGTCCATGGTGGGCACACCTTGGATGCCAACAGTAGATGGTGGCATTCTGTTTCTGGAAGACGTTGGAGAGCATCCTTACCGCATCGAACGCATGTTGACCCAGCTACTGAATGCGGGCATTCTGGGGCGGCAAAAGGCGGTTCTCCTTGGCCATTTCAACCAATACAAGCCTGTGCCGCACGATAAGGGTTTCAAACTCAGCACAGTTGCCAGCTGGCTGAGGGCTCAGTTGGCAAAGTCAACAGAATTTTGCCCGGCTGGTGTACCTGTTTTGACAGGTCTACCTTTTGGCCATGTTCCAACCAAAGTGTTGTTGCCGGTTGGCAAACCTGTAGACATGCGGTTGCTGGGTTCGGATGCTTTGATTTTCTGGGAATAAATATTTTGTTGCAGTGCAACAAAACAACATGCACAAGAAGGGGTTTTCCCTATAATTCGATGCATGCTGCACTGCAACATAACCTTGTTTTAGTTGCCCGATCGTTTTATTGAAGGAATCATCATGTTCGTTACTCCTGAGCAAATCACCGCCGCCAACCAAGCCAACCTGGAAGCCATCAAAAGCGCATCCTCCAAGGCTTACACCGGTCTTGAAAAAATGGTTGAACTCAACATGGCCGCCAGCAAAGCCGTCATGAACGAGTCTTTCGCCCATGTCCAAGCCGTCATGGAAGCCAAAGATCCACAGCAAGTTCTGGCTCTGCAAGCCGGTTTGCTGGCTCCCATGGCTGAAAAAGCAGCTGCTTATGGCCGCCATGTTCAAACCATCGTGACTGAAGCCACTGCTGATCTGACCAAAACCTTCGAAGGCAAAGCTGCTGAAGGTCAGAAAGCATTCGCCGATGCCATGGAAAACATGACCAAGAATGCACCTGCCGGCACAGAGACAGCTGTTGCAGCCATCAAGACAGCCATGTCCAACAGCCAAAGTGCCATCGAAGCCGCACAAAAAGCTGCCAAGCAAGTTGTGAGCATGGCAGAAGCCAACATCGCTGCCGTTACCGAGCAAGCTTTGAACGCAGCTTCCACTGTGTCCAAAAAGGCATAAGGCTCACATACCGAATGTGTGACGCATTCGGTATGTCACAAAAAAGGCTCCACAGGGAGCCTTTTTTGTTGCGACTGAAAGCCATCATTGGTGGGTACGGTCAAGTAAAGCTGGGAGTGCCGCTTCAGAACCATCAACCCGCCGAGCCCCATTGAAGCGTTGAGTCCAGTACGCTTGGCGCATGTCCTCAACACGCACACGGGCACCAGTCCGTGGAGCGTGGATAAATTTACCGTCTCCAAGGTAAATGCCGACATGACTGAATGCACGGCGCATGGTATTGAAAAAAACCAAGTCGCCAGGTCTGAGTTCATCACGGGCGATGATGACCGTCGCTTTTGCCTGCTCCTCAGCACGACGGGGCAGTACCAAGCCGATTGACTGCTCAAACATGCTGCGTACAAATCCACTGCAGTCAAAGCCCTCAGAGGCGTTGCTGCCACCGCGCTTATAGGGTACGCCCAGAAAGCCCATTGCTGTCATCACCAGGTCAGAGGCGGCACTGCTCACACCATCTCGAAACTCAGATGCACGCAAAAGCAGCGTTTTATCGTTCACCATTTCGGTGGCATCCGATAAGAAGCCAAGTGGCGATGCACGGACATTGCTGGGCTCGGCCTGTAGCACACCACTTGCGAAAAGCAAAAAGCAGCAAACCAACAGTGGGCGGTGAAATTTGTTGTTCAGTTGGGTTGCTTTCATCTTCAAGGCTGGTACACGTCAGGCAAAAGAGCGCTAAGCGCAGGTGTCACAAATGGTCTGTTGACCATTCCAGTCGTTGTCTCCAGCGCACACTATATATTGTCTTCAGTTTTAATTTTCTGACAGGAGCTTTCATGCTGATTGAAGCAAGCGAATCCCAGCTGGTACTCGTTGATTACCAAACCAAACTCATGCCTGTGATCCACGAAGGTGCAAGTGCCTTGGCCAACGCTGTCCGCCTTGCCAAGGCAGCCAATTTGCTGGGTTTGCCTGTCTGGGGAACCGAGCAAAACCCGGATCGTCTTGGCCCCAATGATGCAGAGCTGAAAAGCCTGTGTCGCACCACGCTGACCAAAATGCATTTCAGTGCTGTTGCGGATGGTCTGGCAGACCGGTTGCGCCCACCACCCAAACAGGCCTCGGGCAATGCCAGGAGCTTGCCCAAGCATTTGCAGAAACCGGCAGCGCCAGCCGCAGCTGAGCGCAACACCTTGGTTGTGGCAGGGTGCGAGGCGCATGTCTGTTTGTTGCAGACAGCTTTGGAATTGTTGGAACAGGAGTTTGACGTTTGGGTTGTGACCGATGCTTGCAGCTCACGGACAGAAAGAAACCGGGATGCCGCATTCGACAGGTTGGCAGGCGCAGGGGCCGAGCTGGTGACAACTGAGATGGTGATTTTTGAATGGGTCAGAACTTGTGAGCATCCCAGTTTTCGGGCTGCACTTGCCCTGATCAAATAGAGGCATGTGGGCTGCAATGCGTCAGTTATCAGAAAGCGCCTCTGACCATAATTATGAATTCAGATTTACCCACATGCATGGAGACGATACATGAGCAGTTACGCCGATTTTTTCCGCCGTTCCATTGACGACAGAGATGGTTTCTGGGGTGAGCAATCGCAGTTGATTGACTGGCATAAACCATTTGACCAAGTGTGTGATTACTCCAATCCACCTTTTGCCAGGTGGTTTGCTGGCGGTCAAACAAATCTTTGCCATAACGCGGTGGATCGTCATTTGGCTACCCGTGGTGACCAAAATGCTCTGATTTTTGTTTCCACAGAAACCAATATCGAAAAAGCCTACAGTTTCAAAGAGTTGCATGCTGAAGTGCAACGCATGGCGGCTATTCTCAAAGACCTGGGTGTGAAGAAGGGCGATCGCGTCCTGATTTACATGCCCATGATTGCCGAAGCCTGCTTTGCCATGTTGGCTTGCGTGCGCATTGGTGCCATTCACTCTGTGGTGTTCGGTGGTTTTGCCAGTCACGCCCTGGCAAGCCGCATTGAAGATGCCACGCCTACCCTGATCATCAGTGCAGATGCCGGCATGCGTGGTGGCAAGGTTGTGCCATACAAACATTTGTTGGATGAAGCCATTCGCCTGTCCTCTCACAAGCCTGCCAATGTGCTGATGGTGAACCGTGGCTTGGCCGATTTGCACCCCGTTGAAGGTCGCGACCAAGATTACGCCACCCTGCGCCAGGCCAACATGGACACCGTTGTGCCCTGCGAATGGGTGGACAGCACCCACCCAAGCTACATCCTGTACACATCAGGCACCACGGGCAAGCCAAAGGGTGTTCAGCGTGACACCGCTGGCTACGCTGTGGCGTTGGCTGCGTCCATGAAGCACATTTACATGGGCAACCCTGGTGAGACGTATTTTTCTACTTCTGACATCGGCTGGGTGGTGGGGCACAGCTACATCATCTATGGCCCGCTGATCAATGGCATGGCCACCATCATGTACGAGGGTCTCCCCATTCGTCCCGATGCAGGCATCTGGTGGCAGCTGGTCGAGAAGTACAAGGTCAGCGTCATGTTCAGCGCACCCACGGCAGCACGCGTGCTCAAGAAGCAAGACCCGTCCTATCTCACGAAATATGATTTGTCCAGTCTGAAAGCCTTGTTCCTGGCTGGCGAGCCGCTGGATGAACCCACCGCCACCTGGATTGGCGGTGCCCTGAACAAGCCCATCATTGACAACTACTGGCAAACTGAAACGGGCTGGCCCATCATGGCCATCTGTAACGGTGTGGAACAAGCCCCAACCAAGTTTGGATCTCCCGGCAAAGCCGTGTACGGCTTTGATGTGCAGCTGATTGACGAAACCACCGGCGAAGAAATCACCGAGGCCAACAAGAAGGGCGTGATTGCTGTCAATGGCCCGCTGCCTCCCGGCTGTCTGCAAACCGTGTGGGGAGACGACAAGCGTTATGTCAGCACCTACTGGTCCAGCATCCACAACAAGGTGATGTACTCCACCTTCGACTGGGGTGTGAAAGATGAAGATGGTTACTTCTTTATCTTGGGCCGTACCGATGACGTGATCAACGTTGCAGGACATCGCTTGGGCACACGGGAAATTGAGGAAAGCATTTCCAGCCACCCCAATGTGGCAGAAGTGGCCGTGGTGGGTGTCGCCGACCAGCTGAAAGGTCAGGTTGCCGTTGCGTTTGCCGTGCTGAAAGACCCCAGTGTGGCATCCACTGAAGCCGATGCACAAAAACTTGAAGCCGTCATCATGAAGGTGGTGGATGACCAGTTGGGTGCGGTGGCGCGCCCTGCACGTATCCGTTTTGTAACCGTGCTGCCCAAGACCCGCAGCGGCAAGCTGTTGCGCCGGGCCATCCAGGCAGTCTGTGAAGGTCGCGATGCAGGTGATCTGACCACAATGGAAGATCCTGCCGCTCTTCAGCAAATCAAGGACAGTGTCACGCACTGATCACAAATCACCCGCGTGACACGGCTCAAAGCACCCAGTCTTTTAACAAAGAGCGGGTGCTTTTTTTACGATGCGCGTGATATCAGGCAAAGTTAATCAGCTGAATTTGCGTCAAACCTATGCATGCGGCAATTGTCATGCTGACATTTTGCTGACCAGTTGACGCTGTGCAACACCATCTGCCCGTTTGTCTTTTTGTTCCATTTTTGGGCATGTGCCAACCCGTTTGGCCACATCCTGGTGCGACAATCGCATGCTGCATAACTTGGCCCTTCCTGTCACAGTCGCATCCGCCCAACGGTTCAGCCGTGTCGCGGAAGGTTTTATCAACCAACTAATGTTTCCCAGAGGGAAACCGAGGTCAGCGAAACAATGAGTGAGACTAACAACGTTTACGGTGCCTACCAGGGCAGTACGTACCTTTTCGGCGGCAACGCTCCGTATGTCGAAGAGATGTACGAAAACTATCTGTCCAATCCCGGCAGTGTCCCGGATACATGGCGCAGCTATTTCGACGCGCTTCAGCATGTGCCTGCTGGCGATGGAACAGATGCGCGTGATGTGCCCCATCTGCCTGTCATCAATGCGTTTGCGGAACGTGCCAAGCAAGGGACGACCCGTGTGGTTCTGGCGAATCCAGACTCCGAAATGGGGCGCAAGCGTGTTCACACCCAACAGCTGATTGCGGCCTACCGCAACGTGGGTTCTCGCTGGGCTGATCTTGATCCACTCAAACGCAAAGAACGCGATCACATTCCAGAGCTGGAACTGTCCTTCTACGGTTTGACCGATGCCGATCTGGAAACCGTGTTCAACACCAGCAACACTTTCTTTGGTCGGGACACCATGTCCCTGCGCGAACTGCTGAATGCGTTGCGCGAAACGTATTGCGGCACCATCGGTGCTGAATACATGCACACCACCGACCAGAACCAGAAGCGCTGGTGGCAACAGAAGCTGGAAAGCATCCGCAGCAAGCCCAGTTTCAGTGCTGAAAAGAAAAAACACATCCTGGACCGTCTGACTGCGGCCGAAGGTCTGGAGCGTTTCCTCCACACCAAGTATGTCGGGCAAAAACGCTTCTCCCTCGAAGGCGGTGAAAGTTTCATTGCTGCGATGGACGAGCTGATCCAGTCAGCAGGTGCCAAGGGAGTCCAGGAAATCGTGATCGGCATGGCCCACCGTGGTCGCCTGAACGTGCTGGTCAACACCTTGGGCAAGATGCCCAAAGACTTGTTCGCCGAGTTTGACCACACCGCTCCCGAAGACTTACCCGCTGGTGACGTGAAGTACCACCAGGGTTTCAGCTCTGACCTGGCTACGCCCGGCGGCCCTGTGCATTTGTCGCTGGCCTTCAACCCATCCCACCTGGAAATCGTCAACCCTGTGGTTGAAGGTTCGGTGCGTGCCCGCATGGATCGCCGTGGCGATCCGCGTGGCAACCAAGTGCTGCCGGTGCTGGTACATGGCGACTCCGCTTTCGGTGGTCAAGGTGTCAACCAGGAAACACTGGCGCTGGCCCAAACCCGTGGCTACACCACTGGCGGTACGGTTCACCTGATCATCAACAACCAGATCGGTTTCACCACTTCCGACCCCCGCGATATGCGTTCCACCGCATATTGCACCGACATCGTCAAGATGGTGGAAGCACCCGTGCTGCACGTCAATGGCGACGATCCTGAAGCCGTTGTGCTGGCCACCCAGCTGGCCTTGGAGTTCCGCATGGAGTTCCGCCAGGATGTGGTGATTGACATCACTTGCTTCCGCAAACTCGGCCACAACGAGCAAGACACTCCCTCGCTGACCCAGCCGCTGATGTACAAGAAAATCGCGGCCCACCCAGGCACACGTAAGCTGTATGCCGACAAGCTGGCAGCCCAAGGCTTGGGGGAAACGCTGGGCGATGACATGTTCAAAGCCTACCGCGCTGCGATGGATGCGGGTACCCACACCGTTGACCCCGTGCTCAGCAACTTCAAGAGCAAGTACGCCGTTGACTGGTCACCATTCCTCGGCAGAAAGTGGACCGATGGCGGAGACACTGGCGTGCCATTGTCCGAATGGAAGCGTCTGGCCGAGAAAATCACCACGATCCCAGAAAGCGTCAACCCGCATCCACTGGTCAAGAAAGTGTATGCAGACCGTGCCGCAATGGGCCGTGGCGACATTCCTGTGGACTGGGGCATGGGCGAACACATGGCTTTTGCCTCGCTGGTGGCCAGTGGTTACCCCGTGCGCTTGTCAGGTGAAGACTGTGGCCGTGGCACCTTCACCCATCGCCACGCTGTGATTCACGATCAAAGCCGTGAAAAATGGGACACAGGCACCTATGTACCGTTGCAAAACGTGTCTGAAAACCAGGCACCGTTTGTGGTGATTGACTCCATCCTGTCTGAAGAAGCGGTTCTGGCTTTTGAATACGGGTATGCATCCAATGACCCCAATACTCTGGTAATTTGGGAAGCCCAGTTCGGTGACTTTGCCAACGGCGCACAGGTGGTGATTGACCAGTTCATTGCCTCGGGTGAAGTGAAGTGGGGCCGTGTCAACGGCATCACCCTGATGCTGCCACATGGCTATGAAGGCCAGGGCCCTGAGCATTCTTCCGCACGTCTGGAGCGTTTCATGCAGTTGGCTGCTGATACCAACATGCAGATTGTGCAGCCCACCACAGCCAGCCAGATCTTCCACATCCTGCGTCGCCAGATGGTGCGCAACCTGCGCAAGCCTCTGGTGATCATGACTCCCAAGTCACTGCTGCGCAACAAGGATGCGGCATCGCCACTGTCCGAGTTCACACGCGGTAGCTTCCAGACCATCATTCCGGATTCCAATCCTGATGTGGCCAAGAAAGCTGAGAAGGTCAAGCGCGTGATTGCCTGCTCCGGCAAGGTGTACTACGACCTGATCAAGAAACGTGCTGACAAAGGCTCGGACGACGTGGCCATTTTGCGTGTGGAGCAGCTGTATCCGTTCCCACACAAGGCATTCTCTACCGAGCTGAAAAAGTATCCCAACGCCACCGATGTGGTGTGGTGTCAGGATGAGCCACAGAACCAGGGTGCATGGTTCTTTGTGCAGCATTACATCCACGAAAACATGCTGGACGGCCAGAAGCTGGGCTACTCAGGCCGTGCTTCATCGGCTTCTCCTGCCGTCGGCTATGCCCACCTGCACCAAGATCAGCAAAAAGCCTTGGTTGATGGCGCATTTGGCAAGCTCAAGGGTTTCATTCTCACCAAGTAAACACTGGTTTGAACGGAGACAGTGTTCCCCGTTTTTTGACCGCTCACACCAAGAACAGAAGGATTAAAAATGGCTCCCTTTGACGTTAAAGTTCCCCTAATTTCTGAATCCAT
>JACCEE011200748.1_pt1 | contig 11349 bp, 8 predicted proteins | sample 7449931 | NCBI WGS metagenome assembly JACCEE01 (sample SAMN15323457, study PRJNA562643) | freshwater metagenome | isolation source: river surface water | place: USA:Blue River Watershed | collected 2017-08-19 | reverse complement strand
TGGTGCCGGCGAGGGCCGCCGAGCCCAGCGGCAGACGGTTGGTGCGGCGACGGACGTCGGCAAAGCGCTCGGCGTCGCGGGCGAACATTTCGACATAGGCCAGCAGGTGGTGGGCAAAGCTCACGGGTTGGGCCACCTGCAGGTGGGTGAAGCCGGGCAGGATCACGTCGACATTCTTTTCGGCCACATCGACCAGCGACTTTTGCAGGTCGGTCAGCAGCTCGATGATCAGGTCGGTTTCGCTGCGCAGCCACAGGCGCACATCGGTGGCGACCTGGTCGTTGCGGCTGCGGCCGGTGTGCAGGCGCTTGCCAGCGTCGCCCACCAGCTGGGTCAGGCGGGCCTCGATGTTCAGGTGCACGTCTTCGAGGTCCAGCTTCCATTCAAAGGCGCCGGACTCGATTTCCTGCGTGATCTGCGCCATGCCGCGCTGGATGTCGGCCAGGTCGGCGGCGCTGATGATGCCCTGCGCGGCCAGCATGTCGGCATGGGCCAGCGAGCCCTGGATGTCGGCCTGCCACAGGCGCTTGTCGAAGAAGACGCTGGCGGTGTAGCGCTTGACCAACTCGCTCATCGGTTCCGAAAAGAGCGCAGACCAGGCTTGGGATTTTTTGTCGAGTTGGTTCGTCATGGTCCGCCGATTTTATCGGGCGGGGATCAGCGGCCTGCGAATCAGCGGCTTGCGAATGTGCTGAGGGCTTGGGCCGGTGTGAGGATGAGCAGGCCATCCGGCACTTGCGCAGTGAGCAGATCCTGGTCGCCGCTGACCAGCTTCGTGCCGGGTGACTGCAGGGCGGTGGCGATGAACTTGTCATCGTCAGGGTCGCGGCTCCAGCGCCCATCGCCATCGATCCTCACCCACACGGCACAAGCCGACAGATCGCGGAGCACCCGTTCACGCATGTCCAGGCTGATGTAACGGTCGAACTTGGGGCGGTACAGGCGCGTGCGCAACTCTTCAAACGTGGGCTCGGAAAACACAAGGCGGGCATGGGCCAGCACTTGCTGCACCAATGCGTAGGGACTGCCTTGCCTGGACAAGGCGGCGCTGATCAGCACATTGGTGTCGAGAACCCAGTCAGGACTCGTCACGCAGCAGCTCCTGCAGAACCTCCGGGGTCATGCCCGCCTGCTCGGATTCGGCGCTGCTGGCCGCCAGGGTGTGCTGCAGGCGGTTGGCATAGAACTGGCGCATGGCCTCATAGTCTTCGGCCGACACCATCACCCCCACCACCCGGTCATGGCGCATCACCCGCACGGGCTCGCGCTGGGCCATGTCGATGAACTGGCCGAACTGGGTCTTGGCTTCGTTGGCGGTGAGGGTGCGCATGGCATCAATTTAGCATGAATCGAACGAATTGCACGAAAGATGGAACTGTTGAAGCGCTGATTGAAACCATAAAGCCTCATTTAATATGGGCGGATGACTGGTTTGCCATCCAACCCCAGCCCCATTCGGTCTGCTGTCGTCCATGCAGCCGCCCAGCGCAGCGTGCTGCTGATTGACGTCCAGACCGCGCAGCCCATCGTGGCCCCCAGCGACTGGCTGTACCCCGAAACCACCACCGAAGCTTCGCAAGTGGAGGCGGCTCAACTTGCCTATGGCTTGAAAATCTGATCCAGGAGCCGGGTCTGGGGCCTTGTCCTCAATCCCTGGTCATTTGTGGCCTGACGATTCAGCCCGTATTGCGCAGCCCCGCCGCGATCCCGTTGATGCTGATGTGGATGCCGCGCTGCACCCGCTCGTCGGCCTTGCCTTCGCGGTAGCGGCGGATCAGTTCGACCTGCAGGTGGTGCAGCGGGTCGATGTAGGGGAAGCGGTGGCGGATGGAGCGGGCCAGGGCGGGGTTGCCTTCGAGGCGGTTCTTTTCGCCGGTGATCTGCGTCAGGGCATCGGCGGTGCGCTGCCATTCGGCTTCGATGGCCCCAAAGATGCGGGTGCGCAGCCGCTTGTCGCTCACCAGCTCGGCATACAGCGAGGCCAGCGCCAGGTCGCTCTTGGCCAGCACCATGTCCATGTTGGAGAGCAGGGTGCGGAAGAACGGCCACTGGCGGTACATCTTCTGCAGCAGCGCCAGCTGGGCTTTTTTGCCGGGGCCATCGGCCTTGTTCAGGAAGGCGTCGACCGCCGAGCCAAAGCCGAACCAGCCGGGCAGTGTCAGGCGGCACTGGCCCCAGCTGAAGGACCAGGGGATGGCGCGCAGGTCTTCGATCTTCTGCAGGGCCTTGCGCGAGGCCGGACGCGAGCCGATGTTGAGCTGGGTGAGCTCTCGCAGCGGGGTGGCGCCAAAGAAATAGTCGGTGAAGTCGGGGGTGCCGTAGACCAGGGCGCGGTAGGCCGCCATGCTGGCTTCGGAGAGTTCGGCTGCGGCGTCCAGAAAGGCGCGGGTGGCGGGCTTGGTGGGCTGCAGCAGGGTGGCTTCGAGCGTGGCCGCCACCAGGGTTTCGAGGTTGCGTCGGCCGATTTCGGGGTTGGCGTATTTGGAGCCGATCACCTCGCCCTGTTCGGTCAGGCGGATCTGGCCACGCACGGTGCCCGGGGGCTGTGCCAGGATGGCCTGGTAGCTGGGGCCGCCGCCGCGCCCCACGGTGCCGCCGCGGCCGTGGAACATGCGCAGCTGGATGTTGTGATGTCCTTGTTTCTGGGCCAGCTCGTCGAACAGGCTGACCAGCGCGATCTCGGCGCGGTACAGCTCCCAGTTGCTGGTGAAGATGCCGCCGTCCTTGTTGCTGTCGCTGTAGCCGAGCATGATGTCCTGCTCGGCGCCCGAGCGCTGAACCAGTGCGGCCACGCCGGGCAGGGCATAGAACTCGCGCATGATGGGCGCGGCATTGCGCAGGTCTTCGATGGTCTCGAACAGGGGCACCACGATCAGGTCCACCACCGGCGCCATGTCCAGGGTGCCGCGCATGAGGCCCACTTCTTTTTGCAGCAGCAACACTTCGAGCAGGTCGCTCACGGTTTCGGTGTGGCTGATGATGTAGTGGCGGATGGCCTGTGCACCATACAGCGCACGCATCTCTCGGGCGGTTTCAAAGATGGCCAACTCGCTACAGGCGTGCTGGCTGTAGTCGGTGCCCGGCACGCGCAGGGGGCGTGCGTCGTTCAGCAGACCCAGCAGCAGGGCACGCTTGGCGTGTTCGTCCAGCTTGGCGTAGTGCTTTTCAATGCGGGCGGTGGCCAGCAGTTCGGCCACCACTTCTTCGTGCTTGTCCGAACTCTGGCGCAGGTCCACCGTGGCCAGGTGAAAGCCGAAAACCTCCACGGCCCGCATCAGGGGCTGCAGGCGCATGGCGGCCAGAGCCTCGCAATGGTGGCTGCACAGCGAGGCGTTGATCACGCGCAGGTCGGCCAGAAATGCTTCGGCGCTGGCGTAGGGGTTTTGCGGCTCCACTGCGTGGCGGGCGGCGTCTCCGCCGGTCAGATCCTTCAATGTCGCGGCCAGGCGGGCGTACATGCCGGTCAGGGCGCGGCGGTAAGGCTCGTCCTGGCGGTGTTCGTTGCTGTCGGGCGAGCGTTTGGCCAGCGCCTGCATCTCGGGGCCAACGGGCACCAGCATGGCCGACAGCGAGAGTTCGCTGCCCAGGTAGTGCACCTCGGTCAGGTAGTGGCGCAGGGCCACCTCGGATTGGCGGCGCAGGGCGTACTGCAGGGTTTCCGCCGTCACATTGGGGTTGCCGTCGCGGTCACCGCCGATCCACTGGCCCATGCGGAAGAAGCTGGCCACGGGCTGGCCATCGAGTGCTTGTTCCAGCTCGGCATACAGCTTGGGGATTTCACGCAGGAAAGTCGCTTCGTAATACGACAGTGCGTTTTCGATCTCGTCGGCCACCGTGAGCTTGGTGAAGCGCAGCAGGCGGGTTTGCCACAGCTGCATCACGCGGGCACGGATCTGCAACTCGTTGGCGGCCAGCTCCTTGGGGCTGAGCGCATCCTTGTTGGCGTTGACGGCGGCGGCGCGGGCCTTGATGGCGTCGCGTTCGGCCAGCAGGTGGGCGATGTCGCGCTCGGCGTCCAGGATGCTCTTGCGCTGCACCTCGGTGGGGTGGGCGGTGAGCACAGGCGAGACGTAGCTGTGTGCCAGCGTCTGGCTGATGGTGCGCGGCGTGATGCCCGCCCAGCGCAGGCGCTGCAGCGCGACGTCGATGCTGCCTTCCTGCGTGTGGCCGGCGCGCTCGTGGATGGCGCGGCGGCGGATGTGGTGGCGGTCCTCGGCCAGATTGGCCAGGTGGCTGAAGTAAGTGAAGGCGCGGATCACGCTGACGGCGCGGTCGCCCGGCAGGCCCTTGAGCAGCTTCTTGAGCGCTTTGTCGGCCTCGTGGTCCGCGTCACGCCTGAAAGCCACCGACAGTTTGCGGATTTGCTCGACCAGTTCGTAGGCGTCTGCGCCTTCCTGTGCCCGGATCACATCGCCCAGGATGCGGCCCAGCAGGCGGATGTCCTCGACCAGCGGTTTCTCGTTGTCGCGGTTTTGGCGCTTGTTGGAAGCCTGGGGGGCAGGCGCGGCAGCAGAGGGTGTGGACGGGGCCGGTTTCATATAAGCCCATGCTAGCATCGGCCAGCCCTGCGGAATTACGAACTGGTTCCCAAATGGGTTTGATATTTTTTGAAAGCCTGCCCCCGTGTCCGTCAACGCTCCCGCCCGCATTGTCATCGCCACCCGTGAAAGCCGCCTGGCCCTTTGGCAGGCCGAGCACGTCAAGGCCTTGCTGCAATCGCGTGGTGCTCAGGTCACGCTGCTGGGCATGACCACCCAGGGTGACCAGATCCTGGACCGCAGCCTGTCCAAGGTGGGCGGCAAGGGGTTGTTCGTCAAGGAGCTTGAAGTCGCGCTCGAAGAGGGCCGTGCCGACATGGCCGTGCACTCGCTCAAGGATGTGCCGATGGAGCTGCCTGCCGGGTTCGAGTTGGCCTGCGTGATGGAACGTGAAGACCCGCGCGACGCCTGGGTGTCTTCGCAATACGCCCGACTGGAAGATTTGCCGCCAGGTGCGGTGGTGGGTACGTCCAGCCTGCGCCGCACGGTGCTGCTGCGTGCTTTGCGCCCCGATCTGAAGATTGAGCCGCTGCGCGGCAACCTCGACACCCGCTTGCGCAAGTTGGACGAAGGCCAATACGCGGGCATTGTGTTGGCGGCGGCAGGCCTCAAGCGCTTGGAACTCTCCAGCCGCATCCGCCACATCTTCGAGACCGAACAGATGCTTCCTGCTGCAGGGCAGGGCGCTTTGGGCATCGAGGTTCGCGCTGGGCGCGACGACCTCAAGGCCCTGCTGGCTCCACTGGCCGACCAGACCACCTGGTTGCGTGTGGCGGCCGAACGGGCGGTCAGTCGCGCCATGGGCGGCAGCTGCTCCATGCCGCTGGCCGCACATGCGGTGCTTGAAGGTGGCGTGCTCAGCCTGCGTGCGGCCTGGGGCGACCCCGAGGGCAGCACCACGCTGGTGCCAGCCCAAGCCCAGACTGCGGCGCTGGACCTGGCCTCGGCCGAGCAACTGGGTCTGCAGGTGGCTGCGCAACTGCGCGCTGGCGGCGCCCACTGACCGTGTGACGGTGGCAGTTGCCGTGCGTGTCCTGGTCACCCGTCCGGCCGCTGATGCACAGCGCTGGACGCAAGCCCTGCGCGAACGAGGGCTTGAGGCCGAAAGCCTGCCCCTGATCGAGATTGTTCCACTGGCCGACACTTCGCCTCTGCAAGCGGCCTGGCAAACCGTTTCTGAACAAAAAGCGTTGATGTTTGTGAGCGCCAACGCGGTGCAGCATTTCATGGCCGCAAGGCCTGCGGGCTTGGCGCTGCAAGCCCAGGCCTGGGGCACCGGGCCGGGCACGCAGGCTGCTTTGCTGGCCGCAGGCTGGCCGGCTCATCTGATCCGTTGCCCGGCGCCTGATGCTGACGCCTTTGATTCCGAAGCCCTGTGGGCGCTGGTCCAGCCCGATGTGCAAAGCTGGGCGGGACGCCATGTTTTGATCGTGCGCGGTGCAAACGGCCAAGGCCAAATGGCTGGCCGCGATTGGCTGGCCGAGCAACTGCAGGGCGCCAGCGTGCAGGTGGCGCAATGCGTGGCCTACCAGCGCCGCGCGCCTGAGCCCACCGACGCGCAACGTACCCAGGCGCAGGCGGCACTGCACGATGGCACTTGGTGGTTGTTCAGCAGCTCCGAGGCCGCGCACAACCTGGCCGCCTGGCTGCCTGGCGAGATTGGCCATGCTGCCCGTGCCCTGGCCACCCACCCCCGCATTGCCGAACGCTTGCGCCAGCAGGGCTGGGGCCGTGTAGAACTGGTGTCAGCCTCGCTGGAAGAGCAGGTGGCCTCGATAGAATGCCTCATATGAATGCCAACCCCGATCCCCTTGAGTCCGCCCAAGCTGGTGCAGCCTTGTCCAAGCGCCCCTGGCTGGTCTGGGCTTTGGGGGGTGTGGCGGTGCTGGCGCTGCTGCTGGCGGTGTTGTTGTGGCAACGCCTGGGTCGCATGCAAGAGCAACTGGCACGTCAAAGCCAAGATGCGGGCCAGCAATCTCTCGAAGCCAAAGCCTGGGCCAAGCAGGCGCAAGACACCGTCAAAGACAACGCCGCGCGCCTGAGTCTTATCGAAAGCCGCCTGGGCGAGGTGGCCTTGCAGCGTGGACAGCTCGAAGAACTCATTCAGAGCCTGTCACGCTCGCGCGATGAAAACCTGGTGGTGGACATTGAAGCCGGTCTGCGCATGGCGCAGCAGCAGGCCCAGCTGACTGGCAGCACCGAGCCCTTGGTGGCCACCCTCAAGACGGCGCAGCAGCGCCTGCAGCGTGCAGCCCAGCCCCGACTGGCCCCTGTGCAGCGGGCCATCGACAAAGACCTGGAGCGCCTGCGTGCACTGCAGACACCTGATATTCCTGGCCTCTTGATGCGCCTGGATGAAGGTGTGGTCCAAATCGACGCCCTGGTGTTGGCCAACCAGGCCCCCGCACCGGCCAGCACAAACTCTGCGCCTACTGCCCAGGCATCGGCCTGGCCGACCTGGCTGTCCAAAGGCGTACAAGAGGTGCTGGAGCCGATGCGCGATCTGGTGCGCATCAGCCGCGTCAATGCCCCCGAGGCCTTGTTGCTCTCTCCCGAACAGTCTTTTTTCTTGCGTGAAAACCTCAAACTCAAGTTGTTGAACGCACGCTTGGGACTGCTCTCGCGCCAATACGAGGCGGTGCGTGCCGATCTGGTTCAGACGGCCGCTGCCGTGAGTCGTTACGCAGACCCGACCTCGCGCAAAACCGTGGTCTTGCTGCAGTTGCTCGATCAGGCTCAGCAGCAGTTGCAAAAAGGCGAGACGCCGCGTCTGGATGCGTCGTTGGCTGCCCTGGCCACAGCCGCTGCCGGGAGATAAACCATGCGTGCTGCACTGTGGTTGATAGGTTTGTTTGCTCTGGCGGTGGCAGGGGCATGGATGGCGGACCACAACGAAGGGGTGGTGGCACTTTTTGTGCACCCCTACAGGATCGATCTTTCCTTGAACCTGTTTGCCTTGTTGTTGGTGGTTTTGTTGGCGGTGTTGCTGCTGGCCCAGCAGGCGGTGTCGGCATTGCTGACCTTGCCGCGAGAGGCCCAACGTTGGCGTCTGCAGCAAAAGGAGCGTGCGGCCCACGCGGCCTTGCTTGACGCCTACGCCCAGTACATGGCGGGACGTTATCTGCGTGCGCGCAAGTCAGCTGAGCTGGTGTTGGCCCGCGAAGACGCCTTGCGTGGTGTCACGCAACATCCGCTGGGGCATGCAGTGGCGCTGCGCACCGTGGCGCATGTGGTGGCCGCCGAATCGGCCCATGCCTTGCAGGACAAAGCTTTGCGCGATCAGCATTTGCTGCAGGCTGAGCAAGAGGCCGGCAAAACCAGCGGTTCAGAACAGCAGGCGCTGCGTGAAGGCCTGAACCTGCGGGCTGCACGTTGGCGCCTGGATGACCGCGACGCTCAGGGCAGCCTGGACCAGTTGGCGCAATTGCCCGCAGCGGTGGCTCGCCGCACGGTGGCCCTGCGCATCTTGCTCAAGGCCACGCGCTTGGCCGGTCAGACGGCGCGTGCGCTTGACACGGCGCTGCTGTTGACCAAGCACCGTGCGTTCAGCCCGCTGGCCGCTCAAAGCCTGGTGCGCAGTCTGGTCATGGAGTTGCTGGCTCGCACACACGACGAGCGTGCTCTCGACAAACTTTGGCAGGGGCTGCCGGTGTCGCAGCGCCTGCAAACCGAAATTGCCGTTCAGGCCGCTACCCGCTGGTTGGAGCTGGGTGGTGAGCCGACCCAGGCCCGCGCCTGGCTGTTGCCCGTGTGGGACAAGCTGCTGGTTGCCAGCACTGGCCGCACCATCATCGACATGCATCGCTTGGCGCAGGTGCTCGAGCGCTCGTTCAAGGATGCACCCAGCGCCGATGCACGCCATTGGCTGGCACGCATCGAGTCGGCTCAGCAGTCGCGCCCCAGCGACGCCCATTTGCAGTACCTGGCTGGTATGGTGTGCCTGCGTCACCAGCTCTGGGGCAAAGCCCAGAGTTTGCTGACGCAGTCTGTCAAAGGTCTGCCTGATGTCAGTCTGCAACGCCGTGCCTGGTCGGCGCTGGCCGAACTGGCCGAGCAGCGCCAGGACGAGGCGGCGGCTCTGCAAGCCTGGAAACAGGCTGCGAAGCTTTAAAGGAATAAAAAAACCGGACCCTGTGGAGGTCCGGTTTTCGTTGAAGCCTGGGCGGCTCAGAACGGCAGCTTCATGTCGGCGAGGTCTTTGCGGGTCTCAACCAGCACCAGGGGACCGTCGTCGAGCACGACCACCGGAGGGCGTTCGCGCGGCACATGCACGGGCTTGGGTTCTGCGGCAATGGCCGCTTGTACCACGGCCACTTTGTCGGCGTCCGAGTTCACCCATTCGAGGCCCGAGCCGCTGGCGATTTGCTGCAAGTCACTCAGGGGCAGACTGTACGACTGCATCTTGGGCATGCTGACCGACGTGGCTGCAGCTGGTGCAGGCGTTGGTGCAGCAACCGGCGCTGCCATTTCAGGCGCAGCCACTTGCACAGGGGCAGCAGGCGCTGCGGCCTCCGGTGCAGCTGACGGGCTCGGTGCCTCGGCTGCGATCGCAGCGGCAGTGTTGGCGCGGTCAAAGTAAGAGCGCTGTGGGCGTTGCTCCTGTGTGTCGGTGGCAGCGTCGTTTGCCTCGGCAGCCTCAGGGGCAGCGGCCACTGCAGCGTTTGCTGCCTCGTCGCTGCGGGTTTCGGCATTGCGCTCACGGCGTTCGCGGCCATACCGGTCGCGGCTGCGGCGTTCGCGGCGTTCGCCGCCATTGCCATTGGTTTGCTCGGCGGCAGCGGTGTTGACGTTGTCGGTGGTGGCCTCTGCAGCAGTGGCCTCTGCGGTCACGCTGGTGTCAGCGGCGATGGCACTGTCAACCGGGGGGCGGTCGCTGCGTTCGCGGCGGCCTTCGGCGTTGCGCTCGCCACGCTCGCGGCGGCCTTCGCCACGCTCACGGCGACCACCTTCAGCACGCTCGGCGCGTGGTGCGCGTTCGCGGTTGTCCTGCTCGCTCACGGTGTTTTCGGTGCTGCTGGCTTCAGCACGTTGCTCCTGACGGCGTTCGCGCGGCTGGCGCTCGGCGCGGTCACCGCGCGGTGCGCGCTCGGCTTGTTCGCCACGGGCCTCGCCGCTTTGGCGGCGGCCGTTGCGGCCTTCCTGACCTTCGCTGCGCTCAGCGCGTTCGCCACCACGTTCGCCACCACGTTCGCCACCACGTTCGCCACGGCGACCGCCACGGCGGTTGCGGTCACCGCCACGGCCATCACGGCCTTCGCGGGACTTCTCTTCTTTCTTGGTTGGCGTGGCTTCGGCCGGTGCGGCTTCGTTGCCGCCAAACAGGCGCTTGAGCCAGCCAAAGAAACCACCCGATGAAGCCGGAGCAGGCGCGGGCGCAGCCTTGGCGGCAGCCGTTGCAGGGGCCTCGGGCTTGGCAAGGGCCACTGGCGCCGGTGCGTCGGGCAAAACGCCTTTGATGACCGGGGTCTGCTTGTTGGTGGGCTCTTGCGAGCGGCGGGTCACCGTGGTCGGGTCCTCGATCTCTTCGGCCATGGCGTAGCTGGCTTCGATGCGGTCCAGACGCGGGTCGTCGTGCTTGAGGCGCTCGATCTTGTAGTGCGGCGTTTCCAGCGAGCGGTTGGGCACCAGCAGCACGCTGATGCGCTGCTTGAGCTCGATCTTGGCGATCTCGGGGCGCTTTTCGTTGAGCAGGAAAGACGCCACTTCCACCGGCACTTGCGCGTGCACGGCGGCGGTGTTGTCCTTCATGGACTCTTCCTGGATGATGCGCAGGATCTGCAGCGCCGAGCTTTCGGTGTCGCGGATGTGGCCGGCACCACCGCAGCGCGGGCAGGGGATGGAAGCGCCTTCGCTCAGCGCAGGTTTGAGGCGCTGGCGGCTCATTTCGAGCAGGCCGAACTTGCTGATGGAGCCGAACTGCACGCGGGCACGGTCCTGACGCAGGGCGTCGCGCAGGCGGTTTTCCACTTCGCGGCGGTTTTTGCTCTCCTCCATGTCGATGAAGTCGATCACGATCAGGCCGCCGAGGTCACGCAGGCGCATCTGGCGGGCCACTTCGTCGGCGGCTTCCAGGTTGGTGCGGGTGGCGGTTTCTTCGATGTCGCCGCCCTTGATGGCGCGCGCCGAGTTGACGTCCACGCTGACCAGGGCTTCGGTGTGGTCGATCACGATGGCGCCGCCCGAGGGCAACTGCACGGTGCGGGCGTAGGCCGACTCGATCTGGTGCTCGATCTGGAAGCGCGAGAACAGCGGCGCGTCGTCCCGGTAGCGTTTGACGCGGGCGGCGTACTCGGGCATCACCTGGCTCATGAACTGCTGAGCCTGTTCGTAGATGTCGTCGGTGTCGATCAGGACGTCGCCGATGTCGTTGTTGAAGTAGTCGCGGATGGCGCGGATGACCAGGCTGGACTCCTGGTAAATCAGGAAGGCGCCCTTGCCGGATTTGGCGGCACCGTCAATCGCCGACCAGAGTTTGAGCAGGTAGTTCAGGTCCCACTGCAGTTCGGGGGCGCTGCGGCCGATGCCTGCAGTGCGCGCGATGATGGACATGCCCTTGGGGTACTCGAGCTGGTCCATCGCCTCCTTGAGTTCGGCGCGGTCATCGCCCTCGATGCGGCGACTCACACCACCGCCACGCGGGTTGTTGGGCATCAGCACCACATAGCGGCCAGCCAGCGAGATGAAGGTGGTGAGGGCCGCGCCCTTGTTGCCACGTTCTTCCTTTTCGACCTGGACCAGCAGCTCCTGGCCTTCCTTGATCACGTCCTGGATGCGGGCCTGGCTGGGCGAAACGCCTTCGGCAAAGTACTGC
>JACCEE011118749.1_pt1 | contig 11352 bp, 10 predicted proteins | sample 7449931 | NCBI WGS metagenome assembly JACCEE01 (sample SAMN15323457, study PRJNA562643) | freshwater metagenome | isolation source: river surface water | place: USA:Blue River Watershed | collected 2017-08-19 | reverse complement strand
TGCCCTCGAGTCGATTTGTCAGGTCGCTCAGTCGGTCTATGTTTTTCAAAATGCACCGCAATTCATCTTGCCAAAAACAGAGCGCGGAATTCAGCGTTTAATCCAACATCCTTTGGTTATTAAGAACCGACGCCTATTTAATACACGCATCAAATGCCTACTGGCTTTACGCTTTTTAGAAACCCAAGTTCAAGACCCATGGCTTAGACACCAACTCAAACCTAACTCCGCTGCCGATAAACTTAAATTTTTCAAGTCCGATCATTATTATCATGCCTTACAGCGCGACAACTGTAAGCTAATCACTTGGCCGATCGTCAAAATTCGAGAACATGATATTCAAAGTTTAGATGGAGCTGAATATCTCGTCGATGTGATCATTACCACCTATAGCCATTAACCATATAGGGTAAGTTTCCCTACTTACCCGTTGTTTATTTCGTCACACCTGTATACCGATAGCCTGTATTTGAACGCTGATAACGTAAGTACTTTCCAGTCGGGCGGCTGTTTTGATCTAATAAAGTGATATCAATCTTGTTTAAGTCTTTTGAAACACGAATATATGAACCGCGCCGCTCTTCGTCATAGTGACAGTCATAATCTACTTCAATCGAACTTAGTTGCTTGTTCTTGGTCTGAAAAACTGGTGTTGCTGTCAAAGCTTGGGCGTGCATTTTAAAGGCTTGAATTTGATAAAGACCGTGACAACTATCGCCTTTGTAATAACTTTGAATCAGATAAATCGGTTGTGCACCCCATTTCACTTGGTCAATCTTTAAAATATAGCCAGCTTCTAAAGGCTGAAGTTTAGTGGAATTGCTCGATTTCATCTGCACATAGGATGAAAATTCACCCATGGTACCGCCACCACCTACATCAAAGGTATAGAATTTAAGCAGTTGGTCCGGTGAGGCATTAATCTTTAGTCTAAGATTTTCAGTCAATTTGGGGAAAGAATAAGCATAACTTTCTGCATTTTCACGGATTAAATCAACCACATCATTTTCGATCTGTTGATTCACTGCATAAAAATCTAGCGCTGCATATTTTTGATCAATCGCCTGCTCAGCCTGCTGAATTGATATATTTTGCGCATATACAGCCATATTAAAATGAGCACAACAAAATACACCTAATAGGCATTTTGATATTATTTTCATTTGATCTAATCTGTATTTTTATATTGATCAATATTATAAAGCATCACCAATATGACGCTTTATAATGTAATGACAATATCAACCAATGCGACGTTTTAAACCCGTCATTTGCAGTACACGAGTTGAAATTTCTTCAATCGACATTTCAGAGACATTTAAGTATTTAATCCCTTCAGAGATATAAATCCCTTCAATTGCGCGAAGCTCCATTTGGCACTGGCTGAAGCTTGCATAACGGCTATTGGCTTTACGTTCAGAGCGAATAGCAACAAGACGTTCAGCATCAATCATCAAACCAAAAAGCTTCTGTTTATGCGCGCGAAGTACCGCAGGTAAACGGTTGTCATCCAAGTCTTCTTCAGTCAATGGATAGTTTGCAACACGAATACCAAACTGTAATGACAAATAAATTGACGTCGGTGTTTTACCCGAACGTGACACCCCAATCAGAATCAGATCGGCCTTGTCATAGTGGCGTGTACGTGCACCGTCATCGTTATCTAAAGCAAAATGCACCGCATCAATACGTGCTTTATAAGACTCCGAATCGGTCACCGCATGGGTCTGTCCGACTAAAGTTGTAGGCGGTGTTCCCAGCTCCTCAGACAATTTACTAATAAGCCCTTCAAATACATCAAGATTTATAGCATTTGCAGTATTAATAATGTCACGCACGTACGGGTCAACTAAAGTGTCAAAAACCAGTGGCTTTTGTCCGTCTTGTTGTGCCCTTAAATTGATCTCAGCAACCACATTTGTAGCAGCTTCTTCAGAGCTAATATAAGGAATAATATGAATGTCAAAGTCAACATTTGGAAACTGCGCCAATAGCGAGTGCCCAAGGGTTTCAGCGGTAATTGCAGTACCATCAGATACAAAAAAAACACTCCGCTTAAATTGTTTACTTCCTGACATTAAAATTCTCCTCAAAAATTTGTCTTAGTGCTATATAATCTTTATAGTAAACCGATCTTACATGACTGTCGCTTAGTAAAATCAAAAAGCTAAGTAGATTTGTTATAATCTGATGCCAAGATAGTGATTAAATACTGCAAAAGTGGAGTAACAACTTTGGAAGCGCGCGTAATTGGTCTAGAAAAATTAGGGAAACACGACGTTGAACTTGTAGGTGGGAAAAACTCATCTTTAGGTGAAATGATCAGCCACCTATCAAATGCAGGTGTATCTGTACCAGGTGGCTTTGCTACTACAGCTCAAGCATATCGTGAATTTCTCGAGCAAAGTGGCCTAAACGCTAAAATCAATGCAGAGTTAAAAGTCCTCAATGTTGATGATGTAAATGCTCTTGCTGAAACAGGCGCGAAAATTCGCCAATGGATTGTAGATACTCCACTTACGGCAGAACTCGAACAAGAAGTTCGTAAAGCATTTGCAGAGCTTTCAAACGGCAACCCTGACATCGCGGTTGCCGTTCGTTCTTCTGCGACAGCAGAAGATTTACCAGATGCTTCTTTTGCAGGCCAACAAGAAACCTTCTTAAACATTCGCGGTATCGACAACGTATTGATCGCGATCAAAGAAGTCTTTGCATCACTGTATAACGACCGTGCAATCTCTTACCGCGTACACCAAAACTTTGCGCATGATGTTGTGGCTTTATCTGCTGGTGTTCAGCGTATGGTTCGCTCTGAAACTGGTGCAGCAGGTGTAATGTTTACACTCGACACTGAATCAGGTTTCCGTGACGTAGTCTTTATCACTGCATCTTATGGTTTGGGTGAAATGGTTGTTCAAGGTGCTGTAAACCCTGACGAATTCTACCTTTCTAAACCCCTTTTAAATGCAGGCAAGCACGCTGTACTCCGTCGTAATCTGGGTTCTAAACACCAAAAAATGATTTATGGCGAAGAAGCATCTGCAGGTAAATCAGTTGTTGTGGTTGATGTTGAAAAACAAGAGCGTCAACAATTCGCATTAAACGACCACGAACTACAAGAACTTGCAAAACAAGCGCTGATCATTGAAAACCATTATGGTTCTCCAATGGACATCGAGTGGGCAAAAGATGGCGATGACGGTCAAATTTATATCGTTCAAGCGCGCCCTGAAACTGTGAAGAGCCGTGAAAACGTCGGCACTATGGAGCGCTATCTTTTAAAACAAAAAGGCACTGTGATTTGTGAAGGTCGTTCAATCGGTCAACGTATTGGTTCTGGTAAAGTCCGTATTGTTACGTCTATTAAAGAAATGGACAAAGTACAAGACGGTGACGTGCTTGTATCTGACATGACTGACCCAGACTGGGAACCAGTAATGAAGCGTGCCGCTGCAATTGTCACTAACCGTGGTGGTCGTACTTGTCACGCAGCGATTATTGCGCGTGAATTGGGTGTTCCAGCAATCGTCGGTTGTGGTAATGCAACTGAAGTTCTAGTAGACGGCCAAGATGTAACTGTTTCATGTGCTGAAGGTGATACAGGTTTCATCTACGAAGGTTCTTTAGATTTCGAGATTCAAACCAACTCAATCGAATCTATGCCAGAACTTCCGTTCAAAGTAATGATGAACGTCGGTAACCCTGACCGCGCATTTGACTTTGCACAAATTCCAAATGAAGGGATTGGTCTTGCACGTCTTGAGTTCATCATTAACCGTATGATCGGTGTCCATCCTAAAGCATTGTTGAACATTGACAGCTTGCCACGTGAAACACGTGCTGCGGTGATGGCGCGTACTGCGGGTTATGCATCTCCAATCGAATTCTATGTTGAAAAACTGGTTGAAGGTATTTCTACCCTTGCCGCAGCATTCGCAGACAAACCTGTGATCGTTCGTATGTCTGACTTTAAGTCAAATGAATACGCAAACTTGATCGGTGGTAAATTATACGAACCTGAAGAAGAAAACCCAATGTTGGGCTTCCGTGGTGCAAGCCGTTATGTGTCTGACAACTTCCGTGACTGCTTCGAATTAGAATGCCGCGCGTTGAAAAAAGCACGTGACGAAATGGGCTTAACCAATATTCAAATCATGATTCCTTTCGTACGTACTGTACATGAAGCGAAACGTGTAATTGAATTATTGGCGTTAAATGGTTTGAAACGTGGTGAAAATGGTCTGAAAGTGATCATGATGTGTGAGTTACCAACGAACGCATTATTGGCTGAACAGTTCCTTGAACACTTCGATGGCTTCTCTATCGGTTCAAACGACTTAACCCAGTTAACGCTTGGTCTAGACCGTGACTCTGGTATTGTGTCTCACCTATTTGATGAGCGTGATCCAGCAGTAAAAGCACTTCTTTCTATGGCAATTCATGCATGCCGTAAAGCAGGTAAATATGTGGGTATCTGTGGTCAAGGCCCATCAGATCATCCAGATCTTGCGCAATGGCTTATGGAACAAGGTATCGAATCTGTATCACTTAACCCTGACTCAGTATTAGACACTTGGTTCTTCCTTGCAGAAGAAAAAGTTCAAAAAGCTTAACTTTTTGATGCGATAAAAAAGACCCTTTTGTGGGTCTTTTTTTATCGCCACGTTTTCAACATATCCGCATTAAAACAAGCATATTGATACAAAATTTAGACTAAGTTTGGCACTCATGCATCAACATCTTGATTGAGAAGAGATCGCATTGCGATAAAGCTAGAAGAAGCAGCATAATCCTTGCTACACTGTCCTGCATTTTGTGTAGTTTTGGTTAATTTCAGCTTGAAATTCTCTAGACTATCCGCATGTTTTACCATAGATTTTTTATTTGTTTTTAATCTGAAAACAAATACATTTATTATTTGAATATCCCAATTTATATTTTGAGATTAAGTTTATATGCAGATTTACTTGGCACGAAATAATCAACAAGCCGGTCCATATACCTTAGAGCAGTTGAATCAGATGCTCGCAAGCCAACAAGTTTTATTGACGGATTTAGTTTGGCATCAGGGTATGCCTGAATGGAAAGCTTTAGGTGAACTCACCCAAGGAAAACTGGCGTATGAACCTGTAGGTTATCAACTTCAGCCCCCTATTCCTGAGCCAATACATACGCCAAATCAATTTTCACAACCAAACCGTACAGCGGCGAAAGTTGCTCAACCTGAACAGGCATCAATAGGCACACGTGTCTTAGCCAAAGTCATTGATTTACTTCTTTGGCTCCCTGCCGCTGCGATTCCCTCGTTCTTTTTACAAGCAGATAAATTTGGTGAACTCACTGAAATTCAGCAAAAAATGCAAGCGGCCACCACAGCAACTCAGGCCAGTGAACTGCAAGCACAACTGTTCAGTTTGATTCCAACTGAAGCATGGACCACCATGGGAATTTACCTGCTGATTATGCTCGGTATCCAGGCCTTTTTCTTAGCAAAAAGTGGTCAAAGTATTGGCAAAAAAATTACCAAAATTAAAATTGTAGACGTAGAAACCAACGAAAAAGTCAGCCTTTTGCGTGTATTCACATTGCGCAGTGTTGTCTTTATTGTGCTCAATATGCTGTTCATGCCGTTTATTACCATCATCGATCACGTCTTTGGTTTAACTTCAAAGCGTCAAACTTTGCACGATAAGCTGGCGAAAACCAAGGTCATTAAGCAGTAATTTGACCATATTTAAGCTGAGGTTTGGCGCACCTCAGTTTTCCGCAGTTTATTGATATTCAAAATAAATCCATAAATAAATTATAAAATTCCGAGTGAAAAATCGGTTTTTATAACAGTCATTTAAAGCATCTTTACGTATAGCTTAGTTTGTCGATATGAGGCATAATGCCCTACAACGTAGCGGTGTCTTATGATTGAGAAGTGTTTTTAGACTTAAAAAGAAACTTTTCAATCATGCTACACTTTATTCGCTATCCCAATTTTATTAGGGAATGGGACTCTTCACCGAGGTTGTAAAATGAGACAAACGATTTTAGCTGTATTGTCTTTATCTGCGATCGCCGCGCTCTTAACTGGGTGTGGTGGTGATATGGTACTTCTAAACTCAAAAGGTCCAGTTGCACAAGGTCAATCTGACTTAATGATGACTGCGATCTATTTAATGCTATTGGTGGTTATTCCATCAGTCGTAATGGCATTATGGTTTGGTTGGAAATATCGCGCGTCGAATAAAGATGCAGACTATAAACCTACATGGGCACACTCTACTGCAATTGAAATTGTAGTTTGGGGTATTCCTGTCATTATTATTGGTATTCTGGCTTGGTTAACTTGGTGGGGTTCACACAAGTATGACCCTTACCGCCCACTCGAATCTGATAAAGCACCTGTAAATATTCAAGTCATTGCAGAACAGTTTAAATGGATCTTCATTTACCCTGATCTTAACATTGCGACGGTTAACGAAATTCGTTTCCCTGAAAAAACTCCAGTTGCACTTAAAATTACCTCTAACTTCACGATGAACTCGTTCTTCATCCCTGCGTTAGGTGGTCAAATTTATGCAATGGCAGGCATGCAAACGCACTTGAATTTGTTAGCAGATGGAACTAGCCCAGCTGAAGGCTACCGCGGTTTCTCTTCAAACTATTCAGGCTACGGCTTCTCGCAAATGCGCTTCCGTGCTCACTCTGTAACTGACGCTCAATTCGCTGAATGGGTTGCTGCAGTTAAAGCAGGTAACGGTACAAGCATTAATCCTAAAGCTGTACAAAAAACAATTTTAAATCAAGCTGAATTTGAGTCTTTACGTGACGGTAACCGTGGTAAACACCAAATTGAAGTTTTGATTTCAAAAGCAAAAACTCCTGAAGAGAAGGCTGCTGCTGAGGCAATGAAGCCTTATCCAACTAAGCCACACCCTGTGACTTACTACTCTTCTGTAGAGGAAGGCTTGTTTAAGTCAGTCATCAGCAAATATATGAGCAACTATCACGGTGCTGATCACTCAGCGACTGCGGGTGCTCACGGGGCTGCTTCATCTGAAGCACATGCCGCTGTTGAACCTGCTTCATCAGTTGTAGGGGAATAAGACATGAGCTTCTTAGGTAAGTTAGGTCCGGACGTTATTCCGCACGATCCAATTGTACTGGTCACAGTTGCAATGATGATCTTAGGTGGTATCGCAGTTGTTGCTGGTATTACCTACTTTAAAAAATGGGGCTACTTGTGGAACGAATGGTTCACATCAGTCGACCATAAAAAAATTGGTATCATGTATCTTTTCGTATCGATCATCATGCTTTTGCGTGGTTTCGCCGATGCGATTATGATGCGTCTTCAACTGTTCCTTGCAAAAGGTGGCGGTGAAGGTTATTTACACCCAGAACACTACGATCAGATCTTCACCGCACACGGTGTAATCATGATCTTCTTCGTAGCAATGGGTCTAGTTGTTGGCTTAATGAACATCTCTGTACCACTTCAAATTGGTGCACGTGACGTTGCCTTCCCATTATTAAACTCTCTAAGCTTCTGGTTATTTGCTGGTGCTGCAGGCTTAATGATGGCATCTCTTGCAATTGGTGAATTCGCTGCAACAGGTTGGATGGCTTATCCTCCTCTTTCAGGTATCGAATATTCTCCAGGCGTGGGTGTGGACTACTATATCTGGGCACTTCAGATTTCAGGTTTAGGTACGCTATTAACAGGTGTTAACTTCTTCGTTACCATCATTAAAATGCGCGCGCCTGGTATGTCACTTATGGACATGCCGATCTTTACTTGGACATCTTTGTGTACAGCTGTATTGATCATTGCGTCATTCCCAGTGTTAACAGCAACAATTGCGATGTTAACGCTTGACCGTTACTTCGGTTTCCACTTCTTTACAAATGACATGGGTGGTAGCCCAATGTTGTATGTAAACTTGATTTGGACATGGGGTCACCCAGAAGTTTACATCTTAGTATTACCAGCATTTGGTATTTACTCTGAAGTTGTATCAACGTTCTCTCGTAAAACGTTGTTCGGTTACAAATCAATGGTGTATGCAACAATTGCGATCACAGTACTTGCGTTCGTAGTATGGCTTCACCACTTCTTCACCATGGGTGCTGGTGCGAACGTGAATGCGTTCTTCGGTATCATGACCATGGTTATTGCGATTCCTACAGGTGTGAAAATCTTCTCTTGGTTATTCACGATGTATAAGGGTCGTATTACCTTCACTACTCCTATGTTATGGACGCTTGGCTTCCTTGTAACATTCGGTATTGGCGGTTTAACTGGTGTATTAATGGCGGTTCCACCTGCGGACTTCCTTGTACACAACTCATTGTTCTTGATTGCTCACTTCCATAACGTAATTATCGGTGGTGTGGTGTTTGGTATGTTTGCCGGCATCATTTTCTACTGGCCGAAAATGTTTGGTTGGAAGCTCAATGAAGCATGGGGTAAAGCTGCGTTCTGGTTCTGGTTCTTCGGTTTCTACTTTGCATTCATGCCACTTTATATCCTTGGTTTCATGGGTATGACTCGTCGTTTGAATACATATGACAACCCTGAATGGGATCCGTACATTGCTATTGCATTCTTCGGTTCTGTGTTAGTCGCGATTGGTATTGCATGTTTCGTTATGCAGATTGTTGTTGGTTACTTACAACGCAACGACAACCTCGACCTTACAGGCGATCCATGGGATGGTCGTACACTTGAATGGGCGACTTCGTCTCCTGCTCCGTTCTACAACTTTGCTCACCTTCCAACAATCAATGGTATTGATACATTCTGGAATGACAAAGAGAATGGCGTAGCGTATGCGAAACCTACTTCATACGAAGACATTCATATGCCAACGAATCGTGCTGCTGGTGTTGTGATTGCCATGTTCATTACTGTTATGGGCTTTGGTTTAATCTGGCATATCTGGTGGTTAGTTGTTGTGATGTTCATCGCTGCTATTATCAGCTTCATCGCGTCTTCGTTTACGAAGAAAGTGGACTACTATGTTCCTGCTGCTGAAGTTGAGCGTATTGAAAATGAACGTTACGCGATTCTTGAAAAACATTTGAAGAAGGACTAAGACAATGGCTGACGTACTTCATCACGAAAACCACGGACACGATGAGCATCATCACCACGATGATACTGACATCACCGTCTTTGGTTTTTGGACTTATTTGATGAGTGACTTGATTCTATTCGGTACACTCTTCATTGCATTCGCTGTTTTAAGTAGCCATGTGCCTATGGGCACACCAAGTGCAAAAGAATTATTCGGTGAGTCTTTAGGTTTCGTTTTAACTGAAACTTTCGCACTCTTGATCTCTTCTGTAACTTTTGGTTTTGCGGTTCTTGCTGCATACAAAAAGAACGTCAACCAAGTTTTAACTTGGTTAGCGATCACTTGGTTATTCGGTGCTTCATTCATCGGCATGGAACTATATGAGTTTAATCACTTAGTTCATGCTGGCCACGGTCCAAGCGTAAGTGCGTTTTTATCGTCGTTCTTTACTTTAGTAGGTACGCACGGTATTCACGTAACTTCAGGTTTGGTATGGATGATCATTTTGATGATTCAGATCAAGAAAAATGGTTTGACTCTTCCAAACACTCGTCGTCTTGCTTGCCTAAGCTTGTTCTGGCACTTCCTTGACATCGTTTGGATCTGTGTATTCAGCGTAGTTTACTTGATGGGAGTTCTATAATGAGTCACGATCATAACTCAGCTGGTGCTTCACACGGTAACACCAAGCAATACACGATCGGCTTTATCCTTTCAGTTATCCTGACCGTAATTCCATTCGGTATGGTAATGGCTGGTGGTTTTGGTCGCGGTATTGTTATGGCGGTTATCGCAATTACAGCGGTTGCTCAGGTTCTAGTTCAATTAGTTTACTTCTTGCACATGAACTCATCTTCAGAGCAACGTTGGAACGTGATTGCATTTATCTATACAGTACTTTGTATTGCTGTACTTCTAGTCGGCTCTGTATGGATTATGAACTACTTACACTACAACATGATGATCTAAACTGATCGTCATGTTGAAAAAGTATTTATTCCTGACTAAACCAGGAATTCTCTTTGGTAACTTCGTTACCACTCTGGGCGGCTTCTTTTTAGCCGCTCAGGGGTCTGTAGATTTCCTCCTCCTTCTCATCACTCTACTCGGTACAACACTGGTTGTTGCTTCTGGCTGTGTCGTCAATAACGTCATTGATCAAGATATTGATCAAAAGATGGAACGGACGATGAACCGTGCATTAGTTAAAAAAACCATCAGTCCTTCCGTTGCTTTGGCATTTTCTGCTGCGCTTGGAATATTAGGTTTCGCCCTACTCTGGTTCTTTGTTAATGCTTATGCCTTTGGCTTTGCTGTACTTGGTTTTGTGGTTTATGTGATTTTTTATAGTCTATGGAGCAAACGCACATCCATTCACCAAACCGTGATTGGAAGTATTTCTGGTGCTAGTCCACCAGTGATCGGCTATACAGCTGCGACCAATGAATTTGATGTTGCCGCATTGTTGCTTTTCTTAGCATATGCACTTTGGCAAATGCCTCATTCATGGGGAATTGCGGTATACCGCTTTGACGACTATAAAAATGCAGGCATTCCAATTTTACCTGTAGCACGTTCAATTTTCCGCACGAAAGTTGAAAGCTTGATTTATGTCTTGCTGTTTGCTGCGGTGTTAAATGGTTTGTATTGTTTTGGCTATACCAATATGTTTTTTCTTATCACCTTTAACGCACTCTGTGCTTATTGGGTATATTTATCAATCATTGGTTTTAAAGCTGAAAATGATCAGGTTTGGGCAAAACGCTATTTCTTATATTCAGTGATTTTAATTACTGCATTAAGTTTTAGTTTTAGTTTTAGCTATGTCTCACCTGCGCCACATTTGCCGCTGTTTTAAAAAAGATAGAGTTCTCTCTATCTTTTTTTATTTCAACTTATTCAATATTTAAGTCTAGTCTTTAAATTGTTACCATAGCAGACACAACAATAACTTATGCTCTGCAATGAAAATGCCATCACAATTTTTTAAAAAATCTATTTTTATTAGTCTATTCCCTATCACTCTTGCTTATAGCACGCACAGTTTTTCTGGTTTCGATGTTTCTTGCTACCCATCGACCAACATTCAAACCAATGCCTATACCGCCTGTGACAATTTGCCTGCACTCACGCCCGCCAATGACAATCAAACCAATATGCTCTTACTTCTGAGCGACATGGGTTTGGCCAAATTGAATTTCAATCAGCCAAATAATCCGCTTTGGGAAACTGAATATAGCAACGTACCATTTGCGGCTAAAACATTGTTTGGAGGTGTAAC
>JACCEE012798251.1_pt1 | contig 11353 bp, 9 predicted proteins | sample 7449931 | NCBI WGS metagenome assembly JACCEE01 (sample SAMN15323457, study PRJNA562643) | freshwater metagenome | isolation source: river surface water | place: USA:Blue River Watershed | collected 2017-08-19 | reverse complement strand
ATTTTTCGATAAGGTTCATCTGTAAGCAAATAAATGGGATGACCGTATTTTTCCATTCCGTCTGTTAATATTTCCGCCAATTTTTTATAAAACTCATCATCATACACCTTTCCTGTTGGGTTATTTGGTGTATTGATTATTACCGCAGCTGTTTCGGGAGTTATTTTTCTTTTTAATGAAATTAAATCGGGATTAAAATCATCATCGGTATCAAGAACTATTAATCTTGATTGATGATTGTCTGCGTAAAACTTATATTCTGCAAAATACGGTGCAAAAGCAATAACTTCATTTTGAGGATCAAGAATTGATTTGAAAAACACATTTATTCCTCCTGCTGCACCAACAGTTAAAATAACTTCATTTGATGTAATATTCATATCAAATTCTTTTGAATAATATTGGGCTATTTTTTCTCTTGTAGTTGAAAAGCCCAAATTAGGCATATATCTGTGCAATCCTTTAATTGGATTATTTGCAAGATATTTCAATTTTTCTTCAAATGCTTTCGGAGGTTCCGTTACAGGATTTCCAAGTGAAAAATCAAAAACATTTTCAGCTCCGATTTGTTTTTTTAATTCTATTCCTTCCTCAAACATCCTTCTTATCCAAGAAGATGTTGCCATAAGTTTTTTTATATGATGAGATATTGCCATGGTTTTTGCTCCAAAAAGTTTAAGCCGGCATTCACAAATATAGATAACATTTGCTATAAGTTCAAGTTTTTTTTAATTATTATTACAATTTTTTTTATTGCTGTTAAAACCATGTTTAAAATGTCTTAATAAAATAATCAAAACCACGACATTTTTGTCATACTTTTTAATATTTATTTTATAACATATTGATTTTATATATTGTTATAATTTATATAAAACTTGGAAAATTAGTTGCTTAGAATAATGCGTAGTTTTTTTTGGAGGTTTTATGAAGGCTATAATAATTTTTATGTTTCTTTCTGTTATGATATACGGTCAACAAGTTGAAACAACCGATATAATAACAGAAGTTAAAAAAACAGAAGAATCAACAGATGTGAAAAAAGAAGAAGAAAAAGTTAAAGAAGAAAAGAAAACAGATGATTTGTTAATTAATACTTCAACATCGGAAAAAAAAGATGAAAAAAAGAAAACAGAAAATTCATCAATTAAAAAAACAGCTAATTCAAATGATATTGAAAAAATCGATAAGTATTTTAGAAATCAGGAATTAAAAAACAAAAAATCAGCTTCGGCTAAAAAAGATTCTTATAAACTTGATGAATTGTGGTTACCCGGAAACGGTAAAAATAAAGTTTATTTTTACGGAGGAATGGGAAATAAAATATACGGTTATCAAGACAGAAGATATGTTGACCTTTCCGACCAAGGAGATTATGTTAAAAGAATGACTCAATTGGTGGGTATTGAATTTCATAAAACAGATTTATCATCAATAAGTCAGGATTTGAAAGATGTAAGGTTGGGAGCAAATATACTTTTTAATCATCATTCATCTTTTGCTCAAAAAACTCTTTATGCCGTTCCCGATAAGTATATTTCTGCAGAAGAAATTTTTGATTCAAAACAAGATGCTTTCGGAAGATTTTGGTTAAATATGGGATTTTTTGCCGGTATTAATAAAAAATGGTATGGATTGGATTTGGGTTTGACTTATGTAACAAAAGCAATGAATGAAGAAAAAAGAGAAAAATATTTGGCAGACGGAGGAACAACAGAAGTTGACGGAAGAGGTTGGACTTGGAAAGATTCAAGTGTTGAAATGAATTTTTATGCAAGATTGGGGCTTGAAGACAGTATAAACATTTCTTTTTCTTATCTGAGAGAAAATTATGACCCGATTTATGGAAAATTCATGACCAAAATACATATTCCCGTATTTGAATATTTCAGTTTAAATGTCGGCGGATATTTATATAAAACCAATTCAATATTTTTAGAACCTGCATTTGTATTCGATGATTTCAGTTTATCCTTAAAACTCGGAACAGTTATTAATTATAATGATGATAATATAACAAAAGTAGGAATAACAGACAGTTTATTCGGCGGATTATCTGTTTCCTATGAATGGAAATAAGTAAATGAAAGAAGTAATTGCTTTATTTATACTATTTTTATTGTCAATTTCCCTGAAAGCAAATAATGAATTTGTATTATATTCGGAAATAGGTTCATTTAACAAAAGTTATCCCGATGAACGATTTGTTGGAGAAGAAGCTGTTTCTTTTGCAACATTTATGAATACATTAGGCGGTTATTACAAATATGAAAACAGTTTCGGAAGTATAATCGGAGGCGGAATAGTTCAAACACAAATATCTTCAGGAAATATAAATGCAAATGAAAATAACGGGATATCGGCAACACAGGATTTTACACAAATATTGAATCCGTATATTTTCATAGGACAAAATTTTGGTTTATGGGAACTTGAACTTGGTCTTACTACCTATTTAACATATCAGGAATTAGATGACAGAAAATATTATAATGAAGACGGAAGTATTAAAACGGTTGAAAAAGGCGGATTATCATTAATACGCCCCAAATCTTATGTTTTCCCCAATCTTAAATTAAGAATATTTAATGATGATTGGTTTCATATAAAAATAAGATTTGCTCGGGAAATGTATAACATTATTGATTCGCTTTTTGATATTGCTTTTTGCTATCCCTATTTGGATAATTATTTCGAAATTTCAATTTCGTTAAAAACACCGAAAAATATGTTTACAGAAGAAGAAAATATGTTAAAATCAAACCAAAGACTTACATTTTTATATCAATATTCATTCAAGCCTTGGACTGTCGGAATAAATTTTGGTTTTTTATTGGGTAATGAAGTGGGTGGATTTGTTGACAGCAAAGGAGAATTTAAAAGTACATCAAGTTTTTTAAATAAATTCTCAGCTGGATTAAATATTTCTTTGAAATATTAAGAAAAATATATCTTCACAATTGCTGTGAAAAGAAAATAATTCGGTAAGGGTTGATATATGAATCAACCCTTACAAAAGATAGAATAAAAAGCCGCTTGAAATGATGATTGTAAATAAAAAAAATAAAAATCTTATAAAATTATTACAAAATTTAAATATGTACATTAATCCTATTGACAAAAAGACAATTTTAAACAATAATTATAAAGTTTGATTGGAGGTGTTATAATGTTAAAGTATTATTTTTTAATTTTTCTTGCTTTGTTTTTCATGGCTTGTTCAAGCAGTACAGAAAAAGGAAAAGCATGTGATAACAATTCAGGTTGTGAAACAGGACAGGTTTGCAATAATAAAGTTTGCCATGTTGTTGAATGTACAACCAATACCGAATGTTCCGGCGGAAAAATTTGTCTTAACAACTTTTGTTATGATGAAAATGACCCCATTTTAGGCGAAAAAAAATTACAAATTATCGGAAATCCAGCTGTTGAACTTATTTCAGGTGAAACAGAAACTTTAAAAGTTCAATTGGTTAGAACAGCAGGTGAAAATACTCCTCAGGAATTGGTAGGTCCTATCCCCAATGAAAAAGTTACTTTTACAATTGTTTCGGTTGGAGAAAACAATTCAACATTAACACCAAGCGAAGCTTATACCGATGAAGCAACAGGTATGGTAAGTGTTGAATTAACAGGAATTAATGAGACATCAAATGATTTGATGTTTAATGTTGAAGTTTCAGCAGAAAATTCAAATAAAAAAACTTTTGGAGTTGTTGTTCACAACAGAACAAAAACTTTGAAATTGGTAAGTGATTCAAATATACAAATGTATGTGAACAGTAATAAAAATATAATTGCACAACTTACAACCAATAATAATTATCCTTATGAAGGTCAATCAATAAGTTTTTCAATAGTCGGAACAGCAAACGGTTCAACAATTACAGATTCTGTTGTTACCGACATTACCGGAATGGCTGTTGCTGAATTGGGAGCCGGAGAAACACCTTCAAGTTTTACTGTTAAAATATCTTCTCAGGGTTCTCAGGATAAATCGGTTACAGTTATTGTTAAAGAAAGAAGCAACGGTTGCTTGTCCGATTCAGATTGTGAACATTTGGGAGAAAATTATGTTTGTAACGGCGGTGCTTGCGTTTATGATCCGCCTCCGTGTCAAAGTAATGAAGATTGTCCTGAAAACTTCGAATGTGATAACGGAGTTTGTAAAGAACTTCCTTATGTTTGTAATGTTGTTGATGAACCTGATTGCAGATGTATAACAGATGCAAATTGTCCTCAAGAACCTGTTCCTTATACTTGTTCAAGAGGTTTTTGTGTGAGACAGGATATTGCATGTACAACAAATACAGATTGTCCCGCAGGTCTTGTTTGTAAAGACAGAGTTTGCAGTCCGTTGGGAACAGAATGTAAAGCTGATTTAAATTGTCCAAATCTTTATCCTGAAAAATGCCCTACTGCTGATTCATGTATTTGTCAAGACGGTTTTTGTGTAAATCCTTGCCCAAATGCAGATTTGGTTGAATTATCGGGCGGAAGCGGAGCATATTGTACAGATGATAAAGTTGAAGATGAATGTCCTGCCGGTCAAGTATGTTGTGAAGCAGATCATGAAATGTGTTTTGAAGGTAAATGTGTTGTAAAATGGGATGCAGACCAATATTTCCATTTAATAGAAGCATTACCTCCTGTTTTACAAGACATATTAAACGGAATTTCAATGGTATTCGGTCCGGTTGCCGATGCATTGTTGGGAGAACTTGATTTAGGTCTTCCTGGTTGGTTAAGTTGGTTGGAAGAAACCATAATAGAAGCAATAAGACCTTATATTGACCAATATATTCCAAGATGGGTTCAAGATTTAATTATCGGAATAAATGATACTGTTAATATTCTTAAAGAATTAAAAATTAAATCAAGAATGTCTTTTGTTCACAAACAAGCTCCTGATCCACACTCTTACTTTAAAGGAGTTGAAACATGGGATGTATTCTATGTAAAATGGAAAGGAAGATGGACAGAAGTTAAACCTAATGAAGAGGAAGACTTCCAATTCAATTCTTCAAGTTTTACAGGAAATATAAAATGTCAACTTTCTGACGGAACTCCTAAGTATATGCTTTATATAGACAGACATTCCGCTGAATTTAAATTCGGAAAATTTGTTAAAGCATTTTTAAATAATGTTTTAATTCCTGCTGTTACAAGAAATCAAGCTCATTCGCTTGATGAAGCTTTGGATTTATTTATTGATTGTAATGAACTTGCAACCGATATAATGGATTTCATAAGGGATTTGGCAGGTGATTTTGCGGAATATTTAGGTGACAGTATTGATTCAATGGTTGCAGGACAATGTGAAAATCTAAAAGATATGCTTGCAAGTCGTGTTGATCAGGAACTTTCAAAATTAAGTTTCGGCGGACCTGATTCCGACAGTTTTACTTTTGACGGATTTGCACCTATTGAAACAAAAAGCAGAACTAACTTAGAAGGTAAAACACTTGGTAAAGAAGTGAATGATATTCCTTCCGGAAAATACAACGGAACATTAAATCTTGACACATCAAGAAATTTCAGTGCTGATTGGAAAGCAGTAAAAGACAGATAATAAATAAAAAAATCAATAATAATAAATAAATAATTGACATAAACACCGCTTATATCTTATAATAACTATGTTTTGTTTGTGTGAGGAAGTATGTTATCGAAAGTATTGATTATTGTGTTATCTTTTCTTTTTATGCTTGTTGCTGTTGCAGCTCAAAGTAATTTACCTGACGGGTCGCTTGCAAATATGTTTGTTCCTAATATGGATAAAATAAATGTTACAGGTGCGGCTATTTTTGTGTTAGTGGGATTTATATTTATGATTTTGGGTATTTTATTTTCAAAATCAGGAAGCTGTTCGGGAAGTTCGGGTGATAATCTTTTAAATTTTTTAAAAGGCGGAATGAATCCTAATTTAATAAATTCTCTTGATAATACATCAAAACAAATTCTTGATTTTTTTGATAAGTTGTTACAGGAAAAAATATCAATTGCAGAAGCAAGAACTCAACAAGTTCAAATGCAATTGCAACAAGCTCAAAAAACAATTGAAAATTTGTCATCTCAAAAACAAGAAATAAAACCACCGAAAAAAGACGAAATGCCTTCTTTCGGAGAGGGAAAATTTGAAAGTATGAATCCGGTTGCAAACAAAGCTGCCAATAATAATTTTAATTTTGATGCAAACAGAACCAAAGAACAAGAAAATAAAGAAGCTTTCGGTTCCCCTAATTTACTTGATGAAGCTGATGAAGGTCAATTCGGTCCATCTGACTTTTCTGATTTTTCCGAAGACGGAGATTCATCAAAAGGTGCAGCAACTGTTATTGCTTCAATTCCTGAAGAATTATTAAGACAAACCAAAAAGAATTATATGGGTTCAAATAACTCTGTTAGTGAAACTAACGAAGGTGATGAATTTAAAAAAGTCTTTAAAGAATATTATGCTTTAAAACAAAAATGCGGTGAATCTGTTGTGGGACTTACCGAACAATCTTTTATTAAAAAATTAGAAACAACTCAAGAAAGTGTTATTCAAAAAAATAATTGTAAAAAAGTTGAATTTTCTGTGTATGAAAAAGACGGAAAAGCAGCATTAAAAGCAACTCCCAAATTTTAATATTTTAACGGGTAAAATTGGCACAAGAATATAAAATAATTCAAAAATTAGCTGCCGGCGGGTTTGCAGAAGTATTTCTTGGTTCTGCCGAAGGTGTTGAAGGTTTTTCCAAAACAGTTGCAATTAAAAGAATTTTACCGAACTTAACAAAAAACACCGAAGAAAAAGAAAGATTTGTAAGAATGTTTCTTGATGAAGCAAGATTATGGGCTCAATTAAACCATAATAAAATTGTTCAGGTGTTTGATTTAGGTGCCGGAATTGATAAAAATAATGACAGTTTCTTTATTGTTATGGAATATGTTGATGGTGCAAATCTTGAAATAGTTATGAGAGCAGCAAGAAAGTTAAATATAAAAATTCCTCATCATCATGCTGTTTTTATTACTATGCAAATTTTGGAAGGATTGTTTTATGCTCACACAAGAAATGATGAAAACAATCAGCCTTTAAATATTGTTCACAGAGACATTTCTCCTCCGAATATAATTTTGACTGTTGACGGTCATGTTAAAATCACCGATTTCGGGCTTGCAAAAGCAACAACTCAACTTGAAAGAACAAGCCCCAACAGTTTAAAAGGAAAAATTGATTATATGTCTCCCGAACAAGCAAAAGGTGAAAAAGTTGACCACAGAACAGATTTATTCGCAACCGCAATATTATTGCATGAAATGCTTTCAAATAAGAAATTGTATTCCAATAAAGCAACTCTCGAAACTCTTGCAGTTGTTCAAAAAGCTCATATCGAACCAATAAGAAAATTAAATCCGGAAATACATCCCGAACTTGAAGAAATATTGATGAAAGCTCTTGACCCCAATCCTAATAAAAGGTATCAAACGGCTCTTGAATTTGAAGATGCACTTGCTTGTTATTTATTTAAACATAATTTAAAAGTTATAACACATGATTTGTCAAAATCAATGCAAATGGCATTGTCTTTTAAGAAAGAAGAAGATGAAAAGAAATCAAAGGTTGCATCAACCGATACAATTGACCAACTTATTATGAATGCACTTGTTAAAATCAAATCAATCAAAAGCGAAGAAGATATTGATAAATTTTTATCAAATGATTTGATGAGCGGAATATTTGATGTTGATAAACCTCTTGCGGTATTCAGTGAAGAAGATGAAAAAAAGAATATGATAAGTGAATTACCGTCAGGAAATGAAAAAGCAGAGAAAAGCAAAAGCGGTTTTATAATAGCAATTATTATTTTAATAATGGCAATATTAGCAGCTGTATTCGTTTTAATAGCAATTCTTAAAAAATGATAACAATAATTTATTTATATTTAATTCTTTTTGCCGATATTGAAAAAGTTACAACATTTGAAGGAAAATCAAAAAATTTGTTTGTTGAAAGAGATATTAAAAAAGTTGATTTGGTAAATATTTTTGATTATATTTCCGATACAACCGTTGAAATAATGTATTCAACAAAGTATTCAATGTTTAAAGAAGATGTTTACGGTGAAAATATTTGTTTATTGAAAAAAGAAGTTGCAGAAAAACTAAAAAAAGCAGATGATATTTTAAGAAGCAAACATAATTTAAAATTAAAATTTTGGGATTGTTACAGACCTTGGTCTGTTCAAAAAAAAATGTGGGAATTATTTCCCAAAATGGGTTATGTTGCTCATCCTTCAAGCGGTTCTCATCACAACAGAGGCTGTGCGGTTGATGTAACTTTAACCGATTTGGACGGAAATGAAATTAAAATGCCGACTGCTTTTGATGAATTATCATTTAAAGCAAGCCATAAAAATATGAATTTACCGAAAGAGGTTATAAAAAACCGAGAAACACTCAAATCAGTTATGGAAAGTGTGGGTTTTTTATCAATTCGCAGTGAATGGTGGCATTATAATTTACCTAAATCTTATAAATTGCCTGTAATTGATATTGAATTGAGTAAATTCAATAAAAAGACAAATGAAATTTTATTCCCGCCACTTGATTAAAAATATAAAAAGTATCTTCTGCCAAAAACTATTTCAAGAATATATAATAATTAAAATCCTAAACAAATTCCATTAATTCCGGCAGGAACTTGATTTACAAATGTATGTAAGTCGGTACAAACTCCGCCCATTGTGCATGAATTGGCAGCATCGGGATTACAAAGTTCGGAACATTTTTCCTGTCCCGGTTGACCTATACAATATAAACCTTCCTGACATAATTTTTCAGGAACCAAATTTTCAGGTTGTGTATATTCTGCATTTACGCATCCGCTGCTTCCTTTTGTTAAATCTCCTGTCGGTAAACAATGATTTTTTGAAGTTATACTTCTTGTACAACCCATTCCTTCACCACAGGTATCAGAGTTGATTTCACATAAATCACTGTCACAAAAACCGTTTTCTGTTTGATTAATGGGAAAACAAATGCTTTCTTCACCACATGCGGAATTATTTTCATAACCTTGTGTTGTATCACATGTTGCAGGTAAATCAGTACAAATTCCATTAATTCCGGCAGGAATATTTTGGTTTACTTCATTTAAATCTGCACATCTGTAATTTCCGCCCAATCCGCAAACATCAGTATTTACATTGGGGTCACACAATTTTTGACATGCTGTTTGACCTTCATCTCCGATACAGTATAAACCTTCTTTACATAAAACATCTGCTGTTAATGGCTCTGTTCCTTCATAATATTGAGGATTTACACAGTTTCTTGCTCCGAAATCCAAACTTCCTTCTTGTAAACAATGATAATTTGAGGTTAATGTTCTTGTACAACCCAAACCATTTTCACAACTGCCGGTTGAAGGTGAGCATTCATCTGCATCACAAAGAGCTGTTTCGGATTCATAAGGAAAACAAGTTGCATTTGTTCCTTCGCAAACAGGATTATTTTTAATTCCTTCATCTGCATTACAAAACATAGGAGCATCAATACACATTCCTATTTCTCTGTTTAAAACAGCCGGACTTACATCTTCAAGAGCAATACATCTTCCTATTTCGCAATTATCGGTTTGAGCCAAAGGTGAACATAATTCCTGACATTGATAAGGTTTTCCGTCGTCATCATCACCGACACAAAATAAACCAACTTCACAAGCATCAAGAGCTGAAGTTGAGTCAATATTATCGCAATCATCACCGTATTTACCCTGTCCTACCGGTCGGCAAACTTTTGCAGTAATCATTAAATCACAAACCCAATTTTCAGGGCATTCTGCAGTTGCATTCGCTTGACATTCTGCATCTTCTTTAACACAAATACCTGTATTTAACAAAATATCATCCAAATAAGGAACGCAAATTCCTTTTTCACCGCATGAACCTTCATGAGTCATATCACAAAAAGCTCTGCATTTATAAAAACCGTCTTTAAAAACATCTGCACAAATTGTTCCTTCTTCACAATCAAATTCGGAAGGCATACATCTTTCTGTTTCTTTTTTTGTTCCGTCATTTGTGGAAATACAAATTCCGTCTTTACAGGTTAAAGTAATTCCGTCAATTGCAGGACAAGCACCATCGGGATTTTCGAGAGAACATTCATCTTTCAAATAACATTCACCCATCAAACAATAAGAATTTGAATCACAGGTAACTCCGTCACAGTCTTCATCTGCTTCGCATTTTTGAGTCAATTCATTAAAATAAGCACCGTTTTGACAAACACATTCACCGTCAGCAGGATTACAAACTCTGTCGCCTGTGCATTCAACATCGGTACACAATGTTACACATGTGAAATTTGCAGCTTCTTTATATCCGCCGTCACAATTACATTTTGCAACACCGTTTACAGCAACACAACTTCCGTGATTTGAACAAGTTATATCTTTACAAACATCTTCCAAAAATTCTTCGCATTGATGTTCTTCATTGCAAATTTCATTATCTTCACAATTTGTACTTGTTTCACAAAAACCTGTTTTCAAAACACAAACTTTATCAACACAATTTTGCCAACTTTCGCAAACAGGGTTACAAACGGTTGTTGTTGGATTTGATGTTGTATCATCACCGCAGCTTGATAGTATAAACAATAAAAGAAAGGAAAATAATAAATACTTCATAATTCCTCCGAAAGAAAAAATAATACCTATTTTACAATTATTTTTGAAAAAAATCAAATTTAATTCGCAATTTATTTTTATGTTTTTTTCCTGATTTTTTTATTTGATGAATTTATTTTTGATTATTAAGCAGTTTTAACTGTCAATCTGTTGTAAGCTTTTTGCATTTGAGATACTTTTCTTGAAACTTTATTTCTGTGGAAAATACCTTTTGTTCCTGCATTCATAATTTCTTTAATAACAACAGGAAGTAATTCTTTTGCAACAGGTTCGTTATTTTCCTGAACAGCAGACATCATTTTTTTGATAAATGTTTTAACTTTTGAACTTAAAGCTCTGTTTCTCATTCTTCTTTTTTCGTTTTGTCTTGCTCTTTTTGCAGCTTGTTTATGGTTTGCCATTTTATCTCCTATTCAGCTTGTTTTGTTTCGGTTAATTTAGGTGCAACTGTTGTTTCACTTCTTTTGTAAAACTTGTGCATATCCATCAATCTTCCGATTGATAAAGTTTTAAGTTTGTTAAGATAATCATTATCAACTTTACCGGTTGTTCCTCTTACTTTTTTATAAACAGCTTCTGCAAGTTGATCTTTTGATTGAAATTCTTTTGTGAATTCTTCAACCATAACATTAAGTTTTAACAATTTTGTATTGCTTAATGTTGACATTCTTT
>JACCEE011139158.1_pt1 | contig 11354 bp, 10 predicted proteins | sample 7449931 | NCBI WGS metagenome assembly JACCEE01 (sample SAMN15323457, study PRJNA562643) | freshwater metagenome | isolation source: river surface water | place: USA:Blue River Watershed | collected 2017-08-19 | reverse complement strand
GTCCGCTCCCGTCGGGCCGACGTCGGCACCCACCGCGTCCGCCCCTGGGCCGCCGGGGTTCGTGGGTGCGTTCGCGACCGCCACGCTCCCCGTCGTGGGCACTGCTGCGTGCCGTGCGCTCCAGGCGACCCCGCCGAGGGCCGCGCCGCCGACCAGGACCGCTGCCGCGACCGTCCACCACCGCGCGCGTCCGCGTCCCGCGGGTTCGTGGAGGGACTGCACGAGCGCGATCACCTCGGGGTTCTCCTCGTCCATGGCGAGGAGGCGGTTGAGGCGCTGCAGGGCCCCCAGCGTGTCACCGGTGGCCAGCCGCGCACGTCCGCCGCGCAGGAGCTCCTCGCGGAGGTAGGCGTCCAGCGCCGTGCGCCGGGGCGTCGGGTCCTCGACCCACCCGCGCAGGTCGAGCAGCGCGTGGTCCCGCGCGAGACCGACGTCGGTGAGGGTGGCGAGGAGCGCGGTCTCCGCGGCGTCCGCATCGACCGGGCGCGCGTCCGCCGGGTGCGCGAGCAGGCGGTCGACGACGGCGGCGAGCGCCGGCGAGGCCGTGGGCGCGATCTCGAGGAGCTCCGGTCGGGTGCCGTCGATGATGTTCCGCAGGATCACCGAGGGGTTCGTGCCGCCGAAGGGGACCTGCCCGGCGACGCTGTGAAACAGCACCGTCCCGAGGCTGAAGAGGTCGGTGCGGCCGTCCAGCGGGCCGTCGACCGCCTGCTCGGGGCTCATGTAGGCGGGCGAGCCGAGGAGGGACCCGTCCATCGTGAGGCTCGCCTCGTCGAGCACCCGCGCGACGCCGAAATCCATCAGCTTCACCCGGCCATCCCGGCGAATCATGATGTTCTCGGGTTTGACGTCCCGGTGGACGACCCCCTGACGGTGCGCGAAGGCCAGCGCGCTCGCGAGGTCCGCGCCGATGCAGGCGGCGACCTCGCTCGGCAGGGGACCGGCGTCCTGCAACAACTGCAGGAGCGTGACGCCGTCGACCAACTCGGTGACGATGTAGCACTCCGGCGCACCGACGCCCGAGTAGTCCTGGATCGAGACGACGTTCGGATGGTTGAGGCGCCCGACCGCGCGCGCCTCGCGATGAAAGCGCTCGCGGTAGCGCGTCGACGCCGAGAGGTGCGGGTGGAGCACCTTCAGCGCGACTTCCCGGCCGATCGAGACGTGCCGCGCGCGGTAGACCGACGCGGTCGCGCCTTCCCCGAGCTTCTGCAGCACCTCGTAGCGGTCGATGATGCTGCCGATCACGGGGGGAGGGCCTCTCCGGGGGAGCCTAACGCGCCCGTCAGCCCGCCGCGCGCTCGCTGAGGAAGCGTTCCATGTCCCGAGGAGCGAGCGGACGGGAGAACAGGAAGCCCTGCACGGACGCACAGTTGAGACGACGCAGGCGCTCGAGCTGCTCCGGAGCCTCGACCCCTTCGGCGACGACCTTCATGCCCAGCCCGTGCGCGAGGTCCACGATCGTGCGCACGATCGTGCCGTTCGGCTCGACCTCCCCGAGCAGCTCGTCCACGAAGGACTTGTCGATCTTCAGGCTGTCGATGGGGAGGCGACGGAGCTGCGCGAGGGAGCTGTAGCCGGTCCCGAAGTCGTCGATGCTCGTGCGCACGCGGAGCTCCCGCAGGCGAACGAGGGTGTCGGCGACGCGGGGGTCCTCCGCGAGCATGCTCTCGGTGACCTCGAGCGTGAGGGATTCACCGTCGAGGTCGTTCTCGGCGAGCGCCGCGCGGACGATGTCCACCACCTCGTCCTGCTGGATCTGCTTCACGGAGAGGTTGACGCTCATGCTCAGCGGGCCGAGCTCGGGGAAGCGCGTCCGCCAGAGGTGGAGCTGGCGGCAGGCTTGCACGAGCACGAAGCGTCCCAGCGGGACGATCAGGCCCGTGTCCTCGGCCACGGGGATGAACTCGGCGGGCGAGATGGGCGTCGCGTTGCGACGCGGCCAGCGCGCCAGGGCCTCGAAGCCCTCCACGCGTCCCGTCGCGAGGGAGACGATCGGCTGGTACGCCACCTCGAGCTCGTTCCCCGCGATGGCCCGGCGCAGCCCGCTCTCGAGCTCCATGAGCGCGACCGCGCGCGCGTGCATCGCGGACTGGAAGAGGACGTGGCATCCCCGGCCCTGCGATTTCGCGCGGTAAGTGGCGGTGTCGGCTTCGCGGAGGATGTCCTCGGCGGCGCGGTGCGACGCGTCGCTCATGGCGATGCCGATGCTGCAGTTCACGTGGAGCTCGTGCCCCTGCACGTGGAAGGCGCGGTTCAGCCGCCCCCGGATGCGCTCGGCGCAGCGCACGGCGTCCTCGGGCCCACCGACATCCTCGAGGAGCACGCAGAACTCGTCCCCGCCGAGGCGCGCGAGGGTGTCCTCCGGCGCGAGCGCCGTACGGAGGCGCGCAGCCACCTCGACGAGGAGCGCATCCCCCATGGCGTGGCCCAGCGAGTCGTTGACGATCTTGAACCGGTCGAGGTCGATGACGAGCACGCCCTGGAGGTGACCGAGGGTCTGGCGACGGACGAGCGAGCGCCCGAGGCGCTCGAGGAAGAGCGTCCGGTTGGGGAGCCCCGTCAGGCTGTCGTGGAGCGCGTCGTGGATGATCTGACGCTCGGTCGTCTTGTGGTCGTCGACGTCCGTGAGCGAGCCCGCCATGCGGTGGGGGGCCGCGCGTCCGGCGCGCAGCGCGATCCCGCGCGCGAGCATCCAGCGCCAGCTCCCGTCACGGTGCTGCATCCGGAACTCGGCGCGGAACTGCGGGGCGTGCCCCTGGAGGTGCTCCGTGAGTTCGTGCTGCATCGCGGCCAAATCTTCGGGATGGACGCGCTCGAACCACTCGTCCGGGCCGTCGGCGACCTCGGTCTCGAGGAAGCCGAGCATCTGCTTCCAGCGCGGCGAGAAGTACACGCGGTCGAGGCGGAGGTCCCAGTCCCAGAGCCCGTCGTTGCTGCCGAGGGCGGCGACGGCGTAGCGCTCTTCACTCTCGCGGAGCGCCGTCTCGGAGAGGAGGCGCTCGGTGACGTCCTCGCCGATGCTCGCGAGACCGGTGATGCGACCGTCGCCGTCCCGAAGGACGGTGTGGTTCCACGCCATGGTCCGGCGGTCGCCCGTCGCCGTGACGATCACGCCACGGTCGTGCAAGGGGAGCGCTCCCGCGCGCAAGTCGCCCAGGAAGTTGGCCCGCGACTCCTCGCGGAGCTCGGCGGGCACGAGGAGGTCGAACCAGTCCTTGCCGACGAGATCCTGCCGTGCGTGGCCGCTGAGCGACTGGAAGAACCCGTTGCAGAAGGCAAGGTGGCCCGTGGGGTCCACCACCACCGCCGCCATACGCAGGTTCCCGAGGAGGTCGCGGAAACGACGCTCGGATTCGGCGAGCGAGCGCTCCGCCTCCGCGCGCGAGGTGATGTCCCGGTGGACGCCGACCACCGCGGGGCCTTCCTCCACGTCGAAGCGGGAGGCGGCGATGTCGACGGTCAGGAGCGCACCGTCCGCGCGTCGATGACGCACCTCGAAACGCGCGCTCCCGCTGTCGAGGACGCGCGAGAACCGCTCCGCCGCGGCTTCCGGGTCGTCCGCCCAGTCCGTGATGTCCCTCCCCACGAGGGCGCCCGGCGCCACGCCGTAGAGCGCCTCCGCCTGTGCGTTGGCCGCCATCACACGCCGCGTGTCGGGCGCGATCACCACGATGGGGTCGTAGGCCGCCTCGACGAGGGCGCGGTAGGCTGCGTCAGGCAGGGGGTGCACGGATCCACTAGAGCACGGTTTCGGGGGTGCCGCAACCCGTGCGGACCTGCTTCAGAACTGTCCTGCTTCCTCGGCGCCGAGCGCTCGCTCCTGGACGTAGGCGAGGATCGCGGCGGCGGTCTCCTCGAGGGCCTTGTTCGTCACGTTCACGACCGTCCACTGACGGTTCCTGCGGAACAGCTCGTCCGCTTGCTCGAGCTCTGCGAGGATGTAGTCCATCTGGCCGTAGTTCGTGGCTTCCCGGACGCCCATGCTCTGGAGGCGCTGGCGACGGATCGCGACCAAGCTGTCCGCGTCGATCGTGAGCGCGAAGACCTTGCGGGGATCGACCGCGAAGAGCTGGTCCGGCGGATCCCGGTCGAGCACGAGGGGCACGTTCGCGACCTTGAAGCCCTTGTAGGCCAGGAACACGGAGAGGGGGGTCTTCGAGGTGCGCGAAACCCCGACGAGGACGATGTCGGCGCGCTCGAGCATCCGAGGTTCCTTGCCGTCGTCGACCTTGACCGTGAACTCGACGGCCTCGATGCGCCGGAAGTACGCCGCGTCCGCACGGTGCATCAAGCCCGGCTGGCTGACGGGCGCCTCGCCGAACCAGCCGGAGAGCGAGGTGATGACGGGGCCGAGGACGTCGACCTGCAGGATCCGGAAGGCCCGCGAGAGCTCGTGCGCGAGGGCGCGCTGATCGGCGGAGACGAGCGAGCTCACGACGAAGGCGCCCTGGTCGGCCGCTTGCCGGAGTATCCGCTCGAGGGTCGTGCGATCGGTGACGTTCGAGAAGACGCTCACGGCGACCTGCGCGCTTCCGAACTGGCGAAGGGCGGCGCGGCTCACACGCTCGGCGGTATCGCCGGTGCCGTCACTCACGACGAAGAGACTGCGGGGACGCTCACTCTGCATGGTTGCTCCAGTGCGTGGTTGCCCCCGAACCCGGGCTGTGTCGCGCGCTCAGGCCGCCTCGCGCTCGGCCCGCCACTTCTTCAGGTCGACCCAGACCCGCGGGAAGCAGATTCCCCAGATGATCGCGTTGGCAAGGAGGAAAAACGCGAGTTCGGGGCCCGCGAAGACGTGGGCGCCACCATCACCGAACCAGGAGGAATCGATCATGCGACACGATAACACTCCCGAGCGCGCATGGGACGGAGGGGGCGCTGCCCCCTCCGTAACGCCTCCCCCGCGGGAGGAACGCGGGCCCCCTCGGGCGTCCTGCCCGCACGCAACGAAACCCCGTCGTCACGCTCCCGTCACCTCCCGCGCGATAGGATGCTTGCCTCTGGGAGGCATCATGGACGTGAGGGGCCCGATCCTCGTCGTCGACGACGAACCCGACATCCGAACGCTGGTCGCGCGCGCCTTCGAGCGCGAGGGCTGGACGGTGCGGACGGCCGGTACGGGCACCGAGGCGCTGGAGTTGGCGCGTCGCGCGCCTCCCTCCCTCGTGGTCCTCGACCTGATGCTCCCCGGGATGTCCGGCACCGAGGTGTGTCGGAGGCTGCGGGCGGAGGCGGAGACGCGCGCCGTCCCCATCCTCATGCTCTCGGCCCGCAGTGACGAAATCGACCGTGTCGTCGGGTTCGAGGTCGGCGCGGACGACTACGTCACGAAGCCCTTCTCCACCCGCGAGCTGGTCCTGCGGGTGCGCGCGCTCCTGCGCCGCGTCGCGAGCGCGTCGGATCACGAAGGCAGCGTCGTCGATGGCCCCGTGCTTCGTATCGACGAGGAAGCACACCGGGCCTACGTCCACGGCGCGGAGGTCGCGCTGACGGCCACGGAGTTTCGTCTCCTCCTCACCCTCGCGCGGCGCGCGGACCGTGTGCAGACGCGCGCGACGCTCCTCCAGGACGTGTGGGACCTGCCGCCCGACCTCAACACGCGCACCGTGGACACGCACATGAAGCGCCTGCGCGAGAAGTTGGGGGCTGCCTCCGACCACATCGAGACCGTTCGCGGCGTCGGGTACCGGTTTCATCGCGGAACGGACCGGGCGTGACAGCCCCCTCGCGCGTGGAGCTCGCGCTCGCGCGCGCGGCGGTGGGTTCGGCGTGCGCGGGAGCCCTCCTGGGGAGTCTCGCAGCGGGGGTCTACGGTGAGCCCGGCGCGGGCGGTGCCGTGGCGGTCGGAGCGTTCGCGCTCGCGGGTGGCCTCGCGTGGCTGCGGTCGATCGCGGTCGCGGAGCGGGCGACGTGGCGCACGCAGGAAGCGGTCCACACTCGGAACACCGAGACCCTCGCGCGGGCGCTCGCCACCGTCCACGAGTCGCACGCGCTCGACGCGGCCATGGCCCGGGAGACCCCGAACGGGCTGCTCGTCCTCGACGCGAGCGGGCGCGTGCTCCGCGCCAATCCCGCCCTCTTCCGTCTCCTCCCGGTCCGGGACACGCCGAACGGGCGTCGTCCGATCGAGACCATCCCGGTGCCCGAGCTCCAGGACGCCGTGGACGAGACGGCGCGCACGCGGCAGTCGGCCGAGCGTGCCGCGAGCGTGGACGGTCGCGATCTCGTGCTCCGCGCGCTCCCGCTCGAGGACGCCGAGGGGTGCATGGGCGTGGTCCTCGACGTCACGTCCGTGCGCGCGGCGGAGAAGGCGCGTCGTGACTTCGTGGCGAACGTGAGCCACGAGCTGCGGACACCCGTCACGGCCATCCTCGGGTGGGCCGAGGCGCTCGCGCAGGAGCGGGACGACCTCCCACCGCACGTCCACGACATGGTGGACGCGATCGATCGGAACGCACGTCGTCTGGGCTTGCTGATCGAGGACGTCTTGCAGCTCTCGCGTATCGAGGCGCGGAGGGCGGACCTCCCCGTGGAGGTCGAGGCCCTCGGGTCGCTGGTGGACGAGGTCGTCGCGCGTCACGCGTCGCGCGCGGAGCAGCAGGGGATCGAGCTGCGCGTCGAGGTCGGGGAGGAGCTCGAGGCCGAGGTGAACGCCGAGGCCTTCGAGCACGCGCTCGGCAACCTCGTCGACAACGCACTCAAGTACACGGCCCGCGGTGGGTGCGTCGTCGTCGGCGCCGAGGCGCGCGGCGAGGGTGTCGACGTCTGGGTGAAGGATACGGGGATCGGCATCGCCGGGGTCCATCACCCACGCATTTTCGAGCGATTCTACCGGGTCGATGCCGGACGGGACCGTGCCGTGGGCGGGACGGGGCTCGGCCTCGCCCTCGTGAAGCACCTCTGCCGCGCCATGCGCGCCGACGTCCTCCTGGAGAGCGAGCCGGGCAAGGGCAGCACCTTCACGATCCGTCTGCCTGCCCGTCACACGAACGTCACACGGCGACCGTAGACTGGGGGTGTTCCGGAGACACCGATGTCCTCTCTGCTTCTTCTCCTCGCTGCGTGCGGCGGTTCGACCTCTCCTTCCGCGGAGGCTCCCGCCGCGGCACCGGCGGCTTCGCCGAACAGCCTCACGATCAAGGGTTCCGACAGCGAGGTCAACGTCGTCCAGGCACTGGCCGAGGCCTTCATGAAGGAGCACCCCGGTGTGAGCATCTCGGTGAGCGGTGGCGGGTCGGGGACGGGGATCGCCGCCATCATGGACGGCACGGCGCAGCTCGCGAACAGCTCGCGCGCGCTCAGCGGGACGGAAAAGATCGACGCGGGGCGGCGGGGTCTCGACCTGAAGGGCTTCGTCTTCGCCACCGACGGCCTCGCCGTGGTCGTGAACGAGAAGAACGCCGTGGCGTCTCTCTCCATGGACGACCTCGGCAAGCTCTACCGTGGTGAAACGACGGCGTGGGAAGGGCTGGGCGGGGCGGGCCCCGTCAGCCTCTACGGCCGTCAGAGCAACTCGGGCACCTACACGTACTTCAAGGAAGCCGCGGTCAAGGGGGAGTACGCCCCCACGCTGAAGCAGATGAACGGGACCTCCCAGATCGTCGAGGGTGTGCGCGCGGACGCGGGCGGTCTCGGGTACGTCGCGGCCGGGTACGTCAGCGGTGACAAGGTCACCGGCCTGCGTGTGGTGGGCCTCGTGACGGCGCCGGGCCAGGCGCCCGTTCTCCCCACGGACGAGGCTGCGGTGCTGTCGGGTGCGTACCCGCTCGCGCGTCCGCTGTACCAGTTCCTGAACGGTGCGCCGACGGGCGTGCTGAAAGACTTTCTCGCCTTCGAGGCCAGCCCCGCGGGCCAGTCCATCGTCAAGGCCGCGGGATTCTACACCATCGCGCCGGAAGCGGTCACCGCCAACGCAGCCATCCTCGGCCAGTAAGGGATGGACGCCGCGATCCACGTGCGCGCGCCCCGTCCGGACTCGTCCCTCGCGGGCGGGGGGGCGCGGCGCGCCCGGGAGCGCACGATCGAGGCCGTGCTCGCGAGCGCGGCGGTCGTCACGGTGGTCGTGTTGGTGGGGATTTTCGGCGTCCTGGTCGTGAATGCGGTCGGTGCCTTCACGGGCGGTGGGGACGTGTCGGTGGCGTCCCTCACGCCGGCCGAGCGCGCGATGCTCTCGCCGCGGGAGCTCGCGGATCTCGAGAAGCTCGCGGCCGCGCAACCGACGGTGGGTCGTTTCCTCGGCTCGGCGTCCTGGAACCCGACGGCGTCCTCGGCGCCGCAGTGGGGCGTCCTGGGCATGGTCGTGTCGACCTTGATGGTGACGGCCCTCGCCATGGGGGTCGCGGTACCCGTGGGCGTGGGGGTGGCGGCGTGGCTCGCCTACGTCGCGCCCCCGCGTGCGCGCGAGGTGCTGAAGCCGGTCCTGGAGTTGCTCGCGGCGGTGCCCTCCGTCGTCGTGGGGTTCCTCGGAATCGTCGTGGTGGGTCCCTTCCTCGCGCGGGTCTTCGGCCTCCCGAACGGGTTGAACGCGCTCAACGGCGGCGTGCTCCTCGCGCTCATGGCGCTGCCGACCATCATTTCCCTCTCGGAGGATGCGATCCGCGCCGTCCCCCGTGACTACGTGCAGGCCAGCCTCGCGCTGGGGGCGGACCGCTGGCAGACGCTGGTGCGCGTCGTCGTACCCGCGGCGCGGAGCGGCCTCGTCGCCGCAGCCATGCTCGGGATGGGGCGCGCCATCGGGGAAACCATGACCGTGCTCATGGCCACGGGGAACGCCGTGGCGTTCCCCCACGGTCCCTTCGACAGCGTGCGGACGCTCACGGCCACGGTCGCCATCGAGCTGGGCGAGGTGACGGTGGGCTCCACGCACTACCGCACGCTCTTCGCGGTCGGGTTGGTGCTCTTCTGCATCACCTTCCTCGTGAACCTGGTCGCCGAGGTGTTCCTGCGCCGTGGGAGGCACGCGTGATGACCCGCGCGACGTCGGCCGAGCGCGTGGGGTTCGGCAGCCTGCTCTTCCTCACCGTGGCGGTCGTGGCCGTCGTGCTCGCGCTGCTGGCCTATGTCTTCGCGCACGGGGTCGGCGTGCTCGGGTGGGGGTTCCTGACCCAGTCGCCACGGGAAGGCATGCTCGAAGGTGGGATCTTCCCGGCCATCGTCGGAACGATGGGACTTACTCTCCTGACGGCGCTCGTCGCGGTGCCGCTCGGCGTCGCCAGCGCCGTGTACCTGGTCGAGTACGCGCGGGACGGTTGGTGGGTCCGGCTCGTCCGATTGTCGATCCGCAACCTGTCGGGGGTGCCGAGCGTCGTGTTCGGCCTCTTCGGCGTGGGGTTGTTCGTCCACGGTCTGGACCTCGGCCTCTCCATGCTCGCGTCGGGTCTCACGCTCGGGTTGCTGACGCTGCCGACGGTCATCACGGCCTCGGAAGAGAGCCTCCGCACGGTGCCGAAGGCCTGGCGGGACGGGGCGCTGGCGCTGGGTGCCACGCGCTGGGAGGCGGTGTGGACGAACGTGCTCCCCGCGGCGTTCCCGGGCATCATCACGGGCGTCATCCTCGGGCTCGCGCGCGCAGCGGGAGAGACCGCACCGATCCTCTTCACGGGCGTGTCGTTCTTCCTGCCCCACCTTCCGAAGGGGCTCCTCGAGCCCTTCATGGCCTTGCCCTACCACCTGTACATCCTCTCGACGCAACACCAGGACCTCGCCCGTGCGCGTCCCGTCGCGTTCGGGACCGCCACGGTGCTGATCGCGGTCGTCGCGCTGCTGAACGGGGTCGCGGCGCTCCTGCGTGCGCGTGCCCGCGCGGCGCATGCGGGTCGAGGGTGAGCGGGCGCGCCGATGACGACGGTGCGCGCGTTTCGGGGGAGGCGTTGCGGAGGGGGGCGGGCCCCCCTCCGCCCCAAGAATCGGAGGTCGTGGTGAACAAGATTGTCGCTCGCCAACTCGAGGTGTTCTACGGGGACCGCCGCGCCTTGCACGGGATCTCGCTGGATGTGCCGGACAAGAGCGTTTTCGCCCTGATCGGACCATCCGGGTGTGGAAAGAGCACGTTCCTTCGGTGCATCAACCGCATGAACGACACGCTCGAGGGCGTGCGCGTGCAGGGCACGCTCCTCCTGGACGGAGAGGACATCCACGCGCCGCACGTCGATGTGGTGAAGCTCCGACGCCGCGTGGGGATGGTGTTCCAGAAGCCCAATCCCTTCCCGAAGAGCATTTTCGACAACGTCGCGTACGGGCTGCGCCTCGGGATGAAGCTCCCGACGTCGGAGCTCGAGGGGCGTGTCGAGCAGGCCCTCCGTGGCGCCGCGATCTGGGAGGAAGTGCAGGATCGTCTCACGACGAGTGCGATGGCGCTCTCCGGGGGACAGCAGCAGCGACTCTGCATCGCGCGCGCGCTGGCGGTGGCGCCCGAGGTCCTCCTGATGGACGAGCCGACGAGCGCGCTCGACCCGGTGGCCACGGCAAAGATCGAAGACTTGATGCAATCGCTCCGGGAGCGATACACCATCGTCATCGTGACCCACAACCTCCAGCAGGCCGCGCGCGTGTCGGATGTGACGGCCTTCTTCCTCCTCGGGAATCTCGTGGAGTGCGGCCCGACCGATGACCTCTTCACGCGCCCGCGCGTGAAGGAGACGGAGGAGTACATCACGGGGAGGTTCGGCTGATGCTCCAGTCCCGCCACACGGACGCCGCCTACGAGAAGGAACTCGAGGCACTCGCGACGAAGGTCGCGCACATGACGGCACGCGCCGAGTCGATGGTACGGGATGCCGTGCAGGCGATGCGCACGCGGGATGCGGCGCTCGCCCGCGCCGTGGCCGCCGCCGACGAGGAGCTCGACCGCCTCGAGATGGACGTCGACCAGATGGCCCTGAAGATGCTCGCTCGGCGCGCACCCTTCGGCGAGGACCTGCGCTTCGTCACGGCCTCGATGAAGATCGTCACCGACCTCGAGCGCATGGGGGACCTCGCCGGCAACCTCGCCGCGCGCGCCCTCGAACTCCTGCAGGAGCCGGGAGGGTTGCACGCGGGGCCGGAGGTCGAGCAGCTCGCGGACGCCGCCCTCCACGAGGTGCGGGCGGCCATGGCCGCGTGGCAGGCGCGGGACGCCGCCGCCGCCCGCGCCGTCCTGGCGTCGGACCGCACGGTCGACGCCCTGAATCGCGCGGCCTTCAAGACCTTGATCCAGGTGGCCCGTGAGCAGCCCCAGGAGTTTGACCGGGCGCTCTCCCTGACGAGCATCTGTCGGTACCTCGAGCGCATCGCGGACCACGCGGTGAACGTCGCGGAGCAGACGGTGTTCCTCGTCGAGGCCGAGGACATCCGGCACGGGCAGGGGTGACGGG
>JACCEE011654145.1_pt1 | contig 11355 bp, 9 predicted proteins | sample 7449931 | NCBI WGS metagenome assembly JACCEE01 (sample SAMN15323457, study PRJNA562643) | freshwater metagenome | isolation source: river surface water | place: USA:Blue River Watershed | collected 2017-08-19 | reverse complement strand
TGTCTGAGGTCCATGTCGCCAACTAACTGCATGGCCCTGGCGTAAAGGTTCTGCTTGTCGAGGCGGTGTTGGGCGCTCACTACCGAGAGCGTACTGGTACCATTCGCCCCTGATTTTCAGCGTTTCGTCGCAGTCGCCTTTGTTTGCGATGCAGCTCTTGCTAGCGTGCCGCCAGCTTCCAATTTCACCCGAAAGGACAACACTCCATGTCTCGCCAGCGCAAGACCTCCATGATCCCGATTGCCCTGACGCTGTCGCTTCTGCTGCCGGCACCCATCGTGGCTAGTGCCCAGTCGACCACGCTCATTCCCCGTCAGGCCATCTTCGGCAACCCTGAACGCGCCGGCGCTCAGGTAAGCCCGGACGGAAAGTTCGTCTCGTTCCTGGCGCCGCACGAGGGCGTCATGAACGTGTGGGTGGTCGAGCGCGGTAAGCCGCTCACCGCCGCCAAGCCCATGACGAGCGAGAAGGTGCGCCCGATCCGCGCATATAGCTGGATGGCGAATGGCGAGGACATCGTTTACGCCCAGGACAAGGGCGGTGACGAGAATTTCCTACTGTATGCAGTGAATGTGAAGACCAGCAAGGAGCGCACGCTCACAGATTTCAAGGGCGTAAGGGTGCAAAAGTATGGTTCCTCACTCAAGCGGCCCGACGAACTGGTGGTGGGCATCAACGACCGCGATAAGCGCTTCCACGACCCGTATCTCCTTAACGTTAAAACCGGAGCGCTCAAGAAACTCTTCGAGAACACGGCCCAGTACTCGGGCTTCATGGTCGACGACGCGCTCGACGTTCGCTTCGCCACCAAGTCGACGCCCGATGGCGGCTGGGAAATGTTCCGGCTCGAGGGCGGCAGGGCGACTGCGTTTGACAAGGTCGGATTCGAGGATTCACAGACCACCTCCCCAGAGGGCCTAACGCGGGACGGCAAGACGCTCTACTGGCGCGAGAGCCGGGGCCGCAACACCCCCGCGTTCATGGCCATTAACCTCGACACGGGCGCCAAGCGCACCATCGGCGAGGACACTCGCGCCGACTTCGGTGGGTCCATCGTGGATCCCGCCACCGGCCGCGTCCTGGCCTACACCGTCAATTACCTCAAGAACGAATGGCGAGCCGTCGACGATACGGTGAAGGGCGACATCGACTTCCTTGATGGGCAACTGAAGGGCGAGTGGGGCGTACAGAGCCAGACCCGCAACGGGCGCATCTGGGTCATAGGCCACGATCCCGTCACTGCCCCGGCACGCACGCTGGTCTTTGACCGTGACGCCAAGTCGCTCACGGAGCTCTACGTCGCCCGCCCCGCGCTCATCGGCGCGCCTTTGCCCACCATTTGCCCGCTGGAAATCCGCTCCCGCGATGGCATGACGCTCGTCTCCTACCTCGCGCTTCCCGCGGGATCCGACAAGGACGGCGATTGCCGCCCTGATACGCCGATGCCCTTGGTTCTCAATGTGCACGGCGGCCCCTGGGCGCGTGATGGCTTCGGCTACGACGCTCAGAGCACGTGGCTCACCAACCGCGGCTATGCGTCGCTGCAGGTGAACTTCCGCTCGTCGACCGGTTTCGGCAAGTCGTTCATCAACGCCGGCGACCGGGAATGGGGCCGCAAGATGCACGACGACCTGATCGACGGCATCGACTGGGCCGTCACGAACAAGGTGGCGCTCCCCGACAAGATCGCGATCTACGGCGGTTCCTACGGTGGCTATGCGGCGCTGTGGGGCGCCACCAACACGCCCGATCGATTCGCGTGTGCCGTGGCGGTCGTTGCGCCCTCGAACCTTGAAACGTTGCTCGCCACCGTGCCGCCCTACTGGGAATCGTTCCGGGAGCAGCTCTACCGACGCGTGGGAGACCCGCGCACGGAAGTCGGCAAAGCGCTGCTCACGGAGCGCTCACCGCTCACGCACGTGGATCGCATTTCACGCCCGCTGCTGATAGGTCAGGGCGCCAACGACCCGCGCGTCAAGCAGGCTGAGGCGGATCAGATCGTAACGGCGATGCAGAAGAAGAACATCCCTGTGACTTATGTGCTCTTCCCCGACGAAGGGCACGGCTTCGCGCGTCCCGCAAACCGGACGTCCTTTTATGCTGTGACGGAGGCTTTCCTGTCGCGCTGCCTCGGCGGGCGCTTCGAGCCCCCGGGCAAGGATTTCGATGGCGCGTCGATTACCGTGCCGACGGGCATGGAGCACGTGCCGGGCCTCAAGGAAGCGCTTGCCCGGAAGTGAGGCATTGGGGTGACGGGCACGGTGTCGGCGCGTTGCCTGGGGTGTACCGCCGCAGCGCCGATAGGTCGCCGGCCTTCATCGAGGCGGTTTCGCACACCGACGACGAGCGCATGAGCTTGTGCTGTCCGTGATCGAACTGCTGATGAAGTTACTAACTTACCAGGGTGTGCTAGTCGAGGAGATGGGCCGGGTAAGCACATAAGAGGTCCATCAACTGCCTCGCGAAGCTTTGCGCGAAACCGATCAGTGAGGTACCGTCATTGCGCTCTCTAGGCTACTTGCAAGATTGCGATCCGATTTATTTTGAGACTCTGAGAAAGGCAAGTTCGTCGGCGATCAGTTGGCATCGAGCTTCGGATCGAACTATCATCACCTCTTTCGCCTTGTTTGAGTTAGCACTCGTTTATTGAACACTTATGGAGTGTGCATGATCAATCTTAAAAACCCCAAGACGTTTTCAAGTCTCCTGCGTCAACTCGCTTTTGCGGCGGGCGCCGTGATGATCGGTATCGGTATGGCCCAAGCTGCAAACCTTAAATGGGCCGCCCAAAACGATATCCTCACACTAGACCCGCATTCGCAAAACCACGCGACGACAAACAATATTGTCGGCCACGCCTACGAGGGCCTGGTCCGTTATGATAAAAACTACCGAATCGAGCCTTGCCTTGCGACCAGCTGGCAAACGGTAAATCCAACAACATGGCGATTTAACCTGCGCAAAGATGTGAAATTCCATGACGGATCAACATTCACAGCAGACGATGTGATTTTTTCGTTTGATCGTATCCGGCAACCTCAGGGGACGATGCAAATTTATGTCGCGGGCGTTAAAGAAATCAAAAAAGTTGATGATCACACCATCGATATGATTCTTGACAAACCGAATCCTGTGTTGCTGAACAGTCTGGTGACTTTTCTCATCATGGATAAGGAATGGGCTGCAAAGAACAAATCCGAGAAAGTTCAGGATTACAAGGCAAAAGAAGATACATTTGCATCACGAAACACCAACGGTACAGGGCCCTTTGTGATCAAAGAATGGTCGCCTGATCAGCGTATCGTGATGACCGCGAATAAGTCTTGGTGGGGTAAATCCGAAGGCAACGTTACCGATGTGACCTACACGCCCATTAAGGCTGATGCCACAAGAATTGCAGCCCTGCTTGCAGGTGATGTGGATTTAGTCACCGATTTGCCCACCCAAGATGTTGCGCGCTTGCGATCGACTGCGAGCTTGTTTGTACTAGATGGCCCAGAAGTACGAACGATTTTCATCGGTATGGATCAGGGCAGTGATGAATTGAAGTATGGCGCTAAAGGTAAGAATCCTTTTAAGGATGTTCGGGTTCGTCGGGCACTCTCCATGGCGGTAGATCGAGCAGCGATTCAGCGCACCATCATGCGTAATCTGTCGATCCCCGCAGCAATTATGGTTGCTCCTGGTGTTCATGGCCACACCCCTGAGCTTGATAAAACTGTTTCTGCCAACGTCGAAGGCGCAAAAAAGTTACTTGCTGAAGCCGGTTACCCGAATGGCTTTGATTTCACGCTCGACTGCCCCAATAACCGTTATGTTAATGATGAAGAGGTCTGCCAGGCGGTGGTTGGCATGTGGGCCAAGATCGGTGTGAAGACTAAACTCAATGCAATGCCCTTTGGGCCCTTCATATCAAAGATTCAAAACTTTGATTCAAGTGCCTATTTGCTCGGCTGGGGCGTCGCTACTTACGACGCGCAGTACAGCTTGCAGTCATTAGTTCGGACAAAGACCACCGGAGCTGACGGTAACTTCAATTTAAGCAAGGTAAGCCATCCGAAGGTCGATGCGCTGGTTGATGCGATGAAGACTGAGATGGATAAGGCTAAACGTGATGCAATGATTCGCGATGCTTTAACAATCACTCGCGATGATGCGCTTTACATCACCTTGCATCATCAAATGCGCCCCTGGGCGATGAAGAAGTCGGTAAGCATTGCTCATAACTCCAACGATGCCCCGAAAATGTATTACGCGACTGTAAAATAGCTATCATATTTATATTTTTAATCGCATGTTCAACTAAGATATTGTTGACATGTTTGCCTTTATCGTTCGGAGATTGCTTCAGGCCAGCATGGTAATGCTGGTCGTTGCATTTATAGCGTTTTCTTTATTTCAATATGTTGGCGATCCCGTTCTTTCAATGCTCGGACAGGATGCCACCAGTGAACAACGCGCGCAGCTAAGAGCCGACTTGGGACTTAACGAACCCTTTTACGTGCAGTTCGCACATTTTGTGGGAAATGCGGTTCAGGGCGAGTTTGGGGTGTCGTACAGGCAGGGAAGGAAAGTCTCGGAGTTGCTCGCCGAGCGTTTTCCGGCAACCCTGGAGCTCGCAGTGTGCGCGGCACTTATTGCGCTTATCACCGGTATACCCATGGGCGTTTACACTGCCTTAAAGAGGGGTGGTTTTTTAAGTCAGTTGTTTATGGGTATTTCGCTGCTTGGTGTGTCGTTGCCAGTTTTTTTAGTAGGAATATTTTTTATTCTATTTTTTGCGGTATTGCTTGGCTGGTTGCCTTCGTATGGTCGAGGCGAAGTGGTTCAGTGGGGACGATTCAGTACCGGTTTGATCACGGTCGATGGTCTTAAACATATCGTACTTCCTGCGATTACCCTGGCACTATTCCAGCTTGCTTTGATTATGCGTATGGTTCGCGCTGAGATGCTTGAAGTGCAACGCACGGATTACATCAAATTTGCCAGGGCAAGAGGACTCAGTGAGAGGCTCGTTAACTTTAGCTATGCGCTTAAAAATACACTGGTCCCGGTAATCACAATTGTTGGCCTGCAACTCGGGTCCTTGATTGCCTTTGCTATCGTTACGGAAACTGTATTTCAATGGCCAGGTATGGGTTTGTTGTTCATTCAATCGGTGCAGACGGCCGACGTACCAATCATGGCAGCCTACCTCGTGATGATTTCTTTTGTATTTGTGAGCATTAACTTGGTCGTCGATATGCTTTATGTGATGGTTGATCCAAGGCTTCGGGTTGACCCTTCAGGGGCAGGGCGCCACTGATGCTCAAACAATGGCTCGATGGCCCGGTGCTCTACAGCTTTAGTCAGTCGCGGCTTGCGCAATTTGCAGCTGTGGTTGCGTTGCTTATGATTTGTGGGGCCTTGTTTGCGCCTTGGCTTGCACCACTTAATCCCTTTGACCTCGCGAGTCTGGATCTTAACGACTCATTATTACCCCCAGCATGGGCGGCGCAGGGGCAGGGCAAGTACGTGCTTGGAACTGACGATCAAGGCCGTGATGTGCTCTCGACGATTCTTTACGGTTCGCGTATCTCTTTACTTGTTGGTTTTAGCTCGGTCTTGCTTGCGATGTTTCTTGGCGTTGGCCTTGGCCTGCTTTCGGGTTTTTTGGGTGGCCGACTTGATGCGATCATTATGCGAATCGCTGACGTGCAGTTGTCCTTTCCCGCTATCCTGATCGCCCTCCTGATTGATGGCGTCGCTAGGGTTGTGTTTGCCGACCAGGGCCATGGCGACCAAATGGCTATCCTCGTGCTAATCGGATCGATTAGCCTTGCCAACTGGGTCTCCTACGCACGTACAGTGCGGGGTTCGACTCTTGTGGAAAAGAATAAGGAGTATGTCCAGGCGGCAAGAGTGATTGGTGTGCCGGCAATTGCGATCATGATCAAGCATGTCTTGCCAAATGTCATGGGTCCAGTGCTGGTGATTGCAACCATCAACATTGCGACTGCGATCATCACGGAGGCAACCTTGTCGTTTCTCGGTGTGGGTGTGCCACCAACAACCCCTTCACTCGGTACGATGATTAATAACGGCAATAATTTCCTTTATTCCGGTGAGTGGTGGCTGGTCGTTTTTCCAGGTCTTGCGCTGGTCTTGCTGTGTATGTCTGTGAATTTGCTCGGTGATTGGTTGCGTGATGCCCTCAATCCAAAATTACAATAGCGATCAATATGGTGAAGCGCCTTTACTGGAGCTTCGTCATTTGCAAGTGGAGTTTCCGACCCGCAAGGGTCTTTTAAGAGCACTCGATGATGTGTCCTTCAGCATTATGCGTGGCGAAACCCTCGGTGTTGTGGGTGAATCGGGGGCAGGTAAATCATTAACAGGCGCTGCGATTATCGGTTTGCTTGAACCGCCAGGACGTATTGCGGGTGGAGAGATTTGGCTCGAGGGGCGCCGCATCGATTCGCATTCCCCAGAGGCAATGCGCAAACTGAGAGGCAAAGAGATTGCTGCGATTTTCCAAGATCCGCTCACCTCACTGAATCCCTTGTTTACCGTCGGACGTCAGCTTACTGACACGATTCAAACGCATTTGTCGCTTACTTATTCGCAGTCGCGACAAAGGGCTGTTGAGTTGCTTGCACGAACAGGGATTCCAGCTCCTGAGCTGCGTATTGATCACTATCCGCATCAGTTTTCAGGCGGCATGCGGCAACGTGTCGTGATTGCGCTTGCACTCGCGGCAGAACCTAAGTTAATTATTGCTGACGAGCCCACCACAGCGCTCGATGTATCGATACAAGCACAGATCATTCGTTTGCTTAAACAGGTCTCCAGGGATTTAGGAACATCGATCATGTTGATTACCCACGATATGGGTGTGATCGCTGAAACGGCTGACCGGGTTGCAGTGATGTACGCGGGCCGTGTGGCGGAGATCGGTGCGGTTGACGCCATGATCCATCGCCCCAAGCATCCTTATACCAAAGGGCTAATGGCATCGATTCCTTCGATTCGTGCGCATCGTGACCGGCTTGCGCAGATTGAGGGCGCGATGCCTCGACTCGATGTCATCCCAAAGGGTTGCGCATTTAACCCCCGCTGTGCGGCGCGTTTTTCGCGCTGCCTCATCGAGCGCCCCGAATTGCAGGATGCTGGAGAGTCTCGGGCCGCCTGCTGGGCCTTAAGCCAATGATGTCTGCTGCCTATTCGGAATCGATCCCCTTGGCGCAATCTGGTGGGGAAACGCTTGTTCAGGTCAAGCAGGCGAGTAAGCACTTTGATGTGAGTGAGCCCTGGTTGAACCGATTAATTGAGCGAAAGCCAAGACGCTTTTTGCATGCAGTTGATCAAGTAAGCTTCGAGATAAAAAAGGGCGAAACCTTCGGCCTCGTCGGAGAGTCGGGTTGCGGTAAGTCGACCGTTGCACGTCTTTTGGTCGGTCTTTATGACTGCAGTGGTGGGGAAGTTCGGTTCGAAGGGTATCCGCTACAAGATATTGATCGTATTAAAGAGAGTAACACAACATCTTTGCGTAGAAAAATCCAAATGATTTTTCAAGATCCTTACGCAAGTCTCAATCCCCGGTGGACCGTTGGCCAGATTGTTGCCGAACCACTCAAGGTACATCGTTTGCTTGAGAGTCGATCTGCAATCCAAGAGCGGGTGGCCGTACTGCTCGGTCAGGTCGGTTTGGCTGCTTCGGATGCGGCTCGATATCCACATCAGTTTTCAGGGGGGCAGAGGCAGCGCATTTCGATTGCGCGTGCACTTGCTTCGGAACCCGAGTTTCTGGTTTGCGACGAACCCACCTCAGCACTTGATGTTTCGGTCCAGGCGCAGGTACTCAACCTCATGAAGGACTTGCAAAAACAGCGCGGACTCACCTACTTGTTTATTTCGCACAATCTTGCAGTTGTAAGGCATGTAAGTGACCGTGTTGGCGTGATGTATTTAGGACGTCTTGTTGAAGTTGCGCCCAACGATGTATTGTTTGAGAAAGCATTACATCCCTACACGCGAATGCTCTTGGACGCGATACCGGATTTAGAACGTACTGGGAAAGATCGAACACCTGTCGCTGGTGAGGTACCTAATCCGCTGGCCCCGCCAAGTGGCTGTGCCTTTCACCCACGCTGTCCGAAGGCAAAAGCTCGATGCCAGCGCGAGCGGCCAGCATTGACCATGGTTGACGAAACACGCCAGGTTGCCTGTTTTGCAATTACCGATCCAGACTTTGATAAGCGTGATGCGCGTTAGGGGGCGGAACCTTTAAGCAAAATGCCGTCTTTCATAATCCACTGGATGCCTTCGCCCTGACCGCACAGAATATTGATATCTTCAAGTGGATTGCCTCTAAGCAGGATCAGGTCAGCAATAGCCCCTTCGAATACATCGCCCAGCTCATGTTCTCGTTGAAGCAATTTTGCTGCCTCGCAAGTCGCAGCCTTTACCGCCGCAGCTGGTCCGAGCACCGAGGCGCGAAGACGGAATTCTTCAGATTGCATTCGCTGCGTAGGCCCTAATAAATCACTGCCATATGCCATGGAAACGCCGGCCTTTGCGAAGATCTCGAGCGAGCGCAAGCCATGTCCTCGAACTGATTCGATTTTTGTAAGTGATTCTAAGGGCAGTCCGAGTGCCTTGCCTTCTTGAGCCAGTGCATCGTAAGTGACAAGCGTTGGGACGGCGAAAGCACCCTTATCGGCCATCATCGAAGCCGCTTCATCATCAACCAAATTACCATGTTCGATGCTCCGCACACCACATCGAATCGCGCGCTTTATTGCCCGCGCTGTATACGCATGCGCCATCACATAGCTCGAAGCATTATCTGCCTCTTCAACAGCGGCTTTGATTTCGTCTTCGCTGTAGCCCAGAGCGTGGATTGGATCATTAGGGGAAGCAACGCCGCCTGAGGCCATGATCTTGATCTGGGTTGCTCCACGTTGAATCTCCTCTCGAACGGCTTTACGCATCGCGTCAACCCCATCGACAATCCTTGCAATGGCGCCAACCTTTACCGTACATGCACATGGTTCGATCACGTCATTACGCTCGCGCATATCGCCATGTCCACCGGTCTGCGACAAAGCACGCCCGGACGGAAAAATCCTTGGCCCAAGAATGGTGCCATCTGCAGTTGCTTGCCTGAGAGCATCGTCGGCACCGCCGGCATCGCGAACCGTGGTGAAGCCGCGTCTAATCATGCCCTCCAGAATCGGCACAGCGCGCAGGACTGCGAGAACATTAGGAAGCCGACCAAGCTGGCCTAGGTGCATTTGTGAGGCCAGTACGTGCACATGACAGTCAATCAACCCAGGCATCAGGACGCCTTGGCTGGCTTCTATCTGTTTTGCAGCATCTGCCGGCAAGTTTTCAAACCACTGCCTTAGCGTTTGAGCTGCTTCGCTCGGAAGCATTGTTTTGATGCGATTGTCTTCAATCAATAGGTCGCAGCTTGGGGTGAGGGATGCCTTCCGGGTTTTGAGAATACGCGCGTTACGGATCAAGATTCGTTGGATCATCAACCAATCGTAGCGGATAACTAGGCGATGAGCTCAAATATGCCAAGCTTCACCTGCTCGATGAGATAAATAGCGTGAACCTTTCTTTGCAGGGGGCACTTGGGAACCTCGTTTTTAATGTTCCTTGTACTCCTCCCATTAAAGCATCGGCTTTGGATTAGCTGTCGCCTTGTTAAGATTGCGATAGGCTTACAGTTCTCGATGTGCTCGCTGATGATTAGGGCCCCTTTTGTCAAAGAAGCACTGCTGCGACTGAGCATGGCAGTGCTTGCGCTTGGCATGGCAGTCTTGCGAGGAACCTCATTCGTCTTTGGTTTCCTTGCTGGTGGATCGGCGCTGCCAGCATGACTAATTCAAATCGCCTAGCGCTCGCATCGAATATGACTAGCGCGACAATGTTTTTGCGGGGCGCATTGATCTGGTAGGTTTTTCACATAGCTGTTAATGCCACTAAAAGGGGACTAGCAGTAGCATGCGGATAGACTTCCTGGCGGCCGGATGACTTGGAGAATCGGGCAGTTCGATGGATGCAACAACTTCGCGTCTTGCTCATCTAGATAATACGAACTGGCTTATCGTCACGATCGGCATTATTGCACTGGCCGTTGCCATGGGTATTGGGCGTTTCGCATTCACGCCTTTGATGCCGTTGATGCTGCGCGATGCTACTCTAACGCTGGTCTCAAGTGCAGAATGGGCAGCGGCCAACTATTTTGGCTATCTGATTGGCGCGCTGTCCGCTGCCTGGTTCTCAAAGAACCCGCGTTGCGGCCTAAAGGTGGCACTCATTGGGGTTACGTTGGCGACCCTCGCTGTTGCCGCGATAGGTCAAGCGTCGCCTCCTTATATAGGTGCGCTCTTGCGCTGCGCCGCAGGCCTCTTTAGTGCCTGGACGCTGATAAGCAGCTAGTAAATCCATTCAAGGTAGCAGCTTGGCCATGGATCGCATAAGTCAGTTAGACGCATATTTGGATCGATATGGTTTAACGAATTATCGATGGCGGCATACATTGTCGATGGGCTTTAAGCGTAAGGGTAGTGCGAAGACGGCTTGATTGATACGCTAATGTGGTCTAAACCTTTTCCATCGAAGCGTACTAATAGTAGATCGTATTTAAAGTAAGTGCGTTATCAAATGCGATATTTCCGAAATACGGCTTAGCGCTTGCTGCCAATTGTTGATGATCTGGAAAATTCTTTAACACCTCATGCAGGCTGCCGTCTTTGAGTTTTCTTGTTTGGTATGTGTTGCCCTCGATGTCGGTCCTTGAAATTGCAGTGCTTGACCCTGATACGAAGTTGTTGTCAAGCATGATCAAGCGACCACCTGGTTTCAGGCAGTCATGAACTGATCTAAAAAAGATAGAGCGCTCATCAAGTCTTAAGTGCGAATACCAGTGCGCCGCAAACACGCAATCAACTGGCGCTGAGACGCTCGGTTGATAGGCATTGAGCGTCGTTGTAGTACTGAGACCTTGGATAGCTTTGCGTTGCACGATGTCGAGTGCACCGGTATCTGCATCAGTCGCAATCCAAGATGCTGCATGGGCTGCCAGCCGCTCGGTCCACCAACCGGTGCCACAGGCTAACTCTAAGACTTCTCGCCTTGCTACATCGGTCTGAAGTCTTGGCAGCAGGGCATTTAAATCAGCCTGACGTTCAGGCTTTGTGTAGACAGTCTCGTACTCTTGAAGCCGCTTGTTGTAGTAGTCGAGCATGTCGCTTTAGCGCTCAAGACCTCGAGTGGTTCGAGGGGGTAGTGAGCGTTCCTGATAAGCGCAACGAGGCCCTAAGCATCTCATTGATTCGTGTTTGCCATCCATCACCACTCGCA
>JACCEE010801862.1_pt1 | contig 11356 bp, 14 predicted proteins | sample 7449931 | NCBI WGS metagenome assembly JACCEE01 (sample SAMN15323457, study PRJNA562643) | freshwater metagenome | isolation source: river surface water | place: USA:Blue River Watershed | collected 2017-08-19 | reverse complement strand
TTGGAAGGAAACACAAATGACCGTTGAATATAAAGGCGAGACATACGACGACAGGCACGGTGGTCCTTTTGATCGCGGCAGTGCTGACAGCTACTATGGTCGCCCGTTTAGGCCGCATAAGTTTTTAGGTGCTACATACAGTACGCCAGAAGTAATACTTGAGCCAGAAGATCCTGAATGGTTGGAATACGAAGCAGGTTTCATGTACAATGAAGATAGTGGTGATAAGAAGCAATGGTATTGAACAAGCAAAAAATTATTTTAACTGACGTTGATGGTGTACTTCTCGACTGGGAAGAGGGTTTTGGTATCTGGATGGAGCACCACGGTCATACAATGGTTGACGGTGGTAAGCTAATTTATAACATCGGTGACCGTTACGGTATTACCAACGAGCAGGGCAAGCAGTTAATCAAACAGTTCAACGAAAGTGCCGCTATTGGTTTTTTACCCCCAGTACGTGATGCACAGTATTATGTTAAGTTGCTGGCAGAAAAGTATCAATATCGTTTCTTTGCTGTGACTTCGTTGAGTCTTGATCCGTATGCTAAAAAGTTGCGCACTCGTAACTTGATGAAGATTTTTGGTAACGATACGTTTATTGATGTTATTTGTTTGGACACTGGTGCAGACAAAGATGAGATCCTTGCAGAGCTAGCAAAAACATACAAAGGCAACTGGTGGATCGAAGACAAGCCTGCTAACGTAGATGCTGGTATTGAAGTTGGGTTTAAGGGAATTCTTGTAGAACATGGTCACAACATGGACTATCAGGGTAGTGCAACTATTGTTAAAAATTGGGAAGAGATTTACAATGAAATCACAGGATAAGACACAAGATCTAAAGTTTCCAGTAGACGAAGTTGTTGCGGCGGCTTGCGCGGCTTTTCGAATAAATGGGTTTGTTAAGCGCGATGATCCAGCGGTGTATAACAAAACTAAAATTGCTAACAGCAATATGCTTTATACACATTTCTACAATGATGCCAAACTAGATATCAATGACACTGATCGCGAACTTGCATCTACTCTTGTTGAGTACCTCAAGGGCTTGAGCTTTAAAGCATTTGAACGTAGCCTCACTAGCTTTGAAACTAATGTTCTAAAGTTTGTAACCAGCGAAGAAGTTGGCAAAGATCAGATTGGAATTGCCGCTAGTCTTCCTAGTGTATTTGAACGTAAGCTAGAAGCTGATGCGTGGTCTACTCGCGAAGCTGAACTTGCACGTACCAGCGACTACATCGGCAAGGTTGGGTCGCGTTGTGACTTTGTTGCTAAGATTGAGAATCTACGATTTATTGGTAAGACCAGTTCCTGGCTGGTTAGCTGTAGTGTAGATAACAAGGACATTTTGAAGTTCTTTACTGTATCGGAAATTGGCAAGGTCGGCGATACTATTAATGTTGGCGGCTTTGTTAAAAGTCAAGCCGTAAGTTCTTACAGTAATGCCAAAGAAACAATGATTAATCGAATAAAGATCAAATCGGCTGTAGAATAAATTACATCAACATCTAACATTAAAGCCCTTTTTAACAAGGGCTTTTTTTGTATCTGCACTTTGTGATAAATAGTTGTATAACTAGAAAAGGGGCAGTTTATGTCTGGTGGAAAAAGATTACAAAGTGGTTCACAATACGATCAATTTGATGTAGACGGCGACGGCATTGTTTCCGATGAAGAAATGCTAAAAGCTGAAAAGATGATTGAGCTTGAGAACAAAGATAAAAAAGAAGACCAACTTCGTCAAATGGCTTGGGTAGCTATGCTATCAATGGTTGCATTTACAATTGCACTATTCCTACCTTTCCTTAGTGTTGAGCGTCTAACAGCATTAGATAACCTACTAAGCATGTTCTACATTGCACAGGCTGGTGTTGTTGCTACATTCTTTGGTTCACAGGCTTACATGAGCAAGGCCTAATAGGAAAAACAAATGGCATTTATTAAACACTTTTGTAGATTGCTAACATCATCTGAACTCACTGACGAAGATGTAGTTGAATTCTATGACATAGTGCAAAGTGTTGTGCCAACTAAATTAGTAACAGCTTATACGAGCGACAGTAAAGAAGTGGTCAGTGTAGAAGTAATATCCTACACTGACCCCAGTTCCGATACACAAAATGTGTATGAAATACTATTAGCTGGTGATATTTCACCCGAAGAAGGCGATGCTATTTCAAACGAACTACTAACTGTATTCGAATTTGACTTCGATTTTGAAGCAAGCATAGAGATATAACATGACTATAACATCGTATCATCACCCGCAAGGCGACCATTTGAGCAATTTGCATCATGCGATGGAATACAATGCTGCCGGGCAACCAGTCGTTAGAGTTATAACCACTAGTGGCGCGGCAACCAACGATGGTAGAAGTGATGCATTTGGTAGACAGCGCATGTCTACACCATTTACACTTTTTGATTCAAGTCAACGTTACTCAGATCGAGATGATCAGTGGGCTACACAAATAACTAGCGGTGGTTCAACCCAATACAATGTCTATCAAAGCACCACAAATTTAGAAGTAGATAATACATCAGGTGCTAGAGTCACACGTGAAACCAAACGTGTGTTTGCATATCAGCCAGGTAAGAGTTTACAGATTATGACCACGTTTGCCTTCGATGAAGGACAAACAGGGTTGGCTCAACGTGTAGGCTACTTTAACAGTCAAAATGGTATTTTCTTCACAAGTAAGAACGGTACTAACTACATGGTAAAGCGTACCTATATCAACGGATCAGCGCAAGATATTGAAATTGCACAAAGCGATTGGAACGTAGATAAACTTGATGGTACAACACCTACCGGTATTGATATTGATGTTACTAAAACACAAATATTTTTTATGGATATTGAATGGTTAGGTGTTGGCCAAGTGCGTACCGGATTCGTCATCAACGGTAATTTCTATCTAGCTCATGTGTTCCAACATGCAAATATTTTAGATACAGTTTACATGACCACAGCTACATTGCCTGTGCGTTACGAAATTGAAAACATTGCTGGTACAGTTGCCAGCAGTAGTATGAAACAAATCTGCTCAACTGTGATCAGCGAAGGCGGTTTTGAAATACGAGGTCGTCCTTATAGTATCGGTCGTCCGGTAACAGCACCTATGAACTTAGCCACTGCTGGTACGTTTTATCCTCTAGTATCAGTTAGATTAAATTCGAGCTACTTAGATGCAGTTGCCGTTCTTAAAAACATCAGCATGTTGGGTATTGCCAACAATGGTAAGATGCAGTATAAACTAGTTGCTGATGCAACTATTACAGGTGGTAGTTGGACTAATGTTAGTGGTTCACTGATAGAATATAACATTACTGCCAATACAATGAGTGGTGGCGAAACATTAACCAGCGGTTATGTTGGTATCAATAACCAAAGCGGTCAAACCATTCAACTTGATCCGGGTGCGTTTGCATTCCAATTAGAACGCAACGGCCTTACCGGCACTGCTATAACATATACTCTCGCAGTAGCAGCCGCGGCTGATAACGATGATGCGCTAGGCAGCATCGATTGGGAAGAACTGTTCTGAGAGTAGAAGTTCATTTTGTAGGTAACCAGTTTGTTGCCTACGATCAACAAGGCAATCAAATAAAAGATCGTTACATTCTAGATCAAATAACTTTTGGTCAGTACCCGGGATTCAAAACTTCTTACTATGTGGAGGTTGCCGAGAATCCTACACCCAAAGTCCCTTTAAGCATACATATTAACACAAACACAATGAGGTAAACATGGCTTATAATAGAATTTTTAATGCTGAAGAAAAAGCACGCCTTAAGAGATTAATCGACGAAGGTTGTCAAGTTCAGTATGAAATTGATACGTTAAAAGAAGGTCTCAGCGACACAGTAAAGGCTATCGCTGAAGAAATGGACGTTAAAGCGGCTACTCTTAACAAAGCCATTAAGATAGCACACAAAGCCAAGTTTGGTGAAGAGCGCGACAAGTTCGACGAACTCGAAACTATTCTTGAAGCTGTTGGAAAAACACTTTAATAATCCCAGGGAGGTACTTGACTACCTCCCTATTTTAATATATAATACATTGGTATTGCGTCAGCCGCAAATGATGCTTGGAGACATTTTAGATGAGTTATGTGGATGCCTTTCATCACAAAGACAAGGATATTGTCTTTGTCGTTGAACGTGTAAACGGACAGAGAGTCCTAGTAGAACATAAGCCGGAGTACAATTTTTATGTTGCAGACCCTAGAGGCAGTCATAGAAGTATTTACGGTGATACAGTAGCAGAATTACGCTGTCGTAGCGTAAAAGATTTCCGCAAAAATGTAGCAATTAATAGGTCAAACAAAACGTTTGAAAGCGATATCAAACCGCTTAACAAAACTATTGCAAAACATTACATTGGTGCCGATACACCAAAACTTCAAACTGCTTTTTTCGATATTGAGGTGGACTTTGATCCACAGCGAGGCTATGCTAGCCCTGAAGAAGCATTCATGCCCATTACTGCTATTGGTGTCTATTTAGATTGGATGGACACTATGGTGTGTTTGGCAGTACCGCCAAAGACACTAAGCTGGGAACAGGCGCAAAGTATTGCCAGCAAATTACCTGAAGTATTGCTGTTCAAAACAGAAAAGGAAATGCTTGAAGTTTTCCTTACACTAATTGACGATGCAGATATTGTCAGTGGTTGGAACAGCGAAGGCTATGATATTCCTTATACAGTTCATCGTATCATCAAGACACTGGGCAAGAGTGAAACTCGCAGGCTGTGTCTATGGGATCAATATCCCAAGGAAAGAACCTACGAAGCATTTGGCAGTGAGCGTGTCACTTATGACTTGATCGGTCGTGTACACTTAGACTATATGCAATTGTATCGCAAATATAACTACGAAGAACGTCATAGCTACCGACTAGATTATATTGCAGAGATGGAACTAGGTGAACGCAAAGTCCCATATGAAGGAAGTCTTGATAGACTTTACAATCATGACTTTGAAAAGTTCTTGGAATATAATATTCAAGATACGATTCTTCTTGGCAAAATGGATAAGAAGCTACAGTTCATTGATCTTGCTAACACTATTGCACACGATAACACAGTGCTGTTGCCCACAACAATGGGTGCGGTTGCTACTACAGAACAGGCTATTATCAATGAGGCGCATCGCAGAGGCTTTGTAGTACCTGATCGCAAGCGCGAAGAAAATTCTGATACACAAGCCGCTGGTGCGTATGTGGCCTTTCCTAAGAAGGGCTATCATGAGTGGATCGGTAGTATGGACATTAACAGTCTGTATCCCAGTGTGTTCCGTGCACTAAACATGGCGGCTGAAACTATTGTAGGTCAAGTACGTTTAGAGTACACGGAAAAAGAAATCAATGACAAGACCACAGGGCGTTGGTGTGATGAGGATGGCTTACCTCAGAAAGCCATGAGCTTTGCTGATGCATGGATTGGCAAGTTTGCCTGTAATGAGTATGAACTTATTATGGCAAAGGATACTAACACACTGTTGCATCTAGACATGGAAGATGGTAAGGCTATTGAGTGCACAGGCGCAGACATTTATAATTTGATATTCCATAGTGGGCAACCTTGGAACATCAGTGCCAATGGTACAATCTTTAAAACTGACTTCCAGGGCATTGTACCCGGGCTACTAGAACGCTGGTACAGTGAGCGTAAAGAACTACAAGCTAAGAAGAAAGATGCAACAACACCAGAAGAAAAAGCGTTCTGGGATAAGCGTCAGCTAGTTAAGAAGATTAACTTGAACAGCTTGTATGGTGCTATTTTGAACCCAGGCTGTCGTTTCTTTGACAAGCGTATTGGTCAAAGTACCACACTTACAGGAAGAAGCATTACACGTTTTATGGCTTCTAAGACCAACGAGTTACTCACAGGCGAATATAATCATATAGGCGATTGCATTATTTACGGTGACACTGACTCGGTGTACTTTACCGCAGTACCAGCATTACCAAAGGGCAGTGAGCTTGATTTGGACGGTGCTGTAAAATTGTATGATCATATCAGTGATACCGTCAGTGAAGCGTTTCCAGCTTTCCTCAAGGAATCATTTAATGTGCCCATACATAATGGCAAAGTTCTAAAAGCAGGACGAGAGGTAGTTGGGCGAGCAGGGCTGTTCATTACCAAGAAGCGTTATGCAATTAACTGCTGGGATATTGAAGGATACCAACCCGAAGGCGGCAAGCTCAAGATCATGGGTATGGAAATCAAGCGCAGTGACACGCCAGAATTTGTGCAAAACTTCTTAGAAGAAGTCCTCAATGATGCACTAAGCGGTAAAACTGAAAGCGAAGTCATTGAAAAGATTCGTGCGTTCAAGAAAGAATTCCAAAGCATTGAGCCGTGGAAGAAAGGCATGCCCAAGCGTGTTAACAATCTAACTGCTTACACAAAGAAGATTGAGAAGTCTAAGCAGATGGATAATAATCTTAAACTTAAACGACTGCATGACCTCAAAGAAGAATCGGGCAATAATACTATACCTGGTCATGTTCGTGCAAGTATCAATTGGAATGAACTTAAACAAGCAAATGGTGATCAGTACAGTATGAGTATCACTGATGGCGCAAAGGTAATTGTTTGTAGGTTAAAGAATAACCCAATGGGCTATAGCAGTATTGCATACCCCACAGACGAACTCAAATTGCCACAGTGGTTTAAGGATCTACCGTTTGATGAATCTGATATGGAGACAGCGGTGCTAGACAAAAAGGTTCAAAACGTATTAGGTCAAATGGGTTGGGACATTGAACGTGCTAACGACAGTGAAGCACTACAAGAGTTCTTTGAATTTTAATCTAAAATCTTGGCAACTTTATCATTGACAAATCTAAATATATATCATATACTAACAGAATACAACAGGAGTTTCTATGGCAAATAATTACATCAAAGACACACTAAAAGATGTGCTAAAGCACACACATAGTCTAGGTATCTTCGAGATGGTTAAAATCTCAGGCACACTAGAAGAAACAAATATCGAGACAGTTGATGCAGACAAAACTGTTATCTTCAAAGGCAAGACAGTTAATCCTGTAGCAGACTTTGTGGGTGGAACAGTGGGTCTGAGTCGTATGAGTGTTCTCGATGGATACCTAAAGTATCCAGGCTTTGACGACGAAGCCGCAACTGTTGCGGTTGTTACACAAAATCGTAACAACGAAGACGTACCAGTTGAAGTTGCATTTAAAGCCGCAGACGGCACAGATGCTAACTATCGTTTCATGCTAGCAGACGTTGTTAATCAACAGCTAAAAGAAATTAAGTTCAAAGGTGCAGAATTTGACGTTAACATTGTGCCTACTGCAAAGAATCTCAAGGACCTTAGCTACTTTAACAGCGTACTAGGTGCATTTGAGTCCAACTTTAGTCCACGCACAAAGGACGGAAAGTTATATTTCCACATCGGTGATGGCACAAGCGATCGTACAAAGATTCTTATTGCTGAAGCAGTAGAAGGAGAGCTTACTAGCGAATTCCGTTGGCCACTAGACATTGTACTAAAGATTATGCGCCTAGGTGATAGCAGTAATGTTGTATTGAGCATTAATAGCAAGGGCTTGCTACAGATCAAAGTTCACAGCGGTCTAGGCGAGTACACATATCTGTTGCCAGCAAAGAGCTAATATGACAGACTTTGGAAAACGTCAAAGAGATTATGCTGTCTACTTGCCAGCAATTAGTAGTTTCTATACAAAACAATTACAGAAGGCCGCGGATAATCCAAACGATTGGCGTATTCCCGCAGGCTTTGAATACGGTAATGGTGGTCTAGATTTTCTTAAGAGAAATGACAGCTACTACCATTATCCATATGGACTATATTCAGCAGGGCATGCGCATTTAGATCCTGCTAAGAGTGATACCGAAGAAGCTATGGTACAAAAACGTGATCGTAGCTACACTACTATTTTAGGTGACTCGGGCGGTTTCCAGATTGCTACAGGTGTACTCAAGCTAGATTGGAAGAACGCAAAGGATCCAAATGATCCAGCACGTACTAAAATCTGCAACGACATTCTTAAATGGTTAGAACATACTGCGGACTGGAGCATGACACTAGATATTCCAGCTTTTGCTGCCGTAGAGCCACTAAGCAAAAAGACCGGGCTTACCAGCTTCCAGGACACACTAGATATTAGTTTGCTTAACTTGGATTACTTTATGCGTAATCGTACACCCGGTGCAACTAAATTCTTAAATGTTATCTCGGGCACAGATGAAGCATCCAGTAAGCAGTGGTATGAAAGCGTAAAGCATTTTAGCAATAAAAGTTTTGTTGCAGAAGCATATGGCGATGCTAACCGCACATTGGAAGGTTATGCATTTGCTGGTATTAACATGAAGGATCTAAGTTGCGTATTGAATCGCTTGTTGGATTTACGCGAAGATGGTCTACTAGAAGATAAAAACTGGATTCACTTCCTGGGTACAGGTAAATTACAATGGGCGTGTTATCTAACAGCAATCCAACGTGAACTACGTGTACACGATAATCCAAACATTACACTAAGTTTTGACGCGGCAAGTCCGTTTGTTAACACGGCATATGGTCAGACTTATGCTCATAACTTCTTTGAGCCTGGCAAGTTTGGTTACTTTATGGATCGTGCATTTGATCAACAAAGTCTCAAGGGCAGTGATTTACCTGCACCATTTGGTCACAGTCCAGTAATGAGCAGACTAACTATGGGCGACCTTTGTGTTATGTCAGCTGGTGACTTAGATAAGAATGGTAAAGCAAAATTGTCCGAAGGACAGCCATTGCTTGACAAGGAAGGTAAGCCAAAGCTAGACGCAGACGGAAACGAAATGTTTGCAGAACGCGACAGTACAAGTTGGGACACATTGAGCTATCTTTACTACATGGGCCATAGTGTATATAACCACATTGATGCTGTACAAGAAGCTAACAGACTAGCAGACGTTGAGTCTTACAGAGAAACAGTAGATTACAAGCATTGGAAAAAGCCTAGCAAGAAATCGTCAAAAGCCAACGAAGTATCACCATATGTACCAGTAAACATTTTGTACTTCCGCAGTTTTGTTAAAGATTTACTTGAACCAACTAACACTAATGCAAGACAAATGATCAAAGATTATTCTGATTTCTTGTCGCATCTAAGCCTAGGCGGTGATGATGATGGAACCAAAGAAGAAATCCTTGACACATTTTTTGAGATGTAATTATGTTTACTATGAGAATGTATGCGTGGAACTTACAATGCACCAATCACGAGTGCGGTGCATTTTATGAACAGAAAAGAACAGAGCCAGATGTTGTATGCAATCGCTGTGGTTCTTCGCTAACTGTTACAGAAAAAGTTATTTTTAAAGAGGATGACAAAGATGCCAATTCCTGAGAGAGTTATTATCCCTGCCGCTAAGGATCCAAGCCGCGGCCATTTTTATGTTAGTCTAGTGAAGTCAGTATTCCGCATTGGAGCAGGTATCGCTCTAGTATGTGGAAATGTAATTACAGCTGGCGTCCTATTGATCACAGCAGAAGTACTCGGCATCATTGAGGAACTTGTATGAACCGAGAAGGTCACGAAAGTGCGGAATTCTTTGTAGGCACAGAAGTAGAGCACAGCCCTGCTCATGGACAAAGAACATTGTTTGTTGTAGGACTTCAGACCAAAGAAGAAATTCTAACTCGTGCTCTTAACAACAAATGCCCTCACATTTATCTAGGTGCTAATCAAAGTTTTGATCCAGCAACAGATGTTGAATGGGACAGTTGGAATAAGTTAATTCTAGATCTTCTCACAGATGGTATCTGGGTTACACTAGACTTTGATTCAAAGTTTGCACAGCACCCATGGTTTCATGATGGTGGATGGTGTGAGTTCAATAACTTTATTCCAATGATTAGTGTTAAGTTGCCTTACATTAAGTTGTTCAACTACAATGCTACAATCAAAATCGACGACACTGATTTCAAAAAATCAAATCCTGGTGTATGGTGTCATAGCCTACACCATTTAATGGACCGTGATAAGTTTACGGATTGGTCCAAATATACACAAGACGAGGTATTAGGTAGTTGACAAAAGTGTCAAACTATTATAATATAATAAGATGCAATTTAAAATTACATGCGTAGATGATAATAAAATAGTAACTTCGGCCACCTTCGAAAGTACATTACAAAATGATGACGAAGTAAAAGTCGCCTTAGGCACAATACTACGATTCTTCCTAAAAAACGGTATGCCGCGTACAGATGATATTGAGGACATACTGTCAGAAGTAAACGCTATTGAGAATTCTAAAGGAAAATAAAGTGAGAACTATTTGGGTTACGTTTCAAAAGGAAGGCATCCATATGTATCCGGGTGCCAATACTGATCCTAAGTTAGCCACAGGCGGCTGGGATGATGTAAGTTTTCTAGGTGTGCCGCACAGGCACATGTTCCACTTCAAAGTCTGGATCGAGGTATTCCACGACGATCGAGACATTGAGTTTATTCAGTTTAAGCGTTGGCTAGAGCGTCAGTACAGCGAAGGCGTACTAGAATTAAATCACAAAAGTTGCGAAATGATTGCTGATGATTTAGCAAAGACTATTAAGGAAAAGTATCCTAATCGTTGGCTAAAAATTTCAGTAGCCGAAGACAACGAAAACGGTTGTGAGATTACATTTTCCAATCAAGCTATCCCAGAGTATAATATCTAAAGGTAGTTATCATTAGTTTGCCATCTGAAAACTTTTGCTACAATGCATTCACAGGCCTTGACGTAAGTCAACGAGGCTCTGTGAAGCCATGTTTTAAATTTGACCCAAAGCATATGCCCAACTTTAACATAACAGATGGGCTTACAGCATATAGGAATAGTTCATGGCTTAAGAGTTTGCAATATGAGTTCTTATCAGATAAGAAACCTGCAGGATGTTCTAGATGTTGGTCTGATGAAGAAGTTGGTATAGAAAGTAAACGTCAACGAGACTATCGTTTGTTTACAGAACATCTTGACAATCTCTCCTTAAAGCAAAAAGATTTTTCAATTGTTGCAATTGCGTTCAACAACCTTTGCAATCTAGCATGCAGAATATGCGGACCGTGGGCAAGTAGTTCGTGGGTCACAGAAGAAAAGAAAATTGATCCTAATACTACTGCTACTGTGTTTGATTGGCACACTAATCCAGCACACATCGATGATCTATACGAATACTCTAAAAATGCCAAAGTTATACACATAATTGGCGGAGAGCCGTTCTTAACTAGTTTCAAAGAACACCTAGTATACCTTAACAAATTCATTGATGCAAACAACAGCAATGATATATCGTTGCACTATACTACAAACGGAACAATTTTTCCA
>JACCEE011387380.1_pt1 | contig 11359 bp, 8 predicted proteins | sample 7449931 | NCBI WGS metagenome assembly JACCEE01 (sample SAMN15323457, study PRJNA562643) | freshwater metagenome | isolation source: river surface water | place: USA:Blue River Watershed | collected 2017-08-19 | reverse complement strand
TTAGCACCGAAATTCGGAATGCCAAAATCTCTGTTTGCGATTTAGCTCAAGATGCTCAATCAAAAGCCTTAATTGATGCCTTCAGGGCTTCCGGTTATTTTAAAATTGTTCATTTTCCTCAAAATCCAAATGAGATTAATCATGATTTTAAAGAGAAACAAATTAAAGCGGGCATCATTATCCCTGCCCATTTTGGCTCTCAGTTATTGTCTGATAAAGACTCTCAAATTCAGGTGATTAGCGATATTTCAGATATTAATGTTGCTTCTGTTCTTAATAATTACATTGAATCTGTCGTGAGTCATTTTGAAGAAGAAGTTAATGAATCAGGTCATTATTCTGACAATCCGATTCAGGTTTCTATTCAAATGTTGTACAATCCGGAATTGAACAGTGTCTATATGTTTGTTCCGGGGATTATCACTCTGATTATGATCATTATTACGGCTTTAATGTCATCTATAACCTTAGCTAGGGAAACAGAAACCAATACCATGAGGATGATGTTAATCACGCCGGTTAAGAAAATCTATATTGTGGTGGGGAAAGTGATCCCCTATATGGGGCTCTCATTGTTGAGTACTATCATGATTTTAGGAATCAGTGTTTGGGTTTTTAAAATGCCGATTGAAGGAAATATTTTTCTATTACTCTTGTTGTGTATCATTTTTATGTTCACAGCTGCTTCTTTTGGTTTACTTGTTTCATCCATCTCGAATACGCAGCTGGATGCCATGATGATCACTATGATGGGTTTGTTTTTGCCAACCGTGTTACTTTCCGGGTTTTTATTTCCACTGGATAATATGCCGTTTATTTTTCAGATACTGGCAGATATTTTCCCCGCAAAATGGTTTATTCTGGCGATTAAAGATGTGATGATTAAAGGTGCGGGGATCGCTGATATATGGCATTATATTTTGATATTAGCAGTGATGTCGGTAGTACTTTTACGCTTCAGTATGTCTCAAATTGATAAAAGAAGAAAACAATGAGAGTGATTTTGATGTTGATAAAAAAGGAGTTTTTGCAGGTTTATAGAAATAAACTGTTAATGTCCATATTAATTGTTGCTCCTTTAGTTCAATTTGTAATTTTCCCATTTACAGCTGATTATGAAATTAAAGTGGTGAAAATTGGTTTTATTGATCAGGATCATTCATCTTTAACCCGTCAAATGGTAGAGAAATTTACCTATTCTCCCTATTTTATCAATTATGGGTTTATTGAATCACGGGATCAAGGAGAGGCTTTGATGATGCAGGATAAAGTGGATTTCATTATTGAGTTTCCCAGCCATTTTGAAAAAGATCTGATGAATGGATTGTCCCCTCAATTGGCAATAACTGCAAATGCAATCAATAGTGTCAAAGCAGGAATTGGTTCCGGTTATATTAAAAATGTGATCTCCCGTTTTTTTGAGGAACAGAAAGAGGGATTGACAAATCGAACTGCTCAACCTGCAACAGTGTCAATCTCAAAAGTGTATTGGTATAATGAACAGTTAAACTATAAAAATCTGATTGTTCCGGGAATTTTAGTTATTCTGGTAACTTTGATTGGGGCTTATGTAACAGCATTAAATATTGTTCGGGAGAAAGAGATTGGTACTATTGAACAAATGAATGTTTCACCTATTAAAAAATGGCATTTTTTATTAGGTAAAATGATCCCATTCTGGATTTTAGGAATGGTTGAGTTTATCATTGGACTTTTTCTAATGAAATTTATCTTTGGAATCTCTGTTCAGGGTAGTATTGGAGCACTTTTACTCTGTACATCAGTTTACCTTTTAGTCATGTTAGGACTAGGATTTTTTATCTCCTTGGTTTCCCGAAACCAACTGCAGGCGATGTTTATCGTATTTTTTCTTTTTGTAGTTTTTGTATTGATGAGTGGATTGTTTACCCCAACCGAAGGGATGCCACAATGGGCGAAATATATCAATTATGCCAATCCCATGTCATTCTTCATGGAAATCATTAAATTAATAGTAATGAAAGGTGCCGGTTTAATGGATGTAATGAAACCGTTGATAACACTGTTTGTTATGTCTTTGTTCATCAATAGCGCCGCTTTATTGAGCTATTCGGAAAAGAAAAAGTAGATTATCTTCTTAATTCAAAATTTTGACCTAAATACACTTTTTTAACATATTCATCTGATGCTAACTCTTCAGCAGATCCGGATTTAATCACTTTTCCTTCAAAAAGGAGATAAGAGCGGTCTGTAATAGATAATGTTTCATGAACATTATGGTCAGTGATCAAAATTCCAATATTTTTTTCTTTCAATTTAGCCACAATATGTTGAATATCCTCAACAGCAATAGGATCCACCCCTGCGAAAGGTTCATCCAATAAAATAAATTTGGGGTTTGACGCTAAACATCTTGCGATCTCGGTACGTCTTCTTTCACCACCGGATAGATTGTTTCCCAGGTTTTTCCGTACTTTCTCCAATCGAAATTCAGCAATTAACTCTTCCAGTCTCTCTTTTTGTTGAACCCCAGTCATTTCTGTAAATTCAAGGATAGCTCTGATATTGTCTTCTACAGAAAGTTGGCGAAATACAGATGCTTCCTGAGGTAAATAGGCAATTCCCAGTTTTGCTCTTTTGTACATGGGTAACTCGGTGATATCCATTTCATTAAGATAGATTCTACCGGAAAATGGCCGAATCAAACCTACAATCATATAAAAGGATGTTGTTTTACCGGCACCGTTTGGACCAAGAAGTCCTACGATTTCACCCTGTTTAACATCAAAAGAGGCTTCGTTAACAACCGTTCTTGATTTATATTTTTTAACTAAATTTTCAGTTCTGATTTGGTATTCCATGGTTATAATTTTTCAGCTTCCGCCTGGATTCGATCACTTAAAATATCTATAAACTTTTGTAAAGGAGATTTGATCATCCCTTGTAAGAAAAATGGAATATCTGCCTGAAGTTCCATTTTTAATTCACATCCGGTTACTTCAGGAGTAATGTGAATTTCAAGACTAATTGGAATTTGTTTGTCATTTTTAGCATCAAAATGGACAAATGTAGGGGCTGTTTTTTCAGTAATTTCAATACGGAAAGTGGCCACATTGTTCATGTTAAAAGTACAGTAATTCTCTGTAGCTTCAAAACCCGACACATCAGGAGGTAAATATTTTCCGAAATTGGAACAATTTGATACCAATTGAAACACTTTGTCAGCACTATTTTGAATTTTTTTAGAATCACCGGATAACTTCATCATCTCATTTTTTGTTTTAATCTGCAAAAATACAAAAAGTTATAGAATTGTCTCCTTTTTTTTAAAACAGTCATTTTTTTAGAATAAAATTCTAAAAATGAACCTTTTGAAAGAAAATTAATAAATAAAAAATGCATGAAATGTTTAATTTTTTACATATATATGTGCTTTTTTCCCTTAGAAAATCCTATTAAAAGCAATATTTCTAAAAAAAAATCATTTTTTTTTGCAGATTAAGAAAAAATGATTATTTTTGACAAAATTTTCTAACCAAACCCATTTGAATATGAACGAACAAGAAAACTCAGTAAGCTTCTTCAGATTTGAAGATTTACGCATCTACGCTAAAGCACTTGATTATATCAACTGGCTTCATGCAGTTGTAAATCAATTCCCTACCAATCAACAACTCAACTTAGGTGATCCATTTCTTAAATCCGCACAAAATATCGCTTTACATCTTGCGGAAGGATCTGCCAGAAACAAAGCCCAATTTGTGTATTATCTAAAAATGGCTAAAAGTTCTGTTCGAGAATGTGTTGTTTATACCGAAATCGCATCTCGCCTTCATTCAATGGAAGATAATCAAAAGGATTATTCGAGAAATCAATTGATGGAATTAACCAAAATGATTGGTTCTCTAGTGGCATCTTTGCAAAGAACTGTTTCAGCTTCGCGTGAAGATGATGATATGGATGGGTTAGGTGATATGATGTAATTCATAATTATTCTTAATAATAGGGAAGAGTGTGGTTCAATTGTGGACTACACTCTTTTTATTTTATAAAAAATCACTATTTTTGCACTTTATAATTCTACTAATATTATTAATACTTTATAATTATGGCAATAGTAAAACCTTTTAAAGGCTTGAGACCTCCTAAAGAGATCGTTAAGCAATTGGCATCCAGACCTTATGATGTTCTAAATTCAGCAGAAGCTCGTATCGAAGCTGCCGGTAATCCCTATTCTTTATTGAGAGTTACCAAAGCGGAAATTGATCTTCCTGAAGGAATTGATGAACATTCACAAGAAGTGTATGACAAAGTGGTTGAAAACTTTAACTTATTTAAAAATAACCAGTGGTTAGTGCAAGATCAAGATGAAAAATTCTACATCTATGCACAAACTATGGATGGCAGAACACAATACGGAATTGTAGCCTGCACGCATATTGATGATTATTTGAATAATAATATCAAAAAACACGAATTGACCCGTAAAGATAAAGAGGAAGATAGAATGATTCACGTTAGAATCACTAACGCAAATGTGGAACCGGTTTTCTTTTCTTATCCTGCAAATCCAAAAATTGACACTATCGTTAATCAAATCATTAACAATCAGGCTCCTGAATACGACTTTATCGCTGATGAAGGGTTCGGTCACACTTTTTGGGTAATCAACGATCCTGCAATCAATGCAGAAATCGTTGAAATCTTTAGAACAGAGATTCCATACTTGTATGTAGCTGATGGCCACCATAGAACAGCAGCTGCAGCTTTAGTTGGTAGCGAAAAAAGAAATGCAAATCCTGATCATAACGGTAAAGAAGAGTATAACTATTTTATGTCTGTTATTTTTCCTGATAATCAATTGAAAATTATCGATTATAACCGTGTAATTAAAGATTTAAACGGCCATTCTAAAGAGGAGTTAATAGCACTTTTAGAAGAAACTTTTGTGGTTGAAAATATGGGATCAGACATTTATACACCTGCTCAATTACATGAATTTAGTATGTATATCGATGGAAATTGGTATAAATTGACTGCAAAACCAGGCACTTTTAATGATGCAGATCCAATCGGAGTTCTTGATGTGACTATCTTATCCAATCTTGTCTTGGATAAAATTTTAGGAATTAAAGACCTTAGAACTGATAAAAGAATTGATTTCGTAGGTGGTATCCGTGGGTTAGGTGAATTAAAACGTAGAGTGGACAATGGTGAAATGCAAGTTGCTTTTGCTTTGTATCCTGTTTCTATGAAACAATTGATCGATATCGCCGATACTGGAAATATCATGCCTCCAAAAACAACCTGGTTCGAACCAAAATTACGTTCCGGATTAGTAATCCATGAATTAATTTAATGCATTTTTTATTATTTAATTCTTTTTAAAAATAAAACAATAATAGCCCTGTACTTTAATGCAGGGCTTTTTCAAAGTTCAACGTTTAACGTTTAACGTTTAACGTTCAACGTTCAACGTAATCTGTTAAATTATTTTGTAATTTTACAATTTAATTTAAAAAATTTCGTTAGAGTAATCTAAACACAAATGTTATGAGAAATATCCCCCTAAAATTAGCCGCTTTTATAAGCATTTTTATTTTAATTTTAAACTTTTCTTCTAATGCACAAACCACCGCCAAAGAGGATCTGTTGTTGCAAACTTTAATCGAAGAGTGTAATAGAAATTATGCCATTTTAAAAAAGCAGGATCCACCTGTATACTTACTGAGTTACCGGTTAGAAGATCAGGTTTTAAATAATATTACTTCCAATTTGGGATCGATCACTTCCTCTGTTTCAGAAAAAAATAGAATTATTACTATTCAGGTCAGAATTGGGAATAAATCTATGGATAATTATCGGGAAATGAGAAATCAATCTTTCTCTTATTATATCTATGATGACAATATTACAATTCCGATTGATAATAACTATTTAGCAGTGAAACAAACGCTATGGAGAGAAACAGAAAGAGTGTACAGAGCTGCTTTACTGAAGTATGAACAAGTAAAAGCAAATGCTGCCGTTACAACAGAATTGGATGATAAATCGCCAGATTATTCGGATAGTCAAATGGAAAGTTATTATGAACCTGCTTTAACCAATACACAATTTGATTCAGACCTTTGGAAAACAAAATTAAACAGATATACAGCACCTTTTTTACCATATCATAACATTTTACAAGGGAGAGCCTCCATTCGTTTTTCTGTAATCAGAAAAATGTTTGTGAGTAGTGAGGGAGTTGCTATTGCTCAAAATAATACCTATACCCACTTGTTTATTTCATTGGAAGGAAAAGCAGATGATGGAATGGAAATCCCTATTTACAAATCATGGTTTGCATTCTATCCGGATGAATTACCTAATGACGAAACGGTCTTATCAGAGGTGGATAAACTTAGAGATCTTTTAGAAAGATTAAGAACAGCCCCCATTGTAGATACCTACTCCGGTCCCGCAATCTTATCGAATGATGCTGCCGGCGTTTTTTTCCATGAAATATTTGGACATAGAGTGGAAGGAGCCAGATTAAAAAGTGAAAACGATGGACAAACCTTTAAAAAGAAAGTGGGAGAGATCGTTTTAAATCCGGATATAACCATCACATTTGATCCAACTATTAAATATTATAATACAATTCCGCTAAATGGAAGCTATGTATTTGATGATGAAGGAATAAGAGGATCAAAAGTGGTTGTAGTTGAAAATGGAATTCTGAAAAACTTTTTAATGTCCAGAACTCCCATTGAAGGATTTGAATATTCCAATGGTCATGCAAGAGCTCAAGCGGGATATCAGCCGGTATCCAGACAATCCAATCTGATTGTTGAAACAAAACACCCCTATACCGATGTTGAATTGAAAAACATGTTGATTCAGGAAGCTAAAAATCAGGGAAAAGAGTACGGATACTTTTTTAAAAAAGTAACCGGTGGTTTTACAACAACCGGAAGATATATGCCCAATTCATTCAACGTTACACCCATTGAAGTGTATCGGATCTATGTGGATGGTCGTCCTGATGAATTGGTTAGAGGTGTGGATCTAATTGGAACCCCATTGGCTATGTTTAGTCAAATCGGTGCTATTGGTACCACTGCCGGAAATTTTGCCGGAACATGTGGTGCAGAATCAGGTGGAATCCCTGCCGGATGCTGCTCTCCGGCTGTTTTTGTTAAAAGAATTGAATTACAAAAACAAAATAAATCTCAGGAAAAACCCACAGTTTTACCCCGAACATCCGAAGTTCAATCAATCGAAAACAGACAAGAACTTATTTTTAAAGCAATGGAAGATGAAATGTTGAGGAATAGACAAAATCTGTTTATTGCCGGACTAAAATCACCCCATTTTTATAGTTATACAGTTGCAGATGCGAAATTTATAGCGATCAATTGCTATTTGGGAGGAATCATTTATTCTAATGAAAAAGTTCTTAATTCTCAAAATACCAAAGTTTTAGTTGGTTCAAACAAATATAATAATCTCAATTTCTTTGATGAAAATTCTATTTACTCCAGCCAATCAGAAACAGCATTGTCCCAAGAACTGGATTATACAAATATTAGAAATAGCTTTTGGATTGCGACAGACTCTAAATATAAATCTGCTGCAGAATTAATTGAAACTAAAACCGTATCTATCGCCCAACAAGTTTTACCTCCTGAATTATTAACGCTTCCCGATTTTTATCCCGTTGATGTGAAAACCAATTACTTACAGGATGATTCTGAGCCTTTTTCTAAGTCATTGCTGGAAGATCTTGGTGTACAATTATCGAAAATTTTTGAAAGCTATCCCAATTTTACCTATTCCGGAGTCCAAATTAATGCTATTGATGCTTCTATTTATTTTGTAAGCTCTGAACAAATGAAGTTTAAACAACCTTATAATTTGATTACAATTCGTGCTTTTGCACAAACAAGAGCAGAAGATGGAGAGATTTTATCAGATTATATAGATCTTTATTTTACTTCTCAAAATGAGATCCCAATGTTGAATGTACTTGCTCAACAAGTGAAATCTATGGCTGATCGACTTGAATTACTCAGAACAGCTCCTGTCATTTCAGAAGCTTATAGTGGACCTGTAATGTTTATGGATGATGCGGTGGCAGAGGTTTTTTCAAACGCATTTATTGAAGATAATGACGGAATTTTAGCAGGTAGAAAGTTTATTAGTAGTACAAGTGAGATTTCTCAGTGGATGACTAGTTATGTTCCAAAAGAGAATAAATCGGAACGGTTGATCAATAAAAAAGTGATCTCCAGGAATTTAAATATCATGACTGCTGATTACTTGAAATCTTACAATAATGTTTCACTTATTGGCCATTTTACATTGGATGCTGATGGAGTTAATCCCGATAATAATCTGAAAGTGATTGAAAATGGTGTCCTTAAAAGTGTTTTATCAAACAGAATCCCAACATTTTCCTCCGAAAGTTCAAATGGACATGAAAGATTCGGATTTACCAGTAATAAAATTGCCTCAGATTTAGCTCCAGGAATCTTAATGATGACCTTTGAGAAAGATAGTAAATTTGTCTTTCCTTACCAAAAAATGAAAAAAAGATTGATAGAACTCGCTAAAGAAGAGGATTATGAATATGCTTATATTGTAGTCAAATTACCAAATCGTTCCGTTAATCTACCAGGTGTTGGCGACAATTATGGGGCTAATGGATTTGTGAAACCCATTATTGTTTATAGAGTAAATGTTAAAGATGGGTCTGAACAATTAGTAAGAACTACAAAAATGAACGTTTTGAAAATGAAATCCTTTAAACATGTGGAAGCTGTAACTAAAGAATTGGTTCCATTTAATAGAATGTTTAGAGGAAAGAAAAGTAGATTTTATGGCTATAATGAATCTGCATTATTTGGTATTCCTGTTAGTTTTATTCTGCCAAAAGCAATTATATTCAAAGAGTTGGAAATTGATAAAGATGATGAAATCATGAGAATGAAACAACCTTTAGTTCCCAATCCTATTCAAAAACCTTAAGCTCCATCCAAAATTTGTAAAATTATTTTGGTCTTTCCATTATGAGATCTGTTTCTGTAATTACTCAGAAAGAGTATAAACAATCTATCTTTGGGTCTATAGGTCATTACATGATGAAATCCTCTCCATAAACCACCGTGATACACTAAATTTCCGGTTGTTTCATTCACTTCAATTCGTAATCCATAACCATACGCTTCTGAAGGAATAATTCCATTGATCTGATTATGAGGTGAAATAGCTTGATGAACATACCTTTTTGAAATTATTTTATAGTCCTTATAATAAGCCTGATACCACTTGTAAAGATCTTCGGCCGTTGAATACATCGATTTGTCCCCTAAAACACTATTGAGAATATTATCGGGAACCTCTTCTCCATCAATGAGATGCCCTTTACAGATTTCAATTTGATTCCCATTTTTCAGCTCCGTATAAAAAAATGTATGGGTCATTCCGGCAGGTATTAACAGATTGGCTCTTACATAATCAGGAAAACTTTGACCAGTTATCTGTTCAATAATCGAAGCTAATAAAGCATAATTGGTATTGGTATATTTGAACTCCACTCCGGGAGTGGCTGTCATAATCGGGATGTCACAGGTTAGATATTGAAGTAACATCTGATTCGTAAAAATAGTGTCTGTTCTGAAAAATTGTTCGAAATCTAAATATTCCGGCAATCCGGAAGTATGAGTCAACAAATGTTTGATTTTAACTGTGTTGTATGGTAAATCGGGAAAATAATCAATTAGATAATCCTCTAATGAGAGGGAATCATGCTCCACTAATTTTAAAATGGCTGCAGCTGTAAATTGTTTCGAAACAGAAGCTAAATCAAAGAGTGTAGTTTCAGTAATTTTATTGGAAACATTTTTTTTTGCGGTTAATGATTTATATCCTCCGGTGTATTGAAACATTACTGAATCATCAGAAGCAACAAGTATACTTCCATTTATCACTTTTGCGATTTTTGAAAGCTCATCATTTGCTTGTTCCCATTTGAATTGTTGATTGGCCTCTCTAAAAATGGCGTTGATTTCGTAAATACTCGTCTTTTCTAGCGATTTTTGAACAGCGGGTTTGGGCTGATGTGTCCCTAAAAAAAGTACCTGTAAAAAAATCACTAAGTAACTCATGGCCTTTTATTTAGGGGAATATGACCAACACTTTTAATCTCTTTCTCTATTTGTTTGTACCTGAATTCTGTTTCAGGAACGAAAAACGTTTTTCTAATCATCTCCTCCACATATTGAATACCATTTTCACCGGGATGGGTAAGATCTGAGCCATAAAACCGATAATCTCTTAAATCATCCATAAATAGCTCATAAGCAGGGAAATAAAATACAGTAGATTCATCAACTAATTGATCTATAGCTACATGTAAAATCGATTTACTCACTTGATTCTCATGAAAACCATCACTTAAATGGCGGACAGGACTAACCGTAAATATAATTTTGATTGATGGATTTATTTTTTTGATCTTGTCAATTAGGATCTTATAATCATCGACAATCTCATCAACAGTTAATCTCAACTTTTCAAATTGACAATTTGGAATTTTATGACAGTTAGCTACAATCATATTGTTTTTTATAAAACGATAACAATAAGAGGTTCCCAGAGTGATGAATAGGTAGGTGCATTCCCTTAGATGTTGGAATGTTTTAGAATCTATGATACCAATTTTTTGAATGAGTTCCTTTTTATCTGGATCAGCAATTTTCCCTTGATGAGAAAAGCTAATATACTGATCATTAAAAAAATAGATAAAGTCTTCTGAGATCTTTCTTTGATCTATGACACGATTCAGATTATCACTGATGGACTTGGGATTAAAAAGTGTTCCGAATGGATTGGCTAAGGTTTGAAATTTATATTTGGAGAAAAAAGCTCCGATATGATCAGAAAAACAGGACCCAATAAAAAACAAGGTATCTTCATAACCGATATGAAAAGGAAACTTTGGAATTGGATGTTCGGTTCTGAATATCATTTTTTATCAGGTATGATCAATTTTGCAAATTTTAACAATAAAGTTTTGGTTCCCACTGTCTCAAATTGAACCACAGCTTTAGTCTCAAGTCCTTTACCATCAATTTGTTTCACTTCACCAAATCCAAATTTATCATGAAAAACAACCAAAGAGGGAACAATTTGATCAATGGTAGCTTCTTTTCCGATCACTTCCATTTTACGTTCAGATGCAATTTGGGCATTCTCTTTTTTTCTTATCCTTGTAACTTCAGAAAAAGATTTATCCCCAAATAGAGAAGGGGAGGAGTGGGAAGAAAAGATCCCTTTACCCATGGAAGCTTTTTCTGTATAGTTTAAGTATTTAACTGGAATTTCATTTAAAAAT
>JACCEE012378261.1_pt1 | contig 11363 bp, 9 predicted proteins | sample 7449931 | NCBI WGS metagenome assembly JACCEE01 (sample SAMN15323457, study PRJNA562643) | freshwater metagenome | isolation source: river surface water | place: USA:Blue River Watershed | collected 2017-08-19 | reverse complement strand
GACATCATCGAGGCTGGTGTCAAGCTGAAGGTGATTGGCCGGGCAGGCATCGGCTTGGACAACGTGGATATTCCGGCAGCCAGCGAGAAGGGCATCGTGGTGATGAACGCTCCGGACGGCAATGCGGTCACTGCGGCAGAGCACGCCATTTCGATGATGATGTCCTTGGCCCGCAACATCCCGCAGGCAACCGCCTCAATGAAGGCGGGCAAGTGGGAGAAGAAGAGCTTCATGGGCCGCGAAGTCATCGGCAAGACGATGGGCATCGTCGGCATTGGCCGCATCGGCTCCATTGTCGCCAACCGGGCGCAGGGCCTGAAGATGAAGGTCATCGCCTTTGATCCCTTCATGCCGCAGGAGCTGGTGGAGAAGATCGGCGTGGAGCGCGTTGATCTGCTGGAGCTGGCCAAGCGTTCTGACTTCATATCCGTGCACACGCCGCTGACCAAGGACAACAGGCACATGCTCTCGACCGAATTCTTCAATGCGATGAAGAAGGATGCCATGTTCATCGACTGCGCGCGCGGCGGCGTGGCGGATGAGGAAGCTCTGTACACCGCGCTGAAAGAAGGGCGGATTGCCGGCGCGGCTCTGGATGTGTTCGAGAAGGAGCCGACCACTATAGAGACCACGCCGCTGCTCAGTCTGAACAACTTCATCTGCACCCCGCATCTGGGCGCGTCCACCTCAGAGGCGCAGGAGAATGTCGCTGTTGCCATTGCCGAGCAGATTGCTGATTATCTGACCAAAGGCGCGGTGCGCAACGCGGTCAACGTGCCGTCTGTCAGCGACGAGGTGCTGGCCAAGATCGGGCCGTACATCACGCTGGGCGAAATGCTCGGCTCGCTGCATATGCAGATTGCCAAAGGCGGCGTGCAGGAAGTGCGCTTGGAGTACAGCGGCGATGTGGCCGAGCAGAATGTCGGCCCAGTGACCGTAGCTTTCCTCAAAGGACTGTTCACGCCGATCCTGCAAGACGCGGTCAACTTCGTCAACGCCCCGCTGATCGCCAAAGACCGGGGCATCAAGGTGATTGAGTCCAAGACCACAGGCAGCGCGGACTTCACCAGCTTGGTCAAGATCACGGTCAAGACCACCGAGGGTGAGAATGTGCTGGCAGGCACGGTCTTCGGCACGAAGAAGCCGCGTTTAGTCCGTCTCAACTCCTTCTGGCTGGAGGCGCTGCCCGCAGGCCCGATGCTGCTGGCTTACAACAAGGACATCCCCGGCGTGATCGGCGCGCTGGGCACGACCATCGGCGCGGCAGGGGTGAACATCTCCCGCATGACCGTTGGCCGCGAGGAGACTTCGCAGCAGAACGTCATCCTCCTCAACACCGATCAGCCGGTGAGCAAAGAGCTGCTGGCCAAGGTGCTGGAGCTGAAGCATGTTGACCACGCGATGGCCCTGATGCTGCCTGCGTACAAAGGCTGATTCCCGGAAAAGACTGAACCCAGAGGCGGTGAGCGCAATGAGCGGGCAGAACAACGAGTGCGGATATTCTGAAGACCAGGCGCGGAACAGGCAGGGCAAATGCGTCATGCCGGAAGTTTCCTTCGTTTCCTTCATCCTCTCCCTCAATACCACCGCCCTGTTTCATCTGGGTGAAATCGCCCACCCGGAAACCGGGCGGAAGCTGCTTGATCTGGAGCTGGCCCGTCATGCCATTGACACCTTGGCCATGCTGGAGGAAAAGACCAAAGGCAATCTGGACAAGGAGGAGCAGGAGCTGATCAGCCGGGTGGTTTACGAGTTGAAGCTGCGCTTTGTGAAGGCGAAAGGCGGGGCATAATCCTGCGGGGCGGGAGAAGGCGCGTCCGCTGCGTCATCCCTCCTCCTCCGGCATTAAAACTGTTTCAGTCTGTTTCCCGTCATTCCGCTCTTCCGGCTCCCGCCGCAGTTCCCCCACCTCCGGCAGATACTCGCTGAAGGCATCGCCGTACATCTCCCAAATGGTGATGAACAGCGCGGCGATGATAGGCCCGATGATGATGCCGAGCACGCCGAACAGAGCTATGCCGCCGAGCGTGCCGAACAGCACAAAAAGGTCGTGCATTTCGGTGTCTTTGCCCACCAGCCGGGGGCGGAGCAGGTTGTCCAGGTTGCCTGCCACTGCGCCGCAGATGACGGCCAGAATGGTCAGTCCAAAAAAATCGCCGTTCACGCCGAGAACAATCATCGCCGGCACCCAGACCAAAGCTGACCCCACCGCCGGAATGATGGACAGCACAGCCATCACCGTACCCCAGAAGGCCGCGCCGGGCAGTCCGGCGAAGAAGAAGGCCAGCCCGCACAGTCCGCCTTGGAGAATGCCGATGATCAGGGTGGACTTCATGGTCGCTCCGGCCACCGAGGTGAAGCGGCGCAGCAGCCGCTCCTCGTCCTCGTGCGCCAAGGGCAGGTAATAGAGGATTTTGTTCAGCAGGCGCCCGCCCTCGGTCAGGAAGTAAAACATCACATAGAGCATGATCACCGCGTTGAACAAGGCGTTGACGGTTATTTTGGTGAGCGAGGAGAGCGAGTTGATCAGCAGGCTGGAGATGCTGCCGACCAGCTCGCCCGCCTTGGCGACGATCATGTCCCGGTAAGGCAATATCTGCTCGTAATACGGCACCTTTTCTGCATATCCGCTCAACAGGCCGGGTTCTTTGACAAAGGACTGCACCCAAGGTGTCACAGACTGGCCCACATGCACAGCCTGACTGACCACCAGACCGATCAGAAAGCCCAGCGGCACCAGAATCAGGCAGAAGACTCCGGCCACCACCAGCGCGGAGGCCATGTTCTCGCGGCCTTGCAGCCGCCTCGCCAGCCGCCGGTGCAGCGGGGCGGACATGGCGGAGAACAGCCCGGCCATGAAAATCGGCATGAGAAACTGCCTGATCATGATCAGAAACAAGGCGGAGATCAGCACAACCATCAGCAGCAGGATAGCCTTGTTGACACGAGGATGCTTGATCATGATGTTGTTCCGTTCAGTCAAACAAGACCGGCCACCGTTTCGTAAATTCCTCACGCAGGGGGATCATCACTTCCCGCATGGATGGCTCCGCCGCCTTCGAGCAGCGCAGCTTGAAAATGTGCCTCCATTGCTCCAAGTTGGCATAAACAATAATCTCAGTCTTGCAGGAGTTAGGCAGCACGGTGCGGGCGGCCTGCGCCGTTGATGTTTCCAGCAGCTTGAAATAGAGCCGCTCCGTCTCTTCCATCGCCTGCCGCCAGAGGGCATATTCTGCACTGCCTTCATCCCAGAACATCGGTTTGATGAAGGTGACTTCACTGCCGAATTTGTCATCGCTGTAGCGGCAGTACCTTTGCGACTCCTGCAAGAATCCGCATGGCCGGTGGCGCACCAGCTCATGCGTCACGGCGCGGTTGACAATGAACTTAACAGCCACGTGGCGATGCTTTGCCAGCAGCCCAGGCTGCATCCGCTCCAATTCTTCCAGCGGCACTTTGCGAACGGCGATGCCAAGCACGGCTGTCAATCCCCATTCCGGCAGGATGGTGCTGAAAAAATACGGATGCCGATCATTGAGCAGAGCGCAGGCCGCCCGGACAGCGGAGCAGTCTGAGTGATTGATCAGCATCTCCCTCCACGCTCTGATGCTGGCGGTGATCAGCAGCCGGTCTCCCTCGCGGCTGATGTGCAGATACTTTGGCTGGCGCAGAAAAAGCTCATCAGCAAATTTTGCATCCGCGCAGACTTCGAGCGTCACCACGCCCATTTCGAGAACGGAGCTGTGGCCATGCTCGGCCATTTTTGCAACAAACGGAATGGCAGAATCATGCGTGATGCGGTCTTCGCTCTTGTAGCAGATGCGACCGCAATGCTCGATGCGGACGGGAAGGCTTTCTCTGTCGAGATAATCAAGAATTTCGCAGGACGGGGGGATGATTTTCATGCCTGTTCACCTTCTTCAACGAAAAACACCCGGCGGAGCCGGTAGAAATAATCAAAGCCTGACCAGAGGGTGAGGATCAGGGCGACATAGACCAAGGCGAGGCCGATTTCATGGAGAAACGGGACCGGCAGCACGCCGAGCGGAAAAATCAGAACACCGAGGCCGACATACTGAACAATGGATTTCAGTTTGCCCAAGCCGCTGGCCGCCATGACCACCCCGGCAGAGGAGGCGATGCCGCGCAGGCCGGTGACCAGCATTTCACGGGAAAGGATGAGCAGGGCGATCCAGGCGGGCAGCCGGTTCAGCGGAATGAGCATGATCAAGGCGGTGGTGACGAGGAGTTTGTCCGCCAGCGGGTCAATCAGCTTGCCGAGATTGCTCACCGCGCCGTAGCGGCGGGCCACGTAGCCGTCGAGCAGGTCGGTGACGGCGGCGGCGGTGAAAATCAGGCAGCAGAACACCGCCAAGCCTTTGCTCTGCTGGAGCATGAGCAGGACGGCAAGCAGGGCGGTGAGGACAAGGCGGGCGGCGGTGATCAGGTTCGGCAGGTGTCGCATGAGCTTCATGGCGCGCTTGTGTGGTTCTGAAGAGAGCGGTGTTATTCCGTCATCGCCGACAATGTACCGCGTTTTGCGGCGGGACGCTGTTTCTTTGTGCGGCGGCGGAAAAAATCTTCTTGGCTGGCCGCGCGGCGCTGCTTTTAGTCTTGACAGCGGCGCGGCACTTGGCGGAAAATTGTCGGCAGCCAGTTGTCCAACCTATCAATCCGCTCCAACAGGTTATTTATGAAGAAGAAAATTTTTTCCGCATGTTTTATTCCCGCCCTTGCCGCAGGATTTTCCGCCGCCCACGCTGACACCATCACCGGCAAAGTGGCGGCGATGACCAAAAACAGCAAGGAGACGAGCGCTGAAATCATCCCTGACAGCGTCGGCGGGCAGCCGTCTCACCGCTGTTCAGTTTCGACCACTTTTCAGGAGATTGGGGAGATGCTGATGCAGGCGATGCAGTCCAAGGCCACGGTCACTGTAGTCAGCTCCAAAATCTGCGCGGCGGACGGCGTGGTGCGCGATTGCGGCAGTGTGGTCACACTGGAGACGGTGCAGCATGACGCGCCGCTTTCTCAGCCGCGCGGATGAAATTTCTTGTGCCCGTCCTTGAGGCGGCTGGTGTCAATGTGGGTGTAAATCTGGGTGGTGGCGATGTCGGCATGACCGAGCATCATCTGGAGGGCGCGGAGGTCGGCCCCGCCCGCGAGCATGTGGCTGGCGAAGGAATGGCGCATGGTCTTCGGGCTGACGGTCTTGCTGATGCCGCAGCCCCGCGCCATTTCGCCTATGATCTGCCAGAAGCGGGTGCGGGTCATCGCCCCGCCCCGGCTGGTGACAAAGAGGAAACGGCTGCCCCGCCTGCCGAGCAGCGCCGGGCGGCCCCTCTCCAAATACGCCGTGATCTGCACCCCGGCCTCAGCGTTGAACGGCACCAGCCGCTCTTTGCTGCCCTTGCCGAGAATGCGGACATGGCCGCTGCTCAGGCTGCAATCCTGCACCGGCAGATTGACCAATTCAGACACCCGGATGCCGGTGGCGTAGAGCAGATGCAGCATGGCCGCGTTGCGCAGCCGCAGCGGGTCTGTCTCTGACGCGGCGGGTGGCGCGAGCAGCAGGTCAACTTCAGCTGAAGACAAAGTCCCCGGCAGTGCGCTGCCGAGCTTGGGCAGATCAATATCTGCCGCCGGACTCAGCGGCAGCCTTCCCTGAAAGACCAGAAAATTGAAAAATGAGCGCAGGGCGGAGAGCCGCCGGGCGTTGCTGCGGGCTTGGATTTCGCGGGCATGGCAGTCTTTGAGAAAGCCCCGCACTTCGGCGGCGGTGATCTGCGCCGGTTCAGCAATGCCCTGCTGCTGGAGAAAGTCAATGAAGAAGCGGAGGTCTGAGCCGTAGCTGTTGACTGTGTTGCGCGCAAGCCTGCGCTGCACCGTAAGATGGCGCAGAAAATGATCAAGGCTGTCAGTGAGGGGCGAGGATTTCACGCGGCGGGCAAAAAAGAAAAGCCCCGCCAAGGCAGGGCTTTGAAAAACTACATCCGGCTCTTCAGCCGGTTGTATTTGCGCAGCTTGCGCAAGGCTTCGGCGGACTTGCGGCGTTTTTTGATGCTCGGCTTCTCGTAAGCCTCGCGCCGTTTGAGTTCGCGTTTTATACCGTCAATTTGCAGCTTCTTCTTGAGCTGGCGGATCGCGTACTCCAAGTCTCCTTTGACTTCGACCTCAATCATGAAAAAATCACATCCTTTGCGGAAATGGCATGTCCCATCTGCGTGTTCGTCTGGAAAGGCGTAACCAAGCTAATTTATGCTAAAGCAGGGTGCGTGTCAACGCTTTTCTGCATCGGGCCGCCATGCGGACATATTTTTTCTTGACATTTTCTGCAAAACATTCTAACACTGCGCAACAGGCCGGGCGCAGTCCGCATGTCCGGCAGCAACGCACCAAGGAGCACGATAATGACCAAGAATCTTCTTGTTTGGCTCTGCTTTTTCCTCCTCCTGCTTTCACCGGCTCTGTCCGCAGCGGCACCACCGCCCAATCTTCTCCACTCCGAAGGCTATCTCACCGACAGCGGCGGCGTTGCTTTGCCGGACGGCACCTACAACATCGTCTTCCGCATCTACAACGTCCCGACTGGCGGGCAGGCTCTTTGGACAGAGACGTGGAACAAAGACACCACGCAGGCGGCAGTGACGGGCGGCCATTTCCGCTTGCTGCTTGGCACGCACAAGCCGCTCACGCCGCAGTTTTTCAGCCAGAACCCCAGCACGTGGATTGGCATGACGGTGGGCGGCGATGAGGAGCTGCTGCCCCGGCAGCGGATTGCTTCGGTGCCCTATGCGCTGACTGCCGCAACCGCCGAATCCGGCGGCTCTGGCGGAGGTTCCAGCGTTCCCTCTGGCGGCATCATCATGTGGAGCGGCGCGGCCACCGCGATTCCCTCTGGCTGGGTGCTTTGCGACGGCAGCAACGGCACGCCTGATCTGCGGGACAAATTCGTCATCGGCGCGGGCGGAGCTTACACGGTCGGGCAAACCGGCGGCAGCAGCGGCCACAGTCACAGCATAGGCGGGCAAAGCCTGAGCACCAGCGCGGCAGGCGACCACGGCCATCACATGGATTTCCAGATTCACAAAGAAATGTGCATTGATGACTGCACCGACGGAGCCGACGACGGCAGCAAGGATGTTGGTTCGGACAGCCACGGCCACCGCATTGTTGGCGACACTTGGAACGCAGGCAATCACAGCCATGCGGTGCCGGATCACAACCACGGCGGCGCAACCGGCGCAGGCAACGCTTTGCCGCCGTTTTACGCCTTGGCCTTTATCATGAAATTGTGATCATGGGGCGGAACGTGGTGGATTTTATGGCGAATATCATTGCGGCCATTGTAGGGGCAAAAAATTTTTTGCCCCTACAAATTGTCCTCCTGCTCATCTTCTCCACATCCGCAGGCGCGGCGACGCTCAAATTTGAATACGACCAGGCCGGGAACATGATTTCCGGGCAAGGGCGGTATTACGAGTACAATGATGCCAACCAGTTGGTGAAGGTCAGGAAGGACTCGCCGAGCGGCCCGGTGATTGCAGAATATGTGTATGATTACCAAGGCCAGCGGGTAAAGAAGATAGAAAACGGCATCACCACCTATTACATCGGCAAGCACTACGAAGAACGCAAAGGAAATACGGTCAATGAAAAGACCAATTATATTTTTGTCAATGGCCATCGGGTTGCGGCCACCATTAAGAAGGACAATGAACCGGCCAAGGTCAGTTATTATCTGAACAATCATCTTGGCAGTGCCGATGTGGTTGTTGATGAGCAAGGCAATGTGACGGATAAAGTCCGGTGTTATCCGTATGGGGAATACAGAACGCAGCCCAATGCGCAGCGGCATACCTACACTGGCAAGGAACGCGACGAGGCGACAGAGCAATATTATTACGAAGCGCGGTATTACAATCCGTTTATCAGGAGGTTTACGCAGGCGGATACGGTTACGCCGAATTTGTATGATCCGCAAAGTTTGAATAGATATGCGTATGTACGAAATAACCCGCTGGTTTATACTGATCCAAGCGGGCATTTATTCTGGGATGTTATAGATGTTATATCATTTGCACAATCTGCATATTCATTTGCTACTGATCCAACTTGGGAAAATGCTGCTTGGCTGGCTGCGGATACTGTTGGTTTGTTGCCAGGTTTGCCTGGGGCAAGCACGGTAAAAATAGGTGTTGCAGGTGCAGGTGCAATAGTTAGTGCGGCTAAAACAATAGATAAAGCTGCTGAAGTTGCAACTATCGCAAGTAAAGTTGAAAGAACTTCTGATGTTGTCAATATTGGAGTAAAAAGTGGAAATCTTCCGGTATTGTATGATGCAAAATTTGCAGCAACACAGCTCCTTGATCAAGGATCAATATCACTTGATCGTGCAAAAAGCTTTGTCCCTAAAGACGCAACAGGAGTTTTTCGCAAGACAGAAAGAATAGATTACGGACAGCAATATAATTTTATCGTTAATAACGAAAAAGTTACTTTTAGATTTCATTCGCCTGACTCTGGAGCATTTGCTAAGTATCCAGGTTCAAATTCTGGAAGTTTTTATACAGGTCAAGTTAAAGTTGGAAACGAGCTGCTTGGATCAGACGGAAGATGGTATAGTAATAATCGAAATAATGTAGTACATATTCCTCTTAAAGAATTCTGACTTTTAAAATACTATAGCTGTTCCTGGATTCTTAATGCGCTCCTTAAAATTTTTCGTTCTATTCATTTTCCTCACCTCCCCCGCCCTCGCCGCTACCTCCAGCGAGTTCGACTACCATTACAAATTTTCCGCCGCCGCCAAGCCGGAAACCCGCTTGCAAAACATCTGGGGCGCATGGCAGACCGACCTCAACTCCGGCGCGTTCGGCTACAGCTTTGACCTGGAAACGCCGCCGGGCACTGCTGGTCTGAAACCAAAGCTCCAGCTCACCTACAACAGCCAGGCCGCGCAAAGCAAGGCAGGCTGGACGGGCGCGGGCTGGGACTTGGCCATTCCCTACATCCAGCGCGACATCGAGCACACCAAAACCGATGCCTCGGACGACAGCTTTGACCTGATCATGGACGGCAAGCACGATCTGGTGGCGCAGGGTTCCGGCTCCTACAAAACCAAGATTGACACCTGGATGAGCATTCAGGCGGTGTCCGGCGGCAGCAACGAGAAGAGCACGTATTGGCTTGTCCGCAGCAAGGACGGCACCACCTACCGCTTTGGGTATTTCAAAGATTCAGAGCAGATGCAGACCAACCAAGACTTGCGGGTTGCAACCCAAGTTGCCCGCTGGTGGTTGGACACAGTCACAGACACCAACGGCAACACCATTCATTTCAGCTACAGCGAAATCGGCGGCTGCACCTATCCCAGCGCGATTGAATACAACCGCGACAAGCAGCGGCGGATCAGCTTCACTTTGGAAAACAACCCGTTCGCCTATCTGACCATCAATCAGGGTTCGGAAGAACGGTTCACGCAGCGGCTGAAATCGGTCAGCGTCAGCGTGCAGGGCAAATTGGTCAGACGCTACGACCTGAGCTACCAGAGCAACGAAATCGGCTCCAATTCCCTGCTTACGGCCATCACCACCGTGGGCGCGGACGGCGTGTCCACGCTGCCGCCGGTCAGGTTCAGCTACAAACCGCTGACCACCGGCTTTGACACGGCCCGCGTCTGGGCCAACGCAGGCGACATTCCCATTCTGGAGACCGACGACGACAGCGACACGGTCAAAGACCTGATTGATGTCAACGGCGACGGCCTGCCCGACCGGGTGCATCTCAAGGACAGCACGTGGAAAATCCGCCTGAACAACGGCTCCGGCTTTGACGCGGGGGAAACAGTCTGGGGCATTCCTTCGAGCAAATGGGCCATCCGCCAAGTCCACACCCCGGATGAAAATAAAGAGGAGGCCAACACCCGCACTGCGCCGATGGATGTCAACCACGACGGCTACATTGATTTTGTCTGCGCTGATGACACAGACGACGACGGCAAACGCGACACCTGCCTGCAAAAGGGCGTGTTCAATGTCTTCCTCGGCAACGGCGGCGGCTTCCCGACGCAGCAGTATTGGCCGTTGCCCACGGACAAGGTTTTTGTCCAGCGGGTGCGCGACATGAAGGACAGCTCCGGCGATGTCCGCCAAGCCTTTATTGACATGAACGGCGACGGGCGGCCTGATTTGGTCAAGGCCAACATCTCCGAAGACAAGTTCATGGGCAATGTTGATAACGGCTGGGTGGTCTGGCGCAATACCGGCTCCGGTTTTGTCGGCAGTTGGTGGCTCTGGGCTGATCCCCTCGGCGCAGACTACAAAGGATACATCACTGATGTTCATTACAAAAAAAGCGATAAAACCACGCCGGTCAAAGTCACCTATGAGGACATGAACGGCGACGGCCTGCCTGATTTGGTTGATGCGCGGGACAATTCCGGCAATTGGAAGATTTATTTCAACGACGGCAGCCGCTTCCTCAAGCCTGCTGAAGTCTGGCCTGCCGGGGCTGAATACATCCGCAACGCCAAGGAAGGCGGCGACTTGTATGACAACCTGATTGACATGAACGGCGATGGCCTGCCGGATCGGGTCTATGGCATCAACGGCAGCGAATGGCGGGTGCGCTTCAACACCGGCAGAGGCTTCACTGAGCGGAGCTGGGCCACCAACGCCAACCTGCCGGACAACCGCCTGCGGGACATTAAAGAAGGGCTGCGCAATCACCGGGAAATTCTCGACATCAACGGCGACGGCTCGCCAGATTTGGTACGCAAAAAAGACGGCAATTGGCTGGTCTATCTCAACCGGGCCGTGCAGACCGATCTGCTCAACAAAGTCACAACCTCCTACGGCGGCACGGTCACGGTCAACTACAAGTCCTCACGCGACTACAGCCAAACCCGCCTGCCCTTCAATTTCTGGCTTGTGGCTTCCACAAGCACCAACAACGGCATGAGCGGCGATCATGCCTTGAATGCAAGCACGAGCTACAGCTATCAGGGCGGCCTGTACGACTACCCGGCCCGTGAATTCCGAGGCTTCTCAAAAGTGACGGAAACCAGAGCTGACAGCACCAAGGCCGAGCATTATTTTCATCAGGACGAGGGCCGCAAGGGCAAACAGTACAACGAGCCGGTCTTTGCCGCTGACGGCAGAAAATTTTCCACTACTGAATCTGCTTGGACAGCAACTGCCAGCGGCGGGGTGTACAAAACCCTGCTCACAGCCGAGAACAAAAAAAATTTTGACGGCACAGACACAGCCAAGACCCTGCGGACGGAATATCCCTCCTATGATGCCTACGGTAACCCGCTTTTGATTCGGCATTTGAACGACACGGCCACTGCTGCTGACGAT
>JACCEE011114847.1_pt1 | contig 11364 bp, 12 predicted proteins | sample 7449931 | NCBI WGS metagenome assembly JACCEE01 (sample SAMN15323457, study PRJNA562643) | freshwater metagenome | isolation source: river surface water | place: USA:Blue River Watershed | collected 2017-08-19 | reverse complement strand
TGTCTGTACTGAGGCAGACCACTCGTTTTACCTGATTTTGAATAGCGGCTTCCAAGACATTTTCAGTTCCAACTACGTTGGTTTTTACGGCTTCCATTGGATGGAATTCGCAAGAAGGAACTTGTTTAAGTGCGGCAGCATGGAATATGTAATCAACGCCACGGCTGGCATTGAGGATGCTTTGGTAGTCGCGTACATCGCCGATGTAGAATTTCAGTTTTGGATGCGAATACTTCTTTCGCATATCGTCCTGTTTTTTCTCGTCACGGCTGAAAATGCGGATTTCAGCTATGTCGGTTTGCAGAAAACGACGGAGGACGGCGTTGCCGAAAGAGCCGGTACCGCCGCTGATGAGGATGGTTCTATCGTTGAAAACAGTCATTTGTTTCATAACAACTTTCTATATGTACTGTAGCCTTCTTTTGCGAAATTATAAGGTATTTTTTTGGGTAACGTTGCAAGAGTTGCACTTTCTGCATGATTTACTTTTAAAGATGGTTCATACATAAGGACTCCATTTTTTGAATGTATTTGTTCTGAAAAAAAAGCTTCTTCACCATATAAAAAAAAAGGGTAATCTAATTTTTCAAAATAACGAAAAAAAGTTTTTGTTAAAATATAACAAGCACCAATACCCATATGAATCTCGCAAGATTCTTCTGTATATTTGTATTTTTTATTTAAATTAAAATTATTTTTAATAAATGTAAGAGCTTTGGCAATTCTGTAGCTAAAAAAATAAAAATCTAATTTTATTTTTCCCAATGTTGGCATTCTTGTTTTTAGATGAGGATTTTGATGTTCTTGTTTTGGAGTGATAATATCAGGACAAATTGCAAAAACATTGCTATAACTTTTTATTTTTATTAGATTTGCACAAAACATTTTATCAAATTCTAAGTCATTATTACAAATAATGATAAAATCAAAATCATCTGTCTTGGCATATTCAAGTCCTAAATTCAAACCTCCGAAGTATCCGAGATTGCTTGAACTACGGATATAGTTAGACCATTTTATAGACGAACAGTAATTTTCGAGTCTATGAGAATCTTCTTTATCTGTGGAATTATCAACAACAGTGCAGGAAAGATAAAATTCTTTATTAAAACCAACTTGACGTTGAAGCGATTCAATGAGTTTTTGTGTGTAGAAAAAATTATTAAAATTGACACAAATAAAATTAATTGTTTTCATAGTTAATCTTAATCGCTTATATACGAATTAACAAGTTATAATCGAACCTTATACTTCATAAAACATTAAATAATACATAATCATAGTTAAGCCTAAAATCATAATAAAGCCCAAAAAGACTCGCAGATATTAGCACATAAGCGATTAATTTAACCCGGTCAGTTTTCTTGAGTGATGAGAGCATTAAAGATGCAATTACATATTTTAAAACAAAAAAAGTTCTATAAAATCTGTTAAATTCATATAAATACAGTAGTCCGCCAAAAAAAATCAAAGACAAAGATATACATAATAATATCAATTTAACAAACTGTTCATTTTTATTTTTTACTGATCCTTTTAAAAAGGAAGTCATCAAAAGTAAATCCATTAAAACAGGAAGTCCCCATATAATAATAGAATGAACCTTTAATTCATCCGCAACATAAGAAGAAAAAGTTCTTGCATTTTGATAATTTTCCATTACCGAAAGTCCAGGCTCAATTATTTTGTGCGAAATCACCATTGTCAACAAAAAAAATATTTTATATCGGCTTTGTATTACAGGAATTTTTCCTATAATCATCAACGCAAACAATATAAAATAGATAAACCCAAAGTGATGAAAGCTTGATCCAATAGCTAAGAATAAAAATGTTGTTGTTTTTCTATTTTTAGAGTATTCAATTAACGCATTGAATAAGAAATACATTGAAAATGTATTTCTTATCTGAATAATATCTATTACCATTGGAAAAATCATATAACATAACAATGCAAAACCTAAATAGTTAGATAATTTTATTAGTCTATACCAAGTAACCGAAACAAGTAAACCTAATATCATAAGGATATGATTATGGTTCCCGTTAAATTTCTTAATAAATTTAACTAATAATGCATAACCTGTTTCTACGTACCCATCAGGATTTTCAAAAATTCTTAAATATCCTTCATAATCATGATTCTGCCTGTTAAAAACAAACAACGATCCAATTACAATTATTAATAAGTAATTGATTACGCGTTTGACTGTATCTTCTGAATTTAAGCTTAATAACCACAGGAAACTAAGATTTGCTATTAAAACAAATGAGTACATGTCTTCCTTAATTTTTCTACAACGGCTTGCTCATTTTAAGAGCCACCATCGATTTTTTTAGGTTGGTTAAAAAAATCTTTGCTAACGGTTAAGTATAATTCTATGTTACTTTCATTCTTTGAAGCATTCCGACAAATATGAGTTCGATATCCCGGCGCACCTTCTTTCTCATGTGCAGACATCGGCTTCCTTGAGGATGTGCTTGCCCTCGCTAACTTATTGAAATATATTAATAATTCAATAAGTTAAGTAATATCTGAATTATTATCATTTTTATATGGCCATACTTTTCTGAGATTCATTATTATTATAATTAACTACTATGAAAACAAAAAAATTATCCTCGCTCATTTCCTTTCCTTATTAAGGAATAAAATTTTATTGCTATATCTTCCCATGAGAATCTCTCAATATCTTTTTTAGCTTGCTCAATTTTTGCCAATGCGTTCTTAGGATTATGCCTGATCTCCATAATAGCATCTGCTATTTTTTCTGGAGATTTTATTGGTACGATATAGGCATTTTTCTCATTTGCAGGTGCATACCCAGTAGTAATTACACTAGTGCCACATGCCATAGCTTCTATTACTGGATAATGTATAGCACCAAGTTGAATGTGACCAGGTGCTACAAGTATATCTAATGATCGATAAAAATTAGCTAAGTTGTTATCACTATCAGGGAAAACTAATTCATGATTTGGGTAGTCCACTGCATTAAAAGCAACTTTAAACTTTATATTGACTTTACTATTGTGAAGTATCTCTACAGCTTTGCCCACATCATTAGCACCTTTCCACTCTTCCTTTCTACCTATACAACCGATAATGATAGGATTCCCAAAAGTTTCCCGATTTATTTTAGGGTAGAATATATTTAAATCAAGCCCAGGTTCAACAACATTATCAGTTCTAATATTTTTATAGTTTTTATAAAATTCAGAATTAACTATTTTTATAAATGGAAAAAAATATGTCATCCAAGCAATAAATTTTAAACTATTTTTTTTAAAAAAACTTTTTCCTTCATGAAATTCTGGTTCATATGCTTGTATATAATATACTTTACACTTTATTTTTCCAAGTAAAAGAGGATATGTAGTTAAATAATGTGTTGCGATACTTAAATCAAAATAATATGATTTTTTTTGTATAAAATTATAAATAGAAAGTATTTTTTTGGTAGTTGATAATTCTATATTATGATTATTGGAAACTATATCTCCATCAATATTAATAAAGTCAACTTTAATATCAAGAGGATAATATGGTTTTGTTTTTGTAAGCGGGCATATAATTACAATTTCATGCCCTAAAGAACTTCCTCTATTCGATAGTTGAGTTAAAACTCTAAATCCGCCTGCTTTGGTGAAATTGAATATTGGTATTAAAATTTTCATAATTAGGTCTGTTAGTTATCAAAATGATTGATTTTCATGACTTATTTTTCCCAGTACTTTTTTGTTGCAAAAAATTGAAAAAATAAATATAGAGTATAATTAATTGTAAATGAATAGCTCATGCCAACAAGTCCATATTTATTTAAAAGTCCCATGGAAATAAATATAAAGCTTAAGCTAAAAATTATTTCGGTGCTGATGAAGGTTTTGACCATAGCTTTGGCGAGCATTAAGTGTGCAATAAGCAAAGACGCTATTCTGACAATATCACCTATTAGTTGCCATAGAAAAAGATTTCGCATAGGTGCAAAGTCTGTGGTGAACAGTAACCAAACAATAAAGTCTTTCAACAAAAAAATAGTAACTGACATTATTATTACAATCGGCATAATTATTCTATATCCTTGCCATAGCTCTTTCCTTAGTTCAGCTTTATTAGTAATCTCAGAAAGTCTTGGTAAGTAGTAAATACTTAATACATTTGTAATAACAGATAAATACATTGTGGATATGTACCAAATCGCTTGCCAATATCCAGCAGCATTCCAACCAAAATTGTCGCCGATATAATTGCGGATGATTAAGTGTGAAACGGGTACAGAAGCCGCTGAGGTGATTGCCATCAAAGCAAAACCTCCAAGTTTTTTCGCTTCTAAGATATCAAAACTTTTTTTAAAATTCTCCAGCTTAATAACAGAATGTTTCCTGAGCATCCACAAAACAATGAAAAAGATCACCGATTGATTAGTGACTAAAGCAATTAAAGCACCGTCTAATCCCAAAAGAATAATAAATACAGTTGTAAATATTAAACTATAAATACTTTGGATAATGTTAATCGATACCCATGTTTTGATTTCCTTTAAACCATTGAGTATTGAAAGTAATAAACTGTTGACAGCGAATAAAACAATGGTACAACCAAAAATAACAAAAATATAACTATAGTGATTATTTTTGAGAAAATATTCAGACGAAAAATTGGAAAAAATAACAAGGCCAATTCCAACAATTGCAGAGGAGAATAAGCTAATTTTACTTGCCGTGCTAAAAAGAATAGGAATGCGTTCGCTCTCTTTACTATATTCCGCTGTATATTTAGTTACTCCAGTATTAATAGCACCTTGTGCAGCAGTCATTATCAATTGACTAAAGTTCTGAAACTGCCCTACTATGGCTAAACCTGAAGGACCTATATAAACAGCAACTGCTTTATTGATAACTAAGCCAGCGAATAGTTTTACTACAGTAGCAATAAAACTAAGAACTGATGTTTTAAGCAATGTCATACGTAGTGACTGATTGCTTCAATAATTGAATTCACCTCATGATCTTGCATAACAGGACTGATTGGCAAGCTTAATACGGTCTTGTGAATTCTTTCTGTTCTTGCATAATGCTGCTTATCCCATTTCTTATACGCCTGCTGTTGATGCGATGGAATAGGATAATGAATCAAGGTCTGAACGCCATGCTGTTTTAAATATTCCTGTAGTTCATCCCGTTTCTGGCATTGAATAATAAACAAATGAAACACATGTTGCTCTTTTTTCTTCCATTTGGGCAAGATAATTGCTGGATTATCAATTTGCTCAAGATACAGCCGCGCAATATTCCTCCTCGCTGCTGTTTCCTGATCTAATTTTTTCAGTTTCACCCGAAGGAATGCCGCCTGCATCTCATCCAAACGGCTATTTACCCCTTGATAGAGATTTTCATATTTTTTATGGCTTCCATAATTCCCTAATGCCCTGACAATCTGCGCCAGTTCTTCATCATTGGTCGTAACTGCTCCGGCATCACCCAGCGCACCGAGATTTTTTCCAGGATAAAAACTGAATCCAGCTGCATCGCCCCAATTGCCGGCCCGCCGCTCCTGTAAACTTGCGCCATGAGCTTGAGCCGCATCCTCAAGAACCAGCAAATTATATTTTTTTGCTATTTCCATAATGTCCGGCATTTCAGCCAGACGACCATAGAGATGCACCGGCAAAATAACCTTTGTTTTTGACGTAACAGCTTTTCTTGCTAGCTCAGGGGAGAGATTATACGTGCTGTCGTCCGGCTCCACCAGCACAGGGGTCAACCGGTTTTCCGTTATCGCCAGAATGGTGGCAATATAGGTATTGGCCGGAACAAGCACCTCATCCCCTTCCTTTAGCTTGCCCAACTCCTTCCAAGCACGGAGAGTCAAAGTCAGCGCATCCAGACCATTGCCCACACCGACACAATATTTCGTGCCGCAATATGCAGCAAATTCCTGCTCAAATGCCTGAGCTTCCTTGCCCCGAATATACCAGCCGGAATCAATAACGCGAACTGCTGCCTGTATCAATTCTTCCCGATAAGCAGCGTTTATTGCTTTAAGATCAAGGAACGGTATTTTCATTTCCCTTTGAGTCTGAGGAATTCCTGGTAACCGCGCACGTACTCTCCTTCCTTGTATGGGCCCAGGATGTACCACCCTGAATCAAAAATCCGCTCGAAAATTTCACGCAATTCAGCTCGAAGCTCATCGTGGGGTGATTTTAAGTCTAGAAAGGGGATGTTCATGTTTTGTTGCTCACCGCCAACAGAAATTGCTGATAGTCACGGATATAATCTGCTTCGTCATACTTGTCTGACGCAAAAACCAAACAAACAGAACTAGGATCAAAATTAATTTCTGCCGCCCAAATCATGGGAGGAATATACAATCCACGCCAAGGACGATTCAAATGAACAATTTTTTTTTGGTTTCCATCGTCTAATAACACATCAAAACTTCCTGATAAGCAAATCAAAAACTGATGTAGCTGTTTATGCGAATGAGCCCCTCGGTCTGCACCAGTCGGCACATCATATAAATAAAACACTCGTTTTATTTCAAAAGGGATATGCTGCATTCCCTCAACAAAAGTTAGATTGCCTCGTGGGTCAGATATTTTGGGCAACTCAATGAGCCTGCAATCGTTAATATGCATTTAGCATCTTCAACACGTTATTTTTCAGGTGAGCAATAGATGGCATTATCATCTCCCCTCCTAAAATTTCCAAAAACTTTTCATTTCGCAATCCATTTGAAAGTAAAATTACAGGACATCCCAAAAGATTAGCAGCTTCTAAGTCGACTTCTGTATCTCCTATCCACAGAAAATGCTTTCCACTCTGTTCACTATAATACATTTTCTGAACCGCATTAGCCTTGCCTTCGCCACCCTCGTCATGACTGCACACTAAAACAGCATCAAAATAATTGCGTAACCCCATCGAATTTAATTGCTGTTCGAGAGCCTGCTTGTTTTTTCGCATGGTCACCAAAGTCAGTTTTATTCCCTGCGTTTTCCAGCTACGCAAACAGTCAACTGCGCCTTCTTGCAATTTATCTAACACAAGCACATCGGGAGACTCGATCATCGACAGCCAAGCAGCGCAGAAGATATCATAGATTTCTTCTGCGCCAGACAGACTCAACAAATCCCTACGATTGACCAAAGCTCTTTTATTTTCCCAATATTCGTCAATGCCAATAGGTTTAAAACTAAATTTTTCCATGATACTCCGATAGCAATGATAGTGTTTTTCTTTGCCATCCAGTAACGGGCCATCCAAATCTAAAAAAATTCTTTTTAGTTCATTCATGGAGAAAATTCTTTATAACCTTAGCAGGATTACCTGCAATCAATGTATTAGGTGGATAATTTCCAGATAGCACCACGCTGCCAGCCCCCACAATACTGTTATTCCCAATAACAACGCCTTTAAGTATTGTGCAATTCCAGCAAATCCACACATTATCTCCAATAACAATTTCCGCTTTCTTTACACTATCAAAAGAAAACTCTTGTCCACTAACTTGCTTCTCTCGTTCAATTGCGTCAATCGGATGAAAGTCAGTATCAGTGATAAGTGTAGCTGAAGCAATTTGGCAATTATTCCCGATTGTTACGCTTTTGTAAGATACAACACATACACCATTGAACATGGTGTTATTTCCAACAACTATCTCGCCAGTGTATCCGGTAACAAATTTGCATCGATTTGTTAAGGCAGTGTTCGTATTCTTAAAATCAGAATTTAGAACCACGTTGTTTCCAAAGTAAACTTTGCCATCTCGTGGTAATTTAAAATAAGGCAACGCTCCAAGAATTTTAATATTTCCCGCGATTTTTACATTTGAGTGCAGCATTGCTATCAATGCAATCTTGATGCTGTTTAATATTTTTGAACATAAATATTCATTTTTTATAAAAATTGTTAATCTCAAAATTATTTCTTTAACTTGCATGATTCTGGAATGCATTCATCTCTACCAAAAGCCCATCTTTCAAAGTAGTATTCAGCCAATTTCCTAGCAATTGCGTCATTAATGCATTATCAAATCGTAAAGAATTGCCATTCGGTTTATCCGACAAAAAAATTATTTCTTTTTTACTTCCAGCCAAACGTATCAATAACAGCACAATTTCTTTCAGCGTAACCGATTCTCCGCGAACTATGTTAACAGGCTCGATATTTCCTTCAGCAAGAGCCGCTCTAATCGTTGCCTCGACTGCATCACCTACATATAGGTAATCCCGCAAAGCACTGCCATCGCCATGAACAACAGGCGACTGATTGACAAGTAAGTTACGAATAACTACAGGGATCAGTTTTTCGTATTGTTCCTCACCCGGTCCATATATATGGCCATAACGCAAAATCGCATAGTTACAGCCACATTCCTTTGCCCAAGCAGTAACCAAACTTTCACAAAACAGTTTAGATGCGCCATATAGAGTATTAGGAGCAACTTTAGAGTCTTCCGTTAACACCTCGCCATGTTCTGGCTGTGCATACACGTCAAGTGTGCTTGAAAAAATCAACTTTTCTGGTTTTCCCGGCAAACTTTGAAGCAACGCACGAGTCCCCGATATATTATCAACGATAACCCTATCTATTCGGTTAGCTTCTATAGCTACTTTTGGAGTAAAAGCACCTAGATGGAACACATAGTCGATATGGCTAATATTATAAATTCGCCAATATTCTGAAGTTAGCTGACCTAAGTCACCTTTAAGCCAAACTCTATTTTCTTGTGCAGATGACTGCTCCTGTCTTGAGAGCAATAACAGCTTCACCCCAGCAATTTTGGAAAGCCTTGCAACCAAGTGTTTGCCAATAAAACCATTTGCACCCGTTACGAGGATAACCTTACCTGCAAGCTCTTTTTTCATGGCTGCTTTATTGCCATCGCATCAAGCTCAGTGCGTGTCGTCAGCACCGGCTCAACATCCATGCCGCGTATCCAGATTAAACCATCTGGCAGCGGGTTAATGCATTTTTCCAAACTTGGAAAATTTCCATCCAGTGCAATATCGCAATAAATTTTCGGCATATTAAGACCCGCCTTGGTAAAAAAATAATGTGTGGTAAAAAAACGACCAATATTAATTTCCGTAGGGTTAGGAATGCCAAATTTATCGTAAGTCATATCTACAGCAAAAATGCCATGTGGTTTGGTATCAATGGTAAGAATAGCTTCTTGGGCAATACGATCAACTGTTTCATCCGAATAGGTTTCACCGACACCAGTAATCCCCGTTACACCGGATAATGTTCGATTACCAAAATTCCAGCTCAAACGCCGCCGAGTTTGAGCAACTACAAGCTCACCTTGGTACCAGATAGAAAGCCACGTCACAGTATCTTTAGTGAGCAATTCAGATGCAGTAAACTCACCCCAACCGTTGAAACGATCCACCCATATCTTGGCAAAGTCGTAATTATTTGCCGGTAAAGCACCACGACCACCACCACCCTCAATCGCCCGCACCCAAATAATTTCACCATACTGATCGAAAGCCTTTTTCAAATCTGAAGGGCTACGTAACAGCATCGTTTTTGGCACAGGCAGTCCGGCACACTGCCAAATTTGATAAGACTTTTCCTTATCCACACAATTTTCAACCGTTTCAGTTGCTGGCAAATAGTGTTTCACACCCAAAGTGCTAACCTGATCGCGAAGGCGCGAAACTGCTCTCACTTCATAATCGTTTTGCAGATGAATAAAATCCGGTCTTATCTTGCCCAGTAAATTAAGCAATGCGTGTGGATAGGCCGCATTAAGAGCAGGTGGGATAGGATATTTTTCAGCCACATCAGCAAGAAATAAATCAGATAAATCGCAGGACGTACCTATTAAATAATCCCCTCTCCCAGACTCATTAAGGGACCTAATGAAATTGTTCGCAGGAGCACCGCCTGCTCCACCAATTTGTATTCTTGCCATTTTTTCTTTCCCCGCCTTCCGAGTATAGTGATTTGGATTATGCCAAACCTATTTTTTCAATATGCCATGTACATACCACTCCATCGCCACTTCCAACCCCTCAACAATCCGATGCGTCGGTGCAGACCCCAAGCGTTCCACAGCCTTGCCAATATCTGCTAACGAATGCCACATATCCCCCGCCCGAAAATCACTGCTGCATACGCGCCATTCGGGTCTTGCCGTTTGCAGAAGATATTGAATGAAATAGCGCAGGCCAATGCTCTTGAAGCCATAATTGAGGGCAACCACCTCGGCATAGAATTCATTCACTACCTTAGTCACTGCATACGATGACAATAGCTTGCCGATGTTGTCTTATAGCTTCGGTAAGTCAGGATGGTCGCCGTAAGTAGAACTGAACGCAGCATACACAAAACGTTTTGCCTGCGCATCCCGCGCCGCCACCAACATATTCAAAAAACCGTCGATATTGGTTCGGTGGTGAGCGGGTCTTACAACGAGCGCGGCAGACTGCCTAACGCTGCTGCTTGGTGCAGCACATAATCACCCCCCTTCACCCGTTTGCTGGCAGTATGCTATCTTGCGGGTGTTACCATGAATAAAACGAAACCTTCCCCACTGCTCAGTAAACCTTGCACTTCATCTATGTATTCGTTTTCGCCATGTCTGTTTGTACAGACCAAGATTGCAGGAACCCTGTCAATTCGTTATCCTGCTGCGTTCATTTCCAAAAGTTCTTCTTTGAACTTCTAACGGAAGGTATGGTATAATAAATCGGAATTCAGCGCAAGGAAAAAAATGATCGACAGAGAAAAAACAGCAGACAAAGCGGCAGAGTTATTTGCGGATGGTTTTCATTGCAGTCAGGCAGTGTTACATGCCTGCGCGGGCCTGTTCCGCGAGGAGCCGCCGCCGCAGGAGCTGACAGCGGCGATGGCTCCGTTCGCCTCAGGGATGCTCGGCAGCGGGCAGACCTGCGGCGCACTCACCGGGGCTTTGGCGGCTGTCGGCTTCGCTTTGGGCAAAACTGCGCCAAAGGGCGAGAATCACAAGGCGATGGGCCGGATCGGACAGGAGATGATCAAGGAATTCAGCAGGATGACCAGCGAACACGGCGGCATGAGCTGCTCGGACATCGCCCGGCTTGACTGGCAGGACAGCGAGGCGGTGAAACGGTTCCGCACGGACCCAAACAGCCGCCGCAAGCATTGCGTGCAGGTGGTGCGGGAGACCGCCGCCTGCCTGCATGACCTCGCCAGCAAGCATCTTGCTGCATAAGCCGCCGGTCTGTTCCGCCGCACCGCCGCTGCCCCGCATAAGGCGCGGCAGCGCAGTCAATCACTATAATTGGGAGGAACAAGAAGATGAAGACAACAAAAATTCTGGGTTTGGCGGCTGCCGCTTTGGCTGTTACCGCGTTGAGCGGCTGCGGTC
>JACCEE010726547.1_pt1 | contig 11368 bp, 12 predicted proteins | sample 7449931 | NCBI WGS metagenome assembly JACCEE01 (sample SAMN15323457, study PRJNA562643) | freshwater metagenome | isolation source: river surface water | place: USA:Blue River Watershed | collected 2017-08-19 | reverse complement strand
CAAACAACTGCCGGTAATAAGAATGGTGATATTGCATTCCAAACCCTTGTTGCTGAAATCCATCGACCAACAGTCCCCAATTAAAGAAATTTTCACCAAAATTTACCGGACCATCCATTGCCGTAAACCCTTCGCTTTTCAGCCAGTCGCGAGCTGTATCGAAAAGCAACCGAGCTGCTTCGGCGTTATTGATACATTCAAAAAAACCAAAAAAGCCTACCTTTTCCTCTAAATCCTCAATTTTACTATGATCGAAAAAAGCAGCAATCCGGCCTATATATTGATTTTCATCTTTCACCAGCCAGCGGCAAGCATTCCCATCCTGAAAACCTGCATTTTTTTTGGGATCAAAAATATCCTCAATCATCATCCGCAAAGGAGCAACCCAATTGGGATCATTTTTATATATCAGTATAGGTAATTGATGAAATGCTTCAATAGTCTTTTTATCAGCAACCCGAATAACTTCCATAATATGCAGCAACCATTTATTTTTTGTCAAGCCGAAAATAGTACTAATCTCCGGAAAACAAAACAGGGACCGAAGCCCCTGTTTGAATTGCTTTATATTTTACCTTAGGAAGTTTATTTTTCCATTTCATTTGATTTTGCCAGTGAAATCATGCCACTCATCGCGCCCAAATTCATTGATTCGAGTGCAGAGCTAGGTACAATTACCATTGAACCTTTTTCTTTCAACCCCTCAAATAACATATTCATACCACGAAGATGCAGGGCTACCGGATTATTAAGATATTGCTTGCTGGCTTCAGCAAATTTCTCAGCAATTTCAGTTTCGGCCGTACCTAATATTACACGAGCATGGCGTTCGCGCTCGGCTTGTGCCTGCTTGCTCATAGCATCAGCCAGATTTTCCGGAATAATAATATCCCGTATCCCCACATTCTGACAAGTGATTCCCCAAGGATTAGTATGCTCATCGAGTATTGATTGTAGTTCATCTGAGATTTTCTGTCGATCTGACAATAAATCAGATAGTTCATGGCGGCCAATTGTGTCGCGCAATCCGGTTTGCGAAATATTCAATATTGCTTTTTCGTAATCCTGAACTTCGAGCGCTGCTTTTTCAACATCCCATACGGTCCAGTATACAACAGCGTCAACGTTAACCGGAACGGTATCTTTTGTCAGTGTTTTTTCGGCTTTGATATCGGTTACACGAACGCGTTGATCGATAAATTTGGCAATAGTGTCAATAATTGGAAAAATGAAAAAGAACCCTGGGCCTTTAAGTCCAATAAACTTCCCCATACGTAATACAATAGCTTTTTCCCATTGATCAGCAATGTGAATTGACGCTGAAATAAAAACAGACAAGATTATACCACCAATTAACAAAGGCAGCTGAATAATCTTCAAAAAGAATAATCCGCCGCAAACTGCGGCTAAAACCAGTAATACAGTAATTGATACCGGGTTAAAGTACTTAGTTGTTTCCATGTTTTTGGTTTTTATTAAGTTCATCAATTAGTTCATCAACCGAAAAACCATAACTATGCGCAATGGTTGCAAATTCGCGTGTAATTTCCTGAAGCTTTTGTTTACGCTCAGCTTCTGATATTTTATTATCAACAACACTAATAAAAGTGCCAGTACCCTGCTGGGTTTCAAGAATTTTCTGAATTTCAAGTTCCTTGTAGGCCTTCGCCACAGTATTCAGATTAACTTTAAGTTCAACCGCTAAAGCCCGCACTGTAGGCAACTGTTCGTTCACAGCGAGCTTTCCTGAGGCAATCCCAAATCTGATTTGATCAATGATTTGCCTGTAAAATGGAGTCCCCGCTTTGGGGTCAAGAACAAATCTAATCATATTGAACTATTTTAATGTTGTACTAGTATTATAATACAAATATACAATATTAATTTATTAAAATCATCTTTGGGATATTTTATTTGAGATATCAAAAAAAAACAGGAACCAAGGTCCCTGTTTTCTCAAAATATTTTCAATTACGTTATTAGTCTCGACTAGCCAATTTTGACAGCAGACGAAGCATTTCGAGGTATAACCAAATTAAGGTCACCATTAAACCAAAAGCACCAAACCATTCCATATATTGAGGTGCACGGGCATTTGCTCCCTGAATTATCATATCAAAATCAAGAATCAGGTTTAAAGCAGCAATTGCAACAACAAATAAGCTAATTCCGATTGAGAGAGGACTGCTATCGTGAAGGAAGCTGACATTCACACCAAATAATCCAGCAATAAAACTAGCCAGATATACTAAGGCAATACCACCAGTAGCAGCGAATATAATCATTCGAAATTTTTCAGTGGCTCGAATGGTTCCTGAACGATACAACAAAAGCATAATGAAGAATACGCCAAACGTAAGTGACACTGCACGCATTACCAATCCGGGGAATTTTGCTTCGAATATAGCCGAAATAGCACCCAGGAAGAGCCCCTCAAAAACGGCATAAATGGGGGCAGTCATTGCAGCGCGGCGCGGGCTGAAGGTCGTAATTAGTGCTGTAATTAAACCGCCAATTGCTCCAATCATAGCCCAAAGCATAATTCCCTGAGGCATAACCGGGTTTAGCGGATCAATTTCCCCGAAGAATTTTCGCCAGGTAAAAGAGGCCGCAAATATTACGATTAAAAGCATAATACCGGTTTTATTTATTGTTCCGTTCACGGTCATCACTCCTTCGTCAGAACCGGCAGCCGACCGATTAAATATATTCTTTCCAAATACTGGATTTGATGATTTTGTTAGATCCATTGTTTCAAATTTTTAAGTTACCTATTTCTCTATTATAAAAATTATACCAAAGTTAATCATGAGTTGTCGACATTCAACCTCGCTTAAGTATTCTTAACAAATGATTCCTGCACATAGTCACTGGTGAGTTCGGTCAAGATCAAATCAGCCAAACTTTTACTAATCTCTGAATCAGTCTGTTTCATCACTTCAGCAAATTGAATTGCTTTTTCGTTCATCACTTTACCTTTCATCCCTAACAAAATATACGACCGATAAAAAACCTGCTTTAATGCCGGATCTTTCGATAAAGGTGACAAAATGTCGAAAAAAGGTTCAAAAAACTCATCGATGGCAGATTTCTCGACCAAGGCCAGCCTGCCCATCAAGTGTAAACCCGCGAAACGAACCAAATGTTTTTTTCCGCGACACCACTCGAGTGCTTTAACAAAAGCAAATTTGGTTTTCACCCAAAGAAACGTATTTAATGTTTCAGCGATTTCAGTAGTTTCAAGACTTTTGGTCCAATAATCCATTTGTTCTTCTGTAACCAATTCAGGAACATCAAGCATTGCGGCAAGAATCATAGTTTCGCGCCATTGTTTATTCCATAATTTCAATGCAAGCAAATGGTTGGGTTTAAACTGTGCAGCAATCTCACGCAATCGGCTGACTGAAACGCCCCAGTTCATTTTGTATTCCAATCCGTGCTGCTTCATTTGATCAACAACCTCACCATTTTTCGACAAACGGATTTTGGTCAGAATTCGCCGGAATTCCTGTTCCTGAAAAGGGTCGTCAATGATTATATCCATTTACTTTATATCAGAGTTGAATGTTTTTCAATAAAAATTAATAACAGAATTACCCAATCAAGTATTCGATCACGATAAATTCGATGGCCAAAAGTAGCGAATAAACCAAATGCTGTTTCACATTCAAATATTCGGAAACACTAAAACCATATATTTTCTTAACAAATCCCATTAATATCAGTTTCTCAAAAACGTAGGCACAAACAGTTCCATAGGCCACTCCGGGTAATCCCCAAAGCTGCAAAAACCACAAACTAAGTCCGACATTTAAAATAATTTCGAGAAACGATGCCCACAGAATCGCATTATTTCGCTGCATACCGATGAGTATGGTTTGCGGAAAAAGTAGCCGACTAATTATTAACAACAAATAAATATTAAAGATGGTGGCACTTCCACTAAAGCTATTATTAAAAATTACCGGGAATAGCAGATGCGACAACAACATTAACATTCCTGACAAAGGGAACAACCAATTGGCAAGCTTTTCGGAATTACTTCTGATTAGTTCAAGATTTGCATGCAATTTTGTAACATCGGAAAATCCGGGAAGCATCGAAGAATTGAATGCATTGGCTAACAGTAAAACCAAAGGAAATTCGCGGGCACCAAACCGAAAAACAGCAAAAGTTGCCTCATCAAAGTGGCTACTAATGATTAATCCGTCGATGTATTGTCCCGAACCACTTAGCAACATCGAAAACACGAGCGGAGCTGAAATACATATATGCTTTCTGATAAAATTCAAATTGAGAGATGCACTGGAACATCGGATCAACAAGATTACAACCCAGAGAAAACGAAACAGAGAACTTAAAATAAGGCCTATTAATGCGCCTTCAATTCCATAGCCCAAAACCGGAGGAATAACAACAAATAGAAACATCAGACCATACGAAACAAAACCGTAGACAAGCATCCCTTTCCCCTTGTCGTAAACCAGATAGATATACTCGATTAAGCCTGAAGGTGTGGATAAAACCAAGTAAAGCAACAGGTACCTTAAAAACGGAACTCCTACCCCTTTTAGGAAAAGCGATGAGATGGACCGTTCGAAAATAAAAAGAAATGCTGACGACAAAACCGCCAGAGCGAGCAAAATATAAAAGACATTGAATAGAACGTTTGACTTGCGCCCATTTTCATCTGATTTAAACGAAGGTAAAAAGCCCTGAATTAAACCGTTCAACCAAAAGAAGGTAGCTGCTCCGGCAAGGAACATTACTGATTCGTATTGACCGATTTCATTCGTTGAAAGTAGCGATTTTGAAAAAACCACTCCGATTAATATCAAGGTGGTGTATCGTATTAACTGAAAAATCTGCAGGGCAGAAATTTGCGATACTTTAAACCGATCAGATAGCGTAGTACTCAAAATGCTTCATTTTGTTTACTCAAAACTACGAAAAAGCCCGACAACTGAAAACACCATATAAAGTATCAGAGTCAAACCAAATCGCAAGCTTCCGGAGGCATCCATTTCCGGTCTTTCCCTTCCCATTTTATATTACACCCGATTGGGTTTGTAACTGGAACCGAAACCTGACTCCCAGCCATAAGTTCAGCTAAGGTCCTTTCTAAATCGTTCACAGTGACTTTTGAAGCATCGCGGGGCTGATCAACTGCACGACCGGTGTAAACAAGTTTCCGGGCGCTGTCGAACACATAAAAATGAGGCGTTTTCAAAGCCCCATAAGCAATGGCTGTTTCCTGAGTCTGATCGTGAATATAAAGCCACGGAAATTTGTTGGCATTCATCCTGACAACCATATTTTCAAAACTATCCTCCTCATATGTATTTGGACTATTGGAGTTAATTGCCACAAAGCGGAATCCATATCGAGCATACTTTTCAACAGTTACACGGGTGACCTCATCACTACCCAGTACATATGGACAATGGTTACAGGTAAAAAAAATAACCAGCCATTTATCGTTGCTGAAATCTGACAGGTTGTAGTAAATTCCATCAGTGCCCTTTAAGCGAAAATCAGGGGCAAAGTCTCCTATTGATAACGTGTATGCCATGTCCGGAATAATTAATGATGATTCTAGAACAATCAGGAGAAAAAATTGATCAGGATAAAATGAGAAGTAGCGTTAACCTTCACCAATATTAATCATGCGCTTGCTTTTCAAGACACTGATGATAGCGTCAACAATGTGATCATCGGTCATGGTGGAATAATTAAAAATCAAATCATAATCAAGCGAATTAGGCTTTCTTCCAGCTACATGTTCAACGAAGTAATTTCGCTGGCGATCGATTTCGCGAACATACACTTCTGCTTCCTCTATTAATAAATTATTCTGACGCATAACACGTTCTATACGCCAGTCTAATGGAGCGATGAGCCTTATATTTAAATGATTCGGAATATCATTCGCTATAAAATTGGCTGCCATTCCTAAAATTATCACTTGTCCCTCAACTGACAACCAGTGAATAATCTGACGGACGGTATCAATTACCTTCTGATCAGAGGAATGATCAAGTACAATTGACGAAAATGTAGCCACAACATCGTGTATTCCAGGATAAGGCTTATTCATAAATACATTCCTGATTTGCCGGTTATTCATTTCCAATTCGCAAGCAGCCAAATCCAGAATTTCTTTACTAATAACTTTCCAATCCACCCCACTTTCCGACTCTGTCAAATAGTTATATCCAGTAAGTATTCTGGCTAGTTTTGCGGCAATATAATTTGCCTGACATCCACATTCTCTTGAAATGGTGATAACAGGTCCCCATGTTTGTTTTTTGCCAAAATCTGATTTACAACAACCTTCGATATAACTTTTCAAAAGCTCCTTCATCCAATTTGTTTTTATTCAAACATTTACAATGCGAAAGCGCTAAGTTAAATTTACGAAACTCTGAGCAGAAATAAAATTCAACATTTCTACATTTTTTCAGAATGTGTAATTTTTTTTTAATAGCTCTATCATTTTCAGAAGCAGGAACCATATAAATTCGGACAGTATGAAAAGCAAAAAGGGTGCAATTTGCGGTGAGTTCGATCTAATAACTGTGTTATGATTTCCATAGTTCGTATTTGTTCTTTTTTCATCAGGATAATTATTATTTTTGGTTGCGAACAAATTTTGATGGGTATAAGAAATATTTAACATCCCGAGAAAAATAATGAAAAAGATATACTTCATCGCCTTCGTCCTGGGATTTCATCTGTGGTCGTGCACAAGCCAACTTAGTCCGAAAGAAGCCGACCGTTCGATGAAAATATTAAACGGGAACTTGGTTAACCTGATGAGTACCGGCTCGGAAAAGCCAGAATTTAAGGCATTGAAATTTTTAATGACTCAGGCTTCGTGCCCGCTTCCATATGTAAAAAAGGAAAATAGCGATAAACCCGACACCGTCGTCTACCGATTCGAACCAAACAAAGGAAATTACCAATGGAATCCGAATTTAAAAACCTTTGAAAAAATATCTGAAAACTCAATCATTGAATTGAATTTTCCTTCAGATAAATCAGCAATTAACGATCTGATTTTTAAACTTAATAACTACGAAAGCCAGCCCTATTCAAGTCGTCCTGATTTTCCTACCCAAATTGATGCCGTTTTAAATTCGGGAGAAAACGAATTATTAAAACTCACTCACCATGCAATAATCACTGATAAGTTGCCTGAACAAATTACTGCAGAAATAGAGGGCTCCGATTATTCAGCAAGATTTGAGATGAACCGAACCCGACAGAATAAGAGCGGGGAATTGCACATCGAAACATTTCTGAAGACAAAAGGCATTAAAATAATATCGGGGACAATGGATTCCCAAATTGAATATGGGAAACGTAGTTATTTCTTTAAAACGATCCGATTCAATGTGAAATTAATTGACCACACCATTTCTGGAGAAATTAACTATTCGGCTATTGATCCAATGGCAAAAGACTACGTTGATTCTTTCAATTCAAATTCAGACATCATCATCAAAGAAGGTCAGAAAGTCGTCGGGAAAATCATTCTTAACAAAACAAACAACAACGAATTACTCGATTATTTCGTTCGTTTTTCAAATGGACATGAAATTGCTCTGTGTGAGTATATTCCGGCATTGAAAAATTTGTTAAATTTGAAATACTGATACTCAAAACCTAATTGTATGAAACCAAAAAATCGACTTTTCATTTTGTCGCTTTTGCTTGTTTTTGCTTTCCTTGCAGCATGCGACTGGCTTGATTCCAACAGCGAAGAAACCGACCCATCAAAAACCATGGGGAAAGTAGGAAACTATTGGAGCGGAAATGTTCCCGGCGTTGGTAATACTACTGTTACCATCAATAACAACGACGATGGTGATGTAATTGCTTCGATTCCTTACAATGGAAAAACCTACGAAGTTGAGGGCAAAGTAACCGATAATGGCTTTTACGACTATGTTTACAGCAATGGCGATAAAAGCAAGGCATTCCCGTTGGTAAAATTCGATGCCAATGTTGGCGACAAATGGGAATTTAAAATTGGCAACCAAACCGTAACCCGCGAAGTTGTTAAGAAAAGCACAACCGACGACACCCCTTATAACGGATTTTGGATGATTAAAACAATTGACGTTTTGGAAACCATTCCTACCGGGGTGCAAGTAATGGGTGGCGCAACAAAAGCCAAATCAATTCTTTGGAAATTCAATCACAAATTTGGATTCATCTCAGCCGAAATTACCAAACCCGATAACACGAAAGTAACTGTATCGCAAAGCGATACCAATGTTGGCGAATAAACCACACAAAAAGAGTGAGGCTAAAACCTCACTCTTTTTTGTTGATTCAAACTATCACTATCGAAGTACGGACTCGAAATCAAGTCATTCGGATAAACCATTACTCCACCATTAGGATCGAGATCGACACCCAAAACTTCGTAAAAAGCCTGCCAAACCAGCAACGAGCAATACCATATTTCTTTGTCATTCGAATCCTTATTCCGACTATTTCTGAAGTTCTTTTGGGATCTCCACGACGACACATCCGGATCCTGTGCCAAAACAAATCTGATAATCGAATCGCATTGCGATGCTGTTAAACCAAGCCGTAACCGATACCGGTTTCCTTCATTCTGACATCCAAAGGTGGTATTGGCAAACCTGTAATCACTACCAACCAAGTATCCGGGAGCTTTTCGTAGTTCATATGCTTCCGGAACAATACGGGCCTGCGATTCAAAAATCTTAACTTTTCTAAGTAACTGAATGGTGTTTGTATCCTGTGCATCCTCCAAAACTAATACCGCATGACCAAACCCACGCCCTCCCAACACCCATTCACTTCCAGGCAAAAGATTATTATTGGGTTTAACCAAAATATCACCCGCTTTTAATTCGGTAAGTTTTTGCACCGGATCGGCAATAAATTCATTCTTAACAAGCTCATTCTTTTCCCCAATCGCTTCCTGACTATTCTTATCCGAGCAGGCAACTGCTCCAAGCGATAATACGGCAATCTGGAAAAAGAAACGTTGCAAGTTCATTGCTCTATTTTTAAACCGTCCTTTTAAAAACACTTTCCGGATATTCAACATCAACCAAAAACAGTCCTTGTGCCGGAACCGACAAACCGGCAGCGCCCCGGTCTTTCCTTTCAATTACCTTACGGAATTCCGCCAAATCAATCTTCCCTACCCCAACTTCAACAATGGTGCCCACCAGCGCACGAACCATGTTGCGCAAAAAGCGGTCGGCTTTCACTATAAACAAAACATTCTTCCCGGTTTGAATCCATTCTGCCTGATAAATTTTGCAGTTATTGGTCTTTACATCGGTATGCAACTTGCTGAAACTGGTAAAATCGGTGTAATCAAATAAAATCTTACTTGCTGCGTTCATTAGCTCAATATCGGGCTGAACATGAAAATGCCAGGAAGTTTCGAGCGCAAACGGATCTTTCCGCAGGTTCAGAAAATAATGGTAAGTGCGCGAAATAGCATCGAACCGGGCGTGGGCCTCCTCATTTACTTTGGTCAGACCAAAGATGACGATGTCCTTGCTCAGGAAACTATTCAATTTGTGTGCAAAATCAGGATGATCGAGGACTGCTTTTTCCGAATTGAAATGCGCCACATAATAACTGGCATGTACGCCAGTGTCGGTTCGTCCGGCGCCGGTCACCGAAATGGGCTCTCGCAGAATGGTTGAAAGCGCCTTTTCAAGACTTTCCTGAACCGAAGCCGCGTTGGGTTGGATCTGCCAACCGTGAAAATGAGTGCCTTTGTAGGCAAGTTCTATGAAATACCTTTGTGACAATGGATTAATTTTTGGCAAAAATAAAAAAGAGCCTGTATATTCTGTTAAAAGTCGCTGAAATAATTAATTTTACAGCCCTTTTAGAGCCCCTGAGGCTTAACAAAATTTAACTAAATTTTACCGTTTTTCATTCATGTATAGCTTAATTTCGTGACTCGAATTTTCAAAAGCAACTAAATCATTTTCCGAAAAAATTAAAAATGACCTGATTACTTGAATGCAAAACAAGGTAATTATCAGTTCTTATGCGAATAGGAATAACATGAAACAGACAGGGAAATCTATAACTCAATTAGAAAATTGAATAAAAACATAAAGTATGAATCAAGCAGTTGATATCCGTGAATTAAACGAAAGAATTCAGAGAGAAAGTTCATTTGTCGACATCATCAGCATGGAAATGAACAAAGTGATTGTTGGTCAAAAACATTTGGTTGAAAGTCTTCTGGTAGGTCTTCTTTCGGGTGGCCATATTTTGCTCGAAGGGGTTCCCGGTTTGGCAAAAACCCTGGCCATAAACACGCTGGCTACAAGCATCGATGCTAAATTTGCACGCATCCAGTTTACCCCAGATTTGCTGCCTGCCGACCTTTTAGGCACCATGATTTACAGCCAAAAGAAAGAAGAATTTGTAGTAAAAAAAGGACCGATTTTCACCAACTTCGTTCTGGCCGACGAAATTAACCGCGCACCCGCCAAAGTGCAGTCGGCATTGCTGGAAGCCATGCAGGAACGCCAGATTACCATTGGCGAAAACACCTATAAACTTCAGGAACCATTCCTGGTTATGGCCACTCAAAACCCGATTGAACAGGAAGGAACTTATCCACTTCCCGAAGCTCAGGTCGACCGTTTTATGCTGAAAGTAGTTATCAGCTACCCAACTAAAGAAGAAGAACGGTTAATTATTCAGCAAAACCTTTTGAAAGCCTTCCCAACAGCCAATAAGGTAATGCGTCCGGAAGATATTTTAAAGGCCCGCGAGGTAGTAAAAGATGTGTACATGGACGAAAAAATCCAGAAATACATTGTCGACATTGTGTTCGCGACTCGTGATCCGAAAGCTTACAAACTCGACAAATATACCGACATGATTTCGTACGGAGGATCGCCACGTGCCAGCATCAGTTTAGCCCAGGCAGCCAAAGCTTTCGCGTTCATCAAACGTCGTGGCTACGTTATTCCAGAAGATGTTCGTGCCGTTTGTCCCGATGTAATGCGTCACCGTATCGGTTTGAGTTACGAGGCTGAAGCCAACAATATAACTGCCGAAGAAATTATTGCTGAAATCCTGAATTCGGTTGAAGTTCCATAGTCGTAGAGACGCATTACAATGCGTCTTTACAATGAATTTTTCAATAAACATTAAATTGATTTGTTTTGGAAACAAGCGAACTTATAAAACGAGTCCGGAGAATAGAGATTAAAACGCGTGGATTGAGCCGCAATATTTTTGCCGGGGAGTACCACAGCGCTTTCAAGGGACGTGGGATGGCTTTCAGCGAGGTTCGTGAATACCAGTTTGGCGACGACGTTCGTAATATCGACTGGAACGT
>JACCEE010101723.1_pt1 | contig 11369 bp, 9 predicted proteins | sample 7449931 | NCBI WGS metagenome assembly JACCEE01 (sample SAMN15323457, study PRJNA562643) | freshwater metagenome | isolation source: river surface water | place: USA:Blue River Watershed | collected 2017-08-19 | reverse complement strand
GGATCACTTTCAATGGCTTTTTTGTCGCCTGCCAAAGCTACTTTTAATTTTTCTTCGGAAACAAAAACTGACCGTCGGAACATATCGTCGACATATGCATCAATGTTACCCTGAAACTCAGAATCGATCGTTTTGTACAATGCGGGAAGGTCGTTTGTCTGAACTTTTTCTTTGAATAATTTCAGCATTGCTTTGGCTACTTTAATGTCGGTTGCTACATTGTAATCCTTGTAGAAATCGGTAATTGCTGAAGCTTTGGGATCAACACCATCTTTTGGAGCAAGGTCGACAGCGGCAGTGGTAAGCTCAATCGTATTCAACGCCTCGGTATAATATTTAAATACCGATTGTAACTGCGCACGGCCTTCAATGGCATTTTTAACATCAACCAATGCACTGCCGTATTTTTCCATGCGTTTAGGATCGGCAGTAACCCAATCGGCAAACGCTTTCTCGTCGGCCTGACGGCGTTCGTATACCTTCAATTTTCCGAAAGTTTCATTCATGCCAATGGCCTTTTTCCATGCGTTTGATGAGCGGGCATATTTATTTGAGTACTGTAACCTGATTTTCGGATCGGCTACCATATCATTCATCAGCACATTCTGACGGTTGCCACGCACCAAAATGGTTATCGCGTTATTAATGTCGCTGGTTTCCTTCACTTCAAACGAAGTCATAAACCGATTGGTACGTCCCGGATAGCCCATAATCATAGCCGGATCGTTTTGGTTGACACCTTTTAACGAAATGGTCAGGAATTTCTTCGGGGTGAACGGAACGTTATCTTTTGAATATTCAGCAGGATTGTTGTTTTTATCGGCATAGATGCGGAACATGCTGAAATCGCCTGTGTGACGTGGCCAGGTCCAGTTATCTGTATCGGCACCAAACTTACCGATCGACGACGGAGGAGCACCCACAAAACGAATATCGCTGTATGTTTTTGTAATTACGAGATAATATTGGTTGTTGCCGTAAAACGAAACCACACGGCCCTTCAAATACATGTTTGTTCCAACAACCTCCGCAGCCAGTTTTTCCGAAATCTTTTTCAGTACATCTTCTTTAGCGGCAACATCAGTTGTGGAGGACAGAGCATTGGTTACTTCTTGTGTCACGTCAACAAACCGGTCGAGGAAAGTCACAGTCAATCCCGGAGCCGGTATTTCCTCTTCACGGTTCATTGCCCAAAATCCATTCATCAGGTAATTGTGATCAACCGAACTTAATTTCTGGATGCTGGAATAACCACAGTGGTGATTAGTTAAAATTAACCCCTGTTTTGATATTATTTCTGCTGTACATCCGCCACCGAATTGAAGAACGGCATCTTTAAGGCTCGAATTATTGATATCGTAAATATCTTTCCCGGAAAGTTTAAAACCGATATCCGACATGGTTTTGATGTTCAGTTTTTGAATCAGTGGCAGCATCCACATGCCCTCGTCAGCTCTAAGCGTATTCGCAGTTAATGTAATGGTTAACAGAAAGATTCCGATCTTTTTTAAACTATTCATGTGCAAAATGAGTTTTTAATGATGACAACAAATATTTTTTTCAATAGTAAAACAAACACCTGAAATTCAAAATGAGTTTTGACAGACAAGTTTTTATTTAGTGAAATCAGTATGACGGATTTGGTTGGAGTTACAATAAATGATTTTATTTATCGTTGAATTTGTTCATTAGATTTCAGGCGAATTGCTTAATTTTGGAATATACCGTAAAATAACATAAATGAAAACTATTTTAATTACCGGAGGTGCCGGTTTTATTGGATCGCATGTGGTCCGGCTGTTTGTCAATAAGTATCCTGAATATAAAATCGTCAATCTCGATAAATTAACTTATGCCGGAAACCTGGCTAACCTGAAGGATGTCGAACATTCTCCGAATTACGAATTTGTAAAAGGCGACATTGTGGATGCTGATTTTATCCTGAAGCTGTTTATAGAAAAGCAATTCGATGGAGTTATCCATCTGGCTTCTGAGTCGCACGTTGATCGGTAGATTAGCAATCCAACTGAGTTTGTGTTTACCAACGTGATTGGCACGGTGAATTTGCTGAATTCTGCCCGCCACATCTGGAAAGACAACGCCGAAGGCAAACGCTTTTACCACATTTCAACCGACGAAGTTTATGGCAGCTTAGGTAACGAAGGTATGTTTACCGAAGAAACCGGCTACGATCCGCACAGCCCGTATTCGGCGTCAAAAGCCAGTTCCGACCATTTTGTGCGTGCTTACCATGATACTTTTGGCATTCCGGCGGTGGTTTCCATCTGCTCGAACAACTATGGGTCGTTCCAGTTTCCTGAAAAACTGATTCCGTTATTCATCAACAATATCCGCCACAACAAACCGCTTCCGGTTTATGGGAAAGGCAAAAATGTACGCGACTGGCTGTGGGTTGAAGATCATGCCCGGGCAATTGATGTGATTTTCCACCAGGGGAAAAATGGCGATACTTATAACATTGGCGGTCACAACGAATGGACTAACATTAGCTTGATCAAATTAATGTGCAGCATTTTAGACCGAAAACTGGGCCGCGAAGCCGGTGAATCGGAAAAACTGATTACCTATGTGAAAGATCGTGCCGGACACGATTTGCGTTATGCCATCGACTCCACCAAATTACAGAAAGAATTGGGTTGGGTGCCCAGTCTTCAGTTTGAAGAAGGGCTGGAAAAAACCATCGACTGGTATCTGGCTAATGCCGAATGGATGGAAAATGTTACCAGCGGCGATTACCAGAGCTACTACGAAAAGCAGTATCAAAACCGCTAAAAAGCTGTTATACAAGTAACAATATTTGTCAGGGTTTCACTTCTAGTGAAGCCCTGATTTGTTTTAGGTCGGAATGAATTCGGGAACTTTTTCTTAAATTGACGTTTCATTTAAACCTAAAATCCATGAAACGCCGAAATTTCTTTAAAACTGCCGCATTGGCCGGTGGTACATTAGCCGTCGCACCTTTGAATTCCTGTGTTCAAAATGCGGTGAAGCAAGCTACTCCGGAAGATTTTACTTCGTTCGAACTGAATGAAATCTCCATCAGTCAGCTTCAGGAAAAAATGCAATCGGGCACGATGACTTCGGTTCAGATTACTCAGAAATACCTTGATCGTATTGAGCAGATTGACAAAAGCGGGCCGCAACTTCGGTCAGTCATCGAGGTGAATCCCGACGCGTTGGAAATTGCCCGTCAATTGGATTCTGAGCGCAAATCGGGGAAAGTACGCGGACCTCTGCATGGCATACCAGTGCTGATAAAAGATAATATAGATACCGGCGATCGTATGCAAACTACTGCCGGCTCGCTGGCGCTAGTAAGCGCTCCGGCTCCCGATGATGCCATCATTATTCAAAAACTGCGCGAGGCGGGAGCCGTATTGCTGGGTAAAACCAACCTGAGCGAATGGGCTAATTTCCGTTCTACACGGTCGTCGAGTGGCTGGAGTGGGAGAGGCGGACAGGTGCGCAACCCATATAGTACCGATCGCAGTCCTTGTGGCTCAAGCTCTGGAACAGGCGTGGCTGTTTCGGCCAATTTGTGTGCTATCGGAATTGGAACTGAAACTGACGGTTCGATCGTTTGCCCTTCAGGAATTAATGGCATTGTGGGCATTAAACCCACTTTGGGATTGTGGAGTGGCGACGGAATTATTCCTATTTCACACAGTCAGGATACGGCAGGGCCAATGGCCCGGTCAGTTGCTGATGCAGCTATTTTACTTGGGGCGTTGGCCGAAAAACCTCAGGATTTCACTTCTGAACTGAAATTGGATGGACTTAAAAATGCCCGAATTGGCATCGTTTCCGATTTCTTTGGGTTCAGCAAGGAAGTGGATCAATTGATGGCAAAGGCAGTTCAAAGCCTGAAAGACGGCGGGGCAACTGTGATAGAAAACTTGAAATTCGAGAACCGCGAGGAATGGGGAAAATTGGAGTGGCAGGTGCTGATTTCGGAGTTTAAAGCTGACCTGAATGCTTACCTGAAAACCCGCACCGGACTGAAAGTGCAGTCATTGGCAGATTTGATTGCGTTTAACCAAGCCAATGCCGACGCGGAATTGAAATGGTTTGGACAGGAAATATTTGAAGACGCCGAAAAAACCAAAGGGTTGGACGATCCGGAATATAAAAAGGCACTGGAGAAAGTGAAGGAGATGTCGCAAAAAGGCATTGAAAAGCTGATGAATGAACACCAGTTGGAGGCCTTGGTTGCCCCCACCAACGGTCCGTCGTGGACAATTGATTTGGTAAACGGCGATCATTTTGGTGGCGGAAGTTCGGAACCCGCAGCCATTGCCGGATTTCCGGCCATAACTGTTCCTACAGGCTTTGTGCACGGTTTGCCGGTAGGAATCTCCTTCTTCGGAAAAGCCTGGAGTGAACCCACTTTAATCAGATTGGCCTATTCGTTTGAGCAGGTCACCAAACACCGAAAAGCCCCGGGATTTTTGAAGAGTATTGAATAGAACTATTTAGTCAGGGTTTCACTCCGAGTGAAGCCCTGACTAAGTCTTTACTTTGTGCCTTCGCTCCTTTGTGGCGATTTTGCTTTTCGGTAGCCTATCCACCAAATAAAGAATCCACTGATGAGTACAATCAGGATGCAAAGTCCAGCCAAAGGCACATAAAGAATATAGAACATGCCCAGAATAGGCTCGAAGATTCGGCCGGTGTGGATTTCCAAAGAAAGGTTCCACAGCGAAATGGGGCTTTTCTGAATAATTTCAGCACTCATCCCACCAAATTGCCCCGAATGACGAATGGGTAAAACACCGTGATTATAGTCGAAGTAAAATTCTTTTCCAGAGGAGTCAGCAAACCAACCATCAATCATATCTTTCGAAACCGGAGGACCTGCAACTTCAGGAGCCACATAAGGACCTCCCGAGAGATAATCGAAAACCTGTCCGCTGAGCGGGTTCCACAAAAACAGGCCATTGAACGACCCCACCAGATAAGTGCTTTCACCTTTTTTCTCCAACACATTGCAGCCCATCACACTTACGGGTGGTTCGGCAGGGAGGCGTCGCATCGGTTCTTTCAGGTTTTCGTCGGTAAAGAAAATGCCGTCGTAGGTCGAGAATAGAAAAATATGCTGCTGTTCGTCGTACAAAACGCGGCGAAGCTTGTCGTACCAGGGATTGGGCGAACTCAGTACCGTTCCGGGAATGGGCGAAACCGACGAACTGGCAATCGCAATCAACAGCGGCGGACGCAAAAACATGCCGGTGATGGTCACAAAAATCAGGAAGGGAATAAAAATCCAGCCCAACCGATTGTGCCATTTTAGGTTGAAATTTCGTGCCGAAACCAGTTGGGTATTGTCTTTTTTTCGTTCGCGACGACGACGAAGCCACCCCGGAAACAGAAAATGCAGTAGCCCTGTAAGCGAAATCACGAGAATAACCAAACCGAATAAATCGACAATCAGCTTCCCTACATGGCCCCAAATTTCGCCACTGTGCAGTAGCCACAAGGTTTTGAATAAGCTGGCTTTGCCGTCGTACCCTTCAGGAGCAGGAATTACCATTGGAAAGAAATTCACGCCATCGGAACTTTTCAGGAGGTATGAGCGGGTTTGCACCAGCAATTCATTTTGCTTCAGGATGAGGTCGGTAATTCGTTCTTCCGAAACGGGCAAAGGTATTTTCTGCCATCGTTTCACCGCAACCGAATATTGATAAAGCCCGAAATAAGTTCCGGCGAAGAGTTTCCCATCGGGAGTTTTCAGGAGTTTACTGATCTTGCGGTTATCGCTTCCGGCGGGGAAACCGGCGTTCCAATCCTGAAATGTTTGATATCGATCGGTGGTGAGCCAGATGCCAACATTCCCGTAAACCAGCGCCGAGTCGCCGCCCAATTGAATGACTGATTTTACGGCTCCTTTGTTCCAGTTTTGGTAACTGTACTCATCGGGAAGCCACGAGCGGCTGATATCGACAGACGAAATCAGTTCGCGGTGGTTCATAAAAATTCCGGAGAGGCTGAACAGGATCACAAACAGCGTGATCACAATTCCGGGCCATTTGTGGAATTTTCGAAATAGTTTGAGGAGCTTATTTTTGGTCATATCATTCTAATCTTGTGATGAAACAAAAATAGAAGATTTGTGGGTCTTTAATTGTAACAATAGATACAAACTTTGCAAATTGACTGTCAGCAGCCGCAATTTTCGGTTGCGTTATAAAAATTGTACTGCCTTAAATAATTCATCGGTTTTGACTGGTTTGGCATCTTCAATTTTCTATTTTTGTCCGTCGAACTAATGCATCACATTATGGAACGTGCATGAAGATTTCTTACATTCAAACTAAGGAAACATTCTCCATGCGAGTTCGCTGTCAGGCTGAGCCAGTCAGACAGGCTACGACAACTAAAAAACAAATTATTTACGTATGAAAGTTTTCAAATTTGGAGGCGCCTCCGTCAGTTCTGCCAGTGCAGTTCGTAATTCGGTTAACATCCTGAATATGTACTCCGGAAATAAGGTTTTGGTGATTTCGGCTATGGGTAAAACCACCAATGCACTCGAAATTGTTGCCCGTAAATATTTCAATCAGGATCCGGAAGTATGGACCATTTTTCAGGAGGTAAAAGATTACCACGAGGGAATTATTACTGAACTGTGGGGCGAACCTACTGAGCTCCCGGAAGTGGAAAAACACTTTACAAGCTTGAGTAACCGGATAAAAGGGGAGCGCTCGCTGAATTTTGATTACGAGTACGACCAGATTGTGGCTTTCGGCGAAATTATTTCAACTCAAATCATATCGCTGTATTTCAATAAAATAGGTTTGAAAAACCGTTGGGTCGATGTGCGCAACTGCCTGAAAACCGATGACCAGTACCGCGAAGGAAACATCAACTGGGAACTTTCTGTACGACTGGCCAAACGCCTGTTTACATTCGAGTCTGAAGACTTGTACATTACTCAGGGATTTATTGGCGGCACACTTACCAACCAAACTACCACGCTTGGCCGCGAAGGATCGGATTACACCGCCGCTATTCTGGCCAACCTGCTCGATGCCGAAGATGTGAGCATCTGGAAAAATGTACCGGGAATATTGAATGCCGATCCCGACTTCTATGCTAACACCCAGAAACTGGAAGAATTATCATACCGTGAAGCTATTGAGTTGTCCTATTCCGGAGCAAAAGTTATTCACCCCAAAACGATTAAGCCCCTTCAGAACAAGAATATTCCGCTGTATGTCAAGTCGTTTCTTGAGCCCGAAAAACCTGGAACAATCATTCATTCGGTTGAACATGCTCTGGAACTGGTTCCGGTAATCATTGTGAAAAAGAACATGGCTTTGATTACACTCACACCGAACGATTTTTCGTTTATCAGCATAACCAGCGTGTCGGATGTGTTCAGCCTGTTTGCCAAATACCGCTTGAAAGTTGGGCTTTTACAGCAATCGGCAGTCGATTTATCGCTGGCCTTTGACGAGCCGGAGCAAGGCATCGATAACCTGATCAGCCAGTTACAACAGAAATTTGAGGTGAAATACAACACCGGTCTTGATTTAGTAACCATTCGCTATTACAATACCGACAGTGTTGCCCAGATATCGGAAGGAAAGAAAATATACATTGAACAGAAAAGCCGGAGAACGGCGCGAATGTTACTGAAATAGACAATATTCATTATCCCTGAATGTCGCATTTTTACAATTTCGGGGCATTAGGTCATACTACTTTTGAATTGTAAACTTTAAAAAGAGAAACAATGAAAAAGTTAGTGATCTGGGTTGACATTCCCGCTGTTGATTTCAATCGTGCCGTACATTTTTATGAATCTATGCTGCAAATCAAGCTCGAAGTATTTGATTGCGGCGAGGAAAAAATGGCCTGTTTTCCAACGGGCGAAGGTGCCATCTCGGTAGCACCCAACTTTACACCTTCGGAAAATGGCACCATCGTTAATTTCGATTGTGGCAACGACTTGGACGGAGCCATGGATCGTGTTGTTTCGCTGGGTGGTAAAATCGTTCATCCGAAAACCAAAATCGAAGTGGAAGGTCGCGGCTGGTTCGCCCTTTTTCGAGATACCGAAGGTAATCGACTTGGACTTTACGGCAATTAATCTTCAAAATCATGGGTTTACAACTTCTTCTTCAGGAAGTTGTAATTCCTTTCTTTATTTTTATATCAGTTATCCTGAATTTTCAAATACAAATCCATGGGGTTTTATTTCGGAAAACCATCGGTTCATTTATCTCCCTATGTAAAACAATACTGGGGACTCGAAAATTGCCTGATGCCGGGCGAAGAACATGTGCAACGCATTGTTCCAAACGGCCTCATGGATCTTACCTTTTACCTTGGTGACAAACCCGGATTGCTCAATCATCAGCAGGAGTCGTTGGAAAACGCCGTTTTGGCCGGGTATTGCAACGGTCCGTACGATTTAAAAGTAACCGGAAATATGCGTCTCTTCTCGGTTTCGTTTCGCCCGTTGGGTGCTTCCATGTTTTTCAACCTGCCTATGAGTGAACTTTACGGCTGCATTGTTCCACTACGTCACCTGATCAAGAATCAGACAGAACAGCTAGAATCTGAATTGTTTGAGGCCAACTGTTTTCAGGAACAGGTGCAGCTGGTTGAGCGTTTTCTGACTTCACTGCTGGAAGAAAATGATAATGATTTTGGGTGGCGGCGATTGCAGGAAAGCATCAGCCTGATCAATTTCAGCAAGGGTTTGGTTGAAGTTGAAAAACTAGCTGCGGTGGCTTGCTGGAGCAGAAAACAATTCGAGCGCAACTTTCAGGCATTGGTGGGAACTTCGCCCAAGCAATTTATGCGTGTCGTCAGGTTTCAAAATACACTTTATTTCCGGGGGCAAAACAATCAGCTTTCGTTAACCGAATTGGCTTATGAATGCGGATTCTTTGATCAGTCGCACATGATAGCCGATTTCAGAGATTTATCGGGGAAAACGCCCGGGCAATATTTTGCCGAATGCGAACCTGTTTCTGATTATTTCGATTAGCACGTTCATCCGAAATCAAATAAAAAGCGGTAAACATGTTGAGTATTTACCGCTTTTTTTATGGAAATAATTTGGATTCTACATTTTATAAATGCCATCCACAATGCCGTATTCAACCGATTCCTGTGCATTCATCCAGTAGTCGCGTTCGAAGTCTTTCAACACTTGCTCAAGCGTCTGATTACAGTTTTTTGCCAGAATTTCGGCCGATAAAGTTTTTGTTTTCAGGATTTGTTTGGCGTGGATTTCCAGATCGCTGGCCCGACCCTGTAAATAGCCAATGCTGGGTTGGTGAATCATTACTTCGCCTAGTGGATAAATGAAGCGCTGGCCTTTTTCTCCGGCCGATAGCAACAACGAACCCATCGATGCTGCCAATCCCATACAAACGGTTGACACGGGTGACGAAATCAGGTTCATGGTATCCAGAATCGACAAGCCTGAAGTTACAATACCGCCCGGACTGTTGATGAAGAAAGTGATTTTCTCACCAGGTTTTACCGATTCGAGATAGAGTAATTTACTCACAATATCTTGAGCCGAGTCGTCGTCGACTTGTCCCCAGAGAAATATTTTGCGTTGTTCCAGAAATTTCAATTCTACAATTTTCTGAATAGCAGGTTGTTTTCCTGTTGATTCAGGTTCTTCGTCTTCATGCAATCTTCTTGTGATCATATGCCTGTTTTTTAATTGTTTATCTTTTTTATCAGGATGAAAAAATGAAGTTTCATCCGTCAATCAGTGGTTTAAACATGAAATGACTAAACCATAATTGAATGATAAAATTAAGATTATTTCTTTGATGAAGGAAGCCGGTCAGGAATTGTTTTTGTATTTCGGCTTAAAATGATTTTTTGGACCGGACAGATCTACTTCTTAATCAGTAAAGTAACGATAATGTCTTCGGGTTTTGTTTCAACGCCGTATTTCGGATAGGGTTTTACGTCCACAATTTGAACGGTAAATCCTTCGGGTTGTACATTTTGCTGGTTAACTATTGAATGAATTTCGAAAGTTTGTTTCTGTCCTCTTTCGGTCAGCTCACCTTTTACCGTTACTTCGCCACTCCAAACGCAAACAACACCTTCGGCGCAACGCGAATCACCAACGTCAGTAATTTTCAGGGTGTAAAATCCATCGGCCGAAGTGTACAACTGATTAACCTGAAAACTGGCTTCGCGACCAAGGGTAAAACCCTGTTCAAGCACTGTATCCTCGCACGAAATCATAGAAATGGCGAAAAAAACTAATAAGTATTTGATGTAGCGAAGTGGTCTCATTTTGCTGGTGTTTTACTCTTGGATAGACGTGAGTTGCCTTGTTTGGGTTGCGTAAAGCTAGCGAAATAAAGTGCATAAGTTCAATGTGCAGAAATACAAAATATTGATCCTCATTTTTTCTCATGGGCTTATTTACTCTTTATTTATCTTTGCCGAGTCAATAAAAAGATTAGTACTGTGAAGATTGGATCAATTGATTTAGGGGAAATGCCGCTGTTTTTGGCGCCAATGGAAGATGTGACATACAAATCATTCCGATACATGTGCAAAAAGTACGGAGCCGATGTGATGTACACCGAGTTTGTATCGTCGGAAGCGCTGATTCGCGACATTCAAAAGACAAAGCAGAAAATGACTTTGTTCGATTTTGACCGCCCGGTGGCTATCCAGATTTATGGACACGATATCAATTCGATGGTCGAAGCAGCCAAGGTTGCCGAAGAATGCCAACCCGATTTTATCGACATCAATTATGGTTGCCCGATGAAAAAAATCATCAGGCATGGGGCAGGAGCCGCCATGTTGCTCGATCCGGAAAAGATGCAGCGAATGACCGAGGCCATTGTGAAATCGGTAAATATTCCGGTTACTGCCAAAACCCGGTTGGGTTGGGACCACGACAGCAAAATAATTGTTGATGTAGCCGAGCGTCTTCAGGATGCTGGTGTTGCTGCGTTGGCCATTCATGGTCGCACCCGAAGCATGTTGTACACCGGCGAGGCCGATTGGTCGCTGATTGCCGATGTGAAAAACAATCCCCGAATGCATATCCCGATAATTGGGAATGGCGACATCAATGGTCCCGAAAAAGCAAAGGCATTTCTCGACCAGAGTGGGGTGGATGCTCTGATGATAGGCCGCGGATCGATTGGTCGCCCGTGGATTTTCAAAGAGGTGAAACACTATTTGCAAACCGGCGAAATCTTGCCTCCGCCAACCGTTGCCGAAATTGTGCAGAATGTGCGCAACCAGCTCGAAATAACGATTGAGTGGAAAGACAATATTCGCAGCAGTATCCTGATGTTGCGTCGTCATTTTGCAAAATATTTTCCTTCATTACCTAATTTTAG
>JACCEE010245705.1_pt1 | contig 11371 bp, 6 predicted proteins | sample 7449931 | NCBI WGS metagenome assembly JACCEE01 (sample SAMN15323457, study PRJNA562643) | freshwater metagenome | isolation source: river surface water | place: USA:Blue River Watershed | collected 2017-08-19 | reverse complement strand
GCTCTTTGGCCATGTTTCCGGCCAATTGGGTGAGTCAGACCATCAAAAGGATGGGTTTTTAGATATTCCTACGGGTCATCAGGTAAATCTCTTTAATCGTTGGACATTTAACCACCCGAATGGACGAGGTCATAGCCAATTTGCCGTTGGAATAATCAATGAAACTAGAAAGGGAGGGATGACTGAGTACTGGAACACCTCTGGAAATAAAGATGGTCTCTGGGGTCTTAAGTTAAAGACACAAAGGTATCAGGCTTTCGCAAAATCAGGTTATTATCTGGATAAATCCGGAGTGCTAAACTTAGGGATTCAAGCATCTGGGACTTACCATAAACAATCTGGATTCTTTGGTTTACGAGAATACTCAAGCTTACAGAAAAGCCTTTATCTTAATGCCATTCTTCAGATAGCTATTTCAAAAAGTCACAGCATCTCCACTGGAATTTCATATCAATACGATGATTATCAAGAGCAGTTTGACCTTCTAAAGCACAATCTATCAGAGTCAATTCCAGGGATTTTTAGTCAATACACTTTTGAGACAGAAAAGTTTACCGCCATTGCCGGATTAAGAGCCGATGCGAGCTCATACTACGGAACATTCCTTACCCCTCGACTGCACTTAAGATACGCTCTTACTGAAGATATCACCGCACGTGCAAGCGCTGGTAAAGGAAGACGGACTGCCATGCTATTTGCTGAAAACACAGGCTATATGGCTAGTTCAAGAAAGTTTATCATTGCAGACAATCTGAAACAGGAAGAAGCATGGAACTATGGGTTAAACTTAACTACCAATATCCATATCGACGAGGCAAGAAAAATCACAATTGCACTTGATGCCTACAATACATCATTTACTAATCAAGTAGTTGCCGATGCAGATATGGATTATAAGCATTTGCATTTCTATAATCTTACTGGGAACTCTTTTGCTCGTAGTTACCAAGCTGAAATAACAGCTGAACCGATTAAACGATTATCGATAACAGTTGCATGGAGAATAAATGACGTGAAAATAACCGAATCAAATGATCTGGTCAAAAAGCCTTTTGTAAGCAAACATAAAGGACTCCTTGCCCTATCCTACTCTACCCGATTTGATAAATGGTCCTTTGATGTAACAACACAATACACCGGAGAACAAAGACTTCCCGATGTCTCAGAAAACCCTAAAGCCTCACATCATTTTGAGTACTCACCCGGCTTTTTTACCATCCATGCTCAAATAACCCGTCGCTTCAAAAACATTGAGCTATATGCCGGAGGAGAAAACCTCACCGGATATACGCAACATCACCCTATCATCTCCGCAGATGATCCATTTAGTGACTATTTTGATGCCAGTCACGTATGGGGCCCTTTGATGGGAGCGATGTACTATGCCGGCGTGAGAATATTTGTCAGATAACCTTATAATTCCCAATCAAATAGAAAGATTAATATCCTGTAAAAACATTTAAAAGATGAAAAAGTCAATTAAAAGAATGCTTCTGGTTGTCTTACCTCTATTTTTAATAAATATGGTAATGGCACAATCTCCTAAAGGGACAGAACTAAAGATTAAGACCTCCTCGCAATGTGAGACATGTAAAGAAACCCTCGAAAAAGCCATGGCTTATGAAAAAGGAGTAAAAGAGTCAAGCCTCGATGTTGAATCTAAAATCCTAACTGTATGGTATAATCCAGAAAAGACCACTCCTGAGAAAATCAGGAAGGCAATCAACCTGGCTGGCTACGATGCAGATGATACCAAGGCAGATCCTAAGGCATACAGTAAATTAAAAGATTGCTGCAAAAAGCCAGAAGACAGGCATGACCATTCGGCAGGCTGTCATCACGAATAAGGCCATTCTTGCCCCACCCAACATACAGATTACCTGCCCTCTTTCCTTACCTCTCCGTATCCTCTCCCTATTTGGCCCAAGTTTATTTGGACAAATAGGGAGAAGATACGGAGAGGCAACGGAGAGGTAATAAACGCAGACTGAAAATCAGACAGTTACAATCAGTCTCTTTCAGATGACCAAATAGAATACTAATAAGCTGATTTAGAACAGAAACTATCAATGAGATAGCTATTCCAAGACTAAAATAAAGACCATTATACAGAGTGAGTATGCCCTTCCTTCCTATTTCTGGCCTAATCGTTCTATATCTTCCACCTTTTTGGGAATGAGCTGCATCAGGTTAACCGGTTCATCTGCCACCATAATATTATCTTCAATTCTTATTCCAATTCCCTCCTCCTTAATATAGATACCGGGTTCACAAGTAAGCACCATCCCCTCTTTAAAAGGCATATCTTTTCGACCAACATCGTGTACATCCAGTCCGAGGAAGTGAGCAGTACCATGCATAAAGTACTTTTGAATTAAAACCCCTTCACCGGCCGCCTTAACTTCATCAGCCTTCAATAGCCCAAGTTCAATGGCTTCCTCTTCCATCCAGATATAGACTTGTTTGTTAATACTATTAATAGTATTACCTGGAGTATAAAGTGGAATAGTTTTTTCCATAACACGTAAAACGGCTTCATAGCATTGCCGTTGTCGGAGAGTAAAATGGCCGGAGATAGGAAATGTTCGACTACAATCAGCAGCATATCCACCATATTCCGCACCAAAATCTAATAAGACTAATGAGTTATCATTGATCACCTGGTGATTTGTAGTATAATGAAGGGTACAGGCACTAACGTCTGCGGCTATGATAGGTTGATAAGCGTGGGTAGCGCCATGCCTCGTAAAATGGTAGCTCATGATGGCCTCAATCTCGAATTCTTTAAAACCCGCCTTACTCTCCTTCAGGACAGCCCTAAATGCTTCACTTGTTACAGATATTGCATCTTTAATTCTAGCAATCTCCTCTTTCTCTTTTACCGCACGACACTCCCATAAAATAGGTGCCAGCCTTCTATACTCATGCAGTGGAAACCTATTTCTAACCTCATTTCCTAATCTCTCATCACGTGAGATAATGGAAGGAAAGAACTTCGGATACTCATTACTATTCAAATAGACGATGTTAGTCAAGGTCATAGTCTCTTTAAGCCATCCTTCAAAGGTCTCCAAGAATTGGATCTTCTCTATTCCACAAATCTTTCTTGCCTCATCAATCTCAAGTTTTTTACCTTCCCAGGTCTCGAGCATTTTATTAGGACGTCTTATAAAGAGCGTAGTTGGCCACCCATCAATCTTAGAAATCACTAAGACCGTCTGTTCTTGCTCAATACCAGTGAGATAAAGCAAGTCTGAACTTTGGCGGAAAGGGAAATACTGATCCCCGTTGCGAGGCATTTCATCATTAGAGTGGATGATTGCAATAGCACCAGCAGGTATTTTCTGCTCAATTTTAGTACGATTGCCGGAATAAAAATCAGAGGAGAGTGGAGCAATTCGCATATGTGCGTGATTTTATAACAATTCTAAATAACCAACTGTGGTAAATTATATCTAGTATTGCCTTAATTTTGTAAAAGACAATTGGAGGGGAAGGTAAACGAACCCCAATTGTAGGCCCCGGCATTAGAAGGGGTATCTCTGACAAATTAAACGAATTATAAATTTATGAGCAAATCTGTCATCATGTTGTCTTCACTTACGAAGAAGTTCCTTATGGCATTTGCAGGTCTTTTCCTAGTGATGTTCCTACCGGTACATCTGGGGATCAATCTGTTTATATTGCCTTTAACAGAGAATCACGTGGAGATATTCAAGGAAGCTGTACATTTTATGACCACCAATCCATTGATTAAGGTTATGGAGATCGTTTTGTTTTCGGCTTTATTTCTTCATATGATTTTTGGAGTCATCTTATGGTTTGAAAATCGGCAAGCGAGGCCGGTTGGCTATAAGGTTTCTCAGAAGTCAAAGGTGTATTCTCCGGCATCACGTTTTATGATTCACACCGGGATCATGGTTTTTATATTTTTAGTTCTTCACTTTATAAACTTCTACTTTGTAAAGCTAGGGTTGACTTCAGCTCCGGCTGGTCCTAATGTAGCAGTTGACAACCATGATTTCTACAACATGGCGTTAAATCTATTTTCGCAGCCCATGTACAGCATTCTTTATGTTGTATTGATTTGCGGATTAGGGGTTCATTTACATCACGCTTTCCAATCCGCTTTCCAAAGCCTTGGTTTAAATCATCCGATTTACACTCCGGTTATCAAGGGCGTTGGTTTAGTATATAGTATTGTGATCACCGCCGGTTTTATTAGCATTCCTATATTCTTTATGCTTCAGTAATCCTGAATCGATAAATTAAAAGTAATATGACACAATTGAACTCAAAGATACCACAAGGGCCACTGGCTGAAAAGTGGACATCATATAAGACTCATCAGAAGCTAGTAAATCCTGCCAATAAACGTAAACTCGACGTCATTGTAGTGGGTACGGGCTTGGCTGGTGCCGCTGCAGCCGCCTCTTTCGGAGAGATGGGCTTTAATGTTAAAGTACTCTGCATTTCTGACTCTCCACGTCGTGCTCACTCCATCGCTGCTCAGGGCGGTATTAATGCTGCCAAGAATTACCCGAATGATGGTGACAGTGTGTACCGTCTCTTCTACGACACGATTAAGGGAGGTGACTACCGTGCTCGCGAAGCAAACGTTTATCGTCTTGCCGAGGTGGCCAATAGCATTATCGACCAATGTGTTGCTCAAGGCGTTCCTTTTGCTCGTGAATATAGCGGATACTTAGATAACCGCTCTTTTGGTGGTGCACAAGTTAGTCGTACGTTCTATGCCCGCGGACAAACAGGACAGCAGCTCCTATTAGGAGCCTATTCCGCTCTTAGCAAAGAGATTGGTAGAGGTCATGTAGAACTTTTCCACAGGCGTGAGATGCTAGATGTTGTGATTATCGATGGCCGTGCCAGAGGAGTCATTGCTCGAAATCTTGTGACTGGAGAGCTCGAAAGGTACGCTGCTCATGCCGTTGTTCTTGCAACTGGTGGTTATGGAAATGTATATTTCCTCTCAACGAATGCCATGAACTCAAATGGAAGTGCTGCATGGCGTGCCCACAGAAAAGGTGCTATGTTTGCCAATCCGGCATTTGTTCAGATTCACCCTACCTGCATCCCAGTTCATGGAGACTATCAGAGCAAGCTAACCCTGATGAGTGAGTCTTTGCGTAATGACGGAAGAATATGGGTACCCAAAAAGAAGGAAGATGCTGAGAAGATCAGAAAAGGCCAGCTTAAGCCCACCCAACTTAGCGAAGAAGATCGCGACTATTATTTAGAGCGTCGTTATCCTGCTTTTGGTAACCTCGTACCTCGTGATGTAGCCTCCAGAGCTGCTAAAGAACGCTGTGATGCAGGCTTTGGTGTTGGAACAACCGGACTAGCTGTTTACCTTGATTTTGCAGATGCGATCAAACGTCTAGGTAAACATGTCATCGAAGCTCGTTATGGAAACCTGTTCCAGATGTACGAAAAGATCGTCGACGATAACCCATACGAAACACCCATGATGATCTATCCTGCGGTTCACTATACTATGGGTGGACTATGGGTAGACTACGAGTTACAGACCACCATTCCCGGTCTTTTTGCTGCCGGTGAGGCAAACTTCTCTGACCATGGAGCCAACCGCCTTGGTGCTTCTGCACTTATGCAAGGCTTAGCCGATGGCTATTTCGTATTACCCTATACAATCCAAAACTATCTGGGTGATCAAATCTCAGTTCCCCGATTTAAAACTTCAGCGCCTGAATTTGATGAAGCTGAAAAGAACATCAAAGGGCAGATTGATCGTCTGATGGCTATTAATGGCAAACGCTCTGTCGATAGCTTCCATAGAAAACTCGGCCACATTATGTGGGATATGGTTGGAATGGGAAGAAATGCAGAGGGACTCAAAAAGGCTATTACAGCAATTCAAGAGTTGCGTAAAGAGTTCTGGAAAGACGTCAAAGTAACTGGAAGAAAAGACAACGTAAACAATGAGCTTGAAAAAGCACTTCGTTTAATGGACTTCCTCGAGCTTGGTGAACTTATGGCTCGTGATGCACTTCACAGAGAAGAATCTTGCGGAGGTCACTTCCGTGAAGAACATCAAACACAAGATGGAGAAGCCAAACGTAATGACAATGACTTCAAATATGTTGGTGTATGGGAATACAAAGGGGAAAACCAAGAACCAGCTATGCATATTGAACCTTTGAATTACGAATTCATCGAAGTTAAAACCCGAAATTACAAAGAATAGTCACGTTTTTCCTGAACTAAAAACATCGAAGTATTATGAAATTTACACTTAAAATCTGGCGTCAGGAAAACGCAAAAGCACAAGGACGTTTTGAGACCTACCAACTCGATAATATTTCCGCTGATTGCTCTTTCCTTGAAATGCTCGACATTCTCAATGAGAAACTTGTCAATGATAATATTGCCCTTCCTGTAGACACTATCACCTTCGATCACGACTGTCGTGAAGGTATCTGCGGAATGTGCTCACTCTATATCAATGGTCGTCCTCACGGTCCTGAACAGGGAACCACCGTATGCCAACTGCATATGCGCAGATTCAATGATGGAGATACCATCACCATTGAACCATGGAGAGCGAAGGCCTTCCCTGTTATTAAAGACTTAATGGTCGACAGAAATGCCTTTGACAAAATCATTCAAGCCGGAGGTTTCGTTAGCGTCTCTACCGGTGGCGTTCCCGATGCTAATGCCATCCCTATTCGTAAAGAAGATGCTGACCTGGCCATGGATGCTGCAGCTTGTATCGGTTGTGGAGCTTGTGTAGCCGCTTGTAAAAACGCCTCTGCAATGCTCTTTGTTTCGGCAAAAGTATCGCAATTCGCACTTCTTCCTCAAGGTCAAATTGAAGCTAAAGAACGTGTTCAAGCTATGGTTGCTAAGATGGATGAACTCGGCTTTGGAAACTGCACTAACACTTATGCTTGTGAAGCCGAATGCCCTAAAAACATCTCAGTAGAGAATATCGCAAGAATGAATCGTGAGTTCTTCTTTAGCAAACTCACCCTCGCTAAAAGAGAAAGTAACGGAGGTGGAGTAGGCTAATCCTCTCTTTTCTTACTTATTTAAAAAGAAAACAGGCAGAGATATCTCTGCCTGTTTTCTTTTTAAATAATTTTGATAACCCAATCTGTTTAATCATGTCAAAGCTTTATCGAATCAACCTTTGCCTTTGGGCACTCCTAACAATCCTACCCGTTTCACTCTCTGCTCAAAAATACAGAGATCAAAGACTAACCCCTCATGAAAGAGCCATTGATTTACTTCAGCGAATGAATAAAAAGGAGAAGTTTCGTCAATTGTTCATGGTTCCTTTTGATGCTTCTATTTCAAAAAAAGATCTCAGTGATGGTATCTTCGGGTTTCAACATGGAGCAGCCGGGCAAAACAATCAGATAGCCGGACAACTGCTTAATTATACAGATGAATCAGAGACCGTTCAATCAACTGAAGAGATCAACAGAGTTCAAAAATATCTCAGAGACTCTACACGTCTAGGCATTCCTCAGTTGCCGTTTGATGAAGCCTTACATGGACTAGTTAGAAAAGGAGCTACCCTTTTCCCACAGGCTATTGCCTTAGCTGCGACCTGGGATACCCTTCTGGTTTACCAATGTGCTGAAGCCATTGCAAAGGAGTGCAAAAGTAGAGGAATAAGGCAAATATTATCACCTGTATTAAACCTGGCTACCGATCCGCGCTGGGGTAGAACCGAAGAGACTTATGGAGAAGATCCTTTCCTTGCCTCAGAAATAGGAGTATCTTTTACCTCAGCATTCGAGAAGAATAATGTTATCACCACGCCAAAACACTTTATTGTGAACCATGGCGACGGAGGTAGAGATAGTTATCCGGTGCAAATGAGTGAGCAATATCTTCAAGAGATCTATCTGGCTCCTTTCAAAGCATGCATAAAAAGAGCAAAGTCAAGATCAATTATGACGGCCTATAACTCTTTCAATGGAACCCCTTGTAGCTCTAATGACTTTCTATTAAAGAAGATACTCCGTAATCAACTTGGCTTTACGGGTTTTGTAATCTCTGATGCAGGAGCAACTGGCGGTGCCAACGTTTTACACATGACCAGTAAAGACTATCCAGAATCTTCCGCACAAGCTTTAAACAATGGCTTGGATGTAATTTTCCAAACCTCTCTCTCTCATGAAAACCTCTTCTTCCCTCCTGTGAACGACGGAAGTGTATCAGATGCCAACCTTGACTCTGCCGTTTATCATGTCTTAAAAGCTAAATTCCAACTCGGTCTTTTTGAATCCCCATACTCAAATCCAGATAGTGCAAAAATCATCAACGGCTCTTTAGAGCATAGACTTCTATCTTTAAAAGCGGCAGTCAAATCAATAGTTCTGCTGAAAAACAATAACATCTTACCCCTCTCTAACGAAACAAAAAAAATACTAATTACCGGCCCCGACGCCGTTTCTGCCCGTCCGGGTGGCTATAGCGGACCAGGTATTAATCCCGTGTCAATCCTTCAGGGACTAAAAAAGAGAACCGCAGACTCCATAGAAATAATTTACACCAAAGGATGCAATAGAAATTACAACCAATGGTCGCTCATAGATAGCAGCTGGCTATTCACGGAGGTGCCCAGTGCAAGTAATCACAGCAGACCTAAACACGGATTAATTGGCAGTTACTATTCCACTTTAAGCCAGACCAACAAACCGATAGCGACCCGAATTGATCCAATGATTAACTTCCATTGGACCCTCTTCTCCCCTTTCCCAGAAATACTCCCCGCCGACTTCTACTCGGTTGAATGGAAAGGTTGGATTACCCCACCTGCTGATGGCCTTAATACCATCGCATTGCAAGGCAACGATGGATTCCAATTATGGATAAATGATACCTTAAGAATTGACCAAACCAATAAGGTTACAGAAGAGACATACCCTTTCACATGGAGAGCAAAAAAAGGAGTCTACTACCCTATCCGAATTATCTTCAAAGAATCTACTGGAAATGCAAAGATCAGGCTCGTAGTAAAGAATCAATCGGAAAAAGAGGAAGAAAATGAGATAGACAAAGCACTTAAACTTGCAGCAGACGTTGATGTAATCATTGTGGCCGCAGGTATTGAGGAGGGGGAATTTCAGGATAGAGCAACACTTAGCCTTCCAGGTAAACAAGAACTCCTAATTAAAAAACTGAGCCAATGTGGAAAACCCATAATTGTTTTACTAACTGGAGGTAGTGCTATTACCATGAAAAGCTGGATGGATAATACAAGTGCCATTTTGATGAATTGGTATGGAGGCGATGAGGCCGGTACAGCTGTTGCCTCTATACTATTTGGCGATGAAAACCCCTCTGGAAAACTCCCTATAACTTTTCCTCAACACGAAGGTCAACTACCAATGCCCTATCTTCATAAACCAACTGGACGAGGTGATGAATATATCAATCTTAGCGGACTGCCTCTCTTCCCCTTTGGGTATGGATTAAGCTATACCACATTCAGCTATGACACTATTTATCTAACGAAAAATGAGATCGGCTTAAACGAATCAGCCACTGTTAGGGTAAGAATTACCAACACCGGCAGCAGATCAGGTGAAGAAACTTTACAACTTTATCTGCATGATGAAATCGCTACTTTATCAAGACCTACCCACGAACTTAAAGGCTTTGCTAAAGTAAAACTAAAACCGAATGAAAGTCAGTGGATAACATTCACTGTTACTCCAGAAATGCGCTCATTTAGAGATAGTCATCTTAATCTCATCCAAGAACCTGGCGATTTTAGAGTTACTGTCGGGAGTTCAGCCCTTGATCAAAAACTCAGAACAATCCTAACGATAAAACCATAAAGCAAAAAAGCACGCCATCTGCCCTATATACAGCAATTTTTATAAAGGCATAGAAAATAAAAATTAAATTATTTCTAATTAAACCCTTTATAAAGTTCATTGTTATATCTATCTAAAATAGATAAATCACAATCAACTGTAAAACAACCAAAATTATGGCAAGAGTCGTAATTCTAGGTGCTGGTATAGCAGGGCATACCGCAGCTCTATATTTGCGCAGAAAACTTGGAAAAGGACATAAAGTGACTGTTATTAGTCCGAATAGCAAGTATCAATGGATTCCATCAAATATCTGGGTGGGGATTGGGCAGATGAAAGAGAAACATGTTGCTTTTCCCTTAGCCCCCGTATACAAAAAACAAGGGATAGAATACATCCAGGCAAAGGCTATTAGCATTCATCCTGAAGGAGGAGAAAGCACCCCTACACCCTTTGTTGCTATTCAAAAAACCGGCAAAAATGAGCCTGCTACACCTGAAGTGGTTGAATATGATTATTTAGTAAATGCCACAGGCCCAAAACTCAACTTTGAAGCAACACCTGGTTTAGGTCCAAATGGGTTCTCTCAGTCGGTCTGTACCTACCAGCATGCAGAGGAGGCTTGGGAAGGGCTACAAAAGTCCTTCATTAAGATGCAACAAGGAGAAAAACAGACCTTTTTAATTGGCACCGGGCACCCGACTGCTACCTGCCAGGGTGCTGCGTTTGAATATGCTCTTAATGTTGCGTTCGAAATTAATAAGAGAAAGTTAACCCACCTGGCCGAGATAGTATGGATCACCAATGAGTACGAACTTGGAGATTTTGGTATGGGGGGAGCTTTTATAAAAAAAGGAGGATATATCACTTCCACCAAGACCTTTACGGAGTCTATCCTTAGTGAATATGGCATCCGATGGATCAAAAGAGCAGGAATTACGAAGGTAGAAGAGAACAAAGTAACCTATATAACACTAGAAGGAAAAGAACTAACTCAATCTTTCGATTTTGCTATGCTCATCCCAGCTTTTGCTGGTGCTGGCATCAAAGCCTTTGACAAAAACGGAGCCGACATCACATCCCTGCTATTCGCTCCTAGTGGTTTTATGAAAGTCGACGCCAACTATGAACAAAAAGAGTTCGAGAATTGGTCGGCCTCTGACTGGCCCTCCCGTTATCAAAACAGCAGCTACGATAACATCTATGCCCCGGGTATTGCCTTTGCACCACCTCATGCCATAAGTAAGCCAATGAAAACACCCGATGGTATAGCTATTTTCCCATCACCGCCCCGAACAGGAATGCCTTCAGGAGTTATGGGGAAAATAGTAGCGCTCAACATTGTCGATAGAATTAAACATGGTATCACACAAGGAAAACACCAAGCTTCAATGGCACGAATGGGTGCAGCTTGTATCATCTCCTCCGGATATGGTCTAAAAGATGGAATGGCCGCCACCATGACCGTTTTTCCTGTCGTTCCAGACTTTGAGAAATATCCCAAATGGGGACGAGATCACAACTACACGATGGGAGAACCCGGCCTGGCAGGCCACTGG
>JACCEE011204495.1_pt1 | contig 11375 bp, 13 predicted proteins | sample 7449931 | NCBI WGS metagenome assembly JACCEE01 (sample SAMN15323457, study PRJNA562643) | freshwater metagenome | isolation source: river surface water | place: USA:Blue River Watershed | collected 2017-08-19 | reverse complement strand
GTCGTTAAAAAGAAAAAAGCAACAAAGCACATTGAAGATCGAAAAGAAGCAAACTTTTTATCTAAATCCTCTTTTAAAACTAAACTCTTATCAAAAACCGCATTCTTTTCTGTTTTAAACTCTTGATCTGTCATCTTTTGAAGAACGAGAAATTGTTCATTGAGAGTTTTGCTTTGAAGCTCAATATCTTGATGTTTGTTATAAAAGAATACAAAAGTCGAAATGGATAAGAAGCCAAAAAGAAAAAAGTAAATAAAGAGTCTTCGAAATGCTGACATACACTCATCCTTCGTAAATATGATCCGTTTCATTATATTGAAATGAGACCAATTTGCGCCCTAGGTGATTCTTTCCTAAGTAAAAGATTCCTCAAGAAATACGAAACGAAAAAGTCCGCTCAGTACATTATTATGATGTAGAAATAAAAATCGCGTTCCATGAAAATAAACAATACGCAATAGACAAAAAAACGGTAGGAGAACCAAACAAGTGTTTTTCTTTTTTAATTCCCCCACCTTCAATGCTTATGTCACCGTTATAGATAATCATTCCCGGCCAAAATGTAATTTAGAAATTGTCTTAGATGTAAATGACAGTTTAGGAGGGAAAGTTACCCTGCAATCTCCAACTCGAGTTTCTCTTATGCCTGATCAAAAAACGATATTAAAAAGATATCCAACGAGAAGTATTCCTCCCCCCACAACTCCAATGAAAGTTGCAATCAATTGAGGTTTTAACACTTTTCTTAGAATGATCATTTCTGGTAAGGAAAGACCAATCACCGCCATCATAAAAGCAAGAACTGTCCCTAAAGCAGCTCCCTTTTCAAGAAGGGCATGAACAATAGGAATAATACCAGCGGCATTTGAATAAAGCGGCACTCCAATTAATACAGAAAGAGGCACTGACCACCAGGCTTCTTTGCCCATGAAAGAGGCCATAAAATCTTGCGGAACGTAGCCATGAATCCCAGCTCCTACCGCAATCCCCAAAATGACATAAAGCCACACCTTACCAACGATGTCTTTTACAGCATCAATTCCATACTCAATACGATTTACCCACTGCTCAGATTTTTGCGTTTCATTTTGAATAGGAGCTTGAGCATTTCTCACCCATTCTTCAATATATTTTTCCATTTTAAACCGGCCAATAACCCAACCAGCAACGATTGCGATCAAGAGACCGGTGCTCATATAAAGTAAAGCGACTTTCCAGCCAAACATGCCGTATAAAAGGACAAGCGCAATCTCATTAACCATGGGCGCAGAAATTAAAAATGAAAAAGTAACGCCGAGAGGAACTCCGGCAGAAACAAATCCTATAAAGAGTGGCACGGCAGAGCAAGAACAAAAAGGCGTCACTACGCCTAATAAGGCGGCGAGAACATTTCCAACAGATTCTTTTTTTCCGGCCAAAAATTTACGAGTCCTCTCTGGTGTAAAAAATGAACGGATAATCCCCACAAAAAAGACAACTAAAACAAGCAGCATTAAAACCTTAGGAACATCTAAAAAGAAAAATTCTAGAGAATCACCGAAGTGACTCCCCATCTGAATAGAAAACAATGAATAAGTGATAAAACGCGAAATGTTAGGTAAGAGATGATAAAGAACCATCCAAAGAGAAATTGCTAAAAATCCTAAACCTAAATATCGTTTTAATTTGTTATTCATAAAACCTTTTTTGAAAACGAAGGGCCACATTGACTAAGCCAATCATGACAGGGACCTCCACCAATGGGCCAATCACTGCAGCAAAGGCAGCTCCGTGGTTAATCCCAAAGGTAGCAATGGCCACAGCAATTGCTAGTTCAAAATTATTTGAAGCAGCAGTAAAAGAAAGCGTTGTGGCCTCTCCATAGGTCGCCCCAAATTTCTTACTTATAAAAAAAGACAACACAAACATCACCACGAAATAAATAAGAAGAGGAATCGCAATCCTTATTACATCAAGTGGAAGTTGAACGATATATTCCCCTTTCAATGAAAACATCAAAACAATTGTTAAAAGAAGAGCAATCAGTGTAAGAGGACTAATTTTAGGAAGAAATTTTACCTGATACCACTCGCGTGTTTTTAGACGGATTAAAAAATAGCGGGTAAAAAAACCAGCAAGAAAAGGTATCCCAAGGTAAATGAAGACGCTTTTGGCAATCTCTCCAATCGTAATATTTACTTGGGCACCTTGGATTCCAAAGAACGAAGGAATGAAGGTTATAAAAAAATAAGCATAAATAGAAAAAAACAAAACTTGAAAGATAGAATTAAAAGCAACAAGTCCGGCGCAATACTCAGTATCGCCTTCTGCAAGATCATTCCATACAATGACCATTGCAATACAGCGAGCATGACCAATCAAAATAAGCCCAATCATATATTCGGGTTTATCGCTCAAAAAGAAAACAGCAAGCCCAAACATAAGAAGAGGGCCAATAATCCAATTTTGCAAAAGAGAAAGTAAAAGTACTTTTCTATTACGAAAAACTCGCCCCATCTCTTCATACTTCACTTTGGCAAGAGGAGGATACATCATTAAAATCAGTCCCAACGCTATAGGGATTGATGTTGTGCCAATATTAAACTTATTTAAAAAGGGAACAGATTCAGGCACGAGGTATCCAAGGATGATTCCAAAAATCATCGCAACAAAAATCCAAAGGGTAAGAAAGCGATCTAAAAATTGAAGATGTTTTTGCATCCGAGGCTCACACTAAATAATTTTTTTAATTTCATCGGAAGTAAGAAGAGCGCCACTTGATTTAACTTTTCCGTCTATGACAATTGCGGGTGTTGACATAATTCCGTAACTGACTATTTTCTGCATGTCTTCAACTTTGACAACCTCAGCAGAAATACCTAAATCTTTTACCGCTGCTAGTGTATTTTCATAAAGTTTTTTACATTTCATGCAACCAGAGCCAAGAATTTCAATTTTCATAGTTTCTCCCCAAAGGATAATGGATGGGAGAACTATATTCCCAACTGGCTATGTAATCAAGGGCAGCAAAGCTTTTCTTTATTAGCTTTTTTGGCTCGCTTCATATCCTCTTTAATTTGAGGAAGTTGTGTCAAATGACTTAAGAATAAAGACCAGATCTTTTTTTCACTTTTTTCTAAATCTACTTTAATAAAATAATTAGTCCAAAATCCATCCTGTTCTGAATCAATTATTTTTGCCGCCTTTAATTTTTTAAGATGTTTGGAAACGCTTGGTTGAGTGATTTTAAGAATGAAGGCCAACTCACAAACACAAAACTTGTGCTGAGCAAGTAGCCCTACAATGCGAAGACGATTTTGATCGGCCAAAGCTTTAAGTGTTTGTTCCAAATACTTCATCACTCACCACTTTTTAAAATAAGGTTTTGCCAATTCTCCAAGGGGTAAGAATCACTGTCAACTTCTAGATTTTTATGAAAAAGCTTGGTCCGACTAAAAAGCTCGGGAATTTCGCCTCTTTTTCACGCGCAAAACTAGCCATTCCGCATTATTTTTGCTCTAATTTGAGAATGACTAAACTATCACTTATAACTACTGTCGCCCTACTATCCCTTCTAAGCTTGCCCCTACAAGCAGTAGAAAATCCCCACGATTTCGACATGGCCAAAGAAAAGATTAGCGATTTGATTTCAAACGCTAACATCATCCCTGCGGCCATCGAACTTCAAGATAAAAAATATAATATTGAATACACAATGGATGAGGAACTTTCCAATCACGTCATTGGGATGCTCAAAAAACTCAAGCCAAACTACAGTGCGGTGGTTGTTGTTGATAACGACACAGGAAACATCCTGACTGCTATTGGCTATGAAAAAAAACATGACCGTATCAACTATCGTCTTCCCTTCAGCAGTTCTCACCCTGCTGCTAGCTTAGCTAAAGTAGTGACTTCGGCAGTTCTTCTTGAACAAAACGATATTGACCTTGAAACTCCCATGGCCTTTCAAGGCCGCTCAACCACCCTTAAGCCCCGTCAGCTTACAGATTACGTGACTTACACCAAGACGCGGAAAGGCAAAAAGAAAGTTAAAGTAGCCAGACGTAACAAGTATCAAAACTTTGTTCAAGCCTTTGCTTCCTCCAACAATCCCATTTTTGGTAAAGCCGCTATGAAAAATATTTCTGGCGAACTTTTAAAAGATATGGCCGATCGTATGGGCTTCAACCAAAACATTATGGAAGATTTGACTTTACCGGCTTCCGAATTTCACTTGGCCCGCTCGCCAATGATTATTGCTCAATACGCCTCAGGCTATAATAATCTAAACACCATTTCTCCCATCCATGCGGCAATCATTCCCTCTATCGTAGTGAATGATGGTTATTTAAAAAATCCTCGCATCATTAAAAGAATTTATACTGCTGAAGATGAACTTGATTTACCAGAAGGAAATGAAACACAAGTCCTTCAAAATGGCGTTGCTGATGATCTGAAGCAAATGATGGAAGCAACAATTACAATTGGCACTGGCCGTCGTGGTTTCAGCGCGATGAATCCTGCTCTCTTTGAACAACTTGAGATTGGCGGTAAATCTGGAACTTTTTCAGGAGGTTTCCCCTACGGAAAACGTGAATGGTTTATCGCTTTCGCTAAACCCAAAGACGAATCCCAAGGAAAAGGCATCTCGATTGCCGTGATGAACATCAACTCTAAAAAGAAAGTTCGTTCATCGCGTATGGTAAGAGAAATTGTAGAATACTACTTTCAAGATCTGCAAGACGGTGAACCAAGCCCTGTCAAAGAAGAAGATGATGATGGCAGTGACGACGAAACTGATGCTTAAAAATAAAGGTCCTCTCTCATGAGGACCTTTTTTTGGCTTAATTTTTAGGCTTCTTCCATCTAATTCCATAATCCTCAGAAAGTGCCACCAGTAAAATAAGATCAATCCATTTCCCGCCTAAAAGAAGTCTGCGACGAGAAAAACCTTCACGTTTCATTTTTAAGCATTTAGCAAGAGAAAGGGAGCGTTTATTGTTTGGCTCAATGCCCGCCTCAATACGATGTAAATTGAGCTTTTTAAAACCAAATTTAATAACCGCTTGAACAGCTTCATGGGCGTCCCCCTGGCCCCAAAATTCATTAAAAATATGATAACCAATATAGGCATTTTGAAAAGCTTCACGGGTAATATCCATAAGGCTGACAGCACCAATGTAAGCTCCATCTGTTTTGATCAACTTTTTCTGACGCTTTAAATTGTCGCTATAACGTTTTTTCCATTCTACTTTGCCATACTCAGTGGGTGCCCAATCCCATTTATTTAATTTCTCTTTGATTCCCAAAAATGATTTTTCCCAAGAAGCATAATCACCTTTTTCTAAAGGTCTCATCATGAGACGTGGAGTTTTAATTTCTAGCTTTAATTTTTGCATGTTTTTTGAAACGGCTGAGAATTTAAATACAGAGAAACAATTAAACGAAAATAAGCGTAAATACCAAAGTATGATCCAATAAAAGCCAAAACAGCAACAACAGGATAGCCTGCTTTAATCACCGAAAACATCACTGCTAATTTTGCAAAAAAACCTGGAAAGGGAGGAACACCTGCAAAGGAGAGAAGCCCAATTAAAAGTGGCAGAGATAGCAGTACCTTTGCTCGACCTTGTGCTTCTAAATTTTGTAATAAATCGTTTGTTCCGCAAATTTTTTCAACACCCCAAATGAAAAGCAAAAGAACTGGGGCATAAAGTGCAAAATAAAGAAGAGTTAAATTCATTTGTTCATTTTGAGGAAGAAGAAAAACTAAAAGAAGATATCCAATCTGAGCAACAGAAGAATAGGCTAAGAAGCGCTTTATCGATTGTTGCTTGTAAGCAGCAATGTTTCCCCAAAAAATTGAAATAAGAGAAAGCCCAATAAGAAGTCCTTGTCCTCTAAGTTCATTGAACATGCCAAAGGTCACTTTCCAAAGAACAAAAAGAAGAGCAAATTTAGTTAAGATAGAAAGAACGTAAACGATACGCAAAGAACTCCCCTCATTCACATCTGGCCCCCAAAAGTGAAAAGGGGCAACTGTAAGTTTTGTAAGCAAGGAAAGAAAAACAACAAAATAACCAAACTGAGCATGAACAGTAAGGCTTCCTTGATTACTTACCCATTGAGATAAAGCAATGCTTCCCGTTCCGTAATAAAGAAGTGCAAGTCCCATCAAAAAACTTGCAGTAACTATGCCATCAATAAATAAGTATTTCATTGAGGCTTCATAGGCTTTACTTTTTTTGGGCCCATTTAAAATAAGAGCATAGAGAGGGATATTCATAAGCTCTAGCCCCATAAAGAGAGTTAAAAATGTTCCTGCAGAAATAAGGAGCATGCCACCATAAACACTAGATAGAAGCAGGAGGTAGTACTTATGTGGATTCATAAAATACTTTTCGCCAAGAAGGCCAAGAGGCAAAGTTAAAAGCAAAAATATGATTTTAATTTTTAAAAGATCAGCACTTACTAAAAAATGCCCAGAATAAGCCTGACAAAGTTCAGCCCCCTTCATCGTACTTAAAAGATAAAAACATGCCCCCAGGGCAAGAGTAACCATTATGCTCCAAACAAAAGTGGCAAGCTTCTGACTCGTCGATTTGAAAATTTCAAAAAGAGGGAAAAGAATTAAACCGAGTGCCAATAGGGACTCAGGAAGGGAGGTTTGAAAAAGATCATTAATCATACAAGCCCCTTAAGGGTTTCAAGCATCGCATGCGGAAAAAGTCCCCAAAATAAAATAAATAAAGTGAGTACAATAAGAATAAATTTCTCTCTCCCTGTTGCATCCTGATAATGAGCTTCGGGAGATTTGAGTTGCCCCCAAAAAACTCTGGCGACTACTCGAAGCATATAGATTGCACTAAGAAGAACTCCACTCAGCGCCAATAAGGCTAAAGCAAATCCAAAGCTCTGTTGCTCTACTAAATGATAGGCCCACTGAAAACTTGATGTTAAAATTAAAAACTCGGCCGTAAATCCAATTGTTCCCGGAAAACCTATGGCCGATAAGGTGAGTAAAATAAAAAAGGTCGTGAGTACAGGAAGCTTGCGAGCAAGTCCACCATATGAATCGAGAGTACGTGAGTGATAGCGATCATAGAGCATTCCAACAGCAAAGAAGAGTCCTGCTGAAGCAAGTCCGTGCCCTACCGCATGCACCATTGCTCCACTTCGAGCTATTTCTCCTCCCACAAAAACACCAACCATCAAAAGTCCCATGTGCCCAATAGAAGAATAGGCTATTACTTTTTTTAAATCGTCTTGCACCCAAGCAAGAAGCGAACCATAGACTGCGCCAACTGAAGCTAAGGCAATAAGAGCAAAGCGCCAAGTCTCAAAAGCCTGAGGAAAAAGAGGCAAGGTAAATTTCATCACTCCATACACGCCCATTTTTAACAAAATACCAGCAAGTATCATTGAACCAGGAGTGGGTGCTTCAACGTGTGCAAGTGGCAACCAAGTATGAAATGGAGGAATAGGAATTTTAATCATGAAGGCCAATAAAAATGCGGCCATCAAATAACTTTGAGTGATCACTGGAAGTTTATTGGTAAGTAGCAAATCGCGAAGTTCAAAACTTAGAGTTCCGTAGGTTTGATAATATGTCACTCCCAAATACAATATGGCAGACAACATAAGAAGGGTCCCAAGCGAAGTATAGAGAAGAAATTTATAAGTCGCTTCAATACGCTTTTGCCCTCCCCATAGACCGATGATAAAAAACATAGGAATGATTGAGGCTTCCCAGCAAATATAAAAGGTCACAAGGTTTTGAAAAAGAAAAGTACCAAGAATAAGGATCTCAGATAAAAGAAGCATTAAATGAAAAAGAGAAACTCGATCCTTGATGGAACTAAAACTGGCCAGTGTTACAAGAGGAAAGAGAAGAAGAGTCAAAAAAATTAAATACTCGTTGTAGGCATCAAAGGCCAAATTAAGCGAAAGCCCCCATGATGAAGCAAAAGGAATTGAAAGCGTAAAAGGCAACTCCTTCCAAATAAGTAGAAAGAAAGCTAAAAGGGAAAGCTGAATAAAAAAAGTAAAATAGCGAATAAAGTTATTATGCATAAAACCACCAAGAGATCAGAACAATCAATCCGAGGAACATCGAAAAAAGATAAATTTGAGTCTGACCATTCACCAGTGCACAAAGAAGGCGAGAGCTTTCAAAAGTAAACCCAATACCTTTTGTCACTGTTCCATCAATCACTCGCCCATCCCCCCATTTTAAACAAAAGATCTGGGCCATTTTTTTTACCATAGGCATTGCAAAGACTTCGAAAAACCAATCAAAATATAAACGTCTTTGAAGAATTTTTTGGACAAGTTGAGGCAACCAATTTTTGCGAGCAATTAAAAAGGAAAGACCAATTCCACAAAGAGAAATAATAGAAGCGGCATAAGGAATCCAGGCAACATGTTCTTTTTCATTGCCTAAGGGTAGGGCCAAAAATTCACTAAATGGCTTATGAATCCAACCTACAAACAAAGAACCAATCGCCAAAAAGACGATAGGAAAAATAAAGGCTACGCCTAAATGATGTTCCTCATGATGTGAATGATTATTCTTTTTCTCCTCACCCCCAAAAGCAAATATGATAGCGCGAAAAATATAGTAGGAAGTCATGCCTGCCGTAAAAAGAAGAATCCCGAAGAGATAAGGACCAAACACTTCAATATGATAAACTTGAGCAAGTATTTCATCTTTGGAAAAAAATCCAGAGGTAGGAAAAATTCCAGCTAAGGCAAGACTCGCAACAAGGAATGAACAAAAGTTCCACCTGTTTCTCCTGCTTTGCCCTCCCATTTTAGTAATGTCCTGCTCTCCACCTAAGGAGTGAATCAGAGCACCAGCGGCAAGAAAAAGAGTGGCCTTAAAAAAAGCATGAGTGAAAAGATGAAAAAGAGAAGCGGTAAAAGCACTAGCGCCCAAAGCTGCGGCCATAAAACCAAGTTGGCTCACTGTTGAATAAGCGAGAATTTTTTTAATATCATTTTGAATAAGTGCCAAGCAGGCAGCGAGAAAAGCAGTCAAGGTTCCAATCAAAGCAATAAGCATAAGAACATCGGGAGCGTGAACAAAAAGTCCATTAAGCCTTGCTATCATAAAAATTCCAGCTGTCACCATCGTGGCAGCATGAATAAGGGCCGAGACAGGAGTTGGACCGGCCATCGCATCAGCTAACCAAATGTGAAGTGGAACTTGAGCTGATTTTCCTGAAGCCCCAATAAAAAGGGCCAAGGCAATGATCTGGGCCCAAAAGACAGGAATAGAATTAGCAGTTTGATTAATAAGATCCAAGCGAAGATTAGGAACGAACAAAGTCAGAAGAAAAATACCTACTAAAAAACCCAAATCTCCTAGCCGATTGGTCACAAAAGCTTTTGCTCCTGCACGAGCGTTAAGAGGCTCTTCATACCAAAATCCAATAAGTAAGTATGAGGCAAGTCCCACTCCCTCCCAGCCAATGAACATGACCCAAAGATTGTCGGCCAAAACGAGGGTGAGCATGAAAGCGATAAAAAGATTGAGATAGGAAAAAAATCGCGAGAAACCTTTATCATGGGCCATGTAGCCCACAGAATAAAGATGGATGAGCGCCCCAATGCCGCTCACAACAAGTCCCATAAAAAAAGAAAGCGAATCAAACTTTAAAGCAAAACTGATTTGTAAAAAAGGGAAATTGCACCACTCAAAATAAGAATGTAGCCCCCATTTTCCAAAGTGAGTTAAAAGAGTCACAAAAGATAAAGTCGGAATCAAAGGGCCAAGCCATTTGGTAATTTTCTCTTTAGCTGGAGTTGAATTAAAAGCCAAATAGCCATTGAGCAAAAAACCGAAAACGGGAAATAAGATGGCGAGAATAAGTAACGACATACTCACCCCTTCAAATCAGAAAAGGCTTCTATGTTAAGAGTCTTTTTCTGCTTCATTAAAAGTAAAATGATAGGAATAGCAATGGCCATTTCACAGGCGGCCACTAAAAAAATAAGAAAAGTAAAAATAGCTCCGTGCAAATTACCATGTGCCACAGAGGCTACAATCAATGAAAGATTAACACCATTGAGCATAAGTTCTAAAAACATCAAAGTCCCAAGTAGATTTCGACGAATAAGAATTCCCCAGAGACCAAAAAGGAAAAGGGCGACCCCACAGAGAAATGAAAAATGAATTAAATTCATACTTCCTCCCTATTCTTCATTTTTAAAATAGCAACGGCGGCCACAGTGGCCACTAAAAGTAAGAGAGAAGAAAGTTCAAAGAAGAACCAATACTCTGCAAGAAAGTGTTGGGCAAAAATTTTAAAAGTAAAAATAGGGCTAGGCTGATTAGAATAAGCAAGCATAGGATCATTTCTAAATTGATACACAATCAAACCGGACATAAGTATGCCAAGTATCAAAGTTGGTAATGCTAACTTGTTCATAGGCTGAGCAACAGAAACATCTTTCACATCGATAAGCATAATGACGTAGATCATAAGGATCATGACCGCACCGATATAAATGAGAACTTGCCCAATGGCCAAAACAGGCACATGCATAAAACCATAGACCATTGCTAAAGATAACATCACACTCACAAGACTGAGCGCCATACGCATCGGATGATGAAAAATAAGCATGCAAATCCCCCCGGCGAGGGAAAGCAAAGAAAAGAGAATAATGCCAAACTCACTCATGAGGATACTCCAGCAATTGTTCTTGATTTAAAATAAGCTCACTGCGTTTTGAACTTGGAAGATTAAATGTTTTACTATCCATGTGAATGGCATCCTTAGGACAAATCTCAACGCAAAATCCACAGAAGATGCAACGGGAAAGATCGATATTAAACGAGACAGGAGTTTTAGGAGAATAGGTATCCCCTGCTTGAGAGGGTCCTCCTTCCAAGGCAATGGCCAAAACAGGACAGATGTTTTGACACATTTTACAAGTAATACATTTTGGTCTTCCCGTTTCTGTTTTTGTTAAATAATGTCTTCCTCGAAAACGCGGAGAATAATCTTTTCTAACTTCTTCAGGATAATAAACGGTCAAAGCTCCCTTTCTTCCCGTGCACCAAAGCCACATATTTTTTGCGGCCACAGAAAAGGTAAGCCAAAGTCCTTTGAAAATTTCAATATGATAAACACTTTCCCAAGCTGTCATCTCAAGCTTGTTCCAGTACTCTTTTTTTATACGTTTGACTGTCATTGCAATACTCCACTTTGAGTCGCCCACAACCAAATCACGACAACAATTAAATTGGCCAAACCAACAGGCATAAGAAAGCGCCAGCCGAGTCCCATAATTTGATCATAACGAAAACGAGGTAAAGTCCAGCGCGCTAAAATTTGAAAAGAACAAACCAAGGCCACTTTTAGAAAGAAAATAAGAGGCTGAGCGAT
>JACCEE011734353.1_pt1 | contig 11380 bp, 10 predicted proteins | sample 7449931 | NCBI WGS metagenome assembly JACCEE01 (sample SAMN15323457, study PRJNA562643) | freshwater metagenome | isolation source: river surface water | place: USA:Blue River Watershed | collected 2017-08-19 | reverse complement strand
TTGGGAGAGGGATTTAGGGTGAGGGCTGTACCGCTCTTTAGTGGTAAATTCTGTAATCCCCGCCAGTAGGGGACAATAGTTGATATACTCGATGCTAAGCCTGAAAATTTAACTAATTGTCAGAGGTAGGGGTGTTATGGGTGAATCGGTGAATTTACAGAAAACTGGGTTGGGGTGGGAATTTGAAACAGAAGCAGCTTTAGAAGATTTCGTTTGGGCAAATTTGCCGCGTCTTTTTAACTTGAGTTCCCTCAACCGACAACAAGAGGTTAAGGGACAATTTTGTGATATTTTAGGTTTGGGTGAGAATCACCAGTTGGCAGTGCTGGAGTTGAAGAATACTGAAGATAGATATATTGTCCAGCAAATAACTCGCTATTATGATGCGTTGCTTGAGGAAAAACCTTTTGCCGAGAATGTTGACTATAATCTGCCAATTCGTTTAATCGCGATCGCGCCTAGTTTCCATCGCGACAATTTTATAGATAGGAAGTATTGCCATCTGGATATTCATTTTTTGCAGTTTGTGGTGATAGCCGATGGGGAAAAGTTTTATTTGCAGTTTCGGGATGTGGAGAGCGATCGAGTTTGGCAGATAGAGATTCCACATGAAGAGCGAGTAAATAATGATGATATCCCCCCTGTCCCTAAAAAACTGGAAAAAATATTGACTCAGTTTGAGCCCGGTCAACAAGAAAATATTTTAAAATTTCGGCATAAAATTTTAACCTTCGATAAGCGGATGGCAGAATTTTCCATTAATGGCAATATCAGCTATGGCTGCAAAAAAGGCAAAAATGTTAAATTATGTGCCGAATTATATACGAACAGTCAGGGAATAATGATTCCCTTCTTATGGTTGCCATTAAAAGGTCTGACCAGTGAAAAGATAGGGCGAGCAAGAATTTGGACAGATTGGAATGATTTGGCGGTGGTGGAGGGTTACGTATCAAAAGGTATTGGGCCGAAGATTAGTTTGCATAAAAAACGAATAGCACGGTTTCTAGAACAAGTAAAGCAAATAGATGAATTAAGAATTTTAGGGTATTTTTATTTGTATGGTTCAATGCTTGTCCCAGAGGGAGAAATTGAATATAAAACGAATTGGACCGACAATGAATGGAAGGCACTTTGCAATTTTAACAACAACCTAATATTAACCAGAAGAAAAGTTGCTGCACTTCAACCAGTTACATGGGAAGATGTTCAATCCTTGGAGTTATTTGAATATTTAGACTACTATTATGATGCACCTCATTTGTATTTTCCTCATCAGTCTTTAAATGAATTATTAGATTTAGCCTTAAATAAATGGCTATTGAGAATATAATCTGATTGGCGTCACGTCATCGGAGGGCACGGCGATGCCGTGCCCCTACGGTTCCATCATCCAATACCGCAGAAACCGGGTTTCTCAAACGAAGGAATTCTTAAGAAAACCGAGATTATCCGCGAGAGACCCGGTTTCTAAAAACCTAGAGGTTGATGATGATAGATTATAGCAGATTTCAGAGCCGTGAAGTACAGCTCTTAGCCCCTCTCCCTTCTTGGGAGAGGGGTTTGGGGTGAGGGCTGTACCTTATGGATATGAGAAACGCTATAATTATATATCCCGGTAGGGGCACGGCGTCATAAATTTATGGGATTCACGATAAATTTTGAGATGCCGTGCCCATCATGGCGTTATGCTGATGATGTGGGGGCACGGCGTTATCGAGATTTATGGTTAAATCGAGAGGTTGATGATGCCGTGCCCCTACATTTATGATGGGATTACTGGAGACAGAAACCCGGTTTCTTGGCGTTACCCCGGAACATATTAACTCAGGGGCAAATTCACAATTTGGTCTTGATATTCATTATCGAAGGATGCTCCAGCAATCAAAATCAATTCCTCAAGATTTTTCCCGATGCTCAGGCCAGGGTTTAAAATAAAAATACCGGGCACATGACGACCTGATTCTATATGGTCAATCAAATGTACTGGCATTGACGTGCGGTTATTCGTAACCAGCACAAAGTCATACTCTTCACACCAGCAGAGAATTTCTGGGTCTAGAGTGCTTTTCGGCGGAGTAGCAGGCTCGCCAACCAATCTAACCACTAGGTCTGGACACCGACGGCGTAGTTGAACGCCATACAGGGGATGGACATTTTCATCCAAAAGATATTTCAGCGTCATTGCCTTTCCTCATCGCCTCTCGTTCAGCTTTCAATTTCCGCAACCGTAAAATCGCCGGGGAAGGGTTCAACTCTTGAGCTTTTCGCTGCTTTTCCCCCCATTCAATCCAATCAGCGATATACTTACTGACAGCTTCTTTATTGTGCAGGTAATACAGGATAGTGGCATATACCTGCTCTAAGGTGATGCTAGAAAAGCAAGTAACAATTTCTTCCGGCGTCCGAGCGCGGTAGATATACTCATACAGGATATTCTCGATGCCCACCCGCGTGCCTTTCAGCCGAATGTCATCGGGGCGCTGAAAGTCGAAATAGTCTTCTAACTGCATTAGTCAATCCTCCAAGTTTGGGTGAATGATAGATTAATTATAGCATTAGCCAGAGATTAGGGGTAGGGGCACGGCGTCATAAATTTATGGGATTCACGATAAATTTTGAGATGCCGTGCCCATAATGGCGTTATTCTGATGATGTGGGGGCACGGCGTTATCGAGATTTATGGTTAAATCGAGAGGTTGATGATGCCGTGCCCCTACATTTATGATAGGATTACTGGGGACAGAAACCCCTGGGCGTCACCCCGGAATTATCCCAATGTGGGGGTATGGGGGGCAATCCGCTTTTAATATCAAGGGAAATACTTATCGGATAATTGTTCATGTGCGTTATGACCTGGAAATTGTCTTTATTCGCTTTGTTGGCACCCATCAAGAATATGATAACATTGATGCAACAATCATTTAAATAGGTAAAATTATATATATGAGTTTAAAGCCGATTAAAACTGATGCAGATTATCGTGAAGCCTTAGCCGAGGTTGAACGGTTATTTAATGCGCCTGTAAATACGCCCGATGGGGATAGGCTTGAGGTTCTGACAACTTTAATCGAAGCCTATGAAGAACAACATTATCCGATTGATGTCCCATTACCCTATGAGGCTATTTTATACCATCTGGAAAGTCGCCAGCCACCTGGTTTAAGTTTTATTGATGGTTTGAAGCGGCGCGGGGTAAGTGAGCAGGTGATTCAAGATGCTTTAAATGAATTAGTAATTGATAATTGACAATTGTCAATTATTAATTGTCAATTCTCCCCTCTCCCCACTTGGGAGAGGGGACGGGGGTGAGGGAAAAGAAACCCGGTTTCTGGGCGTCACCCCGTCACCCTAGGGGAAATAATGCTTCAGATATTGACCAGTATAAGAAACGGGATTAATTGCTACTTGTTCGGGGGTGCCAGTGGCGACAATAGCACCACCTTTATCCCCGCCTTCGGGGCCTAAATCGATAATCCAGTCGGCGCAACGCACCACATCGAGATTATGTTCTATAATGATAATGGAGTTGCCTTTATCTACCAGCCGCTGCAATACATTTAATAATTGATGCACGTCGTAAAATGATAAACCGGTGGTGGGTTCGTCGATGAGATAAATGGTTTTTCCGGTGGCGCGGCGGACTAATTCGCTGGCGAGTTTTACCCGTTGCGCTTCGCCGCCAGAAAGGGTGGTGGCACTTTGTCCTAAATGGATATAACCTAAACCTACATCTACTAGAGTTTGCAGACGACTGGCGGCGCGAGGGATGTTTTGAAAAACTTCTAAGGCTTCCTCTACGGTCATGTCCAAAACTTCCGCTATGGACTTATCTTTATATTTGACTTGGAGGGTGTCACGGTTGTAACGCGCTCCTTTGCAAATATCACATTGCACGTGAACATCGGGGAGGAAGTTCATGGAGATGACATTTACTCCTTGACCGCCGCAGGCTTCGCACCGACCGCCTTTGACATTGAAAGAAAACCGACCAGGTTTGTATCCCCTAGCTTTGGCTTCAATAGTTTGGGCGAATATGTCCCGGATGGGGTCAAAAACTCCGGTGTAGGTGGCGGGGTTTGAGCGGGGTGTCCTGCCAATGGGGGACTGGTCGATAACGATAACTTTATCTACCACTTCTTTAATATCACTGCCGTTACCAGTGGTGAATTCATCGATATCTTGAGGTAAGGATACTTGATGGGTGAGATAATGTTGCAGTGCGGGATAAAGTAGTTCATTAATGAGAGTAGATTTGCCGGAACCAGAAACGCCGGTAATGCAAACGAGTTTGCCCAAAGGTATTTCTACATTGATGTTTTGGAGGTTGTGACGGCGGGCGTTTTTGATGATGAGACTGTTACCGTTTCCGGGGCGACGACTTTCGGGGGTGGGGATGCTACAACGTCCAGAAAGATAAGCACCGGTGAGGGAATTTTCGGCGCTGAGAATGGTTTCTAAATTGCCTTGTGCGACGATATGACCGCCGTGGATACCGGCTAGTGGTCCGATATCTACAATATGGTCGGCGGCGCGGATGGTTTCTTCGTCATGTTCGACCACAATAAGGGTGTTACCAAGGTTGCGAAGTTTGGTTAAGGTGTTAAGCAGACGGGTGTTATCTCGCTGGTGTAAACCGATGCTTGGTTCGTCAAGAACGTAGAGGACGCCGGTGAGTCCAGAACCTATTTGGGTGGCGAGACGGATGCGCTGTGCTTCGCCTCCAGAGAGGGTGGCGGCGGCTCTATCAAGGGTGAGATAGTCGAGTCCGACATCGAGGAGGAACTGGAGTCGCTGCTGAATTTCTTTTAATACTCTTTCGGCTATTTGGGTTTGGCGGGGGGTGAGGTGGAGTTGTTGGATGCGTTGGTGACAATGACGGATAGAAACGCTGGTGAAGTCGGTAATAGAATAGTCGCTGATGCGGACGGCTAAGGCTTCGGGTTTGAGGCGTTTACCTCCACAAGCGGCACAAGGTTGGTTGATGAGGTAGGGTTCGAGTTTTTCTTTTTGCAGTTCTGAGGCGGTTTCTTGGTATTGTTTTTGCAGGATGGGAATGATGCCGGGATAGCGACGCTCATAGCCTTCAAACCAGATGGTTTCGTCGCTACCGTGGAGGAGTATTTGTTGTTGTTGTGGGGTGAGTTTGTGCCAGGGTGTGTTAAGTTTGAAACCGTGGGTGGTGGCTACGGCGTCGAGGAGGGAGAGGTAGTAGGGGTTTTCTTTTTCGGCCCAGGGGACGATCGCACTTTGCACGGGACGGCGAGGGTCGGGTATAATTAACTCTGGGGCAAAGGTGCGGAAACTGCCTAAACCGTGGCATTCGCTACAGGCGCCATAGGGGGAGTTAAAGGAGAATAAACGGGGGGAAAGTTCCGCCATAACTGCCCCATGTTCGGGACAAGCGAAGTTTTGAGAAAGGAGCATTTCGCCGTTGTCGTGCAGGATGAGAGCGAGTCCTTCGCCGTGATGCAAACAGGTAGCGAGGGAGTCGGCGAGGCGTTCTTCTATGCCCGGTTTTTTGATGAGTCGGTCTATGACTATTTCTATAGTGTGGATGGAGTTTTTTTCTAGTTCTATGGTGTCTGAGAGGTCGTAAATTTCGCCATTGATGCGGACGCGGACAAACCCGGAGCTGGCGATACTGGAAAGCAGTTTTTTATGAGTGCCTTTTTTGCCTCGGACTACGGGGGCGAGAAGTTGAAATTTGCAGCCTTCGGGGAGGGCCATGATGCGATCGTGCATTTCGTCGGTGGTTTGGGGGGCGATCGAGCGGGCGCAAATAGGACAATGAGGCTCACCCGATCGACCAAACAACAAGCGCAAATAGTCGTATATTTCCGTCACCGTCCCCACAGTTGACCTAGGGTTATGAGAAGTTGACTTTTGGTCAATAGATATGGCGGGGGACAACCCCTCGATCGCCTCCACATCCGGCTTATCCAACTGACCCAAAAACTGCCGTGCATAAGCGCTCAGAGACTCCACATACCGCCGCTGTCCCTCCGCAAAAATAGTATCAAAAGCCAGAGAAGACTTACCCGAACCCGACACCCCGGTAAACACAATTAAACTCCCCTTCGGCAAATCCAAATCAATATTTTTCAGATTATGCTGACGGGCTCCCCGAATTATAATCATATTGTCATTGGTCATTGGTCATTTGTCCTTTGTCATTTGTCTAGGTTCGTAGTTGGGCTTCAGCCCAAAAAAGGCTCGTAGTTGGGCTTCAGCCCAAGAAAGGTTCGTAGTTGGGCTTCAGCCCAAGAAAATCTGAGTTTTATAGAGCTAAAGCCCTACTACAAACCAAAGGAGGGCTAAAGCCCTACTACAAACCGAAAAGAGGGCTAAAGCCCTACTACAAACCGAAAAGAGGGCTGAAGCCCTACTACAAGCCTATCCTACATTACCAAATCAGGGTCGTTAGTTTCCCGGCGTAACCGCTCCAACTCCCGGCGCATTTCTGCCACCACATCATTATAATATGGATTGGCGACTAAATTATTAGTCTCATCCGGGTCAAAATTCAAGGCGTAGAGTTCAAACTCTTGGGGTTCCTCAAAAAAGTGGATATATTTCCAATCCTGAGTCCGCACACCGCGATGAGGTTTCACTTTATGTGAAGCCGGATAATCGTAGTATTCATATAAAAACGAACTGCGCCAGGGGACAGTTTGCTGCTGCAGGAAGGGTTTAAAACTGACCCCGTGCATATCATCAGGCATTGACAAACCCACAATATCCAATAAAGTCGGCGCCACATCCACATTTAACACCATTTCGCTAATTTTTAATCCCGGTTTTACCATCCGGGGATAGCGAAACAACAGGGGCACCCGGATAGATGGTTCATACATCAGACGTTTATCAAAAAAACCCTGCTCTCCCATAAAAAAGCCATTATCGCTACTATGGATAACGATGGTATCCTCGGTTAAACCTAAATCATCGAGAGTATTTAACACCCGCCCGATGTTTTCATCCCAGCTTAACAAGGTGCGGTAATAGTCTTTCATCCATTCTTGGAAAGTTTTGGGCGGTTTCGCAGTTTCCACCCGCATATCGGTGTTGCGCACAGCTTCCGGTTTGCCGCTATAATCAGTGTTAAATGTGGGGGGTTCGGGAATGGTGACATCTGTCAAAGCATTTTCATAACGGGGTGCGGGAGTCCAGGGACGGTGGGGAGCTTTGTCCCACACAAAGAGACAAAATGGCCCTTGGCGGTATTGTTTTAAATAGGTAATAGCCTTATCTCCGAGTAAGTCACTCATATGGCCAGTTTGTTGTACCAGTTCACCGTTAAAGTCGAGAAGTTGGGGGTTTTCATAATCTCCCTGACCGCTAAAACCGAGCCAAAAGTCAAACTGGGGGGGTGTTCCATCCATATGCCATTTGCCAATAAAGCAGGTTTGATAACCAGCAGCGCGCAAATAGTCAGTAAAGACTTTTTGACTGGAGGAAAGAGCATTGTTGCGCTTGACACCATGAGTGTGGGAATATAGACCAGTCATAAAACTGGCGCGACTGGGACAGCAGAGGGAGTTGGTGACGAAGGCGTTGAGAAACATGGCGCCTTCATTGGCGATGCGGTCCATGTTAGGAGTGGCGATAACTGTACCGCCAGAACTGCTCATGGTGCGGTAGTTTTGGTCATCGCTGAGGAAAAAGACAATGTTGGGGGGGTTGGCGGCGCGGGAGGCGGTTTGGTGTAATAATACAGAGGCGATCGCGCTGCTCGCCGCACCCGCTAAAAACCGCCGTCGGGGCATTTTGAGATTAGTCATTAGTCATTTGTCCTTTGTCATTGGTCATTTGTTATGTTAGCAAAGGAAAAAGAATAAATGTCCCTTGTCCCTTGTCCCTTGTCCCTTGTCCCTTGTTAACAAAGGACAAATGACAAATGACAAATGACAAATGACAAAGGACAAATGACACATGACCAAGGACAAAGGACAAAGGACAAGGGACAAATGACGAAGGACAAAGGACAAATGATAAACTTCTTCAAATCCGCGATATTATCAAGTTTATTAGGATTAATGGTAGTGGCTTCTGAGCCAGACCAGCAAGGTTTAAAAGTAGGCGTGGAAGCGAGAAAGCAACCTTGGCCAGTGCAACTAGGGTTAAGAATTGCCCTTTTACGCGCTAATATTCCCACCGTCAGCCGGGTGGTACTGGTGCCCGATGAAGCCACATTTTTCGCCGCCATTCAGCAATGGGGTTTAACGGGCAGGTGGCCGATTTTAATTGAAGATGACAAATATTCCCCCCTGTTTGTGAAAAGATTTCAGCCTTTAGAAGTAGTCCGGTTGCCATCAGTAAAAACCCCATTACCCCAGGGTGAAGAGTTGCACCGCTTAGCAGAAAAATCCGTTGCCGCTACCTGGCAAGCTGAAGACACAACAATGATGCAAAAAGTATGGGAGCAGGTGGGATGGGAACCACCGGGAGTAGTTATTGCTAAGGAAAATGACCCCGCCATGCCTGCAGCGGTAGCGTTGGCGGCGGCTTGGGGTCAGCCTTTGGCATTTTTAGCTGGAGATTTTGGTAAACCCAATGATACTTTAACAGCGGCAAAATTTGCCCAGTTGCGGCAACAAGTGGAGGATTTGACGGCGAAAACCGGTTATAGTTATGAGGAGCAGGGGGACGCGATCGACGCCATCACCCTAGTTGGTGACATCGCCGTAAAATACGAATCACCGGACAAGAAAGAAGATATATTAGCCGTCACCGACGGTTTAGCCAGAAAAGCAAATCAAATACGCTGGGGAGCCGCTGGCTGGATATATGGAAGTGCAGAGCGAGCCATCTATCAAGCCATGTGTTCCATCTTTCTTGACCCCTATTCCGCACTACTTTACAACAGCTATCCCCTAAAACAAAAACCCTGGGAAGAATATGGTTTGCGCGAAGTCCAACGCCTGCTCGCTAAAGTCGGGTTTAGAGTCAACATCATCGAGCGACCCCTGGCTACCCGACAAACCTGGCGACGCCTGACAATAGAAGGATTAGATTATGACTTAATTTTCGTCAATTCCAAAGGCTCAAAATCAGCTTTTGCCGTGGGAGATGGTAACGCCTCAGTCCCAGAAATTCGCCCATTACAAGCTCCCGCCGCCATTCATTTTATCCACAGTTGGTCAGCCACAACCCCCGATGACACCGACACCGTGGCGGGAAGGTGGTTAGAACATGGGGCCTATGCTTATGTGGGCAGCGTGCAAGAGCCATATTTAGCCGCATTTGTCGAGCCGCAACTGCTCACCCAGCGGCTATTGTTAGGAGCGCCATTTTTAATTTCCGCTCGGAAGATTGACTCCCCACCGTGGAAAATTACCACTATTGGCGACCCCTTAATGATGGTTCTCCAAACCAGGCGGCGTTTGCCCCCATCAGCGCGTCCTTTACCCAATTTGTGAGATTAAAAAACCGGGTTTCTTTGATAAATCTCGGTTGATGATGGTTCAGAAACCGGGTTTCTTTGATAAATCTCGGTGAATCACGAGATATATAGTTTGAGAAACCCGGTTTCTCTTCCACGTGCCCCTACTGGCGTTAAATTATTGGTTTTGGTGTCTTGCCCATACGCGTTAAATTGGAATTAAGATGATGGCTAAGGGTTTTCTGAAAGCGGAATGATTTCGCTCATCTCAGCAATCTACTTGTTCGCAAGCGCCAATACTTACCCAACTACTATAACCATCACTCCAATGTTCTTTCTTCCAAATTGGGGCGTTATGTTTCAGGGTGTCTATGGCGTATTTGCAAGCGGCAAAAGCCTCGGAACGATGGGGACAACCCACCGCCACCAACACGCTAATTTCTCCTATCTTTAACCGTCCCGTGCGATGATGAATCACCACCCTAGTCGCATCGGGCCATTGATTACGGATATCAGCCGCAATTTGGCGAAATACATTCAAAGCCATCGGCTCATAGGCTTGATATTCCAAGGCGACTACCGGTTTACCATCAGTTTGATTGCGCACTGTACCACTCATCACCACTACCGCCCCATTGGCGGGGTCATCAGCGAGAGCGTAAACCTTATCTAGAGACAACGGCGCAAAGGTCATAGCAAAATTGTCACCAGGATTATCGGTGGTGACAGTGGCGAAGGAATTAGCAGTTATGGTATTAATCATCAATGATTCAAACTCCAGAGTTAAGGGTCATTTGTCCGGAATGTCATTTGTCATTTGTCATTTGTCCTTTGTCCTTTGTCCGCTAGAAACCGGGTCTAAATATCGGGTAAAATCCGAAAATTGGAGGCAGTTACCCGGTTTCTCCTCCAAATGACCAGGGACAAAGGACAAGGGACAAGGGACAAATGACAAACTAAATCTTACCCCCACCCATGAGGTAGAGTAGAGCCATGCGGACGGCGACGCCGCTAGTGACTTGCTGGGAAATTAGGCTAAAATTGGGGTCATCCATGAGGTCAGAGCTGATTTCTACACCTCGGTTGACTGGACCGGGGTGGAGGACTTTCACTCCAGGTTTACATAGTTTCAGCCGCTCCCGGGTAATGCCGAATAGGTTATGATACTCCCGCCAACTGGGGAGCAAATGGTTGGTCATCCGCTCTTTTTGCAGGCGCAAAGTCATTACAAAATCGGCGTTTTCTATGGCGGGTTCTAAATGCCAGTGTAAGAACAAATTCCCCCCAGTGGCACCCATCCCCTCAAACAGTTGGGGTAGAAGGGTGGGGGGGCCTGCCAGGTGTAATCTCGCGCCAGCGGCGGCGGTGAGACTCCAGATGTTCGATCGGGCAACGCGGGAATGGAGGATATCGCCCACAATGGCAATTTTTTTGCCCGCCAGCAGTTCTAGGCGGGGGCGCTCCGGATCCAAAACTGAACATATGGTAAACAAATCGAGCAGAGCTTGGGAAGGATGTTCGTGCTGTCCGTCACCGGCGTTGAGGACGCCAACTTTAGCACCCATGCGGTCCATCTCGGTAGCGATCGCCTGGGGTACACCCGCACCCGAGTGGCGAATCACCATCAAGTCAGTCCCCATCGCCAGATAAGTCTTTGCCGTATCTAAAATCGTTTCCCCCTTACTCAGAGAAGAACTACTCGGGGTAAAATTCAGCGTATCCGCTGACAAACGCTTGGCAGCCAGTTCAAAACTGCTGCGGGTTCGGGTAGATGGTTCAAAAAACAAATTTGCCACTACCTGACCCTGTAAGGTGGGCACTTTCTTCATCCGTCGGGAGAGAACTTCCCCAAAACTAGCGGCAGTTTGTAAAACTATGTCGTAATCTTCCGGCGTAAAATCTGCCAGAGAAATAATGTGGCGGTGATTCCAAGAGGTAGCCATGCAGCTAATTCCGTCCAATTGCATCCTCAAAAACTATACAGCTACACTGCTCGCT
>JACCEE011285823.1_pt1 | contig 11380 bp, 10 predicted proteins | sample 7449931 | NCBI WGS metagenome assembly JACCEE01 (sample SAMN15323457, study PRJNA562643) | freshwater metagenome | isolation source: river surface water | place: USA:Blue River Watershed | collected 2017-08-19 | reverse complement strand
TTCGTAACGCGGGTATCTCACCTATCGCAGGCGTTGATGAAGCAGGTCGTGGACCATGTGCTGGTCCACTCGTTGTCGCCGCAGTTATTTTGAAAGATCCCAATGCGCCAGAGCTGGCAGAAGTTCGCGATTCCAAAGAAGTTTCAGAAAGTAAACGCGAGATTCTCTTTGATGTCATTATGAATATTGCTGAAAGCGTTAGCGTCATCATTGTTCCGCCATCTGAAATCGATGAACGTGGTGTGCATGCTGCCAATCTCGATGGAATGCGCCGTGCAGTGAAAGGGCTCTCGGTTGAACCTGCTTATGTACTGACAGATGGATATGCCATCGAAGGGCTAGCTATTCCCAACGTTGCGGTCTGGAAGGGCGATCAAGTTGTGACAGCGATAAGTGCCGCATCGATCATCGCCAAGGTAACTCGTGATCGCATGATGATTGAACTAGATAAGAGATATCCAGAATATGGTTTTGCAAAACATAAGGGCTATATCACTGCGGTTCACACAAAAGCCCTTGCCGAGCACGGTCCGTGCATAGAGCACCGCAAATCGTTTTCAAATATCGCAGCGTTACTCCAATAGTTTCCACAAGCGCCTACTTTTCTTATTGTTAGGTGAGAGCAAAGCCCTAACCTCCCGCGCATGGTGGCTAGAGTTAAACGTCCAGGATCTAAACAGCGCACTGGCGCCTTCGGTGAAGAAGTAACTGCTCAATATTTATTGGCGCGCGGAGATGAAATTCTCGATCGCAATTGGCGGATACGTGAAGGTGAAATTGATTTAGTCTCGCTCAGCAGTGATGGAGCCTTTCATTTTATTGAAGTGAAGACTCGAAGCTCGCTCGCATTCGGGCATCCTTTCGAGGCGATTAATAGGGAGAAAGCGCATCGCATGCAGCGCCTAGCGATGGGATGGCTCGCAACCCATGGATGTTTAGGGTGCGAATACACAATAGATGTCGTTGCAATTCTGATTGCTGCCGATGGAACCCACACCTTGGAATACCGAGGTAATTTGTTATGAGCATTGGACAAACTCATAGCATCGCACTGCTTGGGTTAACCGGAAGCGTTGTCGAAGTCGAAGTAGATATCTCCGATGGTATTCCGATGTATTCGCTGTTGGGGTTACCAGATGCCGCCCTGCAAGAATCTCGCGACCGAGTCAGAGCTGCGATATCGAATTGCAATGAGGTCTGGCCCAATAGAAAGGTAACTGTTTCGCTCTCGCCCGCATGGCTACCAAAGAGTGGCTCCAGCTTCGATCTCTCGATAGCCCTAGCGATACTTATTGCACATGGAACAGTGCCACAAGAACCTTTTGCATCAATGGTGGTACTTGGTGAGCTGGCACTCGATGGGAAAGTTCGTTCGGTGCGTGGTGTATTGCCAGCGCTCATCGCAGCTTATAAATCCGGAATCACTCGAGCCATTGTTCCAGCTGCTAATCGTTCCGAAGCCGCGCTGATGACGCAGATGCAGATACTTACCTTTGAATCACTTCGAGAAGTTCTCTTGTGGGGTCGCACCGGTGAATATTCGCTTCCTCAAGAACTCGATTTAGAGAAGACAGATGTCGATGAGTATCTCGACTTTGCCGATGTAGCAGGACAGGTAAAGGCACGCTTTGCTGCCGAAGTAGCAGCAAGCGGTGGGCATCATCTTCTTCTTATCGGCCCACCAGGTACGGGTAAGACGATGATTGCATCGCGCATTCCGACAATTCTTCCATCTCTTACGATTGATCAGGCGCTCGAAGTCACTGCCGTGCATTCAATATCCGGCGCTCTTGGTTCGCGTTCAGCAATGTCTCTCGTTGCCCCTATTGTTTCGCCACATCACACTGCTTCGCGGGCATCGATTGTCGGAGGAGGTTCTCATGTAATCAAACCCGGTGCGTGCAGCTTGGCTCACCATGGCGTGCTCTTTATCGATGAAGCACCTGAATGCGCAATCGGCGTTCTCGATTCGTTGCGCCAACCCTTGGAATCCGGAACTATCACCATTGCTCGCAGCGTTGGAAATATTACTTTTCCTGCACATTTTCTCTTAGTGCTCGCGGCAAACCCGTGTCCCTGTGGAAAATACACAGGTAAAGGTCGCAACTGCACTTGTTCGTCAGTGCAAGTACGTCGCTATTTAGGAAAGCTCTCTGGTCCACTTATGGACCGTATCGATATGCGAGTCCAGGTTGATCCAGTTAGCCGAGTAGAAATGGCACAGACAGAACTTGGAGAAAATAGCGCCGATATTCGAGCACGAGTAATCAAAGCACGAATCGCTGCTGCAGATCGATTCAGCAAAGATACGTGGCAACTGAATGCCCAGATTCCAAGTCGTGAACTTCGCGGTAAATATCGCCCACAGCGCGATGCCATGAACTTCCTTCACGATGAACTCGACCGCGAACGACTGACTGCACGCGGACTTCATAAAGTAATTCGCTTGTCTTGGACACTTGCTGATTTGGCAGGACACGTAATACCTACCCTCGAGGATGTCGAACGTGCTCATTCGCTACGCGAAGGAACTGATTTATGAAAGAACGTGCTGTACGGCTAGCACTCTTTTCGGCAATTGAAGGAGGGGCAACTTTCTGGAGCCGTGAAATTAGGGAAAGAGGAGTGCAATCAGTTTTTGATCGCATACAGGGCAATGCGTACGACTCAATAAAGCACGCGGCACTGGTTGAGAAAGTTAAGTCATTTGAGAGCGCTTCAGCATTTCAATCCATAGAGAAAGCACAGGGGCACTTTCTTATCCCCGGAGATGCGCAATGGCCTTTGCGCGTGGATGAACTTGAATGCCCGCCCATCGGTCTGATTGTTAAAGGCAATGTTGAAATCTTGAGTAATCCATCCATTGCGATCGTGGGCACTCGTAACCCAACACCATATGGAGTACGCATTGCAGGAGATTTCGCAGCTGGCTTTGTTGATCGAGAGTGGGACATCGTGAGCGGGGGAGCCTATGGAGTCGATACTGCTGCGCATCGAGGTGCACTCGTTGCTGAAGGTCGCACTATTGCCGTCATTGCATCAGGAATTGATCTCCAATACCCATCAGGCAATACCAGGCTCTTTGAAGAGATTTGTGAGAGTGGGGCAATAGTGAGTGAAGTAATGTCCGGGGTTCCAGCGCTACCTCATCGCTTTCTTACTCGCAATCGTCTTATTGCCGCGCTCTCACAAGCTACGTTGGTAGTAGAGGCAGCCTTTCGAAGTGGTTCGCTGCGCACCGCGCGAGATGCTGCCGAACTTATGCGACCGGTGATGGCAATACCGGGGCCAATCAATTCGCCATCATCAGAAGGCTGTCATCGACTTATTGGTGAAAGGGCTGCCGAACTCGTGACATCCGTACCAGATGCAATTGAGTTAATTTCAGCGCTTTAGGTTCTTCTCGTATGTAATGAGAGAATAACTCTATGAGTGATTTCCGTTCTGGCTTCGTGGCTATTGTCGGCCGCCCCAACACTGGTAAATCAACTCTCATCAACGCTCTTGTTGGAAGCAAGATCGCGATTACCTCGCCTCATCCCAACACCACTCGTCACGCAATTCGCGGAATCGTTAACAATCCTGACTATCAAGCCATTCTTGTAGATACCCCAGGAATTCATAAGCCAAAGACACTCCTTGGCCATCGCCTCAACGCAGTCGTCAACGAGAGCCTTGATTCAGTCGATATCGTCATGATGTGTCTTCCTGCCGATGAAACTTCGGGAGCTGGAGATGAATTCCTCGCTGCTGAAATCGCAAAGTATTCACGGGCAAAGAAGTTTGCACTGGTTACTAAGACGGATCTAGTCTCAAAGAAGAACTTGGCAACCCGTTTACTCGGAATTTCCTCCCTTGCAAAGGGATTTACGTGGGATGAAATCGTTCCAATCTCTGCAGCAATACACGAACAGATTGATCTCTTGGAAAAGCTGATTGGCGATAACTTGCCTGTCGGTCCTGCCTTTTATCCAACAGATGTAAAGAGTGATCAGAAGATTGAAACTCTTATCTGCGAACTCATTCGTGAAGCGGCGCTACGCGATGCACGCGAAGAGCTCCCTCACTCAATCATGGTCACTATCGACGAAATGGCAGAGCGTGAAGAGAAGGGCAGTCGTCCTTTCTATGACATCCACGCCACAATTCACGTTGAACGAGATTCGCAGACTGGCATCCTGCTTGGCCACCAAGGCGAGCGATTAAAAGATATTGGAATGCGCGCACGTAAAGATATTGAACGCGAACTCGGTGCACGTATTTTTCTTGGACTTCACGTCAAGGTTTCAAAGGAATGGCAGCGCGATCCAAAGTTGCTAGAACGCCTTGGGTTTACTGAGCGCTAATAACGCCAGTTGCTAACGCAACAAGAAGTGCGGAGCCCAGCGCAACGCGATAAATCACAAATGGCGTGAAGCTCTTTGTTGATATGAACTTCATCAACCAAGCAATGACTATGTAACCCACAATAAATGCGGTTGTTGTTGCAACCAGGATTTCTGGCATTGAGTAGACCGACACCGATGAGTCGTCCATGGCTTGCTTTAACTGATAAAGGCCGCTGCCAAAAACCGCTGGGATTGCCAGCAAGAATGAGTAACGCAGCGCTGCCTCACGCTTGTATCCCAAGAAACGGCCCAATGCGATAGTTGCACCGGATCGTGAAACTCCCGGAATAAGAGCCATGGATTGTGCCAAACCGTAGAAGATCCCATCACGTGCACTTAGTGCTGATAAATCTTTCTCGTTCTTGCCGATGCGATCAGCAAAACCAAGAATGAGACCGAAGATGATCAGAGTAGACGCAATTACCCAGAGCGAACGGAAATTGTTGGTGATGTAATCCTGTCCCAGATAACCGAGAGCAACGATAGGAAGTGTTCCAACAATGATGAGTGTTCCAAGGCGTGCTTCGGCTGATCCATCTCGCTTAAACCAAGCGCGCAGAATATTGCCAATATCTTTGCGGAAGTAGAGCAAGACAGCGAGCTCTGTGCCTATTTGAGAGATGGCGGTAAATGCAGCCCCTGGGTCAATTGCATTGGGCATGAATTCACCGACGATACGTATATGCGCACTCGAGGAAATAGGTAGGAATTCAGTGAGACCTTGGACTATTCCTAAAAAGAGCGCTTCAAGCATGCAGTTAGTATCTCAATAATTACTTGGTGACAGGTTTACGGCTCGCGAAGTAAGAGCCGATTAATACAAGTGGCAGCCCCAAGATAATTCCTGTTGTCAGCGGTTCTCCGAGAATTACCACTCCAAGAACAACGGCGAATGCAGTGTTGAGATATGTAACAAGAGAACCACGAGCAACACCGATCATATTTGCAAGGGTGAAGAAGGCAGCAAATGCAGCACCCGTAGAGAGAACGCCGAGACCCACGATTGCCCGGATGGCACCTTGTGAAATTTCATGTGTTGGCCATTGAGCAATTGTGAATGGAAGATAGAAGAGTGCAGTAATGGCCATTGCAACAGCGTTGATAGCGATTCCTGAAACATGAGGAAGTGCGCCTTGGACCATCATGACGGCATAGGAGTATCCGATAGATGCCACAAGAACCATTCCGATAGAAAGTGGATCAGCACTTCCGGTGATACTTTCAAAGCCAACAACAGCGATGAGGCCGATAAATCCAACGACAATTCCTAGAAGTCGCTTGTGATGCCAGACAGTTTTATCTCCGCGCATCGAAGCAAAGATGGTTGCCCAGATTGGAACAGATGCCACCAGTAGGCCTGCTAGCCCTGAAGAGATTTTCTGCTCAGCTGTGCCGATGAGAATCCAAGGACCAATCATTTCAAGGAGTGCATACCCTGCAACGTAACGCCATCCACGCACTGCGGCGATTAATTGACGTTGCTTGATCGCAATTGGAATCAAGATGGCAGCACCAATTGCTGTTCGAAGGAAGACAACAGTTGCAGGACTAAATCCATTATCCGGATCGACGGCTACCTTAATAAATAGGTATGGAATTCCCCAGAGGAAACCGACAAGGATAAATAAGAACCAAGCGCGACGTGACATGTTTTCCTTAGTTGTTAATGACGCTCTTGTAGAGCGCGATAGTTTGAGCAGCAACAGCATCCCAGCCGAACTCTGATTCGGCACGTGCGCGACCTGCTTTTCCATACTTTTCTAGCAAGGCAGGATCTGCCATAAGGGATGAAATAGCTGCAGTTAATTCAGATTCAAATTTTGGGTGATCTGTTGTGTAATCAACGAGTTCACCAGTTTGCTTATGCGAGACAACCTCAGGAATTCCTCCCACACGAGATGCAAGCACAGCAGTCTCGCAACCCATCGCTTCAAGGTTGACGATTCCGAGTGGTTCATAGATCGATGGACAAAGGAACAGATCTGCGTGGGTAAGCGCTGCAGTTAGTTTGTCGTGGGGGAGCATCTCTTTAATCCACCAGACGTTGGGGCGAGTGCTTTGAAGCTCTGCAATCAGCGCAGCAACTTCATTACCAATCGTTTCTTCGTCTGGACTTCCTGCAGCAAGCACCAGTCCATATTCAGCAGGGACGTTCTTCCAAGCGCGGAGCAAGTGAGCCAAACCTTTTTGTCGGGTGATGCGACCAACGAACATCGCATAGCGACCGGTGATTCCAAACTCTTTCAATACCGAGTCATCGTGATTCGGGGCAAACTTAGTTGTATCAACGCCATTGCGGATTGTGACTACTTTGGCGGGATCGATATCTGGATACGCGCTCAATACATCTGCGCGCATTCCATCGCTGACGGCGATGATGGCAGCTGCCGCTTCATAGGAAGTCTTCTCAGCCCATGACGAAATCTTGTATCCGCCACCGAGTTGTTCTGCTTTCCAGGGACGCAAAGGCTCGAGTGAGTGTGCACTGACAATATGAGGTGTTCCGTAAAGAAGCGAAGCGGTATGTCCTGCCATATTGGCATACCAAGTATGAGAATGGATCACGTCAACGTTCTGAAGATTGGCTGCAATTGCTAAATCTGTAGCTATTGCTTGAAGGGCGGGATTTGCAGATGCGAACTCAGTTGGGGTGTCATAACCGTGAGATCCATCGGTACGAGCTCCACCAAAGCAGTGAATATCAACTTCTACTCCTGAAACAGCGCGAAGAGCTTGCGTTAACTGAACAACATGGACGCCCGCCCCGCCATAAACCGCTGGAGGCCACTCTTTAGTAACGATTCCGATTCGAGTAGCGCTCATGAGGCAAGAGTATCGGTGACTCTAGATAGATTGAAAGTTGTTGGGTAGCCTTGCCCCATGCCTCGCTACGAAGTTCCCCTCGGAATTGTTCTTGCGGGCGGTGAAGGCAAGCGTTTGATGCCACTTACTGCGGATCGCGCAAAGCCTGCAGTTCCATTCGGTGGTTCTTATCGCCTCATCGACTTTGTACTTTCGAATCTTGTAAATGCAGAAATGCGCAAGATCGCGGTGCTAACTCAATATAAATCGCACTCTCTCGACCGCCACATCACCACAACATGGCGCATGTCGACACTTCTTGGAAATTACATCACTCCAGTTCCAGCGCAGCAGCGTCTTGGACCACGTTGGTATACAGGTTCAGCCGATGCAATTTTGCAAAACTTCAATTTGATTCAAGATGAAAACCCAAATCACGTCCTAGTCTTTGGTGCTGACCACGTTTATCGCATGGATCCAAGTCAGATGTTCGAACAACATCTCGACACTGATGCCGGAATTACCATCGCCGCAATCCGCATGCCACGCGCTGAAGCTCATGATTTTGGAGTTATTGAACTCGCAGAAGATGGAATCACCATTAAGGCATTCCACGAGAAGCCTTCAAATCCACCAGCGATGCCCGGCCATCCTGACCTCTGTCTTGTATCAATGGGTAACTACATCTTTAAGCGCGATGTCATGGAAGAGTCGCTCATTCTCGATTCTGAAGATCTTGAATCACGCCATGACCTAGGTACAAACATTATTCCGATGCTCACCAAAGCTGGCCTTGCCAAGGTCTACGACTTTGAAAATAACGTTGTACCGGGTGCAACCGAGCGCGATAAGGGTTACTGGCGCGATGTAGGTTCAATTGATGCTTACTACGACGCACATATGGATCTAGTTTCGATTCATCCAATCTTTAATCTCTACAACCGCGAATGGCCACTTCTTACCAACCCGCCATCACTTCCACCTGCAAAGTTCAGTGCTAGTGGAATCGCGCAGGATTCAATCGTTGGCGCAGGTTCAATCATTGCTGGCGGTCACGTAAACCACACCGTTACTTCTTACGATGTACACGTTGGAAACGGCGCATTTGTTGATGGCGCAGTCCTTATGCCAGGTGTCAAAATTGGCGATCGCGCAGTTGTGCGAAAGGCCATCATCGATAAGAACGCAATTGTCGAAGCTGGCGCACAGATTGGCGTAGATCTTGAAAGAGATCGTCAGCGCTTTACCGTTACCGACAGCGGAATCGTCGTTGTCGGTAAGGGCATGATTGTTACTGCGTAAGCTTCTTAATCTCTCCAGCAACAAAATCAATTGACTCGCGAGCAGTAGGAGTCACAGCCATATTGGTAAAGAATCCATGAATCATTCCTGCGTACTCTTTATAAATTACTGAGACTCCATCACGTTGCAATAGCTCGGCATACTTTTCGCCATCACTAATCAACGGATCGTATTGGGCGGTAATGATGATTGCTGGTGCGAGATCTGAAAAAGTGGCTGCCTTAATCGGAACTGCATAAGGGTTGGAATCATGGACATCACCTTGTAGATATTGATCCCAGAACCATTCCATTGCTTGTGTCGAAAGCCCATATCCCGTTGCATTCTTAATGTAGGAATCTGTCTGGAAGTCACGGCCATTGCATGGATAGATAAGAAGTTGAAAAGCAACACTTACTTTCTTATCTCTCGCCTTGATGGCAACGGCAGATGCCAAGTTAGCTCCGGCACTGTCTCCGGCAACTCCAATTTTCGACGGGTCAATCTGCAACTCAGCTGCGTTAGCGATTACCCAAAGCAGGGTTGCATAGCAATCATCGAAAGGAATCGGGAATGGGTGCTCTGGCGCCTTCTGATAATTCACGCTGATGATCGTGGCGCCGCTTTGATTAGCTAGCCGAGAAAGTGAGGCATCGTAGATATCGAGAAAATTCAGAACCCATCCGCCGCCATGGAAATACACAATTGCGGGCGCATCCGTGGCAGTTGTTGGTCGATAGATTCGAATAGGTAGATCTGCAGTCGGCCCTGGAAAGAATCTATTGATAATTTCTTGCACTGGCTCAACAGGGCCAGCAAGAGCGGGGCGCGATTGCGTGTTCTTGCGAATGACATCCACAGAGGCTTCCCATACTTGTGGAAGCCCTGCTGCAGCACTTGCCTCGAGGAAAGCTTTGATCTCTGGAGCAAGTGACATGGAGTTATTGAATCAGAGTTCACCGCGAGAGAGAAGGTCTAACACTTCCTTGGCGCGCTCTCGTAATTCCGGTAAATCACTTAATCGTTGCAAACCAGCTAATTGCTGGCCCATGCGATGGTTCTTTGCGAATCGCTCTTGATTGCGATCGAGAAAATCCCAGTACAACGTTGTAAATGGACAAGCATCATCACCAATGCGCTTCTTGGGATCAAATGCGCATCCCTTGCAGAAACTTCCCATCTTAGAAATATATGAACCACCTGATGCATACGGCTTTGTTGCAAGCTTGCCGCCATCTGAGTGCAAACTCATTCCAATCACATTGGGGACCATTACCCAATCGGCTGCATCAATAAATGCTCGGCGCATCCAATCTAAGAATTCCTGTGGAGATGTTCCGGTTATCAAGGCGAGATTGCTCAGGACCATAAGACGAGGAATATGGTGAACCCAGGCGCGCGCTTCGATATCTCGAACTTGAGTAGATACACATTTCATCTCTGTCTTCGTTGAATCTGTAAAGAGGGGCAAGAGTGGGCGAGAGGCCGCAAGGGCATTCTCATTTCGATAGAGATCACCGAAATGCCAATACAGTCCATTGATGTATTCGCGCCAACCAATGATTTGGCGGATAAATCCTTCGGCACTTGCTAACGGGATGTCACCCTTAGCAAAGCGCTTCAACGCCGCTGCGATTACTTCTTCAGCATGGAGCAGTCCAACGTTGAGATATGGACTTAGGAGCGAATGATTGACTGCCCACGAATCAGCAACCATCGCATCTTCATAAGCGCCGAATTCTGCAAAACCTGTCTCAAAGAAGTGGTCCATCTGCTGAAGCGCAGCTGCGCGCGTGGTGCCCCATGTCGTATCAGGATCATCGCCAAAGACAGGAAGCTTTCGTTTCTTGATATCTGCAAGGACGGCTGCATCTATTTCATCGCGTTGATGCTCTAGATATACCGGCCATGTGTGTGCACCTTTGGGAGGTGGAAGTCGATTGTCGGCATCGTAATTCCATTTGCCACCAACAGGGTCGCTGCCTTCCATCAAGATATTTAGGCGCACTCGTTGTGCGCGATAGAAGTTCTCCATCACCAAGCTCTTTTGTGCATTCGCCCATTGCGCAAAGAGTGGGCGAGAAGTCAGAAAGAAATCGTTAGGGGTAAAGGTAAGTCCAAGCTTCTGCAGTTGCTCATATTGCTGATGCGAAGAAGGTTCAGTTACTTCAATTTCAACACCCGGGTAAGAGGCGCGGAACTCATTTATTCCAACTTCCGTATTGGCGCTCTGGATAAATGTGACTGTAAAACCTTCGTCGCGCAGTTCTTGCAAGAAGTGATCCCGCACTGACATCAGAAAGAAGAGGCGCTGGATATGCCATGAGCGCGTCGTGAGCATCCGTTCACTCTCGATGAAGAGAATTTGATGAGTCTTTGGATCTGCTTTCTTCAGCGCACCATAATTGCGATTGAGATGGTCGTTAAGAAGAAGTACTGCCTTTTTAGATTGAGCAGTTACCAATTGGTGGTTCTATCTCGCAGAGTTCTATATGCGCTCACAACATCTGGAGTTGCTGCAGAGTGAGTAGATGTAACTTCACCTAAATTCCACTGTGGTGGAGTAGCTGCACCTGAGAGAGCCCACGCTGCTTGTCGCGCAGCACCATCGGCTACATACTCACCTGGTTGTGGCACGAGTACTTCGCGACCAAAGAGCATCGACGCAATAGATGAAATTGCGGGATTCTTTGCAGCTCCGCCAATCAGTAGAACTCGATTAATCGAAACTCCTAATTTTTCAAGTGCATCGACTGCATCGACAAGTCCACACAACATTCCTTCAATCATTGCACGAGCAATATCTGCAGGATTTGAGTTCGTAAGATTCATTCCGGCAAAGACACCTGTGGCATCTGGTCGATTCGGAGTGCGTTCACCTTCAAAGTAAGGAAGAAGAGATAGGCCAT
>JACCEE012268585.1_pt1 | contig 11381 bp, 12 predicted proteins | sample 7449931 | NCBI WGS metagenome assembly JACCEE01 (sample SAMN15323457, study PRJNA562643) | freshwater metagenome | isolation source: river surface water | place: USA:Blue River Watershed | collected 2017-08-19 | reverse complement strand
TGGTTTGCAACGCCCAGTCGATAATCGTCAGGGTGCGCAGTCCCAAAAAGTCAAACTTGACTAAACCGACCGCTTCCACGTCATCTTTATCAAACTGCGTGACCAGATTATTGCCCTCTTCGTCACAATACAGCGGCGTGAAATCGGTGAGTTTAGTCGGCGCAATCACCACACCACCGGCATGTTTTCCGGCATTACGCGAAATCCCTTCCAAGGATAATGCCATATCAATCAAAATCTTAACTTCTTCATCGCTATCGTAAAGCTGTTTTAGTTCGCGGCTGTCTTTCAGGGCTTTTTCCAACGTCATGCCCAGTTCAAACGGAATCAATTTCGCCAATCGGTCAACAAACCCATAGCCATGATTCAGCACCCGCCCGACATCGCGAATCACCGCTTTTGCCGCCATCGAGCCGTAAGTGATAATTTGCGACACCCGCTCGCGCCCGTAACGCCGCGCCACATAATCAATCACCTCGTCGCGGCGTTCCATGCAAAAGTCAATGTCAAAATCCGGCATTGACACCCGTTCAGGATTTAAAAACCGTTCAAACAGCAAATCAAACTCAATCGGATCTAAGTCTGTGATTTTTAAGGCATAAGCGACCAGCGACCCCGCACCCGAACCCCGTCCTGGGCCGACCGGAATCTGGTTATTTTTCGCCCACTGAATAAAATCGGCGACGATTAAAAAATACCCCGGAAAACCCATTTGCAAAATCGTGTTCAGCTCAAAATCCAAACGGGCGTGATATTGCTGACGGGTTTGCGCGGCAGTTTGATTATGTTTAGTTAAATCAATAATTTGTAAACGTTGTTCCAAACCGAGCCGCGCTTGTTCGGAAAAATAATCGTCAATACTTTGCGCCGGATTGGGTACGGGGAATACCGGTAAATAATTTTCCCCCAACGTCAATTGCAAATTACAGCGTTTGGCAATCTCAACACTGTTGGCTAACGCTTCAGGAATATCCGCAAACAACGCCTGCATTTCCTCGGCACTGCGCAAATATTGCTGCGACGTGTAATTTTTCGGTCGCCGCGCGTCGTCTAAAACCCGTCCTTGATTAATGCACACCCGCACTTCGTGGGCGGCAAAATCTTTCGCGGCTAAAAAGCGCACATCGTTGGTGGCGACAACCGGCAAATCGAGTTCTAATGCCAACAAAACCGCCGCTGCTAAATAATGCTCTTCATTTTCTTTACCAACTCGTTGAATTTCAAGATAAAAACGATTGTCAAACACGCTCGCCCACTGTTGCGCCCGTTGTCTAGCCAAGTCGATTTTATCCGCCACCAATGCCTGCCCAATGTCGCCGTCCATCGCGCCGGATAAGGCAATCAAACCGTGACTATTTTGTACAATCCAATCCGCCTGCAACAGCGGAATCCCTTGTTGTTGTCCGTGTTGATAGGCTTTGGAAATCAATTCCGTCAAGCTAACATAGCCTTGTTTGTTATTTACCAACAGCGTTAAGCGAAACGGCGCGGCGGCATCTTCTGGGTTAACGACTAACACATCCGCACCGGCAATCGCTTTAATTCCAGCACTCAAGGTAGCTTTGTAAAATTTAACCAGTGAAAACAGATTCGATTGTTCAGTAATCGCAACGGCAGGCATGTTCAGTTCAATCAGCCGTTTTATCAAGGGTTTAATGCGGACAATGCCGTCTACTAAGGAAAATTCGCTATGAAGTCTAAGGTGAATAAATGAAGGCTGCATGAGTTGGGTAAGGCAATTTCTTAAAAAAAAGCGAGAAGGGTGTGAATTTAATTCTATTTTCGCATTGGAGTTAGCTCTAAAAACAGTGTTTAAGGCACTTCAAAACGTGACATTGCGCGTCACAACGGCTATCAGATTCACTCGCCTGTTTCACTGCCGCTGCTTTGAATTCGGCACTGTAGGTTTTGTTTTTCGTTTTTTACATTTTTCGACACACCTGTTTTGTTATAGGCATTTTAGTTTGCGTGTCCAGTTTAGTCTAACCACATCATTTATACGTTACCAACCACACTTTTAAAACGCTAGTAAATTTTTACACGCCCTCTTATTTTCAAGATACAATACCAGTGACTTTAGCTTAAAAATTTATTTGAGACTTCACAAATGATTACCAAAATAGACAAAAAAATCGTTAGTTATAAAGTCGTTAGCGAAGAAAAACCGCGCGTCCAAGCCAACGATGTAGCAGAGACAAACAATGTTGAAAGTATGCACGAAAACATGGAGCGTCCGGATATTTTGCTCGGCTCGACCTACAAAATAAAAACCCCGCAATCCGAACATGCCTTGTATATTACCATCAACGACATGATTCTAAATCCTGATACTGAACATGAGGAACGCCGCCCGTATGAGGTGTTTATCAATTCCAAAAATATGGAGCATTTTCAATGGATGGTCGCGTTAACGCGCGTCATTTCGGCGATTTTTCGCAAAGGTGGCGACATCACTTTTTTAGTAGAAGAATTAAAAGGCATTTTTGACCCTAAAGGCGGTTATTTTAAAAAAGGCGGGGTATTTATGCCTTCGTTAGTGGCAGAAATTGGCTGCGCAATTGAAACACATATGCGCCAGATGGGAATGCTAAAAACTACTGAATTAGATGAACATCAGCAACGCTTTTTAATGGCCAAACGTAAAGAATTTCTTGCCCGCCATAATGATACGGCTACGCTGGATGAGAGCGACAGTTTTCCAGCGCAGGCGGTACTGTGTGTCAAATGTAATGTTAAGGCCTTAGTGCTAATGGATGGCTGTATGACTTGTTTAAATTGTGGTGATAGCAAGTGCGGTTAATCAAATTCGCTGCAAAATAATTTCTAAGACCAATTTACTGCCAAAATACCCCAACAATAATAAAATAAAACCGGCAATCGTCCAGCGAATGGCAATTTTTCCGCGCCAGCCATAACGCCATCTACCTAATAATAACGCTGTAAAAATAACCCAGGCAAAAATCGACAATACGGTTTTGTGGACTAAATGTTGGGCGAATAAATCATCAATAAACATTGTCCCGCTAATTAACGAGACGGATAAAAATAATAACCCCATTGCCAGCATTTGAAATAATAAGATTTCCATGGTTTGCAATGCGGGTAAATGCAACAAAAACTTTTTCGCAGTATGATTTTTAAGTTGCTTTTCTTGTATCGCTAACAATACCGCTTGTAATGCGGCAATATTAAGCAAGCTAAATGCGATAATCGAGCTTAAAATGTGAGTTCCCATTTCCCAATTATACGTTTGTAAGCTGCGTAGTTTTTCAGGAAAACACAAGTCTAGTCCCAGCATAATTGCCGCCAGTGGAAAAATAATAATGCCTAGTTTTTCAACCGGTTTGCTTAATGTCGCTAACAGTAACAATAACACAACTAAAGCTGAAACCATGGAGGCGGTACTAAGAATGCTAAAGTTAAATCGCTGCGCCCGGATAAAAGCCATACCAATAACCAACAAGTGTGCGCTTAATGCCAGCCACGCTAGATAGATGGCAGTAGTGGCGGTGGTTTTTTGGTCACGCTTTTTGATTAACACGACACAGCCGCTTAGATAGGCACAGATGGATAGTAGACCAAGCAATGAGGCGTTCATGGGAGACTCTGGCTTAAATGGATAGACTAATTAATCGAAAGATGTTGCAAGCGAATATGTTAATATATCGGACTAGTTTGTCCTAATCCTGTGTGGCTATGCAAAACTTAACGGCAGCAGGACTGACAAAAATATATTCATCCGCCCGTGTGTTTGCGGGGGTGCGTCTTAAAATAACAAAAAAGTGCAACTATGTTTGAGAATTTAACCGACCGTTTAAGCGGTACTTTAAAAAAAATTAAGGGTCAAGGGCGTTTGACCGAGAGCAATATTAAGGAAACTCTGCGCGAAGTGCGCATGGCGTTGTTGGAAGCAGATGTTGCTTTGCCGGTAGTTACTGATTTTATTGCTAATGTCAAGGAAGCCGCGTTAGGGCAAGCAGTGCAAGCGAGTTTAACCCCCGGACAGGCGTTGGTAAAAGTGGTGCAGGCACAACTCATTAAGGTGATGGGTGAGCCAAATCAGGGGTTAAATCTAAAAATGAATCCGCAGGCGACTATTTTAATGGCGGGTTTGCAAGGCGCGGGAAAAACGACGACTGTCGCTACATTAGGGCGGTGGTTGCAGGAAACACAAAACAAAAAAGTCGGTGTAGTCAGTGCTGACGTGTATCGTCCGGCGGCGATTAAGCAATTGGAAACTTTGGCGAATGAGTTAGGCTTGGTGTTTTTTGCCAGGGATATAAGTCAAAAACCAGTGGATATTGCTACGACTGCCATTGATGCCGCTAAAAGGCAGTTTTTAGATGTGGTGATTGTAGATACCGCCGGTCGTTTGCATGTCGATGACGATATGATGAACGAAATCAAAGAATTGCACGCTGCAATTACGCCGATAGAAACTTTGTTTGTGGTTGATAGTATGACCGGACAAGATGCGGCAAATACGGCGAAAGCGTTTAATGATGCACTACCGTTAACCGGTGTGGTGCTGACTAAAGCCGACGGTGATGCACGCGGTGGCGCGGCATTGTCTATTCGCCATATTACCGGTAAACCGATTAAATTTATCGGTATCGGTGAAAAAACTGATGCACTGGAATTATTTCACCCAGACCGGATTGCCTCGCGCATTTTAGGCATGGGCGATATGTTGTCGCTGATTGAAGAAATTGAGCAAAAAGCCGACAAAAAAGTTGCCGAAAGATTGGCGCAAAAATTGCAAAAAGGAAAATCTTTCGATTTGGAAGATTTCCGTACCCAGTTGCAACAAATGCAAAACATGGGAGGGTTAAGTTCGATGATTGATAAATTACCCGGCATGAACGAAATTCCGCGTCACTTAAAGGATAAGGTCAATGATAAAGAACTGGCGCGGCAGATTGCGGTAATCAACTCCATGACGAAAGAAGAGCGTAGTTTTCCTGATTTAATAAAAGGTAATCGTAAAAAACGCATCGCCGCCGGCTGTGGGCAAGAGTTGCAGGATGTGAACCGAATTTTAAAACAATACACCATTATGACGAAAATGATGAAGAAGTTTAAAAAAGGCAATTTAACCAATCTGATGCGGGGGATGAAAGGAAATTTGCGTAATATGCAGATGTAATTAATGACATTAATCTTGCAATCGCGTAATATAGGCAGATTAACTTTTTGTTTATTGTTTTTTTAAGGAATTTACTCAATGGTAACTATTCGTCTTGCTAGAGGTGGCGCGAAAAATCGTCCGTTTTATCATGTTGTTGTCACAGACAGCCGCAACAGCCGTGATGGTAAATATATTGAACGCCTTGGTTTTTTTAATCCTCTCTCACGCGGTAACGAAGAAAGAATGCGTTTAGATACCGCGCGAATCGACTATTGGCAGTCAGTTGGCGCACAGCCTTCTGACCGTGTTGCGCAGTTAATTAAAACTGCGAAAAAAGCGGCAGTGTAGTGTCTTGTCTAAGCAGCAGTCACTGGTTGTTGGTAAGATAGTCGGTCTTTTCGGTGTAAAAGGCTGGGTTAAAATTCATTCTTTTACTGAGCCGCGCGAAAATATTTTACGTTATTCACCTTGGTTGCTAAAAAAAGGGACTGACTGCAAACAAATTGCCGTCGCTGATGGCGGTTTGCATGGAAAAAGCGTCATTGCTTGTTTGACTGGCATTGATGACCGTGACTCGGCGGCGAGTTTGCAAGGCTATGAAATTTTGATTGCCGCAGACTCGTTGCCAAAAGCCGCAGCCGGTGAATATTATTGGCGGGATTTGATTGGTTTGCAGGTTGAAACTGTGCAAGGAGTGCCGCTGGGTATGGTTGACTATCTATTGGAAACTGGTGCGAATGACGTGCTAATCGTCAAGCAAAATGAGCGCGAGCGATTAATCCCGTTCTTGCAAGGTCAATTCGTAAAAAGTATTGATTTGTCGGCTGGTAAAATGATTGTCGATTGGGATCCTGAGTTTTAAGCCATTATGCACTTTGATGTCGTCACGTTGTTTCCAGATATGGTGCTACAAGCGGCTAAATATGGCGTAACAGGTAGAGCTATTAGCAGTGGTTTAGTCGGATTGTCGGTGTGGAATCCTAGAGATTACACCCGTGATAGACATAAAACCGTTGATGATCGACCTTATGGTGGCGGTCCAGGGATGGTAATGAAATATCAGCCGCTGTTCGATGCGGTCGCCGCCGCGCAACAAAATAAAAATCATCTGCGTTGTAAAGTTATTTGTTTATCGCCGCAAGGTAAACTCATTAATCAAGCCTTATTGACTGAGGCGAGCGGCTGTTCGTGGTTAATTTTGGTAGCAGGGCGTTACGAAGGCATAGATGAGCGTTTCATTGCTAACGTTTGTGATGAAGAATGGTCTCTCGGTGATTATGTTATCAGCGGTGGTGAATTAGGGGCGTTAGTAGTAATTGATGCCATAACCCGTTTACAAGCTGGTGTGTTAGGCGATGAAAATTCGGCTAAACAAGATTCGCATAGCGACGGCTTGTTGGATTATCCGCATTTTACCCGCCCTGAACAATTAAGTGTCGGCAAAGTACCGGATGTTTTGCTTAACGGTAATCATGCACAAATAAGTCGCTGGCGAATCAAACAGTCTTTGGGACGAACTTGGTTGCGGCGACCAGATATGTTAGAAAAAAAAACGCTAAATGCAGAACAAGAAAAACTGCTAAAAGAATTTAAAACTGAAGTTGATGTTAAATAGGGTGTAGTAATGAGCAATATTATAAAAGAATTAGAAGCGGCACAAATGAAAACCAATGTGCCAGAGTTTAGTCCGGGTGATACCGTGGTGGTGCAGGTGAAAGTAAAAGAAGGCGACCGCGAAAGATTACAGGCTTTTGAAGGCGTGGTTATCGCTAAACGCAATCGCGGCTTAAACTCAGCATTTACCGTAAGAAAAGTTTCTTATGGTGAAGGTGTGGAACGGGTTTTCCAAACCCACAGTCCGCTGATTGGTGAAATTACGGTAAAACGGCGTGGTGTCGTGCGTCGGGCTAAATTGTATTATTTGCGTGATTTGGCGGGTAAAGCTGCACGGATTAAAGAAAAACTGTAATTGGTTTATTTTTTTAACGCATAAAAAAGGCAGCTTATATCGCTGCCTTTTTTTATATTCAGTTACCACCCCCCGCGCCATCTAAATCCGCCAAACGGTCGGAAACCAAATCCACGTCGTCCGCCAAACCCTAAACCAAATCCACCGTAATAACCACCAAATCCCCCATAGTAATAACCATTGTTATAGTAATTATTGCGCATATAAGTCAAATACAAATTGTATGCGGCCAAATTTTGCTTACGAAATGACTCATCAATTTCCTTAGGACACACCGATTGATACAACTGCCCGTTTAATCCTGAAGTGACTGCATTATCTAACTTGCAATACTCGCTTAAACCTTTATCGCGCCCTGCGATGTATTGCTTACTATCCGGGACAATCCCATATTCGACACAGGCTTGCTTGTGTAAATTTAACTCACCTAATGTTTTGCCATTTCCGCCATCTTGTACCCCCAGTGCAAACCAATCGCCGCGCACACAATCTTCACGGCTTAAACTAGCGTTACTGCAAGCAATTAAGGTCATCGGCATCAGAACAACTGTTACCACTTTACTCAGGTTCATCTGCAACCTCCACAAATTCATAAAATAAATGTCACTGATTCTAAACTGGTTAATCGGTATAATGCACCTGCGCCAACTGGCGCAAACACCTATTTAATCGACTAACCACTGGCGCAAACATACCACATCTAAACACAGCACAAGTAGTGATAGTCTTTTTTTGTGATAACCTTTGCTTTTTAAGACGACTAGTCATATTATATCCACATGACCACGACCTGTTCTAAACACCAAAAACGCGAACAAATTCTCGACTGCGGCGTAGCTTTGTTAATGGCGCAAGGTTATCACGGCACGGGGTTGAATGAAATCTTAGCGCGGGTAAACGTCCCTAAAGGTTCGTTTTATAATTATTTTGCCAGCAAGGAAGAGTTTGGTGCTGAAGTGATTGTGCATTATATTCAACCGTTTATCTCACGTTTAGAAGTGTATCTGCACGATCCGAACCACGATGCACTGATGGCTTTGCAGTGCTATTTTGCCGAATTAATCGCCTTGGTTGAACAAAACGGTTTCAAAGGCGGCTGTTTGTTAGGCAATTTGATGGGGGAAATTGGCGACACCAGCGAAGTGTGTCGTTTAGCATTGCAGGCAGCCGTGCGACGCTACCGCGATTTGCTACAACAAGGTTTATTCGCAGCACAACAGCAAGGCACGATTCGTACCGATAAATCCGCGCAGCAAATGGCCGATTTATTAACCGATGCTTGGCAAGGTGCGTTGCTACGAATGAAAATTGAATTATCCGTCGCTCCATTACAACGTTGCTGTGCCGAGTTGCTGGGCGATTATTTTAAAGCTTAAGTTTTATTGAGCTAACAGTATGAATTTGTTAGCTCTTTTTTTACGCTTCTGTTTAATACGACTGGTCATATTTAATTACTTTTTTTAACAACGAGGAATCTATCATGCCTAAATTTATTATTGAACGTGACATCAGCGGCGCAGGTCAATTCAGTGCCGAACAATGGCAAGGCATCGCGGAAAAATCTTGCTGCGTCCTGGGGGAAATGGACAATAAATTGCAATGGTTGGAAAGCTTTGTCACTGCGGACAAAATTTATTGCCTTTATATTGCCCCGGATGAAGCCGCGATTAGAGAACATGCGCAACGCGGTGGCTTTCCCGCCAATAAAATCAGTCAAATCACCCGCTGTATTGACCCGACAAGCGCGGAAAAAATTTAACCCAACAGGCTAATTATCATGAATAAAATCAAGTTATTAAAAATAACAGTCGCGGCTTTAGTTGGACTGGGTGCATCGTTACCCAGCGTTGCGAATGCTGAAATTTTGGCGATGCTCAATTATGAAAGCAAACCCGGGCAAGTGCATAAACGCGAAGGGATTGCAATTATGGACATTGACCCGGACTCGAAAAATTTTGCCAAAATCCTCACTGATATTCCGCTGCCGGTGGGAGTGGTTGCGCATCATATTTTTTATAATCAGGATATGAGTAAGGCTTATATCACCGCGCTGGGCAGCAATCCGTTGCAAGTGCTGGATATGAAACAATATCCGTACCGTTTACAAACTGTCGCCGTGCCGGAATGCAAGGTATCTGAGGATATGGTGTTTTCTAAAGACCATAAAACTTGGTATTTGACCTGCATGGGGTCAAGCAATGTGATTATTGGCGATGCGCAAACCGATAAGGTGTTAAAAGTGATTAGTGCGCCGCAAAGCAAAACCACCGCCCCGTTTATTGCCTATCCGCACGGAATTGGCTTGCAGGATGAGATTCAACGCTTGATTATCACCAGCACCGTGCGTCCTGCGGATTTAGGTGCGCCGGGGGAAACTGTGACGGTTTTGGAAGCGGGCAGTGGCAAGGTATTGTCTACACATAAATTATCTGATAAACCGTCGCCGTCTGGAGTTGCGCCAGTAGAAGCGGTGTTTTTACCGCAGGCTAATCCTGCTCTTGCTTACATTAATACTATGTTTGGCAATCAGCTGTGGACAGCGACGTGGAATGCGGGAGAGAAAAATTTTAAATTTGCCCCCGTCTATGATTTTGCCGCCAGCAAACAAGCTGTGCCATTGGAGATTTATTTCAACCATAAATTAGACCGCATGTATGTTACAACCGCCAATCCCGGGCATTTGAATATTTTTGACATAAGCCAACCGACACAGCCAAAATTGTTGAAAGCGATTGCCACAGCGGGCGGGGCGCATCATGTAGTGTTGTCACCGGATGAACGTTATGCCTTTGTGCAGAACAGTTTTTTGAATTTACCCGCCATGAATGACGGTTCAATTACGGTGGTAGATTTACAGAAAATGGCGCGGAAAACCAGCATTGATACCTTGAAAAAACAAGGACTTAATCCGAACTGCATTATTTTGTTACCGCAATGGCATCACGATAACGCGCATTAAATTTTGTAACTTTATTCTAACCAACAATTATCCACACAGTTAGTTTTTATCATAAAATGTGGGTTGGCTAGTGACCATAAAACTTTCTTTCGTATTCGAGTAAATCAGTTAAAGGTTTGGGTAAAGGCGCGTGCAGGGCTAATATTTCTCCGGTTATCGGATGAGGGAATTTTAAGCGTAATGCGTGTAAAAACAAGCGGTTATAACCTCTTTTTTTAAATGCTTGATTCATTGTCTGTTCGCCATAACGATCATCACCGATAATCGGATGCTCTAGCCATGCCGCGTGAACCCTGATTTGATGAGTGCGTCCAGTTTTTGGAGTCGCTTCCACCAACGTACAATCTTTAAATTGTTCCATCCGCTTAAACAAAGTTTCTGCTGCTTTACCGGCTTGACTGATGACCACCATGCGCTCCCCGCTTTGGGCAATATTTTTCAGCAACGGTTCAGTCACTATCTGTTTTTTTCGCTGCCAACAGCCGACTAACAGTGCCAAATAAGTTTTTTCCATGCCACTGCCACGAAACATTTCATGCAGTCCCATTAACGCACTGCGTTTTTTGGCAATGATTAAGCAGCCGGAAGTTTCTTTATCTAAGCGATGCGCGAGTTCTAAAAATTTTGCTTGCGGACGTAATTGGCGCAAACCCTCAATAACGCCGGAATTTAACCCGCTGCCACCATGCACGGCAAAGCCGGAGGGTTTATTTAGCACGATTAATGCGTCATCTTCGTATAAAATAGCCTGTTCTAAGCTGAATTTTAAACTGGGCTGCATCACTACAGTAGGCGTTTGTGCCGCGACCCGAATCGGCGGTATGCGCACCACATCGCCTGATAACAGCTTATAACTGACTTCGACCCGCCCTTTATTCACCCGCACCTCGCCTTTGCGAACAATGCGGTAAATTCGGCTTTTCGGTACGCCTTTGAGCTGAGTGATTAAAAAATTATCTAGTCGCTGTCCTGCGTGTTCTTGAGTGATTTCAAGCAATTGTACTTGTACGGGGGTTTGATTTTTATCGCTATTCATGGGCTAAATGATACAGTAAATTTTCAGGATTGATTCTTTAAATTGATGCAATGGACTAAGATTGTTATATTAAGTCAGTTTATCTAAAAATAAATAGACTGTGTGCCTAAAAAAAATACCTTAAAAAAGTTCAAAGGCATCCTAAGAATTAGAAAGAACAGCTTAAATTTAAGCTTTTCAACTAGCAACGAGGGTTTCATCGTTCAACCCATGATGAACGAAGAAGCTCCTTTTAAGATAGCGTTTCACAAAGAACAGACATTTTAAGTGCTTGATACGAAAGTTCACC
>JACCEE012158704.1_pt1 | contig 11384 bp, 5 predicted proteins | sample 7449931 | NCBI WGS metagenome assembly JACCEE01 (sample SAMN15323457, study PRJNA562643) | freshwater metagenome | isolation source: river surface water | place: USA:Blue River Watershed | collected 2017-08-19 | reverse complement strand
TTCGGGCATTTCGTCAAAATAGGATTTCCGCATGATGATAAATGGGAAAAACGTTATTCCAATTATGTCGTCGGGCAACATAAAGGTTTTACTCATAATAACTCGTACAAATCTCATTGTCTTAAAGTGGTTATAATTATTAGTTTACAAAACTATATAATTTACATCAATAAAAGAAGTAAATAGTAATTTTAGTATTATTTTTTGTTTATCTTTACCTGTACTAATAAAAACCAGGTCTGCCATGTTTCATTCTGAAGAATACATAGTTGACAAGAATGATCGCTGGATGATACAAAAATATTTGCATCTTCAATTTGGGGGAGCAACTGCTATAGAAGAAAAATTTGCACCCCGGCACGATGCAGCCTTTGTATTTCATTTTGGTGACAGGCCGATACTACGTGATAGCGACAACTACGTGCTTGAACCGTTCTTTATAGCCTCCATTCAACGCCGGGCATTACAAATGTGCATTCAGGGCAATCTGGATAGTTTTATTGTTATTTGCAATCCAACCGTACTTTCCAGGTTATACAATCTCGATATGGCTCCGGTTTCAAAACACAGCATCAGTTTACCTAACAACCAGCTATATCCTATTTGGGAACAGCTAAAACATTGTTCAACCTTCACCCAAAGAGTTGCTCTTTTTCAATCATACATAAACCATTCGTTTCCGGCTCCCTATATTCCAGATGCCGTAGATAAGTTATATGAAGAGATTGTAAACCATGCAATCAATACACCGCTGAAATATCTTATTGAAACATGCGGCGGAAGTCCTCGTACCATCGAGCGTAATTTTATACACCGGCTGGGCGTATCACCCAAAACACTGATGCGCATTGTTCGTTTCAATTACCTTTGGGATAAAATACGGACAGAACATGTAGTAGACTACCAAGACCTTGTATTTGACTGCCATTTTTTTGACCAGAGTCATTTTATTAAAGACTTCAAGGATATCATTGGCGAAACACCCTCTTACTTCTTTAAGCGTAATTTACAACACCTGCAGATTATCAGTGGCAAGGGATCCGGGAATTCCTGATTTTGTCGTTTTTTTACAATTTTAGATTAGATTAAGTCCTTTACTTAGCTAAATAATAAGGTTGAACCCAATTTTACGCTTATGAAACGATTTATTTTATTAGCAGGTATTTGTATTCTTTCCGGATTACAGGCCAACGCCCAGGGCTGGTTGGAAAAGATGGGGAAAAAAGTAAAAGAGAAAACTGTAGAAAATGTTGAAGAGCGTATAGAGCAAAATACAGAAAACGCCATCAACAAAGAGTTGGACAAAGCCGAAAAGGCTGTAAAGCAGTCGGACGACAGGGATAATTCTGATTCATCTGATACAAACGAAGGCAAAGCATCAAACGGTGCCAAACAAACAAAACTGGAGGGTACATCTCAATATGATTTTGTACCGGGCAACAAAATTCTCTATTTTGAAGACTTCTCGCAAGATGCCATTGGTGATTTCCCGGCACAGTGGACCTCCAATGGATCCGGCGAAGTTAAAACCGTAAACATCGCTCCCGGCAGATGGCTGCATCTGAATGGCGAAGATGCGGTATACTGTTACATGAAGGAGATTGAATTTCCGGATAATTTCATTATAGAATTCGATCTTATTCCCGACAATCAATTCGATTATGGCATCGAGTTAACTCTTTACCAAGAGGATAAGTCTGATCCGAAAGAGCTGAATGACAACCTTTATCCCGGAATAGGAGGAATACAAATTGTTCCTAAAAAAGATGGATGGGAGACCAAAGGATACCATACAGATAAAGACTGGCTTACAGGCAACGCATCGCGTAATCCGGTTATACAGGAAGAGCTGAACCATGTTATTGTATGGATACAGAAACGAAGGGTAAGAATATACCATCAGGGGGCCAAAGTGCTGGATGCCCCTACAAACATTTATCCCGAAACCAAATTCGACAGACTTCGTTTTTCGGGATGGGACAGACATAGCAGCCCGTATGTAAGTAACCTTAAAATCACAACGGCTGCTTCGGATACCCGCAGTAAACTAATAACCGAAGGGAAACTGGTAACCTACGGAATCACATTTGATGTTAACAAAGCAGACATAAAACCCGAGTCCTACGGCACGCTGAAAAGTATTGCTGATGTATTGAAAGAGAATCCGGATATCAAAATCAAGATTGAAGGTCACACAGACAGTGATGGCGATGCCGCAGCCAACCTCGAATTATCCAAACTTAGAGCCGATGCAGTTAAAAAGCAACTATCAACCGGTTTTGGTATTGAGACCGCCCGTATGCAAACGGCCGGTGCCGGCGAAAACATTCCTATCTCGCCAAACGACACTCCGGCCAATAAAGCTACTAACAGAAGGGTGGAAATTACGAAACTGTGATAGCAAGCTACGCCAACCTGTTTGTCGGTTCGGCATTATTTAGTATTTTTACACCAGATTCGGGAAAGTTCTTGTTCTAAGGCTTTCCCGAACTTTTTAGCCATTAGCTATTTTTTTACTAATAATAAAAACACAAACAATTTATGTTGAGACTTACTAAAACAGGTATGCTGTTTTTGTGTAGCATCGCTACCTTGTTATCTTGTCAGGAAAGACAAGTGGTAAAAGCTGATTATCAAGTCATCCCTATGCCCAGGGAGATAGTGGCAGATAATCAGTCGGCTTTCAAGCTTACTTCTGCTACGACTATTCATTTCCCTGCAGAAAATGCCCAGATGGAAAAGGTTGCCAATTTTCTGGCAGGATATATCGAAACCAGCACAGGAAATAAACTAAAAGTAAGCAGTACAGAATCTGCACAGGCTATTTCGTTAGTCATAGACGAGAGTATCTCTAATAAAGAAGGGTACGAATTAACGGTTTCTGCCGATGGAGTACGTATTGCCGGCTCTACTCCAGCGGGTGTTTTTTATGGTGTACAGACGCTGCGCAAATCCATTCCTGCTACAGGTGGTAAAAAAGACGTTGAACTGGCAGCCGTAAAGATTAGCGATTATCCACGTTTTTCTTATCGCGGTATGATGCTGGACGTAAGCCGCCACTTCCAACCGGTAGACTCTGTAAAAAACTACATCGACCTGTTGGCCTTACACAATGTGAACCGCTTACACATGCACCTTACAGACGATCAGGGCTGGCGTATTGAAATTAAAAAATACCCAAAGCTTACTGAAATTGGTTCTAAAAGAAAAGAAACGGTGATAGGCAGAAATACAGGCGAGTACGATGGAAAACCGTACGAGGGATATTATACGCAGGAACAGCTAAAAGAGCTTGTTAAATATGCCGGCGAACGTTTTATCACCATAGTTCCGGAAATAGACCTTCCTGGTCATCAGCAGGCAGCACTCGCCTCGTACCCGGAATTCGGATGTTCAGGCGGCCCATACGAAGTATGGACGCAATGGGGAGTTTCTGAAAATGTGATTTGTGCCGGTAACGATCAGGCGTTGACCTTCCTGGAGGATGTCTTGGCGGAGGTTATTGATATATTTCCCTCCGAATACATCCACATCGGTGGCGACGAATGTCCGAAAGTTCGCTGGGAAAGCTGTCCGAAGTGTCAGGCTCGTATCAAAGCAGAAAATATTAAAGCCGACAAACTACATAGTGCCGAAGCTTACCTTCAAAGCTACGTAATTTCAAGGATGGAAAAATTTGTGGAAAGTAAAGGTCGTCACATTATCGGATGGGACGAGATTCTGGAAGGAGGCCTGGCCCCCAATGCTACGGTTATGAGCTGGCGTAGTATGGATGGTGGTATCCAGTCAGCACAACAGCACCACGATGTGATTATGACACCCTCTTCTCATGTCTATTTTGACCACTATCAATCGACCGACACGGACAACGAACCATTGGCTATCGGAGGATTCTCGTCGCTTGAAAAGGTATACAATTTCGAACCTGTTCCGGATGTGCTTACAGAAGAGGAACAAAAATATATTATCGGTGCCCAGGCTAACTTGTGGACAGAATACATCCCTACTTATGCACAGGCTCAATACATGACTCTCCCCCGTTTAGCTGCTCTGGCAGAAGTTCAGTGGTCTGCAAAGGAAAAGAAGGATTATCAATCCTTCCTGAACCGTTGTGTAAAGCTTACAGATCATTACATTCTGAACGGATACAATTTTGCCAAACATCTTTTTGATGTGAATGCCGAATTAAAGACAGACACTGAAAGCGGCAGTCTTATTATCAGCTTATCAACGTTAGGCGATGGCGAGATATATTATACAACGGATGGAAGTGTACCCAGCGTAAAAAGCAATAAATACGAAACACCGGTTCAGATAAAGACTGATACACACTTCCAGGCCAGGGTAATCCGTTCGTCGGGCGAAAGCCGGGTTTACGAAGAGAAAATATATTTCTCTAAAGGCACCATGAAACCCATTGTCCTGACTGAGGAACCCAGCAAAGGGTACAGCTTTAACGGAGCTCCGGTACTAAACGACGGAATAAAAGGAAACGGCAACTACAAAACGGGGCGTTGGCTGGGCTTTCAGGGAAAAGACATCGTGGCGACTTTTGATTTGAAAGAGGCTACCGAAATCAGCAAGATTCGCTTTGCAACAAATGTTGTGAAAGGCGATTGGATTATGGATGCACGTCAGGTATATGTAAGTGTTTCGGACGATGGCAAGACTTTCCGCGAAGTGGGTAAAGAGGAATTACCCGAAATGCAGATGGCTGATAAAGACGGACTATTTGTGCATGAAATTGACTTCACTTCCGTTAAAGCTAAATATGTACAGGTAACTATCAAGAAGGTAAACTTACCATCATGGCACGGAGGTGCAGGCAATCCGGCCTTTATTTTTGTTGACGAGATAGAGATTCTTTAAAAACACTTTTGAAGGTGGTTTCTGATAAATAAAAAAGAGGAGGGACTTATCCCCTCCTCTTTTTTATTTATAAAACGAATAATCAGATGCAACCTTTATTCGCGATAATGACAGCAACCCGGCAGAGCATCGTATACGGCTTTATCGGCTTTATGCAACGAGGTATCGTGTCCAACTTTCGCAATGGCTTTACTTACTGCTTGTAACGATGTTTTATTCGTATCAATCTGGAGTTTGAGCACTTTCGTTTCCTGGTTCCATACAGCTTCTGTAACCCCTGCAACTCCTTTTGCCGTTGTTTCAATACGTTCTTTACACATGCCGCAACTGCCTTTTACCTCCAGGGTAAAGGATTTAGTCTTATTGCTTTCAGACATACCATGCATGTGCGCCGAAGAATGATTTGTTTGCTGTACAGTATTCTGTGCAGGCATTTCATGACCTTCGTGACCGGTTACAGGTTTTGTCTCCACCGGATTCATCATGCTGCGTTTGCCTTCTAACTGTGCGCTGGCATCAATGGAAAAGACACCATTGGTTACAACCTCTTCTCCTTCGTTAAGTCCTGCCAGTACAACATACGATCCTCCAAGAGAAGGTCCCAGGTCTATTTCACGTAAAAGGAATGCAGGAACATTTACGTTGGGTTGCTTCACGTAAACAACCGATCGCTTACCGGTCCACAGCACAGCCGACTGGGGTATCACCAGCTGGTTATCGTGTCCGCGCAACGAAGCCTCCAATTGAGCTGTTGCGTACATTTCGGGTTTAAACTCCATCCCCGGATTACCGGTTTCCACCCTCACCCGTGCTGTACGCGTTGTTGGATCAATCATCGGATCAATAAATGCAACAATACCTGTAAATGTTCGTCCCGGCAGAGCCTGTAAGGTAAAAGAAATCTTATCTCCTTTTTTAATAAACGGCAGATCGGCTTCGTATGCATCGAACAATGCCCACACCTTGGATAAATTGGCAATATCGAACAGTACGCCTCCCTGCGAGACATAGTCGCCGGTGTTTACACGCTTTGTCATCACCACACCACTTACATTTGCCTTGATGGCTACTGTTGAGGATGGTTTACCCGACTTTTCTATCGCTGCAATCTGTTCTGGTGTAAGCTTCCAATAGGCAAGTTTCTCGCGTGCTGCAGTAACCAGCATAGGCTGTTGCATCCGGATAGCTTCAAGAAGCTCTTGCTGCGCATTGAATAGTTCCGGCGAATAAAGTGTAGCCAGCGTCTGTCCCTTTTGAACAGTCTGTCCGGTAAAAGCGACATTCAACGTTTCAATACGTCCGGATACATGGGCTGTTTGCGACTGCAGACTTCGCTCGTCCGGAGCTATTTTCCCATATAAACGCATGGTCTTTACAGGATTGCCTCTGCTTACACGAGTTGTCTGCACATTAGCTAAGGCAATAGCCTCCTCCGATAGTTGAATAGCATTGGGATCGACCGCTTCGCCCCCTTCTCCTCCCCCCTTACGCAGAGGAATAAGATCCATGGCGCATAACGGACATTTTCCGGGTTTGTCTTGTTTAATTTGAGGATGCATTGAGCAAGTCCAAATTTCAGATTCTGCCTCACCAGCAGCATGTTCATGATCATGTGTAGACGCCTGATTGGACTGGTTTGGGCTAAAAAATGCCCATCCCAATAAAAAACCGCCCAGAATAAGAGCTGTATACCGAACTGCTTTCAGTTTTATAATATCTTTAATCGTTTTCATTCCAATATATTTATTTTATTATTTTACAGAAAAGGCCTGATAGTTTGGAATACTTTATTCCAAAGACCGCGCTATAAGTTTCTCTATCCCCGCCACCCGGGTGTTATAATCGGCCACCGCCTCACTCTTCTTGAGCCGGTAATCCAGCAACTGCCTTTCCACCCCGATTACATCGGTAAGGGTAGCCGAGCCGGCCGAAAATTCGCGTGTGATAAGATGATACGTTGATAACGAAAGCTGATATTGTTTTTCGTATAACGTAATCTTACGGGATGCCTCCTCCAACTGCTGCTTTAATGCACTGTAATCGGACATCATTACATTAAGCATGTCTGCGTATTTCAATTCGCTGGCCTGACGATAATAGGCGCTTTCACGTTGTTGTGCGTTGTATTTTTTACGGAAGATAGGTATGGATATTTTGACCATCGGCATAATCATATCTTTACCGTTCATACTGTTCATGGGTACAGCTGTATTCATTGTATTCATGTCAGACGATCCTGATGAAGTTTTTCCGAGTATGGAGTATTGCAGGCCTATACCAAACATCGGATAACTCATCTTTTTATCCATCTCCGCCTTAGCTTTATAGGCTCTTTTCTCTGCATCGATCATGGATAACATCGGATTTGAAAACAGACTGTCTGTTACTGCCTGGTCTGTATACATATAAGGGCTCTGAATCAATGTATCGGGTACCGCTACAGGCAATTGCTGATTGCGGTTAAGCAATGCATTAAAAGCGGCTTCGGCTGCTATCCGGTTGGATTGAATCGTTTGCAAGGCATTTTCCAATTCGGAAATTTCAAGTTGTATACGCAATACATCAGACAATCCACCAGTTGCTCCATTGCTTCCCATGGATGCCATAGGGGCCATATTCCCTCCGGAAACAGGCTGTGTAGTTGATGTGCCAGTATTTGAAGAGGTGCCCATACCACCCATTCCCGACATTCCTGAAGAGGCAGCCGAAACATTCTGACCGGCTGATACTACCGGTTGGCGTACAGTTATTCCGGCAGGGCTTCCAGGAGCAGAAAAACGACGGATTGCCAGCTGCTCCAGCTGCTTTAACAATTCGATGTTAGCTGCCGTATTTTTATACTGCTCATTCAGGTTACACAACTGATACCACTGACTCTTTACGCTATAATAAAGATTATTCCGGCTGTCTCTGAATTCCTCGTACTTCATACGTGCCATCTCCGACGCCTCTGTGCGGGCTGCCTTTTGCGTACCGAACCAGGGAAACATCTGCATCAGTGTGAGATCAGCTTTTTGTTTTCCCATAAGGGTTTCCATTGGTTCCAGAAAATAACCTATCTCGAGTTCCGGATCGGCATAGGCTCCAGCTTGAGGTATACGCTCCAACGAAGCTTTATACCCGGCAAACGCGGCCTTTACCTGCGGATTGTTTTGTGCTGCCATACGTAAATAGTAGGTAAGGCTATCGGTTTCGGATGCATAGATTGTTACTGAAGAAAACCAGAGTGCAATCCACATCAGACTGTATTTTATTATTTTATTCTTCATATTCTGTCTCCTTCGTTGTTTGTAATTCATTCTGTCTTTTTTCCTTTCTTTGTTCTCGTTTCAATACCCCCTCACGCCACCAACATTGTAATACGGGTACAACAAACATGGTCATGGATTGAATCAACATACCACCGAAAGTGGGGATAGACATAGGCACCATGATATCTGCACCTTTGCCTGCAGAAGTTAACACAGGTAACAGGGCAATCAGTGTTGAAGCCGTAGTCATAGCTGCAGGGCGAACCCTTTTATTACCTGCAAATACAACTGCCTCGCGAATGGCAATCCTGGTTTTAGGATTTCGCTCCTCAAATACATCATGAATGTATGTCCCCATCAACACCCCATCATCGGTCGCAATACCAAACAGAGCTATAAATCCAACCCATACGGCTACACTTAGGTTTATAGGATGCATCTGGAAGAGGTCGCGCATATTTATGTTATTCAACGAGAAATTCATGAACCAATCTTGTCCGTAAAGCCATAAAAAGATAAAACCTCCGGCAAATGCTACAAATACTCCCGAAAAATGAATAAAAGAAGCTGTTACAGTACGGAATTGGAAATAAAGGATCATCAAGATAGAAAGAAGCGCAATAGGGATAACAATCATTAAACGTTTAGTTGCACGCTCCTGTTGTTCATAATTTCCGGCAAATTTATAAGAAACCCCTTTGGCCAGTTTTAATTCGCCGTTTGCTATCTTATCTTCCAGTATCCTGGATGCCTCTTTTACCACGTCGACTTCGGCTTTGCCTGCCAACTTGTCAAAGATTACATATCCTAATAAAAAGGTGTTCTCACTTTGAATCATTTGAGCTCCACGTTCGTAGCTGATATCTGCCAGCTCCTCCAAAGGTACCTGAACGCCCGTAGCCGTAGGAATCAACAACTTGGCAAGCTCTTCCGGACTATCACGTAATTCGCGGGCATAACGAAGTCTGACCGGGAATCGTTCTCTTCCTTCTACAGTGGTGGTTAGTACCATGCCTCCAACGGCGGCACCCAATACCTCCTGCATATCGGATACATTAACCCCGTATCTGGCCATATTGGTACGGTTCAACTCAATTTCGAGGTAAGGTGCACCCACCGCCCGATCATAAAATACAGAGGAAGGGATGACCGACGGAACCTCTTTCAAGGCTTGTTCAAGGGCCTTTCCCCCCTCTTCAATTGCTTCCAGATCGGGGCCGTATACTTTTATACCCATAGGTGCACGCATTCCGGTCGACAACATCACCTGTCGTGCTTCGATAGGTTGCAGTTTGGGTGCGGATGTTAGTCCGGGAAGGTGGGTTACATTCACAATCTCTTGCCAGATATCATTGCTACTCTTAATTTCAGGACGCCATTGGCGCAGGTAATCACCGTAGCGATCGGCAATCAGACTATCAGCAGGTATTATCCTGAATCCGTCGGCAGGATTATAGACACCTCCTCCTTTAAGCAAGAACTCTCCCTTGCTGTTCACTTTAAAGCGCATACGATGTCCGTCGCTATCCAGGATATATTCGGGACGGTAGTTTATCGTATTCTCAAACATCTGCACAGGAGCAGGATCCAGAGCTGAATTTACACGCCCCCATTTCCCTACAGCAACATCCACTTCCGGTATGGTGGCCAACCTGCGATCCAAAGTCTCAATCAGTTTTAAGTTTTGCTCCACACCCGTATGTGGCATGCTGGTAGGCATCAGGAGAAACGATCCTTCATTCAGACTGGGCATAAACTCTTGTCCGATTCCGGGAAATGTTTCTGAAGCACTTGTCCACAAAGAGGTTTGACGAACAGTTTTCCACCCCACTCCTTCTGCTCCAGTTGCCAGAAAACCAAAGGTTTTATCAAAACCCAACCAAATTAGTAGTCCGAAGAGTATGGTGAACAATGGTATAGACATGAATTTCCATCGATGTTCAAGACACCATCTTAAGATCCTTTCATAAAAATGGACCAGCAGGCCAAATACAGACATAATTACAGCTACACTAGCGGCTACAAACAGAATATTGGGAGTAATTCCTTTTTCGGGCCCCATGGGCAACCAACCCTCCGATAAATAATAAAGGGTTATCAATAATGTAATACCAATATTGATATAGGTTGAAATCTTTGGATTTTTCCACCTGTAAGCCAATAAATTATTGAACCCAACGGCTGTAAGTCCCAAAGCCGGCACACTTCCATATATGATCAGAAGTACTACACCTGCTGTTATAAGTAAGTAATTTAAGCCCTTTCGCAGCAATGCAGAATTTGAACGGATCGAAAACAGGAAATACGTAAGTGTAGGCAATACCACTACACCCAGTATAAACGCAGAAGCAAGGGCAAATGTCTTGGTAAATGCCAACGGATGAAACATTTTTCCCTCCTGGGCTTCCATGGCAAATACAGGTATAAAGCTGATAACCGTTGTAAGCATACCTGTAAGCACTGCTCCGGAAACTTCACCGATAGCCTTATGAATAAGGTTTACAAAAGGCTTGCCTTTGTTGATACCCTTATTTTCGGGCATTTCCATATGTCTGATTACATTTTCAACGAACACAACACCTATATCTACCATAACTCCAATAGCGATTGCGATTCCGGACAAAGCTACAATGTTCGCATCTACTCCCACATTCCGCATGATAATAAAGGTAGATAACACCGCCAACGGAAGCATGCTTGCAATTATGAAAGAGGCACGTAGATTAAAAATCAGGACGATTATAACGATGATACAGATCAAAACCTCCTCTGTGAGAGCCGATTCCAACGTACCGATTGTCTCTTTAATCAATCCTGTACGATCGTAAAAGGGAACAACTGTAACTTTGGATACGGTTCCGTCTTCCAGCACTTTCTGCGGCATCCCTGCATCCATTTCTTCAATCTTTGCTTTTACATTATCTATAACCTTTAATGGATTAGAGCCGTAACGGGCAACAACTACCCCGCCAACTGCCTCTACCCCCTCCTTATCTAAACCACCTCGACGCGTTGCAGGTCCGAGATTTACAAATGCAACATCCTTGATGCGTACAGGCACCCCGTTTCGTACAGTAACAACAGCCTCCTCAAGATCGGCTACCTTTTTGATATAACCCAGACCACGGATCAGGTATTCAGCCTGATTAATTTCAACAGTCTCAGCTCCGATGTCAAGATTGCTTTTTTGTACTGCATTCATCACATCCATAACGGAAACATTGAACGAACGCATGGCATCGGGGTTAAGTTCCACCTGATACT
>JACCEE011940025.1_pt1 | contig 11387 bp, 18 predicted proteins | sample 7449931 | NCBI WGS metagenome assembly JACCEE01 (sample SAMN15323457, study PRJNA562643) | freshwater metagenome | isolation source: river surface water | place: USA:Blue River Watershed | collected 2017-08-19 | reverse complement strand
GTTGAGAGACAGCCGCGTGGGCCGCCGTAGCAAATACTCTGGCCTTTTCAACGATATCTGTCATTTCAATCTCCTTATCAACTATCTAAGTAGATATTGTATCAGGAGGCTGATTTATTGTCAAGTAGTACTTTAGTATTACACTAACTTTTCCCAGGCGATGTACTGAGGGTTCTTTAGACTTTGAACTCTGACTGTCGGGTTTGTCTCAAACATACCGTTGGCATATCTGACATAGATATCAAGCTCGGCATTAGCGCCTTCAATGCTGTCTTTGCGGCCGATGATTGCTTTGAACAACTGCGAAGTGCCGTCAGGGTCAGCATATTTGATGCCCTTGATTTCTAAATCTTCAACTTCATCAATAGACGGTACATAGTACAGGCTCTTAGGTGTCGCATAGAAGTAAGGTATCTTTGCGAACTGTAAAATGCCTGCTAACTTCTTACTGTCTTTGAGATTGTCTTCTATGATCTTTTCAAATGCTACTGCTACCTTTTTGAATAGAGGGTCAGCAAAGTGCTTGTAGTCAGCGAAGTTTGCTTGGAACCAGTCGCCGAAGCCGCGTTGCCATGTAGCATTACGATTCAACTCTTTCATGATTTGATCAGCAGTGTAATCAACTGTTTTCTTGCCCTTACACAAGAATGTGTTTGTATCAGGGTTGAATGTTACCGAATACGCATCACTAAGTGCGGCAACAGGAACGCCAGGTTGACTCTTAGCGATATTGATTACTTCTGTGAATACATTGCGCTTCATTTGAAGATACTCTGTCTGAGCATACGCGGCAAATACGTCCTCTTTAGGAGGTGGTTCTAGGCCTAAGGTCTTAGGAGTTAGATTGGCCAGTGTAATGCCGCCTTCTGCTTTGACTGATACACCTGCTACGTCACTGCCGATAAACTCAACATCACTAGGGCCGCTTTCGCTTTGATTCGTCCCGCCGGCCCAGCCGAATGCAGTAACACGACGACTCGTATTTGTTAGCTTCTCATTCATAGCATAACCGTAGACTTCGCCTAGGTTGTACCACTTAGCAAACATTGCCTCATCATAGACGGGTGCTAATAGATTTTTGATGTCCTTGTAAACACTTTGAGCATCGCCTAACAATCGTTCAGGCATTGTGCGCTCAGGGTTCATAGGGTCAAATTCTTCTAGCGGTAGGCGCATAAAGCCGGCCATAAGGCCGACTTCGCTATTGTAGCGAACGCCGCCGCTGGATTTCTTGGGCTTGACGATCTTAGGGCCTTTTTTGTCTTCGTTGAGTAAGTCAGTAATCTTCATAATAGAGTATTTATCTCAAACGTGGTGGCCCTTGATCTTGCCTGTCATGGCATCGTTGATGGCACGTTCCATTTCTACCACAATGAAGCCAGTAGCATCGAATGCCATATCACGAGCACGGTACTGTTCTAGGCCGCTCTTGCCGCCGTGTAAGTGTCCGTGAAAGTGTAGTGCCCCACGATGCATTTGGTCCCACTCTGCGATAGGATAGTGAAACATACAGATACGGTGCTTGTCGTATGTGATGCTCAAATACTGGTGTACTTCTTTGAAGCAACGACGAAACACAGGGTCATTCAACAACTTACGGTCGTGATTGCCCTCAACAAGAATCTTGTCGCCGTTCAAGCGATTAGCAATCTTTACTGCCTTGTCTGAAGGTAGAAACGCAAAGTCGCCCAAGATGTAGACTAGGTCGCCATCTGATACGATTTGATTCCATTCACGAATCATTGTCTCATTCATGTCGTCAACGTCTTTGAAACGTGAACGAGTTTGGGGACAAAACTTCATAATGTTTGTGTGACCAAAGTGTAGGTCAGAGGTAATCCATGTTCTCATCGTCTTTTTCTCCAACTATATTCTACACCATCTGGACATAGTCCATCCTGGATTGAGTCAACTCCCATGGAGCCAACTATTTCGATACCTTCACCTATGATTAAGGTGCCGGGTCTGTTTACTGTCTTATTATATTCTAGGGCATCCGATAGTGTCATACAATTATGAATTCTATCGAAACCGAATTTATCTCGCCATCTAACTTCGTACATTTTTATTTCCATAATAGGTCAAAGTTGCCGCTTAATACTTTTTTCACGCTGGCTTCGTTCATTGACCTGTGATCTTGAACCTTATCGTCTTGAAAACGATAGGTCCTTATTTTGTCGCCTCTCATACCAGAGCCGACTTGCTTTTGTCTATCTTTGCTTACCTTGCTATTATACACTGATTGTAGGTTCTCTACAACCTTTTTGGATAAATCGGTCAGGGCTTGCCCATAGCTGTTCTCACGACTACGACACTGTGCGGTGACTATCGTACCTGACGGCACGTGTGTCAGTCTACAACTGTTTTGATGCTTGTTGCGGTGTTGACCGCCGGCACCTGTACCGCTGTACCACTCAATCTTCAAATCACATTCATTGAGGGTGAACTGTGGTCTTTGAGGGTCCACGATTGCGACTGTGACTGTGCTTGTATGTACACGGCCCTTACGCTCTGTGGGCGGGACACGTTGAATACGGTGTCCACCGGCCTCATTTTCTAAGCCGGATAAATCAGTACCTTGAACTTCTAAGTGAACTTCGCCAAGATACTCATTTATCAGGCGGGTAGTTCAACCCTTACGTTCTGCGAACCGCTTATATGCATTTGCTAAATCTCTAGCAAACAATCGACTGTCTTCACCGCCTTCAGCGGCTCTAATTTCAATTACTCGTTTCATCATTGTTCCTTTTAAACTTGCCCCTTAACTAACTTCAATAATTGCTGGGTCTTGGCAATTATGAATACCATCTCATCATCTAGAGGAATGATTTCTTCAAACATACTCAACTCCATTGCTACTTTATGGGCTATTCTAGAATATAGTCTTGTTCTAGTTTCATACTCAATCTGATTTTTTGAAGTACTTGATTTCGCAACAAAGTAAACTACTCTGGCATTGGGAATTTTTTCTTTGATACCATTACTAACTATTCCTAAAATTTTGAATTGATTTTTATTGAAATTAGTGGCGGCGTGTGATTTTTCTCCACTTCCTTCAATAATGGCAAATGAAACTTCGTAGAAAGATATACTGTTGGAAAAATCTTCTCTGATTGTAATACTGTAAGTTTGTCCATCTAAAACAAAAGTGGTTGTCGAAAGACCCGATTGATCAGTCCATGTCAAGACTTCTTTAGTCTTAAATACTTCCGATAGGCTTCTGAAAAATTCTCCATCACTCATGGGCCATCTTCGCCGCCTCTAATTTCTATAACTCGTTTCATATGGTGGTCTCCATCTTGGTTTTGTTGAATCAATGTAGCGTTCTACTACTTCTTTATTTAGTACTCTGAACGGTGACTTCAATATGAAGATAATCTCTTCGGTATCGTCTTTGAACTCAACACGGTGAACATCACCTTCGCTAATCTTGGCGCCAGCATTACAAATGAATGTGAAAGTTACGCCGAAGTCCCTAGTGAGTACGTCAGGTCCCAACTCATATCGTCGAAACTCATACGGGTAATCATTAGGAACGTCAACGTAAATTTCACTCGGCATACCAGATTTCCTTGAAGCCTTCCGCTTCTGTTGGTGGCTCTGCTTCTAACTGAGCGGCCATTTGTGACACAACTTGCCATGGAATTGTCTTACCAGGGCGTGAATCTAAACGGCGCCGCAATTCTTCGGTAGCAGGAGTCTTGAACACCACAGCGATAAAGTCATATTGATCGTTCAACAGGGTGTTGAACTTCTTACGACGACTACCAACTGTAGTTGAAGTTTGGTCCCAGATAATGTCCAGCTTGTTAGCTTGACATACCAAGGCTTGGTTAGCCATCAATCTGACTGCTACCTTCATATAACTATCAAACACTTCCGAGTAAGTCTTGCCTACTTCCTTGGCGTGTGCTTCTACAAAGTTGTCAGTAGATACAACAGGGATATCCTTAGCCCAATCTTGATTCTTGATCCAAGTACTCTTGCCGCTACCAGGAACGCCTACTAATACATAACACTTGTTCTTCATTAAATATCACCTTCGTGTGTAGGTGGCAGAATTATTCCGCCGTTGCTATATTCGTATTGTTGCCCGTTGATAGTATGTGGCTCATTCTCGTCATAAGTCCAACCGAGTGCCCGCATCATACGATGCTTGACTAACAAGTTAGGACTACGGAACACTTCTGTATCGCGGAATCCCAGCATGACGCCAACTTCACAAACAGCGCCACTGCGACAAACGCCAGCGTGACAGTGAACAATTACGTTAGTTCTGTTAGCAAACGCTTGCTTGAGCAAAAGCACTAAACTACGTGCCTGATCATGAGAACAACGCATCGCCTCATCAAGCACGTGGTCAGTTTCCTCAACATCGAGGAACTGAAACTGATGAACTGACGCAAACTGATAGTGAGGCGTAGGAAAGTCTCCAGGCGGATCGCAAATTTGAATCAGCATGGAGTTAGGACCAGCGTCCATGTGTGTACCACGCTTGATATCAATTAACGATGTATTTTGAATCCAAGGGTTCAACATTTTGTTCTCCAAATAAAATTCCCACTAATGATAGTATATCACAGTGGGAAGTTGTTGTCAAGTAAGTAAAAAGTATTACTCAAATTTATAATCGTGGTGCTCTTTGTGTCGCCAACTTGCTGGTTGTGTGAATCTGATTTCTGGAATATTTCTAACCTCTCCGTACCAGTGTCCTCGAACATTTATAAACCCGCTATAATGTAGAGTCATCACGATTGTTGGCGTAATAACAATCAACACAATAAGAGGATTGATCAGCCATAAACCAATCAAAATTGCTACTTGTAATCTAGTCCAGTTGCGATGAATCCATACCTGAAACTTGCTCTTCATAAAATCTCTAATGTAGCTTGGCTCCATTGGGCCTAAACGCCACATCAAGAACCATACTTTCAACTTACCTACGTATTTTGGACTATGTGGGTCACGCTCAGTATCAACAAACTTATGATGCTGACGATGAATGTATGAGAAGCTAAGCGGACTACCTGTACCACCAGCAAACAATGAATAGATCGTAGCAAAAATGTTCCAGAAATTATCTCTGTATCTACCATGAGCCATACGTAAATGAATCAGTTTGCCGTTGATATACACATTATAAATGATTGTATAGATGAAACAGCCTAACGCTACCCAGATGTTGAAACCGTAAGTGTAGATTCCATAAACTAGTAATAGATGATGTAAGATAATCATCCGTAAGTTGTCGTGCTTGAAAATGTTTGTCATTGATAAATTACCTCTGTTTCGTCTTCTAGAATCTCTAAGTCGTCTTGACCGTTAGTGTCTATCAGCAAGTGTAGTCTAGGTTCAGTGCCGCCGTTGTGTACCCAGTGTACTAAGCCAGCGTTGAAGAAGTAAACGCTACCATCTGCCGCCATGTGATATTCAACATCGCCGTTCTTTGTCTTTGCACCGAACTTTACATCAGGGTTAGTAAAGATAGGAATGTGATAACGAGTAACATAACTAGGGTCGTAATCAAAGTGAGGTTTGATTGTGAAACCTGGTGCGATTACTGCTAGACGAACACGAGTCTTAGGCGACTTGAAGCCGTCTAAGATTTCAGCAAGCATACCGCTGTAGTGTTCGTTACGCTCAGTGTAGTTGTATTCGTCTGCTTCGTTTACATAAACGTCACTGTCACGCTTCAATCTGCGTTGACGACTAAAGATACTGTTACTAGTTTCTTCTAGGCGTTCACGTGATGTGTTCATCTTTTCGGGTGGAATACTAGTCAAGTAAAGTTGCTTGAACGCTTCGCCTACTAACATAGGACTGCCTTCTTCTTTGAAGTAGTTGTTGCGACAGAATTGATTGGCTAACACGAATCCTTTTTGATTGCTATCACTCTCTTCGCTGATATTGATATCGTTAAAACGAGAATAATCAGTATAGCCGTTATCAATGATATACTTGCGCAGACGCTCAAGGTCAACACGCATTTTGATTTTTGCGTAGTGTGGTAGTTGTTTTCTTGTTAATCGTTCTGTCATGATAGAAGCCTCGCTAATGTGTTATTTATCAACAAGAATTTTTAGTATCAGTTTTAACGAATGGCATTTCTTCAGGAATATCAATATGTTGATCAAAATCAAAAAACCAGAAAAACATCCAACTGTTTACTTGGGCTCCGTGATCGGCATGATCCTTGAAAGTGAACCAAAATTTGTTACTTAGAGGAAACTCATAATGCTGTTCCTGATCATTTGGCCACAACATTAGATAACTGCCATCAGAATCCGTACTAAATCTATAACCAAATGTTAGAGTTTGTTTAGCAAACTTGTGTCTATGTTTGCCTATGTTGGTATCTGGACAAACTAAAAATATTTCACTAGCAACTACCTTGGCAGACGACTGTGATTTTATTTTATTGACGACCTCGTTAACTTCATTCCATTGTCTACATATTTCTATTCTAAACTCTTGTGGAATATAGTCGCCTTCAATACTAAGCACCTTATGTAAATGCTGTAGATTGATTGGATTTTGTTCGCCAAGTTTGTCTAAACCATTAACATCATTAGAATACAGTCCAGTCGCTCTTGAATTTCTGCCCTTCCATATAAACTCGGTTGGTGGCGCTGACTCAACTAGCATAGTGTCAAATGCGGCATTTACTGTTTCTACTTGTATACCAGAAAAAGTAGATCGCAACTGTCCATTCTTATAGAACTGGCTTTGTTTTAATTCTTGGAATTTTTCTGGCGATATTTTATTCATAGCGATATTTAGTATACTAGAATCTGTGCTACTAAATAAGCCTATGACCGAAACAGAAAAAATAGAGTACTATCTTGGTAAAGATCGCTTTAGAGATATTTACTTTAAAGCAGAATTCCCACATGCGTATCAAGATATTCATGCGGTTGATATCAAGCCAGAAGAGTACACAAACTGCGTTAAAAAAATGAACTCCGTGTATCGTGATATGGAATTCAAATTTAACAAACAGGGATATAGAAGTAACTGGGACTACAATATCGAAGAACTCAAAGAAAAAGACAATATTATTCTTTGTCTTGGTTGTACTGATACGTTCGGCATGAACGTGTACTATGATGATCTATGGGCTACCAAATTACAAAATAAAATTCCTGATGCTACTGTTATGAACTGCGGCATAATCGGCGCAAGTCCAGAAACAATTCATAGATTCTTAGTAAAAGTAACTCAAGTTCTTCCTACACAAATCAGTCATATATGCTTATTGTGGCCACACTCTGCTAGAAGAGAATTTGTAAGTAAGACATTCACAAATATCATCAAAGCATCTGACTACAACAATATTCCAATGGAAGATTACTGGTCATACATTGACTGGAAAAGCGATAACTATAACTTCTTCAAAAACTATCATGCGGTAAAATCAATTTGCGATGCTAAAAATATCAAGTTGTATGACTTAAACATCAATCGTTTCGATAAAAAAGTACCCTATGATTTTTCAAGTCCTATGTTTGCGTTCGGTAGTAAAACACATCATGCCATTTCAGAATACTTTTACAAGAAAGTAAAAGATTTACCATCGTTATTCGAGGAACAAAAGCGATGAGCACATACACAGAAGTTAAATTTGAACTAGAGACTAGTGGCCCGGCTGTCATAAAAATTACAAAAGTAAATGACAAAGATGAGGAATACACTATATCAGAAAACTGTACAGTAGTATACAAAACTTACTGCGTTCCAGGTAAGCCAGTTACATTTAAAATAAAACTTATTGAAGGCGCAGAGATTGCGGTGAAAAAAGTTTTCACTACAATATATGATCGTGATATGGAAATAGCAACTCTATCAGAAAAATTAAGGGATCCTGTAACCAAAACAGTTACTACTATACAAGAATCTCCAAAGAATTCTAGATATCTAAATATTGCTGATAGACCAAAATATAACTTTGAGCCTTTTACACTACGAGGGGAACAATCTTGCGATATCCTATTCTTCTGTCAGTTGATACATTTTTATGACTGGTGCGCCAAGTACATAAATAACGACAATAGAGTTTAGTGCGGCCGTAGTTTAAGGGGAAAAACACTGCTTCCAAGCAGAAATGAGAGTTCGATACTCGCCCGGCCGCTTCATTGATAAATACTTTCATGTTTTTCATATTTGAAATTATTTACATTCATTCCTCTCCAAATTTCTTTCAAACAATTAGGGAGAAAGAATATGAACATTTTTTAAATTCTATTTTTTCTAAAATGTTCGAAAACTCTTTATTATACTATGATAAATTTCACATAACCAAAGTTCTATCTCAAAGAGAAGAAAATTTATGGACATATACCATGAGAATACACGGCTTCAAAACAGTGGATGCTATTAATATTTTTATGAATTTTTATGGCGACAGCACTGATTCAATTAGATTACAAAGAACTGCGTGGAACACAGGCAATCAGATAACAGGAGAGTTTAATATATTAAATCATGACGGTAATGTAATTAAAGTTCATACTAACTGTCAAACTGGAGCCTGTTATGGAAATCCAACTGGATGCGATAAGAAATTGGGTGGTCCATGTTATACTTCTGCATCTAAGGCCATCATAGAAAGAAAGAATAAGATTTTTCATATTGCTCCCATCAAATGATTACAGAAATTCTCGACTATCGTTGGACTACCACTTGGGACTTAGAATCTATACTCAACGATTCCTCATTCACTCAACATATTGAATCAGATTACCCATTAGTAATCTCAACTCTACACGGTCTAAAGCGTGATGATGAAAGCGTTTGGCAAGACTATCTAGGTGGTCGCCGACGTGGTAAACCCAGTGAATTACGCAATATCGCAGTTGATGGCTTAGTAAGTCACGTTGGCGCTCTACTAGGCATTAACAGTCAAATCTTAAATGTACAGGCAGCCTGTGCTAGTTCTTTATACGCACTCTATACTGCTACCTTATTAAGTAGTGCTACTGGCAGACCTGCTATTGTAGTTTGCGCTGATGATGTTAATAGCGCATACTGGCACTGGCACTTCAATAGTTTCGGTGCGCTTGATCAGGATAGTGGTTTACCATTTGACTCGTCATCACGAGGTTTCAAAATGGGCACAGGCATTGCGGCGTATCTAATCAAAGCAACAACAGTAAAACATACTCTATCACCATTAGCAGTAATTCAACAATATGCGTTTTATACTAACAGTAGTTTAGTTGCTAGTCCTGGCGCGGTTGATGATATCATCAATAACATCACTGGCATCAATTATGATAAGATTGAACTGTGGAACGCTCATGCTACTGGTACTCCAGTAGGTGATCGGACCGAGTATGAATACTTCAATCGAGTTATTAAGAACAATATTCCTATTGTAGGATACAAAGGTTATCTAGGACACTGTATGTGCGCTAGTGGCGCTGTTGAACTTGCTATGACACTAGATGGTAAGCGAAACAATATTTTACTTCCCAACAAGATAGTTGGAGAAAAGATAGCCACTGATAGTCGTATCATTACTGAATCAACCTCATTCACATACACCAAGATGCTAAAAACTAATCTTGGCTTTGGCGGTAAAACTGCTGTTGCCGAGATTGATTTATATTAAAATCAATTTTTTACTAAGATAACGAGTTCTAATAGAACTGAATTCTTCGTTGGTTCTCAATCTAAGGAACACACGATGATTCTTTACCGTGCGCACACCATGTATTAAGTGACTGTTGAATACTGTAGCATGTTTGTCACTATAGTTGTGCGTTAGTGCTATATCTTTCTCTGTTAATTGACGATACTCTCGCCCTAATACTATCTCGCCATCGTAGTTATAAAAGTCAATGGGATTGAACTCACCGTCTGCTAAGATCGGCCAAACAAATACTGATGCGGCCCATTTATCTACGTGTGGCCAGAATTTAAAGCCTGGTCTGTTCCACATGATATCTAAGTTTGTGTCGTTAATCTCAATGTCTAAACGATCAACTAATTCTCGAATGTATGGAAAGTCTAGCAGGTTAATGCCTTTGCCACGCTCATCTTCCTTCATCATCATGTAGTCGTGACTTTGAATCACAACGTTTTTGGCAGTTTCAACTGCGTTTAGCGCCGGATTGGCCCACGGCAAAGACTTTACTCTAGCATAACCCTTTACTTCTTCAAAAACATCTTTAAGTTTTTGTTGTTCGTATGTCAATTCTGGTAATTCTAATATACACTCTTGAGGAATCATGGCTCTATCACTTTAATTTGTTTGAACTTATACGAGTTCTTATATCTATCACAATATACCAGACCATCAACTAACTGAAACTTATTAGATACGTGAGACTTAAACGTGCCGTCTATTCTAATAGTAAAATTACTCTCATCCTCAGCATCCACACCGTGACAGTCACTCTCATTAAACATATAAGCATGGGAGTTAGTGTAAACTTTCTCTTTGGTAACTTCATCGTAAACAAACGCAGGTCTGCTAGGATTAGTTAACTGTATGTTGACAAAATGCGCTCGATGTCCGCCGCCTGTGGCTGGATAATCTCTGTGTATAGAAACACCATGTCCCTGGACATTACGATAAATCATTATTCTACCGATAGAATCAAATAAAGTGTCTCTAAGAGATTCCACCCATCTACAAAAAGGACTCGTGGATGGTTCAGTGATAATATCTTTCCATATTCCATCAGTATGCTTGATCATCCAAGTCCTGTTACTTGTGTTCCACCCTCGCAATATGACTGCGTTGCGCCACAACGGCGATGATAAATTATTAATTGTCCAAGAATTATAGTCTTGTATGTTTTTGAACTGTTCTAGTTGATTTCGGTCGATGTATCTATCACAATAAAACTGATAATGGGTGAAGAATTCATAACCATTAAGTTCTTTCGGCAATAAACAGCTACCGCCTCCAGGTGTTGAGCCGATTGCTTCTAGATATGAGTTTATTTCTTGTACAATGATTTCTCTGTTACTAGGCAATTCAACGAGATGAGATAAATCTAACCAAGGCACACTATCTTGACCACAGCCCAAAATGCCGCACTCATACCACTTAAAGAACGGCTTCGATAAGCCATCATTTATTCGTTTATGTATCCATATGTTTGGTATACTATCAACATTGCTATACGTATTCATGGTGGTGTAGGAGGGGGTTTACTCTCATCTCGGTTCAAATGCAGAACAGGCTTTCATTAAGCTACTACACCTGGAGAGGGGGTCATAGACTCCACCAACTCCGTTAATCGTTCGCAAACTTTTACGTTACCTTCGTCAGTAATGCCGTTCACGTTGAATACGTTTGATGGCACTTTGTACTGTTTGAAAATATCTAGTATATCCACATTTACCATACCGCTGGTGAACTTGAACCAACTAGGTAT
>JACCEE010570421.1_pt1 | contig 11389 bp, 9 predicted proteins | sample 7449931 | NCBI WGS metagenome assembly JACCEE01 (sample SAMN15323457, study PRJNA562643) | freshwater metagenome | isolation source: river surface water | place: USA:Blue River Watershed | collected 2017-08-19 | reverse complement strand
TAGGAAACACCCCCATTCCCCGCCCAGAAAACAAGGTCATCAGCGCGCTGTCCTCGAACTCTCCCACGATATTGGGCGTCAAGGCATGTGCACTGATCCATCGATCCAGAGACGCGCGAATAGGTGCGTGGCGGGTCGGGATCAAAACCGGCAATTCATTGAGACAGGCCGGAAAATTCTTGCGGGTCTTTGTCGTGACCCAAGCCGAAGGGCCATACCAATAGACGTCAGAAGACATCAACAGGCGACTTGAAAGTCGAAGATTCGGGTTGGGCGGTGCGCTTTGTCCGGCCAACACCACATCGAGATGGTGAAGCGCCAGCTCTGCCATGAGCTGTTCGAACTCCCCTTCATGGCAAATCAGCCTTAAACCAGGGGTATGCAGCACGGGGTCAAGGAGCGTGTGAGCAGCCAATTTGGACAAACCGTCGGACAAACCAATGGACAGTCTGATGGCCGGACCACTGGCCGCATAGGCCACTTCGCCAGGAATTTTTTGTCCGATCTGGAAGATTTCATCGGCCCGCTCATAGGCAGCTTGTCCGGCATCGGTCAAACTCAAACTGCGACCCTCGGGCTTGAACAGCTGATGCCCGAGGGATTTTTCTAACTCTCGGACCTGCACACTGATGGTTTGGATGGCCATGTCCAAGCGCTGGGCCGCCCTGGCCATGCTCCCCTCTTTGGCCACCACCCAAAAGTAATACAAATGTCGGTAATTCAGATGGCTCATGTCGTCAGTCCAGATCAGGCTATGGGGCTGCGTCAACCCAACAGGCGGGAATTTTTAGCCAGTGTAGAGAAAAACAGTTTATATAAAAAGCAGATTTAAATTAAATTTAAATTCGTTTTTTACTGATTCTTAGCATCGCCCACGTTGTCTAGCGCGCCCCCATCGACTGCTGCAGATGTCGCTTGAAGGCACTCGCCACAGGCGAGAGTTGTTGGCCCGTGTGATGCACCACATGCCAGGCCGACGGCAGAGGAAACCCCTCCACATCCACCACCGTGACACCGTGCTCCTTGCTCATCCCGTGCAAGGCATGTTGTGAGATCAAACCCAGTCCAAGCCCGCCCGCGACAGACTCCTTCACAGCTTCATTGCTGCCCAGTTCAAGCCGAACATCCGGTGAGAAACGTCGTTGTCGGAAAAATTGATCGGCCACCATGCGTGTGCCCGACCCGGGTTCCCGCAGGATGAATCGCCGAGTGGACAAGTCCTTCAGCAAGATGCCACGCTTTTTTGCGAGTGGATCCGCCAACGGTGCAATCACCACGATGGGGTTGGGCATCAGAATGTCATCCACCAAATCGATATCCTGGGGTGGTTGCGACATGATGTAGAGGTCGTCTCGCCTCTCACGCAGACGCTGCACAACACCGTCACGGTTCAAAATTTCCAGGGCCACATCAATCGAGGCGTGTTGTGTGCAAAAGCTGCCAATCAAGCGTGGCATGAAATACTTGGCTGTGCTGACCACGGCGATGCGCAGCTTGCCTCGCGACAGACCTTGGATGGCGTCCACCTTTTGTTCAAAGGCCTCCCAGGTCAACACCAGGGCCCGTGCCGTGGCGGCCAGTTCGTGCCCCACCTCCGTCAAACGCACTTTCTTGCCAATCACCTCATACAGCGGCAGACCCACGGAGAGCGTGATTTCCTTGAGTTGCATGGAGGCTGTCGGCTGGGTCACATGGAGGGAACGGGCTGCACCACTCACGCTGCCGGTGTCTGCCAGTGCCAGGAAGAGCCGCAACTGTCGAAAGGTCACATTCATAGATAAATACCTATTTATACACATTGAATAATCGATTTTACAAATACATCGAGCGCTCCTACCATTCAACTCAGGAGTTTTTCGATGCACAACATGCTGGACCCCGCGATCTTGTTTTTTGTCTTTGGCGTGCTGGCGGGCACGGTCAGATCCAACCTGGAGATTCCTCCGGCCATTTCTCGTTTTCTGTCCCTCTACCTGTTGATGGCCTTGGGCCTGAAAGGCGGATTTGCCCTGGCTCAATCCGGTCTGACGGTTGAAGTTGGTGCAGGCCTGACAGCGGCCATGGGACTTGCCGTCATCGTCCCCCTGGTGGGCTATTCGATACTCAAGCGCATACTGTCCGGATTTGACGCGGCAGCGGTGGCAGCCACCTATGGGTCGGTCAGTGCCGTGACATTTGTCACGGCCGTGCAGTTCCTGGAAAACCAGGAGGTCGCCTATGGCGGCCACATGGCCGCGGCCATGGCGCTGATGGAATCACCCGCCATCATCATGGCGGTGATCCTGGCCAACACCTTGAGACAAAAGTCGGCCAGTGCTCAAGTGGTGCTGCACGCGGGAGGCTCGTGTGCAATTGCCGGCGTGTCTCAACCCACGAATTTCCCGCTGGGCAAGGTCTTGCACGAATCCTTCACCGACGGAGCCCAGCTGCTCTTGCTGGGGGCCATGGCAATTGGTTTGCTAACGGGTGAGTCGGGTCAAGCGGCAATGCAACCGTTTTCTGGTGACCTCTTCAAAGGCATGTTGGCCTTCTTTCTGCTCGACATGGGATTGATGGCCGCCCGCAACTTGTCACAGCTCAAGGGGACATCCATCTGGTTGATCACCTACGCCATCTTTGGCCCTTTGGCCCATGCCAGCCTGGCGCTGGGTCTGGCGTGGCTGCTGGGACTGCCTCTGGGTGACGCCACCTTGCTGATGGTGCTGGCGGCCAGTGCCTCGTATATTGCGGTGCCTGCCGTGCTTCGGTACGCCATTCCAGAGGCCAACCCATCCTTGTATTTTGGTTTGTCACTCGGCATCACGTTTCCCTTGAACCTGTTGCTGGGCATACCCGCTTACTTCCACGTGGCGCAAACCCTGCTGGGATGACCCATGCCGCAACGCTATCAAGGCAAGACCGTCGCGTGTTTGACCCAGCATGGCAAGGTGCCCTTGATCGCTCCGGTCCTGGAACCCGCGCTGGGCTGCCACCTCGTGCAGGCCACCGGCTATGACACCGACTTGTTCGGCTCCTTCACAGGAGAAGTCCCACGGCTTGAGGGACAAATTGAGACTGCCCGACGAAAAGCCCAGAAGGGGATGGAACTCTGTGGCGTCACGCTGGGCATCGCCAGCGAGGGGGCATTCGGTGCAGATCCGTTCAGCGGACTGATGCCCTGGAATATCGAGGTATTGATTTGGCTGGACGCCGAACGCCAACTCGAGGTGGTGGGCATTGCACAAGGGCCAGCCCGACATCTGCAGCGCGCGATCCATTCCGTCGAAGAGCTGGAAAAGTTCTCTCAAGAGGCGGGCTTTCCTGATCACCACCTCACACTTCGACCTGAGAGCCCAACCGATCCAAGAATTCAAAAGGGACTGCAGCGTTGGGATGCGTTGAAGCAGGCCTTCCTGGATAGCCAGCAAAAAGCCTCCAATCGACTGGTGTATCTTGAACATGATCTGCGGGCATTTGGCAATCCCACGCGACAAAAGATGATTCAGCAGGCTGCCGTCGATCTACTCAAGAAAATTCAGTCCTACTGTCCTCGTTGCTCGAGTTCGGGCTTCTCCATCACGGGGCACACCCCTGGACGTCCCTGCCTTTGGTGCGGTCGTCCCACGCGACTTGCCAAAACCGTGGTTTGGTCCTGTGCCACTTGCGGGTACAGCCGCGAAGACCCGCATGAAGCCCAGTACGCCAAGGCCGAGCGGTGTGACCACTGCAACCCCTGACATGACGGGTCAAGGGCTGCGAAACAGCTTGTAATCCACCAGTTGCCCAAGCGGCGAGACACGCGCCAGCACCATATCTCCCGAGCCGATGTTCTGCCCCATGAACTCCAAGATGTTGACATGGTGGGTGACCAGAATCAGCGCTTGATCTCCTTTGGTTTTCAGGGCTTGGGCGATGAACGCTTTGAGACTGGTGTTGCGAGTCGCAGCCAGGTGAGGTTCGTCAAAAAACGAGGCCAAGGCGGGCTCGACCGTGACGGCGCCCAGGCCGAGCAAGTCAGCCGTTTGCGTGCATCGGCACCAGGGACTTGAAAAGACCTGGGCTTTCTCCACGCCTTGTGCGCGTAACCAACGGCCAATCCTCACCGCCTGGTTTTTCCCATCCTGGTTCAGGATACGTTGAGATTCGCAACGTTCCAGCACATACCCTGCGGGGTCACCCACGCCCGGCGCATAGGCGTGGCGCATCAGGAGCACATGATCACGGCCTTTGAGTTGATCAGAGACGCCCGCGGCGTGCGCGCTCCACATCCAGACAGCACACAACCACACGACCCAGGTCTTACCGAGCTTCATTCGCCACCTCGTTTCTCACCGTTGCATTTGCACCAGCACTCGATATTATCCCGTGGGTCATCAAGCTGGCTGACGTCTGACGGTGACGCTGCAGTCAGTTCAAACCGCTTCAATTCTGACCGTGCCCATCAAAACGGGTTTGACCAGTATCTTGTAGGTATCCAGATCAAAACCTTGCTGCTCATGCGCCGTGTGCTGGTGTGTTCGTGAACACCAGGTGCCCTGGTAACGCCAATCCTGAATTCGATGCCGTTGGATCCAGTCACCTCGTTGTTCCACCAGGTCGACCGCACCTGGGTAGGGCCAGGCGTGAACCTTGAGATCCACCAACGCGCTGAGGAGCCGCTGATCATGGACACGCCTGTCCTCCTGGCCGACACAGGCGCCCAGACACCGTTTGACTTGCAAGCCAAAACAGCCTCGCTTGCCCATCTTCTCCAGGCCCAGGACCCCTAGGCACAGGCCATGCAAATCGGCGAGTTCGCGAAGCTTGCTCTGCGCCGCATGGACAGAACTGAACAATCCATACAGGTCATCGGCTTGCCCCACCGCCACCGTTGTGCTGGAGCTTATCTCGGGCGTGACCACACCCTCGGAGGAGATCAGTCGAATGGAACAAAGATGACGCAGGCGACGCAAGCGGATGTTGAACAAGGGACTGTGCTGCTTGATCAGTTGTGCTTCGAGGAGCAAAGCCCCCACTTCACCGGCGGTCTCGATGAACTCCACCCGTCGGGTTTGCGCCATCATGGCAGCCTCATCCTCGGCTCGCAGGTGGGCCAGTACTCGACTGCGTATGTCAACACTTTTGCCAATGTACAAGGGCAAACGGCCATCGCCTTTGAACAGGTACACACCCGAGGTACGCGGCAGCGCTGCCAGAGAAGCTGGATCGATCTGGTGGTCCATCAACTCAGGCTCTGGGCGCAGGCATGGCCTGCAGTGCTGGCATGTGCGTCCAGGTCATCAACTCGTTCGCCTTGGCCGTGGTGGCACTGAGCCAGGTGTCGTACAAGGACCGGGCAATGATCACAGGGGTTCGCTTTTCGTCGGCTGGCTTGTGAAACTGGCGCATCACTGGGTGCTCGTCCGCATTCACCGTGAGCATGGAAAAACTGACCACCCCTTCACCTGAGACTGGGTGGGTCCAGCGGTCCCACAGGCAGGCAATGCCAAAGGGCTCTCCCGAGGCCAATTGAATCTTCCAGCGAACGGCCTTGCCCGTCTCATAGCTGGGTTCATAGAAGTTATCGACGAGCACCAACCCAAAGTGACGCTCACGCCAGGCGGCACGGTAACTCGGTTTTTGAGCGGCTGTTTCGCTGCGGGCGTTGTAGGTGTAGCGCGCAATCTTGTCATCCTTGGCCCATGCGGGTATCAGGCCAAATCTGGCCAGGCCGCAGGCCACACGATCGGTCTTTTGGCTTTTGACGACCACCGGCGCCGGAAAACCTGGGTAAGACTCAGGGGGAAATTCGCTGGGCAGATGGACCCCCAGCGTGTCTCGGGCCCACTGGGCCTGCTGGGTTGGTGTGAAATTGGTACACACGGCTATCCGTCGACAAACTGAGACACAGCAGACCGGTTGGCATCAGTAAAAAAACAAGTGCGCGACGATGTACACACCGGCACCCGCCGCGTAGCCTGCCAACGCCAGCAGACTGATTTTTCTGGCGTACCACATGAAGTCAATCTTCTCCAAACCCATGGCTGCCACGCCCGCCGCAGACCCGATGATCAAAATGGATCCTCCCGTGCCTGCGCAGTAGGCCATGAACTCCCACAGAAAACTGTCTGTCGGGTGTTGCGCCAGGTCGTACATGCCCATCGAAGCAGCCACCAAGGGCACGTTGTCCACCACGGCACTCGCCAATCCGATGAGCAACACGATCACGTCCAGACGTCCCACTGTTTGATCAAGCCAGGCCGCCAAGGCAGACAAGACATGCGTGTGTTCCAAGGTGGCGACAGACAACAAAATGCCGACAAAGAACATGATCGAACTCAAGTCAATGCGGCTCAGCGCACTGACCAGGGTGAGATGCTCCTTGGTGTCCTCGGGTTTTTGACGGTGGATCAACTCCCCCAGTACCCACAAGATACCCAGCCCAAAGAGAATCCCCATGAAGGGGGGCAAGTGCGTGACGGTCTTGAAAACCGGCACCAACAGCAAGACCCCAAGTCCCAGGAAAAACATCACATTGCGCTCGAAGGCAGGGGTATTGCCAGCGTCTTCGCCACTGCGGGGAGGGGCGATCACAGGTCGTTGACCCAGCATCCGACTGACGATCACGAGCGGAATCAACAGGTTGACCAATGAGGGCAAAAAGAGCCCCTTCATGATTTCCACCGTCGTGATTTGCCCACCGATCCACAGCATGGTTGTCGTGACGTCGCCAATGGGTGTCCACGCGCCGCCCGCGTTGGCCGCAATGACGATGATGCCCGCAAAGAAAATACGGTCTTCTCGTTGGTCGAGCAATTTTTTCATGAGTGACACCATGACGATGGTGGTCGTCAGGTTGTCCAAAATAGCACTCAGAAAAAATGTGGAGAAACCCACCATCCACATCAAGGAGGAGAGACGGGCGGTCTTGATGCGAGAGGTGATGACGTCGAACCCATCATGCGCATCCACCACCTCCACAATCGTCATGGCGCCCATCAGAAAGAAGACGATTTGCGCCGTGCTCAACAGCGATTGGCCCACCTGCTCGCTGAGCAACTCAGGCTCAATACCGGACAAGGCGTACATGGTCCATAGCAACCCCGCTCCGATCAACGCAGAAGCCGACTTGTTCACCTTGAGCGGGTGCTCCAGCGCAATGGCCGCGTAGGTCAGGACAAATACAAGCACCAGCAGTGTGATCATGGGAAACATCCTTTATCTCAAGCGATGTCAGCATTTCGAACGGCTGACGGGGCAACACTGTTCGCCTCAGGTGCTGTCAAGTGTGACCCGCTGACATCCTGAACGCAGAAAAACGCCATTTTGACAGGGTGAGACGTGCTGCGAGGCCCCATCAAAAACTGACTTGAGCCCCCACCTTCACACTTCGACCGGCGATGGGCGGGGCAGCCTCTCGCAGGGTTTGGGTCAGCACAGAGGTAGAAGAATACGCCAGTTTATTGGTGATGTTGTCAAACCTGGCAAACCACATCCAGTGCGTAGAACCGACGTGGGCGCGATAGTTCAGGCCCGCGTTCCACAACGTGTGCGACCCTGTGGCTACACCTCCTTCGGGCACTCTGTTCTGAGCAGCGGTGTGTATCCACCCGATTCGCGCTCCCCATGCGTCGCGCGACCAGAGGGCATCTGCACCCAGGCGCATGGGTGCAATGCGTGGCATCGCCTGGTTGTGGGTCAGATCGGTGGCATGCACCACATCTGCCCGCAACTCCAGGTCCACCGCGCCACGCGTAGAGTCGGCGCTGAGCAAGGCAGAGCGCCCACCGACCATGCGCAATTTGGCTGTTGACTCCACCCCATGGAATCGCGCACGGACCCCTTCAAACCGGTACGTTGGCAAATCCGTCCTCAACCCCGTCACAGCGCCACTGCTGTCACGGAACTCGCCCGTGGGTTGTAAAGAGATGTAGTTGGAAAAATTCGACACAAAACCTGTGATACCAAACTGATGCGCACCTTGCTTCCACTGCCCGCCCAGATCCCATTGCGTGCCTTGTTCAAGGTCATTGGACGGTTGGCCAATCTGATAGGCAGCGGTGGCCACGTGTCGACCAAAGGCAAAGAGTTCGTAATCTTTCGGGGCACGTTGGCTTACGCTCACATTGGTGGTGAGCTGCCAGCCATCCTGAGCCTCCCCTTGGCGCAGGTTACGCATGGCGCCTACAGCCACACTTAAAGGCTTGAACTTTCGAGTCTGCGCGGTGTTTTCGAGGTGAGGGCCAATATCTTCCAGTGAGGTCACCTCAACCATCTCCGCTCGGGCGCCTGCATTCAGTTGACCCCAGGCGGTGGTCAAGGCCTGATAGGTGAACAGACCGGTGCTCTGTGTCCGACTTGAGGGTAAAAATCTCTCATCTCCCACCGCCCGCAATTGGTTACCTTCACGTTGAAGGCCGGACACGCCTTCCCATTGCCAATCGCTGCCTACACGCAACACTCGCTGCCGCCCCTCTAGACGCAAGTCTCCCCCCTTGTTGTCAAAACGTATGCCCGCTGATGACCCTTCAAATTCCGTGTGGGTGTAATCGCTATGACCCCACAGGATCTTCAAGTCCTGAAACCCGCCAACATCGCGTATCAAGCCTTCCAGCGCATGATGGCGTCTGCGCATGCCAATGGTGACATCTGGCTCTGCGACGGTTCCATACGTGTTGCGGTATTCACTGGTCGACAAGCCCAGGTAGCCGCGATCAAATAACAAGGTCCCCCCAGCTGCCACGCCCTTGCTGTTGCTGGCCGAGTTACACACGCGGCGGCCATTGGCGGCGCCCCCCTCACCGCACGTCATGTCTTTGGGGACCTTCAGCTGTTGCGTGGTGCGGTCAAAGGCGTCTACATGCAGCACGAATTTGTCATTTCCAGCTTCGACCAGCGCACCCGCGCTTCGTTCATTGGCTGCACCGCCAGCTCGCATGTCAGCCTTTCCAATGACGCCGCCTTTCGCATCGAAAATAGGTTCTCTGGCAATGCGGTTATCGATCACATTCACCACACCGCCAATAGCGCTTCCACCGTACAGCAAGGTAGCAGGCCCCCTCAACACCTCTATTCGCTCTGTTGTCAGAGGATCGATCGGCACCGCATGGTCGTTGCTCAAACTCGAGACATCCATGGTGGCGCCACCATTTTGCAAGATGCGTATGCGATCGCTGTCCAAGCCGCGAATGATGGGCCGCCCCACGTTGGGGCCAAACGAGCTGTTGGAAATGCCAGGCAAGTTATCGAGCGTCTCGCCCAAGGTGCTGCCTTGCCGTTGCGTCAATGCGGGGCCAGATAACTGTTGGGCGGGAACCAGCAAACTGCTGTGTTCCAAGGCCCGCGCGTTGATGGTCACCTCGTCCAACGCATGAACGGTCTCGCCCACCAACGGCTGAGACCAAGCAGCGCACCAGGTAGAACCTAGCGATATGACAAGGACAGCGACTGGGGGATTGCGCTTGAAATGAGTTTTCATGGGGGGTTCCTGCGGGGCCTGCACAGCCCCTGTTTGCAAAGAAATCAAGTCTGCAAGGTTGACAACTTGCAGACCGACAAGACATCAGTGCAATGCAGCAGGTGGCCCGTGGGCCAAGTAGAAACGCTCAAATAAGGTGAATCGCGCTTGTAATAACGCACCCGCCCAGAAGAATGAGGGTATTGAAGGCGCTATCTGCCAATTGGAAAACTCAACCAGATCAGGGCACGTTTGATCAAACACGCGGCAATCCGAGCCATTGCTGTGATCGCCCCAGAGTGCTTGAATCGAATTGGAGGTCTCACTGACGACATGAGAGGCAGCACTTTCCATGGGCTTGGCGTGGGCGACACGGTGCATGGCGCCCAAGGTCTGCGCAAGCAACAGCAACACCAGCAGCATGGCCAACATGCCGCTGATAATTCTGGCGTTACGCAAGGAGTGCATGGGCGAATTATGACAAATTCACCTGTGCGGCTGGGCAGCGGATCACTGGGCGTGCGTCTAACGCTCGACGCGCTCGTCACTGATGCTCTGAGAGGGCCCATCGGCTCCATGGCGCGCAAACCCTGATTCTTGTCCCCACCACCTAGGCGCAGTCGCATTGACTAAACACCTGCCAAGTGACCGGGATTCCATTTCTTTCGCGTCAACTGCGGCCTTGACTGCGAGAATCTGGGCCATGAAATCTTCTGATTCCGCTCTGAACTCCCTGCCGGCCCGCGATGCCAGAGCCGTGGTGCATGGCCTCACCAATTTGTCTGTGCACGCGCAACGCGGTGCCAGCGTCATCGAGTCCGGCCACGGCGTGTGGGTACGGGACATCGAGGGGCGCGAATATATCGAAGCCATGTCTGGCCTGTGGTGCATTGCGCTGGGGTACGGTAACGAGCGCCTCGCCGATGTCGCGCATCGCCAGATGAAGCAACTGGCTTATTACCCGCTGACCAACCACAAGAGCCACCCACCGGTGATCGCCCTGGCGGAAAAGCTGTTGTCGATTGCCCCGGTCCCGATGTCCCGGATCTGGTTTGCCAGCACCGGTTCCGAGGCCAACGACTGCGCGGCACGCCTGAGTTGGTATTACTGGAATGCGATGGGACAACCGCAAAAACGCCAGTTCATTGCCCATCAATTGGCCTATCACGGCAATACCATTGCGTCGGCGAGTCTGTCAGGGGTGAGCTATGCGCACGAGCGCTTCAACCTGCCCCTGCCCGGTTTTCATCATGTGACCACGCCGCACTACACCCGTCACGCGCAGCCCGGCGAGAGCGAAGAGGCCTTCAGCGACCGGTTGATCGCCGACATCGAGCGCCTGATCGAGGTTCAAGGGGCGCAAACCATCGCTGCCTTTTTTGTTGAACCTGTGATGGGCGCAGGCGGCATCGTGGTGCCGCCGGCTCGCTATTACGAGCGCTTGCAGGCCCTGCTCAAGCAACACGATATCTTGCTGGTCTGCGACGAGGTGGTCACGGCTTTTGGTCGCACGGGCGAGATGTTTGGTTCAACCACCATGAAGTTGCAACCCGACTTGCTGGTGTGCGCCAAGGCCCTGTCCAGCGCGTACATACCGATCTCGGCGCTGATGATCGGGCCTCGGGTGTACGAAGCGATCGAGCGCCAAAGCGGCGAGCTGGGCATGTTCGGTCTGACTATGACCTACTCGGGTCACCCGGTTGCCTCCGCGGTAGCGCTCGAGACGCTGACGATCTATGAGGAAGATCGCATCGTCGACCATGTGCGGGCCGTGTCACCCACCTTCTTGGGAGGGCTGCACGCCCTGTCCGCTCACCCCATGGTGAAAGAGGTGCGGGGCATCGGTCTGCTGGCCGGCGTGGAATTGCTGGCAGGTCGGGGGCGAGATTGCGCCCGCCTGGCCGAGGAGGAAGGACTGATCGTACGCGCGATTGGCGACACCATCGCTTTTTGCCCGCCACTGATCATCTCGAC
>JACCEE010098191.1_pt1 | contig 11389 bp, 8 predicted proteins | sample 7449931 | NCBI WGS metagenome assembly JACCEE01 (sample SAMN15323457, study PRJNA562643) | freshwater metagenome | isolation source: river surface water | place: USA:Blue River Watershed | collected 2017-08-19 | reverse complement strand
GTATTGCCCCGGAGAGATTTGCGAAATTAAAGACCGTCAGGAGATACAAAAAACGTCGTGGATGCAGATTTTGATTGTGCTGGCTTTTATTGCGTTTATCGTAGTTTCGGTCATGTTGTTTAGCGAAACCTTTGCCGAAAAACCACAGGATTTATTTAAAATGTTTGACTAAAATAAAGCATAATATCTACCAGGAAAGAGGCTTTTCAAGAAGATTCATCGGGATTTTTTTGGAAAGCCTTTTTTTATGCAGAAATGTGGGGTAGGGTAAAGTAAAAAGAACTTCCTTCTCCCGGATTACTTTCCACACCGATTGTGCCGTTGTGTTTTTGTACAAATTCTTTGCATAAAATTAGTCCAAGTCCCGATCCGTCTTCGTTATGAGTGCCTTTACGTTTAATGGTCGAATCGATTTTAAACAAGGTAAGAACCTCTTCTTCGGCTATTCCTATTCCCGTATCTGTAATTTTAACTTCCACCTGATTGCCGGTTTGCTTTGCCGATATGGTTATTTTTCCATGTTCAGGAGTAAATTTTATTGCATTATTGATTAGGTTTCGCAGCACGGTTTCAATCATTTGTGGATCGGCAAAAACTGACATCGAGTCATCGAAATCCAATTCAATGCTGATGTTCTTTTTCTCGGCCGGTGTACGCAATACACTCAGCGCGTTTTTCAGGATATGGGCAAAGTCGATTTCGCGGGGAAGAAAAACCAGTCGGCCGGTTTGCGAGCGCGACCATTCCAGCAGATTTTGTAATAACCTGAAAATGTTTGTAGTCGACTGGTTGATGTCGGCCGCAAATTTACGTCGTTCGGCTTCAGAAAATTTGTCGTATTCTTTGCTCAGAAGCTGAGAATAACCCATAACCGTATGAAAAGGGTTTTTCAGGTCGTGGGCAATGATTGAGAAGAATTTATTTTTGGCGGCATTCAACCTTCTCAGTTCAATTTCGCTTTGTTCAATGGTTTTATTCTTGTTTTCGAGCAGGTTGGTTAGCTTAATCTTTTCGTAATACCGGGTAAGTACATACATAACAAAAATGAGCAACAAACAGGCCGTAACGAAGCCCAGCATTTTAAGCTGCTTGTTTTTGCGTAACTGTATATCCATCAATTCCTGTTTACCCTGAAGGCGGATGATTTCGTTTTGTTTCTTCTCGGTTTCGTATTGCTTTTCCAGATTGGCAAGCTGTTCGTATTTTTCTTTTTGCGCCATACTGTCGTTGTATTGTGCATAAAGCTCATGGTATTTAAAGGCACTTTTATAGTCGCCCATAAGTTTGTAGGTCTCTGCCATTTTAAGGTAGTTCGACCTTTTCATTGCAAACCCTTTTTTGAATTCGTCAGCAATTTTCAAACTTTCTATAAACGACCGCAGCGCATTGTTGTATTCGCCTTTCTGTTGGTATACAATACCTATTCCTTGCCTGATTTCAGCTTCGAACTGGTTCCATCCCAATTTCTTAAACTGTTCTGAAGCCCGGTTGAAATAAGCGATTGCTTTGTCCAGGCTATCGGGATAATTGGGGTATAGCGTTGCAATATTTGTTAGCGCAATAGTTTCATATCCCGTTTTTCGTAATTTGCCAAATAGTTTATAGGCCAGCCAGAAGTTAACAACGGCTGAGTCGGGTTTATTCATGTTGGTATACGTATCACCCAGCCCGTTGTAATTTACGGCCATGCTTGCCGAATCTTTAATCAATGTGTTTATGTTGAGCGCTTTTTTGTAATTGCTGATGGCATCGCGGAAATTGTTCATTTTGACATGTGCCATTGCGATATTCGAAATGATGTCGGCAGTATATTCTTTATCGTGTTCGCACGAACGGAGCGCTTTTATAAACAATTCAATTGCTTTATCACCCTTGTACATCTGGTGATAACAAAGCCCAATTGAGTTGTAACAGTTTGTAATGTTAAATGAATCTTTTAGCGATTCAAAAATGGGAATTGCCTTTTCGTATTGTGGGATAGCTTTAGAAAATTCTCTGGAATAATAATTTGTTTCAGCTAAGTAATATATCGATTTTGCCAGTTCCGGAATTTGCTTATGCTTTGTTGCCAGGCGAAATGCCATCCGGCTATATTGATTACTCTTAGCGGTATCCGATCTGGTTTGAAAGGAAAGCTGGTTATAAATGGCGGCTTTATGGTTCTCGCTTGCTGTATTGCAAAGCTCTAACAAACTATCAACTTTCGTTTGAGTGAACGCTGATGAACTAAAAAAGAAATAAAAAAATGCTATGACCAGAAGCTTATTCATGAAAGTGGTTTCTGGTGCTTAAGATAATGACAATTAGCTCAGGAAGTGAATGTTTTTTTCTGATTTAGTTAAGTAAATTAGATGTTTTTTAATACTCTGCTGAAAAGAAAAAAGACTGATTCCAGGTCTGAGAACCCAAAATCAGTCTTGCATATCTAAAATTGTGGTAATTACCAAACCAAATTAGAAATCAATAGGTTGTCGGGGTTAAGGTTATTTTCTTCAATTGATTTAAAGTGTTTGTATGTTCCGACTTTTAATTCGTAGGTTGCAGGCTCGTCGCAAACAATCATTCCGCGAGGGTGCAATTGCAGGGCGCTGATGGTCCACATGTGGTTTACACCTTCTTCAACCGCATGTTGCAGGGCGCGGGCTTTGTTGTATCCGTTAACAATGATAAGCACTTCTTTCGAGTCCATCACGGTAGCAATACCTACGGTTAACGATGAGGCTGGAACCTTACTGATGTCGTTATCGAAGAAACGAGAATTGGCCACTTTGGTATCGTAATTCAGTTCTTTGTCGCGGGTTCGCGAAGCCAGCGAAGAACCCGGTTCGTTAAATGCCAGGTGACCATCGGGGCCAATTCCACCCAGGAACAAATCGATTCCGCCCACAGCCACAATTTTATCTTCGTAAGCCTGGCATTCAGCCTTAATGTCAGGGGCATTCCCATTCAGGATATTGGCGTTTTCAGGTTTAATATCGATGTGGCTGAAGAAGTTGGTCCACATAAAAGTGTAATAACTTTGCGGATGATCTTTTGGGATTCCCACATATTCATCCATGTTGAAGGTTACTACGTTGCTGAACGAAACCACACCGGCTTTATGCAACTTAATTAATTCGCGGTAAATTCCCAGGGGAGAAGAACCGGTAGGTAATCCGAGTACAAAAGGTTTTTGGGGTGTGGGTTGTGCCAGAATAATTTTCCGGGCAATGTAATTAGCCGCCCATTTTGAGGCTAATTCGTAGTTTTCCTGAATAATGAGTCTCATAATATTTATATCTGATGGTTTTCTATTGTTCTTAATTTTTCAATCATCCGATCGCCCAGTTTTGTCTTGCGGTCGATATGACTTAGAATTTCGTTTACAAAATCGTTGCTTTCAAAATTGCCTCTCACTTTTTCAAAATCAAGTTTTTGAGTGGTCTTGTTTCCGTCCATTCCAAACCCGGTCATCGAATCGAGCCTGAATTCTTTTTTTGCATCCTCATAAAGCAATTCATCGAGACCAACTACGCTTTCTCTCCATTTGCCAACGAGGGCAATCAGGTCGTTTATAGTTAGTTCGTCAATGCTTTTGCCTGTTTTTTCCGAGAGCAACTCAGCGGCCCAGGTCCATTCATATTCGTAATAATTGGCGTGAAGGTTTTTAAATTCCTGTTCAATTTTGTCGAGGCTATTGAATTCTTTACGCTCAATTTCTTTTATAAGCTGGCTAATTTCACTTTTTGGCGCGATTAAACCGGCCAAATCACTCCATTCACCTTTCCCAATGTCGTGTTTGGGTTTCAGGCATTTTTTTAATTCGTCAAGTGTATGTACGTTACACTTTTCGAGGCGCGAAATTACAGAGTTTCCCAGAAATTTGTAGATGGCTTTGTCGTATAAATTAATGCCTTTTTCCAATGCACTTTTGCTGATAAGCGTGTTCCGATAGGCAAATACTTCGGTTGTTTCACCCGATATTTCTTTCAGGCTATGCAGAATATCCAAACCTTTCTGCATTTTTTTGATGGTGAACGGACTGAGCAAATTGAAGTTAATACAATCGATTTTTTCAGGGTCTTTACGTCGATCGCGTCGTGGCCATTTCATCACGTCGCGAATGGTTCCCACGCTGCGCAGATTTATTCCAGGAGCAATCCAACTGTCGTCTTTGTTTTCAATCAGGTACGAGAACGGCAGATCGGAAGTGTCGGTATTTTTATAATGACGCCCCATTACCAGGGTAAACGGACCTATTTTAGCTGGCCAAAGAATGTACGAATCAGAGGTAGTTTTCGAACCCCGTTCAACAATTCCGTGGTGAATTGGGCCTAATTTATACATATGGTTGCTTTGGTTCGATCCGCTACCTGCGTTACAGAACGAAAACATACCGGCAATCAGTAGGGTCGATTTGTGGTGCGTTACGGTGTATGGTCCACCAAAAATTGAGCAAGCCTCGCCGTGAAATCCCTGGCAATTGGCAAAAAAGAGCGAATTTTCGGCTGAATATTGTTTGCCCAGTATACAGCCTTGTCCAACAAAACAATGCGAAACAATTGTTCCGTCAGAAATTTCGGCGCCGGAAGAAACAATAAAATTTTCAGCAATAATTCCTGAACCGAGCTTAATTGGAGCAAATTCATTACTGTTAACCGAGCCGTTTTCGAGCCGGGTAGCACCAAGTACCTGGCTGTGAGCTCCGAATTTTACATTTTTTATTTGTCGGCAATTTCGGATTACCGAATATTTGCCAATGCTGCCGCGATTACTTTTTACTGATTGCGCATAATCGGTAATCAATGTTTCCAATTGATTAATCAGGCAATGACGGTGACGGTACCAGGCCAGGAAATAGGCGAGATGAGCCGAAAGTTTATCGTATATCAAAACTCCTCGGCCTCCGGTTTCGTCCAGCGTCGAAACTTTTATTCCATTACCAAAAGTAGTTTCACCATCGACTAAACACGATTCGATATTTTCCAGAATTACGTGATCTTCAATGTCATAATTGGCGATGTAATTGCATATTTGGCTGATATATACGTGGTCTCCGATAGTGCAATTGTGTATGCTTGCCTGGTAGATGCCGCAATTTCGCTGCATGCCGCCATCAAATTCAACTGTTCCGGAGTTATCTCCAATTTCAATCCATCCAGAAAATTGTACGTTCTTTACGTTTTCAGGAATAAATTTTGGGCTAACCACTATATTGTTCCAATCGGCAGCCGTACAGCCCTGTTTTTGAAGAGTGTCAAGTTCATGCTGCAAAAGTGGTCTGTAATTATTATTCATAGTTAGCTTTATAAGGTTATTTGGGCAAGGTAATCGTAGTGTTGCCCGCTAAATATTTTGCTGAGTTTAAGTTGATTTTTTTCAACGGAATGTTGCAGGTTCTCCTTATCGACATATAGCCAGGGAAATGGTTCACTTTTCAGACTATTATATTCGGTTTGAAAGGTCAGTTCGCCGTAATAGTTACCGGCACTAATATCTATGAGGGCACTTCCGTCTTCTTCCTCAAATAAATAAATCAAATCTGATGAATCGACCAGGATTTGTCCGCCCACATTAAGCAGTGTTTTCAAATGATGAAGCAAAACATCAAGTCCCGAAAGTGTTCCGGCGATACCTGTTCCGTTCATCAGAAGCAGGATGGTGTCGAACTTCCGGCCGTTAAATTTAAATATATCCTGATTTACGACATCTTGTAAATTACGGTGTTTAAGTACATCGCAACAAAGAGCTGATGTTTCGAGCGAAGTCACTTCAAACCCTTTATTCTGAAGATATATGGAATGCGCCCCGGCACAGGCTCCGACATCAAGAATGGTTCCACGGCAAAGACTCATTGCTTTTTTCTCAAGCGGGGGCATTTGCCTGTATGCCCTGAATAAATAGCCGGGCTCGATAGTATCGTCGTCAAAATCGTCGGCGTGAACAATGATGGGTTGGTTAATTGAATGGAAGTGAAAGTCGTAAACCGCTCTGCCAATGGGATCGTCGAACTGTTGATTCATGCTTTTCCTGATGTTTTAAACTTCGGCCATTTTGCGCTCAAATTTAAAACATGTTTTTAGTTTTTGCGAGTATATATAAAAACCTTCTCCCGGCCCTTCGCCAATCACAACAATTTTAGGATCGGGCATATTTTTCGAAAACGAAATTACATCGTCCAGATTCAGGTTGTTTTTCTGAAGCCATTTGGAGGTCGAAAATTCGCCCATCCGCCACCGATAACCATTGGCTTCGGCTTCTTCAAAATATTTCAGCGCAGTTTCGAAATTAACTTCGATAAAGTGAGACATGTTGAGTTTTCTATGTTTTAGCTAATTTAAGGCAAAGCAAGCTGAAAAAAAAGCATTATCAAAGAAATCATGCTGTAAAGCCTGTAGGTTTAATTATTTTTTAGTGCAAAAAAAAGCCGGCTAACTGGTAACCGGCTTGTTGTATAAAATTCGGAGAATTAAAATTTATATCCTAAAGTGAAAAATATACTGTTTAATGTCGAATCGTATTTCGACATTTCAGGAGCATCGGGATAAAGATTCATATACTCGTCGCTAACTACATGTTTCAATGCGGCATCAAAGAATACATTCCCTTGTCTGATTCCGAAACCGGCCGAAACAGTTGAATAAGACGAATTGCTGTTCATGCTGTTTTGACTGAGATATTCCGATTTAAAGGCACTTGGATAATTTTCGTATCCGGCACGCAGGCTGAAATTACTATTTACACGAAACTCACCGCCGATGTGCAGATTCCCAACTGATTTATAGGCATCCTTGATGGTTTGATTCTGTGAGAAATAATTGTAGCCGTCGCTGCCATTTTTTATACGTGCAGTTGAGTAATCCACAAATTCGTAATCAACACTTATCAAGCCCGATTTTCCAATTACATATGCACCGCTAAAGACGGCTTTCATTGGCGTTTCAATTTCGTAATCGTAAACACCTTCCTTGTCAGGTTTTGCTTCGTGCGATCCCATTACACCCAAATCATTCGCGTTGTACGATTCAATGGTGTTGTAATAATTATCGGTTAGCTTATAAAATGTTGGAGTATGAAAGGCAAGACCCAGACGCAAATTTTCAGTGGGTTTATAAATGGCACCAATTTTCAGGTTGAGTCCGCTACCAGTAGTTTTAAGATAAGTGTTAAAGTTCAGGTGATCGAAATACGGATTGTTTCCGTTTGGATACCATTCGTACAGATTGGTATTTTCCTTGTAATAAACATCGTGTATTCCAATGGTGGCACCTAAATAAAACTTGTGGTTGAAGTTGGCTCCTGCCGAAATCAGGTATTCATTTATGTAACCTCTTTTGTCAGTTGTTTTGCGTTGCGATTGTTTATAACCAAAATCAGATATATCATTATAATACTCATTGGCATTGTTGTCGTGGTTTACCAGGTAGGCATCCCAGGCCAATCTTTCATAATAAGGATCTAAATTTGACTCATTTCCAACGTAATCGTTGTAATTGGCATTCATGTAATCCGTGAAATATCCTAAAATCGAATTATTCGAGTTGGCACCTTCGGCTATGGCATTCATCGAAAAGCTGCTCAGTCGGTTGAATCCAAGTCCAAAGCTGAAACTAACCATTCCGGATTCACTATTTGCTCCGGTTGGAATTGTTGTTACGTAACCCACATTTTCAAGACTTAAGTTATATTTCGACTCAGTTTCAGTATTGCCGAGGTAAGTGCCATCGACAGTTATTTTTCCAATAGTTGGTGTCAATGTAAATTCACCCGAACGATAAACTGCAATGCCGGCCGGATTGATACTCAACGAGCTGAAGTCGCCACCTAATGCACCAAACGCATTTCCCATAGCGGCCGAACGGGCGGTCCCGCTAATTTTATAATTCGAATATCTTAATGCGTCAGAAAGATTTTGCGCAATGGCTCCGCTGGTAATCAGCAGTAAACTTATGATGTACGCTAATTTTTTCATTGGTCTGATTTTTTGTTGTTTAATTGTTTGTGCTATTTAAATCAGCAGGAATTCAAGTTCTGAGTTCTGTTTTCTGATGTATCGATTTATCAAAATTCAATCCTATTATCTTCTGCTGCCTGAACCGCCGCCACCGCCGCTGCTGCTACCTGAACTACCACCGGAGCTTCCACTGCTGCTCGATCCTCCACTGTAACTTCCTCCACCTGAATAGGAGCTGGAAGAACTTCTTGAAGGAGTGCTGTAACTTGCTCCTGAATTTGATGAGCGGTTATAGCCTGGAGATGAGCTACGGCTTGGCGATGAACTGGTACCGTTTGAATATGACGAACTTGAGCGGTAGGTCTGCCTCATGCTCGACGTACTTCTTGGTTCGGTGTAACTCTGGCGGGTAGTACCCGAACTTTTTACTGCAGGGCTGTCGTATGCACCTGCCGTACGTGGACGGGTATAGCTGTTGTTGTAACTCGATTGATTTACGATTCGAGGTTTATTGTAGCTTGGCGTGTAGTTCTGATTCTGAACAGCAGTTCTGCCTTGTTCGTATGTTCTTCCTGTAGTAGAAGGTTCATAATTTCTGCGGACAGTGCCTGTAGTTGTATTTTGCTGACTCTGAGTTGTTACCTGTGTCCCGTTTGTAAGCCTTCTGCCATTAGTGCTTACATCCGAACGGCGGTCGTTTACTAAAGTTGCATTTTTTACATCCGAATTCTGCCTTCCGGATAATACAGTATTTGGTCTACCAGAAGTGTTTATTCCTGAAAGTGAACGGTTGGTGCCTGATGTGCCGCCAGGCAAGGTCATATTCGTATCTCTGCGACGAGCGATCTGGTGGCTGTTGTAGAAACCTCCGCCGGAGCCGTAATAGCCGTTATAATAACCATTCCAATAGCTATTGTAGTAGCCACCATATCCCCAGTATCCTCCAAATCCAAATGCAAAAGGTGAGTAATATCCGTAATATGGATAGCCATATCCATATCCGCCATAATACCACGAATCATATAGTCCCCATCCGTAATATCCCGAATACCATGGAGAATAGAATCCATCGTAATAATACCAGTCGTTGTAAAAATAGGGGCTGAAATACGGACGATGAAAACGATTGATGCGGTATGCAAAATCAATATCGCTGTCATCTTCGTCGTAGTAATTATTTATTACATATTTAACATCGTCGTCGTTGGTGTAAACAGTAGTGTCTGACTCCACCAATTCCTGGTCAGTCATTTCGTATGACTGATAATCCTGATTAGTTCTGTTTTTATCCTGCTGGTAGATGTAATTATTTACAGTTGAGCTGCCATCAGCATTGCGATCAATCTGACTCATGACAATTTTATTGTCTTTGGTATCATTATTGCTCATTTTAGCTGATTTTCTCTGACCCTGATCTGCGTTATCAACAACAGTAACAGGCGGAGCATCTGCGGGAGAGAAATAAATGTCATCATCATAGGTCTTAGTCAAGCGAGTTCCCGTGGTACAAGCCGTGACCAGAATTGCTGCTAACGAGATGACGGTAAGTTTAGTTTTCATAGTCGACCCTCCTTTATAATGAATGATAATTTTTACTTTCTTTGTAGGCATTAAATCTAATACGAAAAACGCAAATACCATACCAAAAGTTAAAAAATGGCAAAAGAATTGACTTCACGCAGCGAAAATTATTCACAATGGTATAACGATCTGGTTGTCAAGGCCGATCTTGCCGATAATTCTGCGGTTAGAGGATGTATGGTCATTAAACCATACGGATATGCAATCTGGGAAAAGATTCAGGCTGAACTTGACCGGATGTTTAAAGAAACCGGGCACGTGAACGCTTATTTCCCGTTATTCATTCCAAAATCTTTTTTTAGTAAGGAAGCCAGCCACGTTGAGGGTTTCGCCAAAGAATGTGCAGTCGTAACTCACTATAGGTTGAAAAATGATCCGAATGGAAAAGGAATTGTGGTTGATCCGGAGGCAAAACTGGAAGAAGAACTGATTGTTCGCCCAACTTCTGAAACGATTATCTGGAATACCTATAAAGGATGGATTCAGTCGTACCGCGACCTGCCTATTTTGGTTAATCAATGGGCCAATGTAGTTCGTTGGGAAATGCGCACCCGTTTATTTCTTCGTACCGCCGAGTTTCTTTGGCAGGAGGGTCATACAGCTCACGCCACCAGTCAGGAAGCATTGGAGGAAACCGAACGCATGGTAAATGTTTATGCCACTTTCGCTGAGCAGTTTATGGCTGTTCCGGTAATTAAAGGCGCCAAATCGGCCAACGAGCGTTTTGCCGGCGCACTCGAAACTTATTGCATCGAGGCGCTGATGCAGGATGGAAAAGCTTTGCAGGCCGGAACATCTCACTTTCTCGGGCAGAATTTTGCCAAGGCGTTTGACGTACGTTTTGCTACCAAAGAAGGAAAAGAAGATTTTGTTTGGGCAACTTCATGGGGCGTTTCAACCCGCTTGATGGGTGCCCTGATTATGGCTCACTCTGACGATAACGGATTGGTGCTTCCTCCAAAACTGGCTCCATTTCAGGTGGTAATTGTGCCGATCTACAAACAGGCCGATCAGTTGGACGCTATTTCCGAAAAAGTAAAAGAAATTACCGCCAAACTGAAAGCTTTGGGCATTTCAGTAAAATACGACAACAACGACACTAAAAAACCGGGCTGGAAATTTGCTGAATACGAATTGAAAGGCGTTCCGGTACGTATAGCCATTGGCCCTCGTGACCTTGAGAACGGTACTGCCGAAGTTGCCCGCCGCGACACCTTAGAAAAACAGGTTGTTCCGATGGATGGCATTGAATCGTATATCCAGCAGCTTTTGGAAGATATTCAGGCCAATATTTTCAATAAAGCCGTGAAATTCAGGAGCGAAATGACTACTCCAGTTGACACTTACGAAGAATTTAAGGACGTCCTTCAGAATAAAGGAGGATTCATTTCGGCCCACTGGGACGGTACTCCTGAAACAGAACAGCAGATTAAAGACGAAACCAAAGCTACTATTCGCTGTATTCCGTTTGATCAGGTGCCGGAAGAAGGTAAATGTATTTACTCCGGGAAGCCTTCGAAAGGGCGGGTTTTGTTTGCAATGGCTTATTAAAAAAGCATAAATCATAGCCGGAAAAGCAGTCAAAGTTGACTGCTTTTCTTATTTTTATGCTACAATAAATTTTTAGCCATGAACAGAAAGAAAAAAGATGAGAATCCGTTGGCAGGAATGATCCTGAAAACCAATATCAAACAGGAAGTATACCGAAAAGCTTTGAGTAGTTTCGTTTTACTGAAGGAGGTTTTAAAAGAGCTGGACGATGAATACCGCGAAAAACTAAAAAATAAAGTGGACGACAACGTCTTGCCGGTTTATCAGGAAAAAGGCCCGTTCGAGGCCGAATTCAGACTAGGTGGCGATATGCTGATTTTCAGT
>JACCEE011385845.1_pt1 | contig 11392 bp, 14 predicted proteins | sample 7449931 | NCBI WGS metagenome assembly JACCEE01 (sample SAMN15323457, study PRJNA562643) | freshwater metagenome | isolation source: river surface water | place: USA:Blue River Watershed | collected 2017-08-19 | reverse complement strand
TCTTTTCGACCTCACGGCCCTGACGCACCAATTGATTGATGGTTGGCATTGAAAACGTCCCTAAACGTTTGAATTGACAATAAAAACTTCTCCGCCCCAAATGCGGAAAAGCCCGCCAGTATAACGTCCTGACGAGCTTTTGGCAAAAAATGGTGTTGGCGGTGGTTGGCGGCTACTGACTTTTCACTTGATCCAGAGGCGTATGGCGTCCCAGGCTCGGCCAAAAACACCGGTCTGCTCCACCCCTTCCAGGGCCACCAGCGGCACGTCCAACAGGTACTGGTCGCCCTTGAACACCTTGAGGCTGCCCAAGCTCTGGCCTTTGGCCACCGGCGCCACGATCGGGTCAGGACGGCTGATCTGGGTTTTGATCCGCGCCACGCTGCCGGCAGGCACCGCAACCACCAAAGGACGCCCCGAGCCCAACCGAACAGTGGACGCCTGGCCTTTCCAGACTTTGGGACTGGACACGGCCTGGCCCGCCTCAAACAGCTTGACAGCATCGAATGCGCTGTAACCCCAGTTGAGCAGCTTCTGACTTTCGTTGGCACGCGCGTTTTCGCTTTCGGCCCCCAGCACGATGGACAGCAAGCGGCGCTGACCCACGTTCGGAAAATCGCGCCGGGCGGTTGCCACCAGGCCGTAAGCCGACGTGGCGGAATGACTCGTGCCCAGCCCGTCCACCGCCGGATCGCGAAACAACAACAGATTGCGGTTGGTGTCGTTGGCAGCAGGGGTGCCCGTGTAACGGTACTTTTTGACCGAAAAATACGCCATGTATTCGGGGAAATCGCGCACCAGGTGCTGGGCCAGGATACCCAAATCGCGTGCAGTGGTGGTTTGGCCGGGTTCGCTTTGGCCTTCGGGGTTTTTGTAGCGGGTGTTGTTCATGCCCAGCACCTTGGCCTGTGCGTTCATCAGCAACACAAATTGTTCGGCCGTGCCGCTCACACCTTCGGCCAGAGCCAAAGTGGCATCGTTGCCCGATTGAACAACCATGCCTTTGATCAGGTCGTCCACCGGCACCTGCATCTTGGGGTCGATGAACATGCGCGAGCCCGGCATCTTCCAGGCACGCTCGGACACCGGCAGTGCTTGCTGCAGACTCAATTTTTTGGCGCGCAGGGCATCAAACACCAAATAAGCCGTCATCAACTTGGTCAGCGAGGCGGGTGCCACCGCCAAGTCAGCGTCTTTGGTGGCCAACACCTGGTTGGCCGTGACGTCGATCAGCAAAAACGCCCTGGCCGCGATCTCGGGCGGCTGGGGCATCTGGGCCTGGACCGCCATGCCCAGCACCAAGAACGGGGCGACAGCCAGTGCTCGAATGAGGCGTTTCATCGGCATAACGAGGCCATCAGACTGGTGCCGGCGCCAGCAGATGCCGCACCACCAGCGACTTGAGCAGGGGCAATTGGCCATGAAAGAAATGCGCCACGCCAGGGATCACCGTCACCGACAGGGACTGCGGGCGCGCCCAATCCATCACACTGGACAAAACCACGGTGTCGTCCTGCTCGCCATGCAGCACCAAGGTGCGCTCGTGCAGTTCTGGGGCGATGGAGGCCACAGCAAAGCGCGAGGCCGCCGTGCCCACCAGCACGACTTTTTCGGGCTGGCGCGGGGCCAACGCAGCCACCGTGTGGCTGGCGACAAAAGCACCAAACGAGAAGCCCGCCACGGCCAGCGCACCCTCGGGCGCCATCTGGCGGATGACTTCCAGCATGTCTGTCGCTTCGCCACGACCTTCGTCATAAACACCTTCGCTGGCGCCTACACCCCGGAAATTGAAGCGCACGGCGCGCCAACCGGTCTGCACAAAAGCCCGCGCCAGCGTCTGCACCACCTTGTTGGTCATGGTGCCGCCAAACAGCGGGTGCGGGTGCGCGATGACGGCCGTGCCGCGCGGCTCGCCAGCAGGCACATCCAGCAGCGCTTCGATCAAGCCCGCGCCGCCTTGCAAACTGATTTTTTGCGTGGCCGCGTTCATCAGCGACCCGCTTCGGGCGGGGTCAGCAGGCGCTCAACCACTTGGCCGTTTTTCAGGTGGCTTTCGACAATTTCGTCGATGTCGGACGCGTCCAGGTAGGTGTACCAGATGCCTTCCGGGTAGACCACGGCCACCGGGCCAGCGCTGCAACGGTCCAGGCAACCGGCCTTGTTCACCCGCACTTGGCCGGGCCCTGCCAGACCCAGGTCTTTGACGCGTTTTTTGCAATGGTCAAAGCTGGCCTGGGCGTTGTGCTGGGCGCAGCAGGCCTCGCCGTTGGCGCGCTCGTTGAGGCAGAAGAAGATATGGCGTTTGAAATAAGAGGGGGTCTCGGTGCTCATGCGCTGCATTGTAGGAGCCCGCCTTGCTGGCGAAAGGACTTTTCAATCCCCGAAACAATCGCTTGCAAGGCAAGCTCCCCCATTTGAGCATCCCTGCGCACAGGCACAAATCCTGCTGACCCGAGATGCACCTCAATCCCGTCCCAAAGGCACCGACAGGCGCCGCACCAGATGCAGCAAGAGCGCATAAGGCCACAGCCAGCCCAGCCACTGGATCAGACCATGAAAGCGGATGAAACGGCCTTGCTCCCAGTTTTGAAGGGTCTGGGCAAAGTACACATCGGCCGAGGCTTGGTTGAGTAAGCTCAGTTGCCAGACCAGACACACCAGCGCCAGGACCAGGCACGCCCGCGCAGGCATGCGCAAGAGCAGGCCCAGGCACACGGCGGCCAACACCCCACCCGCCAGCACCTCGTGGCCCATCCAGTCCCAGGCGTGGGTCGGGCCATAGGTAAGCGCCGCCGACAAGCTGCTGGCAGCCACCCCCAGCAACAAGCCCAGCGCACTCACCCACAGGCGCTGGGTCAGCCCCCGCAACACACTGAAGGCCAGCAGACTGGGCAGCAACAAGCCCATGCAAATGCACAGCACCTCGCTGACGGGCAGCAGCGGCTGCAGATCCACGTCCCGCATGGGCAGCCAGTCGATCCAGGGAGTGCCTTGCAGGGCATTGGCCACAGCGGCCTCCAAGCGCTCGAACACCTGACCCAGGCCAAACGGCACCGACACGGGAAACATCAGCGCCACGGGCCACAAGGCCAGCAGCACCAGCGCGCCGCTGGCGTCCTGCACAAACCAGCGGTCACGCCAGCGGCTCCAGTGCGCCACCAGGCCCCAAGCCGCCAACACGCGGGCCACAGCAGCCCCCATCCAGGCACCCGAGGCGTTAAGGAACAAGTCCACATTGGAGGGCACCCGCATCGGCAAAAACATCTGCAGCGACTCCAGCGTCAGCGACAGCAGCAAGGCCAACACGGTCACCAGCGCCACAGCTGGCCAACGCGGATGCAGACGCAACACAGCCACTCCGCCCAGAAAACCCAGCGGTGCATAACCCAACACGTTGGACACCACATCAAAACCCGTCCAGTAACGCGGCATGGGTGCGCTCAGAAAGGCCCAGGGGGCGATGCCCTGAGCACGCCAGCCGTCAAAGGGGTACAGGCTGGCGTAAACGATCACCGCCGCATAAAACCAGGTCAGGGGCCAGGCAGCGGTGCGTCGCACAAGCATGGGAGAGGTGGGTTCAGAAAGGTTTGACGACCACCAGGCACACCGCAGCCAGCATCATCAGCACCGGGGCCTCGTTGAACCAGCGAAACCACACGTGGCTGCGTTGCATGGAGCGCGCCTCGAACTTTCGCAAAATGGTGCCGCAGCCGTGGTGGTAACCCAAAAGCAGCACCACGATGGCCAGTTTGGCGTGCATCCAGCCCTGGCCCGGGCCACGCCCGATGCCGTAGTGCAGCCACAGCAGCAATCCCAGCACCAGCGCCGGCACGGCCAAAACCGTCATGAAACGGTAGAGCTTGCGCGCCATCAGCAGCAAGCGGTCCCGTTCTGCCTCGGAACCTTCAGGCACCATGGCCAGGTTCACAAAAATGCGGGGCAAATAAAACAGACCGGCAAACCAGCTGGCCACGAAAACGATGTGCAGGGCTTTGATCCAGAGCATGGTGGCAGTTTAGCCCCGAGTGACAGGCAAAAAAAACCCCCGACCAGAGGCCGAGGGTGAGAAGCCTTTTTGCTGTCACACATCAAGGCCCCGCTCAGGGAGGAAAAGCGGGGAGCGGCAAGCCGCCCGAAGCGCAATGTAACAAATAACAAAACTGCCAACAAGCGGGATTTTCATATTTTTTGCGTTTCCGCCGAGGCCGCCAACGCATCGGACAGCCGACGCCCGCACCTTCAGGCAAAATTTTGGGATGACTCCGTTCGCCCCCTACCCCTCTGGCCGTCCGCGCCGCCTGCGCCGCGACGAATTCACCCGCAACCTGGTGCGCGAGCACCGCGTCACCGCGCACGACCTGATCTACCCAGTGTTTGTGCTGGACGGCCAGAACCAGCGCCAGCAGGTCGGCTCTATGCCTGGCGTGGAGCGCCTGAGCCTGGACCTGCTGCTGCCCGTGGCCGAGGACTGCGTGAAGCTGGGCATCCCGGTCATGGCGCTGTTCCCGGTGATCGACGCCTCGCTCAAGGACCCGACCGGCAAGGAAGCCATGAACCCCGAGGGCCTGGTGCCGCGTGTGGTGCGTGAGCTCAAAAAACGCTTTCCCGAACTGGGCGTGATGACCGATGTGGCGCTGGACCCTTTCACCAGCCATGGCCAGGACGGCCTGCTCGATGACACCGGCTACATCCTCAACGACGAAACCAGCGCCGTGCTGGTGCAACAGGCGCTCACGCAGGCCGAAGCCGGCGTGGACATCGTGGCGCCCAGCGACATGATGGACGGGCGCATCGGGGCCATCCGCCAGGCGCTGGAGGCGCGCGGCCTGATCCACACCCGCATCATGGCCTACAGCGCCAAATACGCCAGCGCCTTCTACGGCCCCTTCCGAGACGCGGTGGGCTCGGCCGCCAACCTGGGCAAGAGCAACAAGAAGGTCTACCAGATGGACCCGGGCAACACCGACGAGGCGCTCAAGGAAGTGGCGCTGGACATTGCCGAGGGTGCCGACATGGTGATGGTCAAGCCCGGCATGCCTTACCTGGATGTGGTGCGCCGAGTGAAAGACGAGTTCCGCGTGCCCACCTTTGCTTACCAGGTGAGCGGTGAATACGCCATGCTCAAAGCCGCAGCGCAAAACGGCTGGCTCGACCATGACGCCGTCATGCTGGAGAGCCTGCTGGCCTTCAAACGTGCGGGCGCCGACGGCGTGCTGACTTACTTTGCGCGCGATGCAGCGCGCATCGTCAACCGCCTGCCCTGAGCCCATCGGCATGCGGGTCTTCACTGTCTCGGGCACACAGGTCCAGGCCAGCCTGGCCTTGCCCGGACCATTGCCCCCACAGGGCTATGTATGGATTGCTTGTTCGCGCTCCTTTTTTGAAGCCGAACTGGCACAGGTTCAGACCGCGCTGGAGCGCCTGACCGGCCAGAACCTGGTGGATTTGCACGTATCGGACCTGCTGAACGCACAACTGCCTTCGCACTTTGACTACAGTGCGCAATACGACCTGATGGTGTTTCGTGGTTTGGCCCAGCGCGATGGCACCCAAGCCGCATTGACGAACAACAAACGCCCCGGCCCACCGGTGCTGCAGCGCATCGACACCAGCCCGGTCGGTTTTGCCGTGTTCGACCGCGTGCTGCTGAGCGTGCACCCGGCGGACTGCGCTGTACGCGAAGCCTACGCGGCCCGCTTGCAGGCCGCCTCCAGCCAGGCACTTCAGACCCAAGGCGAGCCCGACACGCGCTCGGTCGGTGCACGCGGCGTGCCGCGCAGCCCTGCCGACATGATGTTGCGCATCATCAGCCAGATGGTGGACGGCTACCTGGACCTGCGTCGGGAACTCAGCCGCCAGCTCGACCACTGGCAAACCGAACTGCTCAGCCCACGCACCCGTTTTTCGCGTTGGGACGCCCTTCTGCAGGCCCGCGCTGGGCTGCACCACCTCGAATCGCAATGTGACGACCAGCGCACCGCCATGCTGGCCTGGACCGAGTCGCTGGACAGCTGGCCGGTGGCCGCTGAAGCGGGCGCCGCACGCGAGTTGGACCTGCTCAAGATCCGCAGCCGCGATGTGCTCGAACACATCGACCGCGTCGTGCAACATGTGCGGCGGCTGGAGCACACCACCGAAACCGCCGTGCAGATGCACTTCAATGTGCAAAGCAACCGCACCAACGACATCATGCGCACACTCACGGCGCTCACAGCCATTTTTTTGCCACTGAACCTGATTGCCGGCATCTTCGGCATGAACTTTGAATTCATGCCCTGGCTGCACCAGGCCAGCGCGTTCTGGTGGACCCTGGGCAGCATGGTCCTGATTGCCCTGGCGCTGGGCCTGGTGTTCTGGCGCAAGCGTTATCTGGCCAGAACTGCGGAATAAAGGGCGGTCAGCCCAGGTGCTTCTCGAAAAACGCCAGCGTGCGCTCGCGCGCCAGTTGAGCCGAGGGTGCATGCCAGGCGCCGCGCTGGTCGCAGTTGAAACCGTGGTGCGCCGCGTAGGTGTGGACCTCGACTTCGGAATGCGCCTTCTTGAACGCTTCCACGCTGTCCATCGGAATCCATTTGTCTTCTTCGGCAAAGTGCGCCAGCACCGGCACCCTGGGGCTGCGCGCCACTTCTTCGGGCGTGGTCACGCCACCACCGTAATACGGCGCGGCCGCGCTCAGGCCCGACAGCAGGCAGGCCGAGCGCCAGGTCAGCAAGCCGCCCCAGCAGTAGCCCACGATGCCCACCTTGCCGCCCGAGGCCTTGGCCGCGTGGTCAATGGCGGCCTGGATGTCTTGCAACACACCAGGGGCGGGCAGGGCTTCCACGGCGGTTTTGAGTCCAAAGCCCTCGCCCATGTCGGCCTCGCTGTAGCCCAGCTCCACACCGGGTTTGACTCGGTGAAAGCAGGCGGGCGCCACGGCCAGATAACCCTGCTCGGCATAGCCGTCGGCCACGCTGCGGATGTGGCTGTTGACGCCAAAAATCTCCTGGATCACCACCACCGAACCCTTCGGGGTGCCTGCGGGTCGGGCCTCGTAGGCAGGCACCGCTGTGCCATCGGCTGCTTTCAGTTCAATCATGCTTCCCATCGTTTGCTCCTGCTAAGGGTCAAGCGGCCAGTGCACGCTCGACAAAATCGAGTCGGTCCTGGCCCCAGAAAATTTCACCACCAATCACGTAGCTGGGCGCACCAAACACGCCCGCGTCAATCGCTTGCTGGGTGTACGCCTCGTAGCGTTCTTGTGCGGCCTGGCTGTGCGATTGTTCCAGCACGGCGGCGGGCAGTCCCTGCTCGGCCAGCAGCTCGGCCAGCACTTTTTCATCGGCAATGTTGCGCTCTTGGGCCCAGCAGGCTGCCAGCACCGCGCCCGTCACCTTCATGGCCATATCGCTGCCGCATGCCAGATCGGCGGCAATGATCAGGCGCGCGGCATCGTCACCCCCCACCGGAAAGTATTTGGGCTTGAGGTTCAGGGGCGCACCCAAGTGCTGGCTAAAGCGCTGCAATTCCAGCAGACGGTAAGCCTGGCGCTGCGGTGCACGCTGACCCAGGGGCAAACCACCCGAGATCGGGAACACCTTGCCCCCCAGATCCACCGGCATGACGCGGATACTGGCCCCCGCACGGCGGGCGATGTCGGCCAAGCGCTGGTGGCCCAGATACGCCCAGGGGCTCTGTGGTGCGAAGTAATAGTCGACTGTGCGACCCATGTTGCCTCCTGATTGATTTATCGTGAAAAACAGGGGTTGTACCCGTTTTGCAAACATCTTGCAGGAGACAAGCAATGGACAAAGTCTTGCTGGTGACCGGCGGCAGCCGGGGCATCGGGGCCGCCACCTGCCTGCTGGCCGCGCGCCAGGGCTGGGCAGTCGCCGTGAATTACACCGCCAATTCGCTGGCCGCCGACGAGGTGGTGCGCCAGATCCGCGCCGCCGGTGGCCGCGCCATGGCCATTCAGGCCGATGTGGCCGACGAAGCGCAGGTGCTGCGCATGTTCGAACAGGTGGACGCCAAGTTCGGCCGCCTGACCGGCCTGGTCAACAACGCCGGCGTGGTGGACGTCACCGCCCGCGTGGAAGACATGAGCGTGGCGCGCTGGAAGCGCATGTTCGACATCAACGTGATCGGCAGCCTGGTCTGCGCACGCGAAGCCGTGCGCCGCATGAGCACGAATCACGGTGGCGCGGGCGGCAGCATCGTCAACCTGTCCAGCGCCGCAGCGCGGCTGGGTGCACCCGGTCAGTATGTGGACTACGCGGCGGCCAAGGGGGCCATTGACGCCTTCACCATCGGCCTGGCCAAGGAAGTCGCCGCCGAAGGCATCCGAGTCAACGCCGTGCGCCCCGGCCTGATCGAGACCGAGATCCACGCCTCGGGCGGCCTGCCCAACCGCGTGAAAGACCTGCAGCACCAGGTGCCCATGCAGCGCGGCGGCAGCGCCGAAGAAGTGGCGCAGGCCATCGTCTGGCTGCTGGGCGATGGGGCCAGCTACACCACCATGAGTTTGCTCGACGTTTCAGGAGGCCGCTGATGGCCATCAAGTACTACTGGGAAGATTTTGAAGTCGGCCAGGTGCGCGACATGGGCACCACCAGCGCCACGCGCGAAGAAACCATCGCTTTTGCACGCCAGTTTGACCCGCAACCCTTTCACCTGGACGACGAAGCGGCCAAGGCCTCGGTGTTTGGCGGCCTGTCGGCCAGCGGCTGGCACACCTGCGCCATGGCCATGCGCCTGATGGTGACCAACTTCCTGCACGAGACCTCCAGCCTGGGCTCGCCCGGACTGGAAAGCCTGAAGTGGCTCAAGCCCGTGTTCCCGGGCGACACGCTGCGGCTACGGCAAACCATTCTGGACACCAAACCCATGGGCAAGCGCCCCGATGTGGGCATGGTGCGCACCCAGTGGGAAATGTTCAATCAGCACGGCGACAAAGTGCTGCACATGGACGGCTGGGGCATGTTCAGGCGACGCACACCTGCGGTTTAATCCGCTATGGACTTCAAACCGCTCATCACCCTGCTGGCCATCGTCAACCCGCTGGCCTGCGTGCCATTTTTCATCCACTACACACAAGGCTTCAACCGAGCGCAGCGTCAGCGCACGGTACTGATTTCTTCTTTCACGGCCTTTGCCGTGATCGCTGCCAGCGCCCTGCTGGGCCTGCAGATTCTGGAGTTTTTCGGCATCTCGCTGGCCAGCTTCCAGGTGGGGGGCGGCATGCTGCTGCTGACCTCGGCCCTGTCCATGCTGAACGCTCAACCAGCCGAAGCCCGTGCCAATGCCGACGAAGTGCAAAGCGCCGAAGCCAAAGCCGCCGTGGGCGCCAGCATCGCCGTGGTACCTCTGACCATTCCGCTGCTCACCGGCCCGGCCACCATGTCCACCGTGGTGATCTATGCCGAGAAAGCCAAGACATTTTTCCAGATGGGCTCACTGGTGGGCTACGGCGTGGTGATCGGTCTGGCCACGGCGCTGTGTTTTTCGCTGGCGGCGCCCATTGCCCGCGTGCTGGGCCAGACCGGCATCAACGTCATGACGCGGCTGATGGGTTTGATCCTGGCCGCGCTGGCGGTCGAAGTGATGGCCGACGGGCTGCACAAACTGTTTCCGGTACTGGGCGGGCACTGAGCGTGGGCAACGCCACACGCCTCGACCACCTCACCCGACTTTGCGCCCCGTCTGCACCATTTGCATGGCTGAGGTGATCAGGGCAGATACCTCGCCCATGTGGCTGGGCACCACCAGTGTCGTGTTCGATTCACTGGCCAGGCGTCCGTAGGCCTGTACGGCTTCTTCAGCCACTTTGAGCTGAACCGCCTGCTCGCCCCCAGGCTGACGAATGGCCGCGGCCACACGCTCGATGGCCTGGGCGTTGGCATCGGCCACGGCCTTGATGGCTTCGGCCTCGCCCAGCGCCTTGTTAATTTGCGCCTGCTTTTCACCCTCTGATCGGGCGATGAAGGCCTCGCGCTCACCGGTGGCGATGTTGATCTGCTCCTGGCGTCGGCCTTCTGACGCTGCGATCAAGGCCCGTTTTTCGCGTTCGGCGGTGATCTGCGCCTGCATGGCGTGCAGGATCTCGCCCGGCGGCGTGAGGTCCTTGATCTCGTAGCGCAGCACCTTCACCCCCCAATTGAGGGCGGCTTCGTCAATCGCGGCGACCACCTGCGCGTTGATCATGTCGCGCTCTTCGAACGTTTTGTCCAGCTCCAGCTTGCCGATGACCGAGCGCAATGAGGTTTGCGCCAGTTGCGTGACCGCCACCACGTAGTTGGACGAGCCGTAACTGGCCCGCATCGGATCGGTGACCTGAAAAAACAAGATGCCGTCGACCTGCAGCTGCGTGTTGTCCTTGGTGATGCAGACCTGGCTGGGCACATCCAGCGGGATTTCCTTGAGAATATGCTTGTAAGCCACTTGGTCCACAAAAGGCACGATGAAGTTCAAGCCCGGCTCGAGCGTGCCACTGTATTTGCCCAAACGCTCCACCACCCAGGCATGCTGCTGCGGCACCACCTTGACCCCACGCGCGATAAAGATCACCGCCAACACCAAAAAAACGACTGCTACCGTCATGGTCTGCTCCCTTTAAAAATCCATTCGAAAACGCCCAGCCCCTCACAGAGGCACCAACACCAGGCGGTTGCCTTCCAGGCTGACCACCCGATGCGGACCTGGCCGACACGCTGCACCCGCCTGCAGCACAGCCTGCCACTGGGTCCCCCGATAGCGCACCTGTGTCTGCCCATCTGGCGCCCAGGCCTGCACTTGCACCGACTCGCCAATGTCCAGATTGTTGTCCTGCAGTGCAGGCCGCTGCTGGCGTCGGACCTGATGCCAGACGCCCACCGCCACCAGACCGACCACGGCTGCTGTCACGATTTGTGCCTGCAAGCCCCAGCCCGCATGCGCTGTCAGCGCTGCGGCTGCCACCCCCAACGCCAGCATCAGCAGGTAAAAAGTGCCCGACAGCATCTCCAGGCCCAATAGGATGCCAGCGGCCACCCACCAGTAAGTGCTCATGTCCATGGTGCGATTTCCTGCGTTTTGTTTGTGCGGCCAGCATAGCGCGAATGCGCAAGCTGCAGCGAAAAATCAGGCAAAGTCCCCGGCCAGGCAAGCCCTCACATGCCCGACCAGCGCCACCGGAGCCTTCACCCGCATGCCCTGGCTCATGGTCGTCATGCTCACCCGAGTGGGCGGCGGCGTCACTGCCTTGCTGGACCGGTCCACTGCGTCCATGCAGGTCTGTCCAGAGGGTGGCTAGATGTGCTGTTTCAATAGGTTGTTCACCCGGACAGGTCTGGGAAACTGGAGTTACCACGCTTCAGCTTCACAGAGGAAACCCGCCGGATGAACAGCCATAAGAATGCCAGACTTACCTTTGAAG
>JACCEE010824735.1_pt1 | contig 11409 bp, 11 predicted proteins | sample 7449931 | NCBI WGS metagenome assembly JACCEE01 (sample SAMN15323457, study PRJNA562643) | freshwater metagenome | isolation source: river surface water | place: USA:Blue River Watershed | collected 2017-08-19 | reverse complement strand
TTCTTCAGATGAAGATGTGGATTTGTCAAAGCTAGATAAACATATAGCATCAACCCATAAGAATTTAAGTAACTATTCAACCCAATTAGAAGATGAGCTATATTCTGATATAGAAGAGGATTTTGAATATTCTATGGAAGTGTATATCCATAACTCAGATAGAGAAGAAGAAGCTTTTCCTTTTTCAGATTGGCATTCAGCAATATCAGAAATTAATGCACAACATCATATTTCTTTAATAAAAGAAGATTTTTTAAAGTTTCTAAAAGGACAAGATGTAAATTCTGATTTATTTAAAATGAATTTATTTGAATTACTTAAGAATACAGAAAAGCATATTAATACAGCAAACTTCTCACAAAAAATAGTTGGAGAGTTTTTTGATCATTTAGAAAAAGATAAAAAATTAGATTTATATAGTATTTTATCTAATTCCAATGTTGTAGATTTTTATAGTGCCTTGAAAGGTTTGGATGTTAATAATAAAAAAGAAAATCCTCCACAAAAATGGTTATATTTTTATATAAAACAGAACATAAATGATGATAATCATTTGGAAAATATTAAAGATGCAATAGGAAAGTTAAAAGAAAATAATAAATTAAATGATTTATTTGATTATTTGCTAGAAGATAGAAATGAAAACTTATTCTTTAAAACATTAACAATATTTAATTCAGCAAGAAAAATAGCCAAAAGAAGAGTAGATGAATTAAAAACACAAAATATTGAAATTTTTGTAGATAAGTTTTTAATTAATGACTACGAATTAGTTGAATCTTTTATTGAGAAAATTGTTGGTAGAGCTGATATTGTAAAAAACGATACAACTGAATCTCAGAAAAATGAAGTTAGAGGGTTATTAAATAAAGCATTCGCTAGTAAATTAGATAGAGAAATGCCAAAAAATACTATTGGTCAGCAAAAACTAAAAATATAATTGATTTTTTAAGTATTTAAAGATATAATCTACCTATTGGTAGACAACTTAAGGAAAATTTATGTTTAATTTTGGAAATTATAGTAGCTATTCTGACTATATCAAGCCTGGTTCTTTTGGTTGGAAATATACTGATGAGCATAAGGGTGAAAATCATCCTTGTTATACCATTGGTAAAACGGCTGAAGGATCTGTTGTTTTAAACATGCATAATTCTAATGGTGATATTAGCTCAACTTTAAAGATGTCTCAAGAAGCTTTAGGTGAGTTAATTAAAAACCTACAAGCACATCAATTGTAAGTCGCTCAGGGAGAGTGTTGTGCTTCGGCACAGAACAAAACCGCCAATCGGCGGTTTTTGTTTTTTAGCTTGCGAAAATATCTAGGTTATTTCCTGTTGATTGAATATTACTTCCATTTAAGTTGGATACAAGCCCACTTAAGAATGTTTGTAAATCAACATTTTTGTTTCCACTTATTTTAGAAAAATCTTGTTTAAGTTGATTAAGGGCTATTGAAGCTGAGTTATCTTGATTTAATTGTGAAATCAAATCTTGTATTTTAGTGCTTGAATCACTATAAGATTGTGCTTTTTTCCCTTCTATGCTTTCTGCGGTAGCAGAAGTTTCATTTTTTTCTATTACATTAAATAAGTCATTCATGAAATTATTCATTGATGTATTTTTGGCTAATTCAGCAGGATTGATATCTACACCAAGATCTGAAAATGTTTTATTAATAGAACTAAATATCTGAGATGTAACTTCAGCATCTTTATTATTAACTTTATTTGAACTTATATTGTTTAAATAGTTATAGTTTGAATTAGATTGAATGGAAATGCTCATATATTTTTCCTTAATTAAAAGAAATACACTAGACAAATTTTTAAAAATTGTCAAAGATAACTTTTGAAAGATAAAAAAATGAAAACAATTAAATTTTTAAAAGAATCCGTAAAAGAAAAGAAGAAACTTTATTTCTCTGTAATTATATTTTTCCTATTAGGAAGAACAATAGATTTGTTCTTGCCTTTAAGTTTTAAATTTATAATTGACTATGCCTCAATGTATTTGGAAACTAAAAGTGAAGAAGTTTTTTCTAGTTTAATGCTTGCTAGTTTTTTAATAGTAATGGCGGCTTTATTATCCAGAGGTGCTTATAGAGTATTTGATTACTTAGAAGCTAAACTTCTACCAATATTAAATGCCGAAATACCACTTGCTATTTTCAAATATCTAACAAACCATTCAAATTCATTTTTTGATAATAACTTTTCTGGAGAAATAGTCCAAAAGATAAAACAAATTAATGACATAAGTAAAAACTTTTTAATATTTTATCCATCACAAATTATAGGTGTTTTTATAATGTTGCTTTTTACATCTATAATCATAATGCCTAAAAGTTTACTGTTGGGGGTTTCAATATTATGTTTTGGAGCTTTTTATGCTTTTATGAGTTATGTGATTGCCAACAAAAATAAACAGTTAGCCGCAGAGTGGGCTTCAAAAAATTCAAGATTTAATGGTCATTTAGTAGACAGTGTGGAAAATATGATTTTTGTTAAATCGTCAGCCAAAAAGGATTTTGAAATTGAACAAATAAATGAACAAGCAGAAGAAGAAAAGAAAATTTTATTGAAATTAAAATTAGGAATCGCAAAAATTAAAATAATTCATACAATAGTTTCTTCATCTGTAATTATTTTTGTTTTATTTTATAGTTTATATTTGTATTTAAATAAAATAATTAGCTTAGGAGACTTTGTATTCAATTTTACAATCATCACTAGAATAACTGATAATTTTTACTTACTCGGTGAGTTAATGAGTGATATGTTAGAAAAATATGGAACATTTAGCAGTGCTTTGGCTTTTATTTATAAAAAACAAGATGATGACTCCAATTTGCCAAGCATTGAAGTGAGTGGTGGAGAAATAAAATTAGAAAATGTAAGCTTTAAATATACAAACAAGTACATTTTTAACAATTTTAATTTGCACATAAAGCCTAAAGAAAAAATAGCTATTGTTGGACATTCAGGAAGTGGAAAATCAACACTTGTTAAATTATTAATGAAACAATATAAGTTAGAAAGTGGAAGTATATCTATAGACCATCAAAATATAGATAAATTCAATTCAGAGTCTATAAGTAAAAACATAACTTATGTTAATCAAGATGTTTATTTGTTTAATAGAACAATAAGAGAAAACATAACATATATAAAGCCTGATGCTACAGAAGAAGAATTAATAGAGGCATGTAAAAAATCTGGTTGTTTAGATTTCATTCTACTCAAAGAAAAAGGATTTGAAACATTGGTTGGAGAAAGAGGTGTTCAGTTGTCAGGTGGAGAAAAACAAAGAATTGCTTTAGCTAGAGCATTTCTTCTTAATAAGCCAATTCTGATTTTAGATGAACCTACTTCTGCCTTGGATGCAACATCAGAATCCATTATTCAGCAAAGTATTAAAGAGCTAATCAAAGATAAAACAGTGATTATTATTGCTCATAGACTTGCAACAATTAAAAACATGGATAGATTAATTGTGATGGAAAAGGGTAGTGTTATAGAAGATGGTGAACATGAAGAACTTTTAAATACGGGTGGTAAATACCAAGAGTTGTGGAATAATCAAATGTATTAAAGTTGACATTATTGTTGATAATATATATTATGATAAAATGAAGAAAGTATTGTTATGCTCTATTTTAGTGCTATCCAATTATGCGATAGCTGATGAAATTAGGATTGATATTAAGCCTAATGAGTATATTCTTTATTCAAACGAAAAATTATCTGTTGACCCTGATTGTGTTAAAAACAATTTTCAAGATTTTCCAATTAAGCTAAAAAATAAAGATAATATAACCATAAAAGAATTAATGGTTGACAACCAATCTACTAAAATAAAAAGATTGCTAACAGATAAAAATTCTATTTTTTATATAAATAATGGAATTGCTTATGTTAAAAATCCAGATTTTAAAAATAAAGAAATTCTAATCAGTCATGGTATATATAGAGGTGACAAGTTAAATCAAAAGTGGAATTTATGGGCATATTCATTTGATAGTAAGAATATCAAAGAGTGCTTGAAAAAAGTTGAGGTTAAAAAAGAAGACCCCAAGAAGCCAGAAAAATTAAAAGAAGATACGCCGCCAGCACCATTGCCAATTAAAAAACAAGCAGAGGTTAAGCCTAGTGAAGTTCAAGTTCAACCAGTTCCAAAGGAAGAACCTAAGATTCCAACTGTTCAAAAGCCTGAAATTGTTAAGCCTGTTGAAATAATTTCTAATAAGCATGTAGAGCCTAAACCAATTATAAAAGAAGAGCCAAAAGCATTGGTTTCAAAACCAATAGAGGTTAAGCCACTTCCAGTTATAACCAATCCTACACCTAGTAAAGAGCTAAAAAATACTCCATCCATTACAAATGATGCTTTAAAAATATTTAAAAATAATGGGGCAAAACAAGATGGGCAACCTAAAGAAGTAAAAAAAGAGGTTCCTCCAGTTGTTAAAATTGTTGGTTCCGATAAAAAAGAGCCAGAGGTATCTAAAAAAGAAAAGGAACTACCAAAAGAAAAAGTTGTGGATGAAAAAAAATCAAAACATGCTTCAAATGTGGCAAATAAGATAAAATTACCTCAACAAATGAGATATTGTGTGTTAGAAGAAACAGAAAGATTGGTTAACGAAAAGTTTCCAAATTATGAAATGACTGAGTTTGAGAAAGATCCAAAATTCCAAGAACATATGGATGAAAGCATTATTAAAGCATTAGAAACATGCTCAAAAAAGAAGTGATTGTTGTATAATAAGGCAAATAACTCTACAGTAGGTAGCAAAATGAAAAATGAATTAGAACACCTAAAAGAAGATATAGAAGTTTTAAATAAAAATTGGCTTTTATTTGAAAAATTAAAAACTTTAGAAGAAATAGAAAGCTTTTTACAATCCTCAGAAGTTGGGGAGGTAATTACATTTATTGAAATAGAAGAGTTATTTGAAGAAAACAATATTAAATTTAACTTTAAAAAAGTAAAAGCTTACATGCAAGACTTCTTTATTAATAACACTTACACAAAAAACATGAAGAAAGTTTTTGAAATAGATAGAAAAATGGCTGAGGAAAAAGATAGTACTGAACTCTTTCAAAGAAGCATATCTATTAAAAATTTAATTAAATTGTACTTATTTCAAGAAAATTTAGCACAATTGGAAGTGTTGAAAAAAAATAAAAATGAATCAATAAAAGTAGATATCTATATTGACAAATTGACGAAAGACTTTATGGTTGATTGTTTTGTTTTTATAAAAACCTTCGTTAAATAAAGTTAAGAGGTTATTTTATTTACTTTGACAAGTTGGTTGTTATATTGAAATTAAGGTGAAAAATATGTCTGGAACATTAGAAAAGGTAGTTGCTTATATGACTCATTATGAGTACAACATACCTGTATTGCAAGAAACCTACGATAAGTTCAAGCAGATGTTTGAAGAAGATGGTTTTGATGTTGAAGTTGATGATTTAGATAATTTCATAATGAATGATCCATATTTAGCATTAAAAGTTATATTAAAAGTTTCACACCTTAAAAAAACCAATTTACATGCTGATGTTGATTCAATTAAAAAAGCCATATTGTTGTTAGGAACAAAAAATATTTTATCAATAGTTTTATCTTCAACGGTAATGATCCAAAACGATTGGATAAATTTGGCAGTTAAAAGAGCTATTTTTTCTGCGACAATTTCTAGACGATTTTCTGAGATACGCTATGACATTAGACCAAGTGAGGTTGCATTGTCTACATTATTAGCTGATTTAGGTGAGTTGATGATATGGACATTTAAGCCTCAGTTGGCTTTAGCTGTGACCCAAAAGATGATGACAAGAGAGTGCCTAAGAAACTTCCAAGCACAAATGGCGGTTTTCGGGTTTAGATATAGCGAGCTTTCTTACAATCTTGCTAAGGCTTGGAGATTGCCTGAGCCAATAGTTAATTTCTTAGAGCATAAAGAGAGAGAACACATAAGAGAAAGATTAAGCCATGTTTGTGTTGATGTTGCAAGACATGTATATGGTATTGATGGATATAAAGAAATACCTGGTGACATTGAAAAACTCAAAGAAACAATGGAAACTAAAGATAACAATGAAATTCTTGATGTGTTAAGACTTTGGACGATACTACCAGAAGATCAATATCACTATATAGTTGAAAAAATCAATAGCCCTATAGAACATGGAGATAATTTCTAATTAGAAATTATTTTTTTAATAACATCGTTAGCTAATTTAAATTTCTTTTCTTTTTTGAGTTTAATTTCTATTTCTTCATTATTCAAAGCTTCTTTAAATAAGTATAGAAGTTCTGAAGCATATTTGTGATCATCGGAATCCATTTTTTCATACCAATCTCTTAAAACAGAATCTTCAGAACTAAGTAAAAACATTAGATTTGAAGCGTCGTGGTCATTCATTCCTGTGATTTCTTGAATATAATCTAAATCTACAATATTACCCATATAATCTCCATTAATGTTAACATTGTAGCACAGTTTATTGTTTTTTAATGTCAGTGAAGAAAAAATTATTATTATAAGTTGTTGCTTGCTGTATAATTTCTAATTGTTTAGTAATGGTTTGCTTGTCTTTCTTACAGTAATCCCCAAAAGCAAAAAGTAAAAATACTTGATTGTTTTTTAGGGTTATTTGAATATCATAGTGTTTCTTGTTGATTTCTATGAGATTTAAAGTTCTTATCTGATCAAAATCAATAGATGTTGAAGTTTTAGATAGTTTATTTGTTTGCGATATAGTGATTGTTCTTTCTTTTGGATTAATAACTATAAGCTGATGTGAAAAGAAGATATACATTACAATTACATCTAGTATAAAAAAAGTAGTAACAGTTGCGCCAATTAAAAATGAAGAACTATTTATCCCGTATGTATTAAATATTTCATGTGTTCGGTATAAGGAAATAAAAAAAAGTATACTAGATGCGGCTATAGATATATTTATTATTTTTCTGTTATGTTTATAAACAATACTATCCAATTATTCCCCCCTTTTTTCAATATTATTATTGAATCTTTTTAATGTCAAACTTATAATTTTTTAATCTTAGGTTCTTCAAAGTTTCCATTAATATAATATCTATATTTAACCATGTTGGGCATTGGTATTATCTTTTCTATTAGAGAGCTACCTATCATAGTAACTGGATTAAATCCAGTGGCTAAAGTTATGGTTGTAAATAAAATACTATTAGAAATTTTTGGCGTAACTTCTAGTTTTAGATTAAGAATTTCTTGAGCAATATTTATATTCCCATTGAAATAAATATCAGAAATTTTTGATTTAATACTGCCATCTTCTATTGTTAATAATCCTTGATTTATAGAGATTTTAGAATTTATTTTGTCAAATTGTAAGTTATTATTGAATACATTTTTAAAATCTAAAGTGACAATATCAGGTATAGTTCTAAAATTTAATATGCTTAAAATTGTTCCTACTCCAGGATTTAAATCAATAAATTCGCCATTTTTTGCCTCTAAAGATATATCACCGTTAAGATTAGATATAATATGGTTATACTCTATGTGATTAAGGTTTGTAGATAGTCTACCTTTTAGTAAAACTGGGGCATCTTTCAGTATCTTTTTAATTTCAAGACTTTCAGATAGAACCTTTGGATCTTTAACTGTAATTTCAAAGTTAGAGTTTAAATTATTACTTTCATTAAGATTGCTAGATATGTTTCCTTCCCAATAGCTAGAATTAATTTTAGTAAGTATGCCATAAGTTCCGGCATTTTTACTGGAAAATATTTCAAAATCACCTAGGTTTTTTCCAGAAAGTTTTAGGTTATTTAATTTAACAAATAGTTTTTTCGGAAGAACAATACTTTTAATTTTGTTAATAGCAGATTCATTTTCTTTTAATATTTTTTTAGTTTCTTCTTTAGTAAGTTTGTAATTTAAATTATTTAGATAAATTCTTAAATCATCAGTTTTTTCTTGGTAGTCTATTTCTCCATTAATTTCATTGTTGTTTAACTTCAAGTTAAAATGTTCTTTTTCTTGTTTCAATTTAAAATTGGTATTTAACAAAAGAATATCATTATGTTTTATTGAGTTGGTATATAAATCACTATTAGAGATTCCTGATTTGTTAAAATAGAGATTGCCTTTTAATTCTTCTAATTGAATAAGGTTGTTATCATAATCGTAATTTAACTGATTATTATTAAAAATAACTTGACCGTTATAATAATAGTTGTTTTTAATTCTGTTAATTATCAAGTTAAGTGTTGGCTCTTTATTAAAAGATTTTATGCCTAGATCAAGTTTAAAAATATTGTTAGCAACAAAATATATTTTACTGTCAATGGTATCATTAAGATTAAAGTTAAAATCGTCTGAAATAAGGTTATAGCTGAGCTTTGATTTTTTATTAATTCCATTAACTATAAAGTGTTCAAAAATTAACTTATTATTTTGAATTACAGCATCAGATTCAAGTTTCACACCTTCTATATTTAAGGATGTTTTAGCTTTGATAAAGTAAGTGATATCATATTTGGTTTTATTTTTTTTAAAATCAATAATTCCTTGACCGTTTTCGGCTAAAGAATCTGATATTGGTTTGGGTATATCTAAAACTTTTAATTTATTAAAATAACTAAGGTCAATTAAGTTAAAATCAAACTTTATTTGTTTATTAGGGTTTTTGATAAAGTTATCTGAAAAATAACCAGAATAAATCAAGTGATTTGATTTAAAGTAAATTTTTTCTGGTTCGTATTCATTATTTAAAGATAGGGATATTTCATTAATATCTAATTCAGTTGAGTTTAATGTTGGCTGATCTATTAAGTTTAATGATAAATTATTATCTTTTAGTGTAGTAGTAAATTTTAAATCTTTTAGAGAAAAATCCTTTCCCCAAATAATTGTATGAAGATTATTTAATGATAAGTTAGATTTAATTGTGATTTTACTTTCTAATGCATCTAAGTTAAATTCCCCATTAAGGTTTCCTTTTAATATTTTCAAATTATCATTTGAGATGAATTTGGAAAGATAAGCTAAATTTATATTTTGTAGGCTTCCTTTTAGTTTTGTATTGATTTTACCTGTTTGTAAGAAATTTGCTAAATCAATATTGCCATAAATTTTAACAATGTTATTTAGATAGGTTGCCTCAGTAGCAATATGAAAATTTTTCTCATTATCAGCATACATAAACTTCGTATCTTTTAATTTAATATTATTAATTTGTATTGTTTGAATATCTATAAGTTCAATTGGTTTTAACATATTGAGTATATCACTATAAAGCTGCTGATCTATATTTTCATTGAATTGAGAAGATTCAAGATTAATATCTTTTGTTTTTACAACAACATTTTTTGCTCTTATTTTTTTGATAAATTTATTATTAAAATTTAAATCCCCAAAAATAAAACCGTGTAATATTGATGTATATGAGTTTGGTGTAACATTGAGCTCATCAATTTGTATGTGAACATTGTCATTAAAAAACTCTAGTTTTTTTGCTTTTAAGGATAAAAAAGAAAGCGAAAGTGTATCAATCTTAGTATTGATGGATGTTTGGTTGTAGATAAGTTTCTCAACCTCTGGAGTATGCTCAGCTAATACTTTAGAAGCAATAAAGTAAATGCTAAACAATAAAGCAACAAGAAAAGCAAGGGTAATTTTAAAGAAGAGCTTCATTTTATAGACGATTCAAAAAAAGAATAGTATATAAAATTTATTTTTTTGTAAATACTAAATTCATTGAATCTTCTAAATGCCTAACAATTTTAAAGTTAATAAAAATATTTTCTTGTCTAGAAAAATGAAGAAGCTTAGATTCAAAAGTCTCTGCGACATCTCTAGTGTAGGTTCCAACAATAACTTTTTTGTTATTTAAAAGTTCTTTTGTTTTCTGATAGGCAGTATCATCATCCATTTGGAAAACGTGTAAAAAAGATAAAATTAATACTTCTGGTGATAAATTAGTTTGGTCATAAACAAAATCCCAAAAACCTGGTTTGCTACTTTCATAAAAAAACATAATACTTCTCTATAAGTTCATAATATATAAATAGGCATTTATTTAAACAAATCAATATCGTGTTATTCTCTATTGTCAAAGTCATAAATATTTATTATTGTATATAGTTAATCAATAATAAGGAAAAAATCATGAAAAATTTTCTAAGATTTTTTATGGCAGCTGTTGCTTATGTGAATCTAAGTGTATCAAGTGCTGCTTTAATTACAAAAGAGAATCATTTTAATGTTAAGGAAAATGTTAATAAAGATTTCATTTCTAGAATAGATATATTTGATGTCCAAATGAAAGAATTTAACTTGTTAGATTTAGATAATGATGGATTAATAACAAAAGAAGAATTAAGAAAAATAGGGTTTCCTGAAAATAATATAAATTCTTTATTTGAATTATTAGATGAAGATAAAAGTTTTGGTATTAAAAAGTCAGAAGTTTTGTATAGAGTTTCAAAAGAGTTTGATTTAATAGATGAAAACCATGATGGAAACTTAGATATAGAAGAATTAAAAAAGTATTTAGTAAGTATTGTTCCTGTTGTTATTTTAGAAGATAACAAGTTTTATGAGTTTAATGAGCCATTAATGGAAAATGAATCTAAGTATGATAAAAAACATAGTTGTTCTCATAAGAAAAAACATGAACATCACAAAAATTGTAATATGGTTGAACACCATAAGTATCACAAAACTCATAAAGATAATGAATGTGAAAGTAATAGATAAGGATTTAATATGAATAAAAAAGATGTTAAAAATTTAGATGAAATTAAAAATATTATTTTTTCAAATAAATTAAAATATAACCCAGAAAAAAATGAATTTTTTTCTCAACAGATAACGGATATAAAAAATATCAAACCAATTAGAGTTGGCACTGCTTTTTCAGGTGTTGGAGCATTTGAACAGGCTCTTCAAGTGTTGGGTTTGCCCCATGAAATTGTTTTCGCTTGTGATAATGGGGGTATAATGTTTGAAGATATTATCAAAGGTGAAGATTTAAAGATATTTAAGAAAATAAAAGATAAGCAAGAAAAATTAAAATTTGTTGAAAATATATATCGTGAAAATAAAAGAAATAATTTCGTGAAACAAAGTTATTTAGCAAATTACGATTTACCAGAGGATAACTTTTATCATGATGTAAGATTTTTAGGTAAACATATTGAAAAAGAAATTGACATTTTTGTAGGAGGTAGCCCTTGTCAATCATTCTCTGCTGCTGGAGCAAGAGGTGGTTTTGAAGATACAAGAGGAACTTTGTTTTTCGAATTTGCACGTTGTGTGAAAGAATTTCAGCCTAAGGTTTTTATTTATGAAAATGTAAGAGGATTAACGCACCATGATGGTGGTAAGACATTTGCTACTGT
>JACCEE010771683.1_pt1 | contig 11410 bp, 9 predicted proteins | sample 7449931 | NCBI WGS metagenome assembly JACCEE01 (sample SAMN15323457, study PRJNA562643) | freshwater metagenome | isolation source: river surface water | place: USA:Blue River Watershed | collected 2017-08-19 | reverse complement strand
TAAATTCGCGGCATAAATTGCCGCCCCTGCATTTAATAACACAATATCCCGCGCCGTTCCTGCTTGATTATGCAACACCGCTGTCACAATATCCAAACTCGATTGCGCGTCGGTTACGGCTAAATCCGCTAACGAACCCCGCGCCAGACCAAACTGCTCCGGCGTAATCGCATACTGGGTTATCACCCCGTTGTTTAATTCCGCCACTTGTGTTGCGGCGGCAATGCTGATTTCATCTAAACCATCTTCCGCGCACACCACTAACACATGTTCGCTGCCTAAATTTTTTAACACTTGCGCCATCGGTTGTAGCCATGCTTGCGCATAAACGCCGAGCAATTGATGCGGTGCGGCGGCGGGATTCGACAACGGCCCCAATAAATTAAATAAGGTGCGTACCCCCATTTCTTTGCGCACCGTCGAGGTGTATTTCATTGCGCCGTGATGTGTTGGTGCAAATAAAAATCCTACCCCAATCTCGGCAATGCAAGTGGCAACTTGGTCGGCGGTTAAATTCAGATTCACCCCCGCCGCTTCTAAAACATCGGCACTGCCGGATTGACTGGAAACAGAGCGATTACCGTGTTTAGCCACTTTCCCCCCCGCCGCAGCGACCACAAAAGCGCAAGTGGTTGAAATATTAAAGGTATTTGCACCATCACCGCCCGTGCCACAAGTGTCAATAATATGTTCACCGCTGACTACAACCGGCGTAGCAAGCTCACGCATCACTTGTGCAGCGGCGGTAATTTCAGTTACAGACTCACCTTTACAACGCAGCGCAATCAAAAAACCAGCAAGCTGTGCGTCGCTGACTTGACCGCGCATAATTTGCTGCATCACCTCACGCATCTGCGTTAAGGTTAAATCATGTTGCTTGATGACGGTGGCGAGAGCTTGTTTAATGTCCATAATGATAAAAACGAAGAGGTTGAATAAAAATGGCTTAAATTTGCCTAACTTGCTACATAAAGCGAAAGGCGCGTGATTTACTTAACTCGTTGCCAGCCGCCACCGAGGGCTTTATACAAGGCGATTAAATAACTACTCACCTGCCCCGCGCTACTGGCGCGTTGGTCTTGTACGTTTAGCAAGGTACGCTGAGTTTGCAATACATTTTGAAAATCGCTTAAGCCCGACTGATATTGATTTTGCGCCAACGTCATTGCCCGTTGTGCAGTTTGCGTAGCACGGTCTAAATCTTGTAACCGTTGCTGTTCCTGCGCGACCCCGATTAAAGCATTTTCCACTTCTTTTAATGCGGTTAACACGGTGGCCTCGTACTGCACCAAGGCTTGTTCTTGCCGCGCATTTTGAATTTCAATATTTTGTCGAATCGCTCCGGCATTAAAAATCGGAAACGTTAAACGTCCTAATAAACTATCTACTAAACCAGCGGCGGTAAAAAAATTACTCGCTTTAATCGCCTCTAAACCAATCGAACCGCTTAACGCAAATCTTGGATACATCGCCGCTGTTGCTACGCCAATTTGTGCCGTTTGCGCCGCCAGTTCACGTTCTGCTTGCATAATATCAGGACGTTGCCGCAACACATCAGCGGGAACACCAATGGCAATGGTTAAATCAGCACGCGGAATCGGCTGCGCATGATTTAATTGGGCATTTAAACTCGCCGGCGTAACCCCTAACAATACCGCCAATTGGTGTTGGGTTTGGGCAATTTGGTTGTTTAACCACGGAATTTGTGCGCGTAACTGTTCCACACTCACTAATGCTTGTTCGGCATCTAATTGACTACTTAAGCCCGCTTGCCATCGCCACCGACTGAGTTTATACACCGCTTGTTGCGCGGTTAAATTACGCACTGCCACTTGCAACCTATTTTGCAAAGTCCGCATCTGCACATAATTTAACGCCACATCCCCGAGTAAACTCACGCGCACGGCTTGATAATTAGCATCCATTGCCTCAATACTGGCTTGCGCACTTTCTACCGAGCGCGAAATACGTCCAAATAAATCAATTTCCCAACTCGCATCTAAACCTAAACTATACCGCCCGTTGCGTTTATCGCTGACCCCATTGTAATTTTCGCCCACGCCAGCACTGGAATTAATGAAAGGAAAATAGCTCGCTTCGGCAATGCCGTGTTGCGCCCTAGCCTCTTTAATTCGCGCCCAAGCTTTTTTTAAGTCTAAATTATTACGCATCGCTTGTTGAATTAACTGCGATAATTGCGGATCGTTAAAACTCGTCCACCAAGTGGCTAACTCAACTTGCGAGGTTTGCCGATTTAATGCCGTGTTCCATTGTTCAGGAACAGCCGTCGTTGGTGGCATATAATCCGGGCCAACAACACAGGCGGTTAACAAAACGGTCAGCAAACTCAGTAGAGCTTTAGTTTTATGCCACTGGCGGGATTGGCAAGATAAATTTTTTTGCATAAATGTTCGGTGGCGTAAATCCAATGCGATAGGACATTTTAACAACTATCTTAAACACCGTGGCAAGAAAAAGTAGACACTGCGAGGAGTTAAGCTTGTCAACAGCTTGTCATTTGTAAAGAGTATGCTTTAACATTCTACCGATTCAATGACGTTTCAAGTAAAAATAACGCTTTCGATAATAGACAAATGTTTAACTGTTGACTGGTTAATTCAAGTGTGACGAACAAAATTTGCCGCTTTGTGCCGTTTAAAAATGCAACAATGAGAGAAAATTATGTTATCCATTAAGGTAGGGGATGTGACCTATGCGATACCCGCTGATAAAGTACAACACGTTGATTATATAGAAAATATTACTTTATTACCTTTTACCGCCGCGCCGATTGAAGGTCTCACGCATTTTAACGGTCAAGCCTTATTACAAATTGATGTCGCAGCCGCGTTAGGTATCGCGCCGCACAACAGCGGCGGTAAAAGATTGTTGATCAGTGATAACCAAGGCAATTTTGCTTTGCGAGTGGATGAGGTAGTCGGTTTTTCCAAACCCAAAGCAGATAAAAATCAACCTGTAACACCAATTTTACCGTTAAGTGAAATTTTACCGCCCTGTGTAATATGTAAACCCAACACTCTTTTACAACGGCAAAATCATCCCCCTGTGGCAAATAAGGCGCGACAAAAAATAACCGTATTATTAGTTGCCTCGGCTGATAAAAAGCTTGCCTTATTCATCCATAATATCGAGTTGATTCAAGACATAACCTGTTTACAAGCCCATGAGGAACAAAATACCCACCACACGGTACTAATTAAGGTGAAAGATCAACTTTTACCAACCTATTCACTAAGCAGATTGTTAGGGCAGAATGTAGCGGCACAAACTGAAGCCTTCGCCGTTGTTATTCGTAGCGAAACCGCACCATGGGCATTGTTGGTACAACAAGTAATTGCACTGGAAACCATTACCCAGTTTTATTCATCCGGTATTGATTCATGCGGTTTGGAGTATGTGGCGCAAATCGAACAAATTGATAAATGGTTAGCACAGAAAAAAACCGATTATTCCACGGCGCATTTGTGGTACATCACCGCACAAGGACAGGTGCAGGAATTAGTCGATGCCAATCAGCTACAAGGTAAAAAAATCACGCCGTTATTACTGACGATTGCTACAGCTCAGAAACTCACATCGGCTTTACAGCTTGCTAACCCATTGATAACCGAAGGATTACAAATTTATTGTGCAACAGGACGCTATTTTTTACCCTTAATGATGGTAACGCGGACGTTAAAAGATTTTAATCGAGCAGACATGCTAACTTCACGCGGTCATGGCTCACAGCGTGTAAAACGTATGCCTTGGATAAATGCCGCCGCTTTTTTGTTTGGCGCGAGTGAACAACCCATGGATAGCACGGTATTAATAAATTTGGCGAATAAACAACAAATCTTACTCGCTGTTAATCGTATTGCCTTATCGCAAATGGTTACTGCAAATGAAAAATGGCTACCCCTTGAATTACCTTATCCACTGCGATTGTTTTTTGATGCAGGCTACTACGATAGTGCGTCGCAACAATGGATATTGCGCGTTATCCATGACATTAAATTTGCCAATTTTCCTTGGGCAATTAAAAAATCGTTGCTGAAAGCTATCCTAGGTTGGATTGATTGTGCCGCCGTCATTGAATAATAACCCCCCGTGTTTTAAAAAACTGATCATCGTCTTGTGCGTCCACTTAAATAAAAATTTTTATGAATACCTACAGCAAAACCAAAATCTATCTTATCTTCGCTGGCATTGGCGGCGTATTCCTTTTATTTGCCTTACTGTTATTAACGCAAGGCATGACCTTAAAACGTGTAAGCAGTGAAATTGAAAACAACTGGTTGCCGAGTATTCTAGCGGTGAGTTCAATTAACACCTTAACCAGTGATTATCGCGCCCTTGAAGCTTTACATATTATGGCGACCGATGTCGAGATGAAAGAAAAACACGCCTACGCTATGCAAGGTGTGATTGATGAAATTACCCAGGCACAAAGTGAATTCGAGTCTAAAATTTCCTCCGATAAAGAGCGTTCCATTTATCAAAAATTTTCTAAAAATTACGATAGTTATTTAGTCACCAGCAAGCAAATAATTACCTTATCGGAAAACAACGAGGCTGCAAAAGCCACACTGACACTTAAGCGCGGTACGACTTTTTTTAACACATTCAGTGATGAGTTATGGAAATTAGTCGCCTTAAATAGCGCAGGTAGTACAGACGCAGTTAATCATGCCAATGCCACATTCGCCAAAACCCGAATCATCATTGTGGTGGGGGGCAGTTTAGTGGTGGTGGTGATGCTTTTTTTCGCCGTTGCATTAAGTAAAGCGCGTATTAATAGTACAAACCCCGATATTGTGCGAGCAGTTCAGCGCAAAATAGCCTTGATGTTTGTGGTTTTAATCGCCTGTTTGTGGTTATTTAATGGTCTGTTTTATCAGCAAATCAGAAGTATTAATCAAAAAGTGCTTGAGATGAAAAATAACTGGATTCCCAGTATTATCATGGCAAATAGTATTAATACCAAAACCAGTGATTATCGGGTTGCTGAGGCTTTGCATGTTTTGTCGTCCAATGAAGATGAAATAGCAAAATATGACAACGAAATCACAACCATTGCAGCCGATATTGCCGCTTTGCGCAAAAAGTATGCTGCGCTTATTTCTTCAAAAGAAGAACGCGCTCTTTATGATGATTTTTCCACCGCTTACGCCGGGTACTTAACGGCAAGTCAACAAATTTTAACTTTTTCAAGAGCCAATGATAATGCCAACGCCACTAAATTTTTAATCCAAAGTAGTACATTAGCCAAAGATTTTAGTGCCTCATTAAACGACATTATTTTAGCCAATCAACAAAGCGGTATTGATGCCAGCCGCAGTGTCGATGCAGGATTGCAAACATTAAAAATTTTAACTTTTGGCGGTTTTGCGTTTCTTCTAGTGCTTTTGATAATCGCCGCACAATTGACGCAAATTTGGTTGTTAGATGAGCCACAGGAAGCCAGTGAGGAAAAATCGCTGACTTTCTTCACCATAAAAATGAAATTGCGCTTAGTCTTTTTTGGCATGGTGGTTGTGTTTGCCATATTTGCCCTATTTAACAATAGCTTAATGCAGGCGATGAATAAACAGGCGCGGGAAATTGAAAAAAGTTGGATGCCGAGTATTATTAAAATTAATAATATCAATAACTTAATTAGCAATCATCGTAATGCCGTCATACGTCATATTATGGCCAGCTCAGAGCTGGAAATGTTACAGTGGGAAAAAAATGCCAAACGCATCAGCTACAACATTTCTAAATTGACCGCACAATATCAACCGCTTATTTCCTCGGATGAAGAGCGGGATATTTATCAAAAATTTAGAGACAGCTATCAGCTTTATCTTAAAGATAGTCAAAAAATACTGTTGTTATCCAGTCAAAACAATAAAGCCAATGCAAATGTGGAGTTAAAAAATAGTCGCGCTGTTTTTGATACCCTTAATGTTAACTTGGATAAATTAGTTAATTTAAATTCAATCGGTGGTACGAATTCGGCACAGTTAACCACCCGCACATTTAACGAAGCACAGCAAACTATGTGGGCGATGGTGTTAGTTATTTTTCTGTTAGCTATTTTGTTTATGATTGCTTTTGATAAAAATATTTCAGTGGCATTGCAACGCTTAACTGCGATGGTGCGTTTATTATCCAAAGGCGTAATCAGCGATAGCAACGATAGTTTTAAACACCGCCACGATGAAATTGGGCAAATGGCGAATGCTTTAGAGGTAGTAACACAAACGTTACAGGCATTAGCCAGTGATGCTACCGATTTAATTGAAGCGGCACAGGCGGGGGTATTGTCGGCGCGGGTAGATACAACACGCCATCCGGGGGAGTTTGGCAAAATTGTGCTTGGGATGAATTCCATTATTGAATTGCTGAGTAAACCGCTCGCCGAAGTTGCACAGATTATGCAAAGTTTAGCCCTCGGCGATTTAGAAGGTCGCATAAGCGGTGAATATGAAGGTGAATTGCGGATTTTAAAAAATAATGTCAATCGCAGTTTGGATGCGTTGGTAAGTTTATTGACTGAATTAAGTCAAACCATGAAATACATGGCTAATACAGATTTGACGCATAATTTAACCGGCAATTATCAAGGTGATTTTGCTGAATTAAAAGCCAATACTAATCAAACTATGCTGGAAATGATTGCAATTTTGCGCGAAATTACTAATAGCACATCACAAGCTGCGGTTGCGGTAACTCAAACCTCTGAGGCTTCAAAATATGTGGCAAAAGAAGCGTCTTTGCAGATGTTGGCCGTAGAAAATGTTTCTCAAACGATTGCAGAAACCGCCAGTTCCGTAAATGAAATAGCGCAAAAAGCTAAACAAGGCAGTGAACTTGCTAGTCATACGTTAGGTTTTGCTAATGACGGGCAAGCGTTGCTGAATAAACTAATTGATTTAATTCAACATATTGATGCTGAATACGGCAAAATCGAGCAGATTACGGCCGAAATTACCCGTATTGCGGATAAAACCCATTTGTTGTCATTAAACGCCGGTTTAGAGGCAACACGCGCGGGCGAGTATGGCGCAGCTTTCGGTTTTGTGGCACAACAAATTGGACAATTGGCCGATGAGGTTAGTGCTTCTGCACGCGATATTGGCGGAGTAATTGCAAGTTCCGGGCAAAAAGTGCGTTTAGGGGTTCATGCCACACAAGAAACGCAGATTGCGATGGAGCAAATTTCCACTGCGGTCAAAAACAATGAGAATGCTGTGCAAAGTATTTCGGTTGCTATCGTACAACAATCAGCCGCAGTTAAGTCGCTAAGTGAGCGGGTGAGTGAAATTCGCGTCAGTAGTGAGGCAAGCGCGGCGGCGGCGGAACAAATTAGTGCGACTATGATTCATTTGGCCGAAAGTGTCCGCGATACTGCCGCGCAAGCCAAACGTTTTAAATTAGATGATATTCTGGCTAAACATTAATTATGAACGCGCCAGTTTCCAAACAATCAGAATCGGTAGGATACAAACGATTAGGGCCTTTCCTTATTAGTGTTTTGTTAGGCGGTTTTATTTTTTATGGCAGTGATGCTTATAAAATCATTGGCTTAGAGGCGGTCGAAAACTTTGTCACTGTTTTAGGCTATGTGCTTGGGATTGCTGAATTTTTTATTTTAGCGGTTTTACTACAACGGGTTGTGCAGTACGTTATTTTAGATAAGTTAGTGGCAGCGGCAGTGGGCGCTCCCGCACCGCATTTGTTGTCGCAACTGGCTAATTTTATTATCTATTTGATGGCAATTAGTGCAATTATAGGCTTAGTGTTTAAAAAAGACCTGACTGTTGTGCTAACGACATTTGGTGGCGCGAGTATCGTTATTGGTCTGGCTTTGCAAAAAATGATTAACGATTTGTTTTCAGGCTTAACCATTAACCTAGACCGCTCCATTAAACTCGGCGACTATATTTATCTGACTAAATTGGGCGAACATACTATTGAGGGGGAGGTAAAAGAAATTAGTTGGCGCACGTTGCGTTTAGTTGACACTAACAACAATACTTTTTTAATTCCAAATAGCCAAGTGTCTTCTAGTACCATTATTAATTTTTCTGCACCGAGTGAATTTTTTAAAGTTAAAATTTTACTGACATTGGATATTGCAGTTCCGGTTGACAGAGCCTTCCGCATTTTACGCACTGCGGCTGTAGAAGCGTCACCGCAGTTTTCACCCGCTAACGCGCCGCCGCCTAAAGTGGTGGTTAAAGCGATTACGTTGCAAGGTGTTGAGTATTCTATAGAAGTTTTTCCCACATTTAAAACCCGTTCTCTATGCCAAGCTGTTGTTCATCAACAAATTTTGCGCCACTTAGCCTGTGCTGGCTTAACATCTGCACTCAATAAAGAAGATAATTACAGCTTTGTTAAAGAGCAAAATTTTCAGCGTCCAAGTTTATCGCAAGTTGCTTATTTATTAGGAAAAGTTAGCTTATTTCAAGATTTTAATCCAACTCAGTTACAACAACTTGCAGATACCGTGCTGATGCGGCAATTGCCTGATAATAACTTAGTAGTACAAGGCGGAGATATTGCTACTTCGTTGTTTTTGGTGGTTGAAGGTTTAGTCACGGCGGAAGCATGGCGTAAAAAAGTGGGTAAAAAATCCGCAGACTCTGCTGTTGTATTAGGGCCTGGGAGTGTTGTGAATGGAGCGGCAATGCTGGCAGGGGCAAGTTGCGAATGGGTGATTCGCACTAAAGGTGACGTGTTATTGTGTGAAATCAATCATGCTAGTTTTGAAAAACTTTTGCAGCAAAATTTAGCGTTAGGACGGTATTTAAGTCAGCGCGGTGCAGAACAATTAAGCCGTGAAATTGCTGATGGTCAACATAGTTACTATTCACAAAATGCGGTTCACAGCGTAGAACAACTTAAAGCGGTGGTGTTTAAAAATTTACGTCGGGCGTATCCTCATTTAAAATTAACGTGAAAGATTCGCAAGTTGCGCTTTTTACGCCCCACTTCACCGAATTTCGCACTGAATCATCATCCTATTCATTTTTTAATTCTAAAAATCCTGATTCAGATAGCCGACCCTCACAATCTTTGTGCGAGGGTGGGTGTTTTTGTAGGGTGGGCAGGCTTTTTTGCCCACCTTATGCGCGGTGAATAAATCGGTGGGCATGAACAGCTTGCCCACCCTACCTGGCTGCACTCATATTTTTATCCTATAGTTTAAATCTTATCAATAATTTATCAATCATACCCATTCTCCCCCACCTGCAACACCCCATAATAAAGCAACACGCTAGTCATCCAAATTCTCATTTGGCAAGTTTTCAATTTCCGCAGAAGTTAAACTCGTCGCCGCGATAATGGCATCAATCGTTAAATTCATCGCCAGCAAATTTTTAGCAATCAATTTTCGCTCTTTCTTTTTCAGCGTTTCCTCAGCCTCACGGCGATCATATTCCTCAAACATTTCATACCGTTCTGAAGGACTAATGCCGTCTTTTTCAATCGAAGAAAATATTTTTTGAATCATTGCATCGTGATAATCGCTTTCCTCGACTTTTTCATCTAGCGTATCTTTAATAGCGGCTAACCATTCCCGATAAGCATGAGGTGTGTTTTCATTCACATATTTAGGACACAAATAAATCACCTTGTGCGGAATTTCATTAATGCCATTACCTTGTAAATCTTTTGGATCAAACTCAATCGTTAATACATCTTTATGATGTTTGTCATTTGAAGTTAAAACCACAATCGTAAATACTTTTAATTTGGGGCGATAACTTTTCTCACCTCGGGGAATCTGCTCTAACAATGCCGCACAATGATAATGCAAAAATCGGTCATAATGGCTTTCACTTTGAACGTGTTGAATATCCACAATAATGCGATTTTTCTCATCTTGCGCAAATAAATCAAAGCGCGAATCGACATAGCCAATCGTTGGTTTAAAAGATTTCTCCGTTTCAACTTTCTCGCACTCAAATTCAATTCCTAACACCGCTTTTACAAATGCAGTAAATATATCTGGTTGTGAAAACGCTTTTTTAAATATTACGCCATATTGTAGCGAAGCGACTTGTTTCATGTTTTACTTTCCTTTTCGATGTGTATTTTGTTGTCTGAATCAAACAGACACGCAATAGAATAAAACAGGATAAAACAAACGCACCGTGTCATCATCCTGTTAATCTTTAAATCCTGTTCAAACAACCCACCCTCACAATCATTGTGCGAGGTGGGTATTTTTTTGTAAATTTAATCAGGATAAAAAAGATTGTTAGTAATTTCTTCCCAAGACCAAGGACAGTTTTTTGGAAAAACACTTTCATCAAAAGCCGTTTCCTTAGCCGCTTCGACTACCGCATCTTGATAAGCATTCAGCAAACAACCGTCCAATTTTGATTTTAATCCCGGATTTTCTTTCAACACTCGCAAAAATCGTGAACGCTGTCCTTTTATGGTCAATTCCCAACTTTTGCCGCGTCTATTTGGCTGATATTGCCATTTCAACAAATGCTGTAACAACACCGTTAAACGACTTTCCAATTCGCGTTTTTCCGATCTGCCCATGCTTTCTATTTCCTCAATGATATTGGTGACATCGGCTAAATTAAATTGTCCGTTTTTAAGCAAAGTCGCTTGCTGTTGTGTCCAGCCGTAAAAATCGGTTTCATAAGTCGCACTCATTTTGTTTGCGCCTCCTTAAGTTGTGTTATCAACGGTGATTAGGGTTCTTTGCTTGGAATTTTGTTGTCTGAATCAGGATTCACACGCAATAGAATAAACAGGATAAAACAAACGCGCCGCGTCATCATCCTGTTCATCTTGTAATCTAAGAAAATCCTGTTCAAAAAACAGCCCACCCCCAACTTTCATTGTGCGAGGGTGGGTATTTTTTCGGGGGATGATATTTAATGAAAAACAGGAATACCGCGCTTTCAATGCCAAAAACGTACTATTTCAACAGTACGGTTCAAATGGTTTACGCGATAAATGATTCGATATGAGCGAACAATAATCTCACGAATCGCTGAGTCGCCAAACTCAGGTACAACTCTGCCTATTTCTGGAAACTGTCCCAATGACATTGTTTTTGCAATCTGGAACTGCCCCCGAATTCCATTGCTCTTTCTGGTGAGTCAATTGAAATATAACGCACAATGTCTTGAATATCGCGGCGAGCGGAGAACGACAGCGTTATTGCATAATCCATGAGGGCAATTCCTGTTCTATTTGCTCAAGGCTCACGCTTTCGCCGCGTTCAAGTTCCGAAATTCCTTGACGTATTGCAGCAATAAATTCAATTTCCTGAGCAATTTGGTGTAAAGAAATGTCATCGGGCAATCGCAACAGCAAGTCTTTGATAATTTCTTTGCTGTTCAAACTGATAATATTCATAACTGAGTCCTGCGGGTTAATGTCAAAAAAT